>Ga0209415_10015579_pt1 | contig 12304 bp, 5 predicted proteins | sample PeaSoiSIISIP2007_FD_187696 | JGI IMG/M metagenome (GOLD analysis project Ga0209415, IMG submission 187696) | Peat soil microbial communities from Weissenstadt, Germany - SII-SIP-2007 (SPAdes) (version 2) | ecosystem: Environmental > Terrestrial > Soil > Wetlands > Peat | place: Germany... | reverse complement strand
CATGCCTGATTCCTTCGACATCATCGTCGTCGGCGCCGGACACGCCGGCTGCGAGGCGGCGCTGGCGGCGGCGCGGATGGGCTGCCGCACGCTGCTCGTCACCCTCAGCGCCGACCAGGTCGGCCAGATGTCCTGCAATCCCGCCATCGGCGGGCTCGCGAAGGGCCAGCTCGTCCGCGAAATTGACGCGCTGGGCGGCGAGATGGCCAAGGCGGCCGACGAGACCGGCATCCAGTTCCGCATGCTCAACACCGGCAAGGGCGCGGCGGTCCGCTCGCCGAGGTCGCAGAACGACCGCGTCGCGTATCGCGCCGCCATGAAGCGCCGGATCGAGCAGCAGCCGAATCTCTCGCTCCTCCAGGCGACCGCCGACGCGCTGCTCGTCGAAGGCGGCAAAGCTGTCGGCATCCGCTGCCTCGGCGGGATCGAAATCCGCAGCCGCGCCGTCGTCCTCACCACCGGCACCTTCCTTCGCGGGCTCATCCACGTCGGCCCGGCGCAAATGTCCGGCGGGCGCATGGGCGAGCCGAGCGCCGAAGGGCTCTCCGCCAGCCTCATCGCCGCCGGAATCCAGCTCGGCCGGCTGAAAACCGGCACGCCGCCGCGGCTCGACGGCCGCAGCGTACGCCTCGACGAACTCAAGCTCCAGCCCGGCGACGACGCGCCGCAGCCGTTCAGCTTCTCCACCGTCTCGCTGCCCGGCCCGCAACTGCCGTGCTGGCTCACCGAGACGAACCCGGCCACGCACGACATTATCCGCGCTAACCTCCACCGCGCGCCGCTCTACAGCGGCCAGATCAAGTCCGTCGGCCCGCGCTACTGCCCCTCGATTGAGGACAAGGTGGTCCGCTTCGCCGACCGCACGGCGCACACCGTCTTCCTCGAGCCGGAGGGCCGCGGCACAAGCGAGCTGTACTGCAACGGCATCTCGACGAGCCTGCCGATGGACGTCCAGGAGGCGCTCGTCCGCTCGATCCGCGGCTGCGAGGGCGCGCGGATAGTCCGGTACGGCTACGCCATCGAGTACGACTTCGCGCCGCCGACGCAGCTCTGGCCGCATCTGGAGACCAAGCCGGTCGCCAACCTCTTCCACGGCGGGCAGATCAACGGGACTTCCGGTTACGAGGAAGCCGCCGCGCAGGGCCTGATGGCCGGCATCAACGCCGCCCTCAAGCTGCGCGGCGAGCCGCCCTTCGTCCTGCGCCGCGACGAGGCGTACATCGGCGTCCTCATTGACGACCTCGTCACCCGCGGAACGCAGGAGCCGTACCGCATGTTCACCTCGCGCGCGGAGCACCGGCTGCTGCTCCGGCAGGACAACGCCGACCGCCGGCTCATGCGTCACGGCCGGCGGCTCGGGCTCATCTCCGCCGAGCAGATCGCGCGATTGGACGAGAAGGAGCGGCAGATCGCGGAACTGCGGCAAGAGCTCGAGCAGACAAGAGTAGACGGCGAGACGCTCGCGCAAAAACTGCGCCGGCCCGGCTTCACCTTCGCCAATCTATCCGCAACTCCGCACTCCGCATTCCGCACTCCGCACTCTAAAGAAGTGGCCGAGCAGGTCGAGATCGAGATCAAGTACGAAGGCTACATCACCCGACAGGCGCAGCAGATCGAGAGAGCGCGCAAAGTCGAGGACAGCCGGATTCCCGACGGCCTGGACTATGAATCGCTCGTCCAGATCAGCAAGGAAGCGCGGCGCAAGCTCGGCGAGATCCGCCCAGTCACCCTCGGCCAAGCCTCGCGCATCAGCGGCGTCAGCCCCGCCGACATCTCCGTGCTCATGGTCCACCTGGCTGCGAAACGGCGAACGGCTTGAACGCTGAACGCCCAACATCGAACATCGAACGTCGAAGTTCGCCGGCGCGTCAATCCTGAGACCTTCGGCGTTCGATGTTCGGCGTTCGATGTTCGATGTTCGATTTTGTTTTTTCCGTTTCCAAGCTGAGCGAATTCGATGTTGCCGCTGGCACGGCGATGCCCGGCCGCAGGAAGAGGAAGTGGAATTCCTTGACGGGCTGACCGATCGCGGCGGAGATCGCGCGCAGGTAGACGTCCGCCTGCTGCGCGTATCGCTTCGCATGTTCCGGCGCTTCGGCCGCGGTAACAGAGTCCGTCTTGTAATCCACGATGACCGGATTCCCGCGCTCGATGAACACCATGTCCGCGTAGCCTTCGTACAACGCGTCGCCTTCCATGAAAGCGAACGGGACTTCGCGGTAGAGCCGTTCCGATTTGGCGGCGCGGTCGGCGATGAGCGGATGCGCCAGCGCGCGCTGGACGAGGGCGACCGCCTCGTGAGCGTCCCGGGACGTCAGCGCCAAAGCGCGTGCTTCCGCTCCGGCATCCGCCGTCAAATCGCCGGGCGCCTGGAGGTTCACGATCTCCATCAGCCGATGCACAAGTGAGCCGAAATCCTTGGCGCGGCTGCTGCCGGAGCCGTCATCGGTAGCATTCCGTTGCACGTATGCGGCGTCAACCAGCCCGCTCCCCGTCAGAATGCGCCGCCCGGCGCTGAGCAGTTCCGCCTGGGCCTTCATGTCCGTCCGCCACTTCTCATGATGGGCGATGGATTCTACGGCCTCCGGTGACAGCGTGTCCGTCGGCACGGGTTTCAGGCGCAGCGTGTCGCGGCTGCGCTTGTCTAGGTCGAACGAGTCCGTCGCGACGAACTCAATTCCGGCCTTCGCCTCGGCGGCGGGCGCGTAGCGTTCGCTCAGGTATTTCAGGAAGCCGGCTTGCGGGCTCCTGGACCAGAAGGCGGGGATGACGAGCAGGTCGCGCGCGCGCGTGAGCGCCACGTAGAACATGCGCCGCTGCTCGTGTTCGGCGCGGTCCTCCTCTTCCTCCTTCGCCGCGTCCCAGCCGCGGGTTTTCTGGTGACTGAGATCCAGGTGCAGCCGCCCGCGCGCGCGGTCGAGCAGCACCTTGTCCCGGTTCTCGCCTTCATTCCCGAGGTGCGCCAGGACGACGACCGGGAACTCCAGTCCCTTCGCCTTGTGGAACGTCATGACCTGGACGAAGTTCTCGTCCGCCTCGGCGACGGGACTTTCCGGCTCGGCCTGCCGCGAGCTTTCCATCTCGCTCAGCCAGCGGACGAGCGCGCCGAAGGAGGGGACTTCGGCCGCGGCCATCGCGCGCGCGAGGTCCTGCAGCTTGAGGAGGTTCGCCACGCGCTGCTCGCCGTGCGGCTTGTCGGCGTAAACTTGAAGCGCGTGGGTGCTCTCGAAGAGCTGCGCCAGGACCGCTGACGCCGGGTCGCGCCGCCGCCGCTCGTGCAGCGACTTGAGCGCGTCGAACGCCTCGGCCAGGTCACGGCAGCCTTCGGGTACGTTGGAGAGATAGTTGAACTTGCCGCCTGCGCCGAAATGCCGCAGCAGGTCCTCATCGGAATGCCCGAAGAAGGGCGAGCGCAGCGCGCCGACGACGCTGAGCCCGTCGAACGGGTTGTCAATCGCCTTCAGCACCGCGAGCAGGTCCTGGAACTCCATCCGCGCATAGTAGTACCGGCCGCCGGAGACCTGGTACGGCACGCCGTGCGCGCGCAGCGACTCCTCGAGCGAATCGAGGCCGGTGGTCGTGCGATAGAGCACGCCGATGTCGCGGTACTGCATCGGTTTCCGCCCGCCGGACTTCCCAGCGCTGATCGTCCTCCCGCTTCCGACCAGTTGCCGGATGAACGCCGCGATGCAGCCGGACTCCTTCCGCCGCCATTCCTCCACCTTGAGCGTTTCCCCGTCCGCCAGAGTCGGCGGAAGAGGGGCCAGCACGCACGGCCCGGTTCCCTCGTCCCGGCGCTGAGGGTCGAGCGCGACGTGCTCCGGCTCGAATCGGTCGCCGACCGGTCCGGTCATCAGCGGCTCGAAGATCCGGTTCACCTCGCCGGTGATCCGTGGCACGGTGCGGAAATTGACGGAGAGCCGGAGCAGGGCGCCCTCTCGCGCGATCGCGGCGCGGACTCGGCCGTACAGGTCGAGGTCGGCGCGGCGGAATCGGTAGATGGATTGCTTCGGGTCGCCGACGATGAAGAGCTTTCCGGGCACCAGGTTGGCCGATTCCCAATCGTCGGCGTGCTCGCCGGGGCGCTCGCTGAGGAAGAAGACGACTTCGGTTTGGAGCGGGTCGGTGTCCTGGAACTCGTCCACGAGCAGGAAGCGGTAGGCGCGCTTGAAGTAGTCGCGCGCGGCGCGGTTGTCGCGGAGCATGTCGCGCGCTTTGAGCAGCAGGTCGGTGAAGTCCAGCGCGCGCCGCCGCTCCTTGGCCTGGCGGTAGCGGTCGAGGAACGGCCGGAGCCACTCGACGAGATCATGCAGCACGCGGTGCGCGACTTCGCCGGAGATTTGCGCAATGGAATCCTTCACGCGCGCGCACCCGGCCTTCGCGGACTTGAGGACGGCCGGCGAGGACCAATTGCCCTGTTGTCCGGCCGTGACCTTGATCGGTGGGGCGGCAGCGAGCCACTCGCGGATCGCATCGAACGACGGAGGAGAGTGCGGAGTGCGGATTGCTGAGTGCGGAATGACAGGCTGACCGGCGCGCGAGCCGTTGCTCCCACTCCGCACTCCGTACTCCGTACTCCGCACTTCCAAGGCCGCCCATTCTTCAAGCGCGTCAATATTTGCAGCGCATCCGTCCGCGCCCGGCTTGACGCAATTCTGCCGCCGCGCTCCGGCCAGTTCCGCGATCTGCCCGCGGACTGCCTCCACGGCCTCGGCGAACTGCGCATCGGTCCAGGGCGTCTCGACCAGCCCGTCCGTCACCGCGTCGCGCTGCTCGATCAGCTCGCAGGCCAGCCGGAAGACGGGGCTCTCGCGATCGCCGGCCGCCTCGAACGGGATGCCGGACTCGACGGCCCTGCGGATCGCCGGCGAGTCGCCCGACATCTGCTCGGCCAGCCAGGCTTCCCACGCCTCTTCGAGGATCAGCGACGCGCCCAGTTCGTCCGCGACGGCGAAGCCCGGCTCGACGCGCGCCTCGACCGGCCGCTCGCGGATCAGGTCCGCGCAGAAGGCGTGGATCGTGTTCACCGACATGCCGTCGAGGTCGGCAAGGGCGTCGCTCAGGGACTGGCTGCGGCGGCCCGCAGCGGACGGCCGCGTTGCACCCGCCTCTTGCGGCGACTCGCGGAGTTCCCGTTCGACGGCCTGCCGCAGCTTTATCTTCAACTCGCCCGCCGCCTTCTCGGTGAAGGTGATCGCCGCGATCTGCCGCAACGACGCCCGGCCCGCGCGGAGGATCGAGAGGATGCGCTCCACGAGGATCGTCGTCTTCCCGGTGCCGGCCGCCGCTTCGACCAGGAACGTCGTGTCCAGGTCGTTTGTCGCGCGATCGCGGTCGGTCTGGTCGGCCAATCGTTTCGTTTCCGCGGGTTTGCCGGTCATGGGATTTCCGCCATCTTCCGGAAGTCCGCCGTGGTCCGCGCGTCGGCCTTCTGCTTGAATTCCAGGAACCGTCCGTGGCCGCACGCGAGGCGGAACTCGCAGCGCTCGCAATCGTCCTCGACCGGCGCAGGGAAGAATTTGCCGGCCCGGATGCCGTCGGTGATCGTCCGCACGATGGAGCGAAGCGTCTCGGCCTTCTCGCGCCAGCCGTCGGTCGTGAACCGGACTTTTCGCCATTCGCCGCGCCGGCTTGCGTAATAATACTCGGCGTATTCCGGCTCGAGGTCCGGGAGCACGAGCCGCGCGGCGAGGAGGTAGATCGGCAGTTGCAGCGCGCACCCGCCGTGGAAGGAATCGTCCCGGAGCCGCAGGAAATTCCAGCCGGTCTTGTAGTCGAGAATGCGGCACCGGCGCGCGGCCGGGTCAACGTCCACGCGGTCAATCTTGCCGCAGAACCGGATCGCCGCGCCGCCCTCCAGTTCCAGCAGCGCCGGTTTCCGGGTGGAGACGGCGCTCTCCTGCGCGTCGCGCGGCGGCATGCCGAAGCGCACCTCGAAGTGCGCGGGGCTGAACGAGCCCTGCCCCTCGATCTCGCGGTTGAGGAATTCGTGGAGGTCCGCGAGCAGCCGGGCCTGCTCGATCCGCCAGAGCATCGGGTAGCCGGTCACGCCGCGCCGCTCGAAATCGGCGAAGCGTTCCGTTGCGACTTTCTCCAAGCGCGGCCAGTGCGCCTCGGTTAGCGGCAGCGCCCCCTCGCGCGCCGCATCGGAGAGGAATTGCCAGAGGATCTCGTGCACCAGCGAGCCGCGGTCCTGCGGCGAGATCGTCGCCGCGCGCTCCGGCTCGTCGGTCGCCTCGAGGCCGAACACGTGCTTGAGCAGGTACGAGAACGGGCACGCGGCGTAATCCTCCAGCCGCGTCGGCGAGACCGGCCGCGACTCGTCGTACAGCCGCTTCCCGAGCGCGCGCGCCAAGCCCGGCGATTGCACGACGCCGTCGTACCGGGTGAAATGCGCGTCCTCCCATCGCGCGGATTCCGCCTCGATCGCGCGCGCGAAGAAGCGGCGCTCGTCGTTCCAGAGATAGTGAAGCGCGTCGGGCGCGCTGTCGCGATCGGCCTTGGCGAAGGCGGCGAGGTCGTACTCGAGCGCAGTGACGGCGCGGTCGCGCGCCACCGGGTCGAAGCGCGTCATGTGGACGAAGCCGCCGCGATGGCGGACGAACCGGTCCAGATCGCGGTAGTCGGGGGTCGTGTCGGAGAGCATTTCGACCATGCGCAGCAGAAAGTGCGAAGGCACGCGTTCGCGCGCGGTGGCAGCGTCGAGCCGCGGGAAAGTCAGCACCAGCCGCCGGCGCGCGGAGTTCACGGCGAGCGCGAAGAGCAGTTCCTCCTCATCGCGGCGGCGCGCCTTGCGCGGGATGTCGGCCTTGCCGCCCGCGCGCGCGAGCAGCTCGGACAATTTGTCGCGCTCGGCATCGAGCAGGATGGGGTCCTGCCGCGCCGGCTGCGGGAACGATTTTTCCACCAGGCCCGGCACGATGACGAGATCGAACGGCACGCCGCGTGCGGCCATGAGGCTGACGACGGTCGGCTCGTTGCGCTCGAACGCGCCGATCGCGGGGCGCGCGTCGGCGAGGAGGTCGCGGACGCGCGCGCGGAACACGTCCGGAGTCGGAGGCTCGCCCAGTTCGTCAAGTCCGGAAAGCGTGTCGAGCGCGGCGAGGGCGTCCTCGGCCGCGTCGTCGGCGACGATCAGCGCGCGGTAAAGCTCTGCGAGCGCCGCCGTGCGCCCGCGCCAAGTCCGCTGTGCGGCGACCGTTTCGAGGCCGTCGAATAGGCGCTTGAGGAACGCGCGGAAGGTGCGATTCGTCGCTGCACTGGTGGGCGTTTTTTCGGATGGTCGGACAACGAGGTGGTCGAGCCGCGATTCCCATTCCCGGCGGCCGGCGACGATGCCGGCGGTGATGGTCATCGCGTTCCATTCCGCCACCGGCGGCTCATCGAAGAGCGACCCCACCGGTTTGAGCGGCGCGCCGGCGAGGAAGTCCATCACCTCCGCGCGGCGCAGCGGGCCGCCGACGAGCCCGGCGAGGTTCACCAGCGCGCGCCCGGCGGGCGTGCGGGAAAGCGGCGGCGCAACGCCCTCGGCGAAATGCGCATGGACCTGCGCGGAGGCGAAAGCTTCATGGAGCAGTTCGGCGTAAGGCCCGGGCGAGCGAAGCAGAATGCCGATCCTCGGCGGGGCGGCGGAATCGGAATCCGGGCGATGGAGAACCTCGCGCGCGACTTCTGCGGCCTCGCGCGCCTCGCCCGGCGCCGAGATGATGAGCACCTCACGTGATTCGAAGTGCGGAGTGCGGAGTGTAGAATGCGGAGTGAGTTCTGCGGGCGATGCCTGTTCGTCATTCCTCACTCCGAGCTCCGCACTCCGCACTCCCAACTCAAATCCCTGCCCGAGGAACCAGTCCAGCGCCGGCCGCGCGTAGCGGTACGCCGGCTCGTCGGCGAACGGGAAGTACACCGTCGCGGCCGCGCGCGAGAAGCAGGCCGCCAGCAGCCGCTGCTGCGCGCCGGTCAGATCGTAGAACCCGTAAACGATGAACTGCGCCAGCTCCTTCAGCCACGGCGAGTGCTCCGCCTCGCGCGCGGCCGCTTCGAGCAGGTCGGCCTCGTCGTACAGCTTGTGCTCGGCCTTGGCCCGCTCGACCCGCGCCCAGAGCAGCGCGATGTCGGTGAGCTTATTCCGCAGGACGCCGTCCCGGCGCGCCGGCATCAGATTGACGGCGCGCTGCATCTCCTGCGGCCGGACGCCGGCGTTCTTCAGTTCGCGGAACGTCTCGAGGAGCGCGCCGTGGAATCCTTCCTGGTGCGCGACAGGACGGAAGTACTCGAGCCGCGTTTCCAACTCGCGCGCCGCCGCGCCGATCGCCGCGCCCATCTCGACGCTCTCGTCTCGAAGCTCCGACCGGCCTTCCGCCGCCAGCCGCGCTCCGGCGAGCCGGTCGGCCAGGCGGCGAAGCGTGAGGAAATGGATGTTGGCGTGCGCGAGGCCGCTCTCCGCCAGCGCGCGGCTCAGGTGCAGGCGGAGCAGCGCGTTCGGCACGATGACCGCGAACGGCCGGAGTCGGTCTTCATGCGGCGCGGAATTCCGCAGTTCCCGCGCCTGCGCGAAGAGCGCGGCTTCGAGCGCGGGGAACAATCCCTGGACCAGCGCGCGGCCGGGCGCGTCCATGTGGGGCCGGAACCTCCATCGCAAGGCGCAAAGTGAGAAATGACCAATGGCGGCGCATGCGCCGCGTTATTCTACACTTTCGGCTCCGCGATTTGCACTTTTCACTTTTCGTTTTTCGCGCCGCGCGTGATAAAATGGATTGTAGAGGATCGCAGGAGGAAACGCGGTGGTCATAACGGTCTGCGTCGGCAGTTCATGCCACGTTCGCGGCTCGCATGAAATCCTTCAACGCTTCAGTGAAATCATCGCCGAGCACCGCCTCAAAGACCAGGTCAGCCTCCGCGGAAGTTTCTGCATGGAGCGCTGCGCGGAGGGCGTCAATATGGATATTGACGGCGAGCCGCTGAGCGCGCAGAGCCTGAAGGATGCGGAGCGGATCTTCCACGACAAAGTCCTCAGCAAGCTGCGTCCCGCGCCGCGAGCCCTGAGCGCCGACGGCCTGGCGCCGGCGGCGGAGACTTGACCGCCGCCCGTTTCGCCGGTCCTCGATCTTAAGGAATCCCACATGCCCGTTGTCGAGATCATTTCCAAGACCTGCCGCGACTGCTACCGTTGTCTGCGCAAGTGCCCGGTGCACGCGATCACGGTGCAGGAAGGCCACGCGCGCGTCGTGGCGGAGCGCTGCCTGTACTGCGGTCAGTGCGTGCGCGAGTGTCCGCGCCGGGCGATCCGCGTGCGCGGCGGATACGCGGCGGTGAAGGAGATGATCGCCTCGGGCACGCCGGTGATCGCGAGCGTCGCGCTGATGGAGAGCGCGCGCATCCGGCCGGTGGTGGCCGAGATGATGCCGGCGCTGCTCCGGCTGGGCTTCGCCGGGGCCGAGGCGACGACGCGCGCGCTGCGGCTGGTCTGGAGCCGCTACCGCCAGCTCGCCCGGGAGCGCGGGAGCTACGTCATCGCGAGCGGCTGTCCGTCGGTCGTCGCGCTCGTCGAGCGCTATCATCCGGAAGCGCTGCCGTCGCTGGCGCCGGTCGTCTCGCACGCCGAGGCGCACGCGCGGATGATCAAGGCGCGCGCCCGGGCGCGAGGCCTGGGCGAAGTGAAGGTCGTCCACGTCGGCCCGGAGCCGGCGACCAAGGGAGAACTGCTCCACAGCGAGCCCGGCGGCGCGCTCGACGGGGCGCTCACCTTCCACGAGGTGCGGCAATGGCGCTCGCACGAAGAAGCAGCGGCCCCGAACGCCGGCGCTGAGGCTCCGGCGGCCAGGCCGAAGCGGTCGTTGCGGATTGACGACGCCGGCCCGCCGCTCGAATGGGTCCGCGACATCCTGCCGGTGTACGGCGTGGACGAGTGCGTGGAATTCCTGAAGTCGTCGCGCCGCATCGCGCCGGGAACGGTGGTCGAGATGGCGACGTGCCGCTACGGATGCGCCATCGGCTCGCCGCGCCTGCTCGCCCGCGTGCCCGCCGCCAGCGCGTTCCTCTATCCGAAGGACAGCCCGCTCGCGCCGGACGGCATCGAGGAAGGCGCCGACCTCGACCTCTCCCGCTCGTTCAGCAGCCGCTACACCACGCGCCCGCAGCCCACCGAGGCGGAGCTGGCAAAGGTCCTCGGCCGCATCGGCGTCGCGAGCCGCGAGGACGAACTCAACTGCGGCGCCTGCGGCTACGACCGCTGCCGCGAACTCGCCGCGGCGGTCTTCGACGGCATGGCCGAGGTCGAGATGTGCATGCCGTTCATGCGGCGCCAGGCGCACCGTATCAGCCTGATCCTCCGCTACACCGCCAACGGCGTGGTGCAGGTGAACCGCAACACGATGCGCATCGAGTTCGCCAACCCCGCCTTCCGGCGCATGTTCCAGTGCGAGTCCGGCGAGATCAAGGGCCGGCCCGTCGCCGAGGTCTTGCAGAACGATCTCTTCGAGCGCGCGGCCGCCGCCGGCGGAACCTGGTCCGGCCGCGGCGAGGCGCCCGCGTTCAACCTGGTCTACCGCGCGCAGATTTTTCCCATCGAGGGCGAGCCGCTGCTGGCGGCGGTGATCGTGGACATCTCGCGCGAGGCGGTGGCGCGGCAGGAGTTCGAGCGCGTCCGCGAAGCGACGCTCGAGCGCGCCCAGGAGGTCATCACGCGCCAGATGAAGACCGCGCAGGAGATCGCCGGCCTGCTCGGCGAGACCACCGCCGAGACGAAGGCGCTGCTCGTGAAGCTGATGAACCTCGCGCGCCAGGAACGGCCCGAATGAGGCTCCATTACGAATTCGGCTGCCGGCAGCTCAACCAGCACGGCGAGGAGCTGTGCGGCGACAGCGTCGTCTTCGCCGTGCAGCCGGACTTCCTCACGCTCGTCCTCGCCGACGGCCTCGGCCACGGCGTGAAGGCGAACATCCTCGCGACGCTGACCTCGAAGATCGCCAGCCGCATGGTCGCCGAGGGGCTGCCCGTCCGCGTCGTGGTCGAGACGATGAGCGAGACGCTCCCGGTCTGCGCCGTCCGCAACCTGGCGTACAGCACCTTCACGATCGCGAAATTGTTCCCGCGCGGGCGGACGAACCTGGTCGAGTTCGACAACCCGCACCTCTTCCTCCTGCAGGACCGCAAGGTCCGCCGCGTGCGCTACCGCGAGCGGATGATCCAGAACCGGCGCGTCCACGACGCGAAGCTCAAGCTCAACCTCGGCGACTGGCTCGTGATGGTCTCCGACGGCGTGATCAACGCCGGCATCGGCGCGGCCTCGGACCTGGGCTGGGGCTGGGACGCCATCGGCGCGTACCTCGAGTCCCACGCGCACCCGGAGCGCTCCGCGCAGGAGGTGGCCGACGACGTCGCCGACAAGGTGATGAAGCTCTACGAGGGCAGTCCCGGCGACGACGTCTCCGTCGCGGTGATCAAGGTCCGGCGCCGGCGGTTCACGACCATCTTCACCGGCCCGCCGCTGAAGCCGGAGGACGACGCGGCGGTCGTGGCCCGGTTCATGGCCGGCCGCGGCATGCATGCCTGCTGCGGCGGCTCGACGGCGAACATCCTCGCCCGCACGCTGAACCGCCCGCACGAGGTGGACCTCTCGACCGGCTCGGCCGAGATCCCGCCCATCGGCCGCATCGAGGGGATTGACCTGGTGACCGAGGGCGTGCTGACGCTCGCGCACACGCTCGAGAACCTCAAGCAGGGCGTGACGGCCAAGGAGATCCAGTACAAGGTGGACGGCGCGAGCGCCCTGACGCGCCTGCTGCTCGGCTCGGACGAAGTCGCCTTCCTCGTCGGCCGCGCCCTGAACCCCGCGCACCAAAACCCCAACCTCCCGCGCGACCTCGGCCTCAAAAGCCACATCACCAACGAGATCAAGCTGAACCTGGAGAAGTTGGGGAAAATCGTCCGCGTCGAATACTTCTGAGGGGATTGGGTTTTCGGCTCTCAGCCCGGATTGGCCATCGTGCGAGCCAGCCTGCTGGTGAAGTCCACCCGTTTGGGCCAGTGGCTTGGGGCGTGGCGCGCACGTTCAGCCGAGCCGATGGAATGGCAGGGGATGGAGATGTTTTTGCGGAACCAGGTTCGCAGCGACGACCCTGGCTTGCGAGCCGTTTACGAGAATTTCGACCGCAATCTTGCGGCCATCATCGAGCTGGGGCGGAGCTCTGGCGCCACGGTTCTCCTGGCTACCGTGCCGGTGAACCTCAAGGACTGTCCGCCGTTCGCGTCGCAACATCGCCCCGGCTTAAGCGCGGCCCAGCTCGACGAATGGGACCAGGGCTTT
>Ga0209415_10015578_pt1 | contig 12305 bp, 8 predicted proteins | sample PeaSoiSIISIP2007_FD_187696 | JGI IMG/M metagenome (GOLD analysis project Ga0209415, IMG submission 187696) | Peat soil microbial communities from Weissenstadt, Germany - SII-SIP-2007 (SPAdes) (version 2) | ecosystem: Environmental > Terrestrial > Soil > Wetlands > Peat | place: Germany... | reverse complement strand
TGATAGCCGCAGCCCGTCAACACGCGCGAGACACGCCCCTCGCCGCAACCCACGTCCAGAGCCTCGCCGCTGCCGCGCCCGATGAACCCGACCAACGCATCCCCATAGGCCCAGAATGCGTCATGCCCCGGCTTACGCGCCCACGCCACCCACGCCTCGGCGACCTGGGACCAATGCTCGCGGTCCTCGCCGGTTCCCTTATCGCTCATTGGCTGGCACAGAGGCGGGTGCATGCGACCCCAGCGCCGCCCATACGTCAGGTGTCAGTTGCCCGCTGTCACGCAGGAAGTCGAAGCCGCGTGACGGGCTCTGCACCAACAGGAAGCGCGCCGGCACGCCGGCGGTCGCATTTCGGATCGCGTGCAGGGTGCCGGGCGGCACCAGGTTGATGGCATGCACGCCGCAGCGCACGACGCGCGCCTGCGCGCCTTCGCCGATCATCACCTCGATGGCGCCGTCCAGCACCAGCGCAATGTCCCAGCTTGTGCTGTGCCGGTGGGGCGGAATACTCCCACCGGGTTCCAGCAGATAAACCCCGATCTGCACCTCATCGGTGCGATGCACCGGCGCATACTGCGCATGCTGATGGCGGTCCGCGTAGGTGAGCGATGCGAGATCGGTTATCGTGCTTGCTGCGGACTCCGACATCGTGGCTGATCTCCCGCGAACGTTGGTCCCTCCGCAGCAACACGCTCTTCGCCCGGCTGTGGCGCCGCCTCAAAACCAGACGGATGGCAGCCAGGCGCCGGCCGGCTCGCTGTAGAGACCGATGGTCATCAACGTCATTTGCATGACCAGCTTTAGCTTGTTTGCCAGACACCACGCAAAGACCTCGTGGTTGCGCGTGGGCAGGAGGAAGCCCGGGCCGGGAAATTCAGCGGCGGCGCCGATCAGGGCCATCAGCTCGCGATTGGTCCGCGCGACCGAATGGCCGGCGAAGCCGACCATCGTCGCGTAGCCGCCAATCTCGCCAAAATGCTCCACCACCGTCGCCGTCTCCTGCTCGATCGCGTCGCGCAGTTCGTCACCGCGGTCGAATCGATGAACGTCGCGGCACAGCGCGTTGCAGGCGGCGAGGTCGCCCGCCGCCGCTGGGCGAACCTGGTAGCCGGGCAACGAAAGATGAAGCGGCGCGCCCTGCATGACCGACAGCAGATCGCGGGTCCGAAAGCCAAGGCTGGTGTAAAGGCAGAGCGACCGGTTGTGGTACGCCGCCTGGACCAGGCGGACTCCCGGTGCGCGGGAGGCGGCGGCGCGATCGAGAACGTCCTGCATCAGCCGCCGGCCGACACCGGCATTCTGCATGGTGGGATCGACCGAGATCGGCCCGATGCCCGGCACGGACGCGCGTTCGTCCATGAAGTTGCTGCCGAGGATATCGCCGGCGTCTTCCGCCACCACGCCGTAGAATTTCGGATGGGCGATCTGCATGCCGAGCAGCCCCGCGCCGGCCTCGGGCGAGGGAAAGTCGGGCGGGAAGTTGTGGCGATCGGCAAGCGACTTGAAAGCCTCGTAAAGCACCCGGCCGCACTCAGCCGTGTCGTCCGGCGTCGCAGGACGTAAAGTGACGCTCATCGCACTCCCCTTCTGTGTTGTTCGTTATGTCGACGCGGACGGTGGCGGTTGCCGGTGCGGCCAGGGTCTATGGGCAGGAATCTCCGCGCGCCTCGCTACTGGCGGCGTACGATGCGTTCCCGGTGTGTCATCGTCAACGTGCAAATTCCTTCGCCGTTCATCCGGTATGATGCGCTGTTTCGGTCGCGGTGACAGTGCCTCGGCGGCAAGCGGGAATGCTGGCGATGCGTGATGGCCGGGGCCGCCGCCGGGCACTGGCCGCGCCCTGCCACAAGCGCTATCCCGCGCCGCGGCAGCAAGCGAGGCCCGCCATGACCGATATCGTCGCCATTCGCCGCGCGTTGATTTCCGTCTCCGACAAGACGGGGCTAGTGCCGCTCGCCTCGTCGCTGACCAAGGCGGGCGTGGAGATCCTGTCCACCGGCGGCTCGGCCCGCGCGCTGCGCGAGGCGGGCGTGGCCGTGACGGAGGTCTCCGACCACACCGGCTTTCCGGAAATCCTCGACGGACGGGTGAAGACCCTGGTGCCGCAGATCCACGGCGGCATCCTGGGCCGGCGCGACCTGCCGGAGCACGTGGCGCAGATGCAGGCGCACGGCATCGCGCCGATCGACCTGGTGGCCGTGAACCTCTACCCGTTCGAGGCGACCATGGCGCGCGGCGCCCCCGAAGCCGAATGCGTGGAGAACATCGACATCGGCGGCCCGGCGCTGATCCGCGCCGCGGCGAAGAACCACGACTTCGTCACCGTGCTGACCGAGCCCGAGCAATACGCCGCCGTGCTGGAGGAGATCACCGCCCGCGGCGGCACGACTCTGACGACGCGCCGCCGCCTGGCCGGCGAGGCCTATGCCCGCACCGCCGCCTACGACGCGGCGATCGCGGCATGGTTCGCGGCGCAGCGGGAGGAAACGTTCCCGCATCGCCTGGCGTTCGCCGGCACGCTGCGCCAGACGCTGCGCTATGGCGAGAACCCGCACCAGCAGGCCGGGTTCTACGTCAACGCCGCGCGTCCCGGCGTGGCGACGGCGACTCGGGTTCAAGGCAAGGAACTATCCTACAACAACCTGAACGACACCGACGCTGCGTTCGAATGCGTCGCCGAGTTCGACGCCCCGACCTTGGCGATCATCAAGCACGCCAACCCCTGCGGCGTGGCCTCGGCGGCGACGCTGTCGCAGGCCTGGGATCTGGCATTGCGCTGCGATCCGGTCTCGGCCTTCGGCGGAATCGTGGCAGTGAACCGCCGGCTGGACGCGGCGGCGGCGGAAAAGATCGCCTCGATCCTGACCGAGGTGATCGTCGCACCCGACGCCGACGCAGCGGCGAAGGCGGCCGTGGCGCGACGCAGGAACCTGCGCCTGCTGCTCACCGGCGGGATGCCCGATCCGCTGGCCCCCGGCATGATCTTCCGCAGCGTGTCGGGCGGTTTCCTGGCGCAGACGCGCGACACCGGCCGGATCGGCGCCGCCGACCTGAAGGTGGTGACGCGGCGCGCGCCGACTGCGGCGGAACTCGCCGACTTGCTGTTCGCCTTCCGCGTCTGCAAGCACGTGAAGTCGAACGCCATCGTCTACGCCAAGGACAACGCGACGGTCGGCATCGGTCCCGGCCAGCCGAACCGGGTCGATTCCGCTCGCATCGCCGCCTGGCGCAGCGTGGAAGCAGCCAAGGCGGCCGGGCTGGACGCGCCATTGACCCAGGGCAGCGTCGCCGCCTCGGACGCGTTCTTCCCGTTCGCCGACGGGCTGGAGGCCGTGGTGGCGGCGGGTGCGACAGCAGTGATCCAGCCGGGCGGATCGGTCCGCGACGCCGAGGTAATCGCCGCGGCGGATGCGGCGGGGGTGGCGATGGTGTTCACCGGGATGCGGCATTTCCGGCACTGACACGATCTTGATAGGGGCTGACCGGGGATCCCCTGGCGGATCGCGGCGCCGAGGCGTCCTCTCCCGCTGGCGGGAGATGGCTGCATGAGGGCGCAACGGGGCGCCCGCACCATCCTCCCAATTTCCTCTGCTGCTTCGCGGGAGAGGATTCTCCGAAAGTCACGCCTGCTTCTGCGCCGCCCAAGCCTCATATCGCGCCTTGTTCTCGGCATTCGGCGGATACAGCCCGGGCAGCGACGCGCCCTTGTTCACCTCAGCCATGATCCACTCTTCCATCCGTTCCTGGTCTGCCGCTGTCGCCGCGACCTCCTCCACCAGCTTCTGCGGGATCACCACCGCGCCGTCGTCGTCCACCATGATCACGTCGTCGGGGAAGATCGCCACGCCACCGCAGCCGATCGGCTCCTGCCAATTCACGAAGGTCAGGCCCGCCACCGACGGCGCCGCCGCCCAGCCCTGACACCACACCGGCAGGCCGGTGCCCAGCACGCCGGCCACGTCGCGCACCACCCCGTCGGTCACCAGTGCCGCCACGCCGCGCTTCGCCATGCGCGCACACAGGATGTCGCCGAAGACGCCGGCATCGGTGACGCCCATCGCATCGATCACGGTGATGACGCCGGCCGGCATGTCCTCGATCGCGGCGCGCGTCGAGCGCGGCAAGGCCCAGGATTCCGGCGTCGCCAGGTCCTCGCGCGCCGGCACGAACCGCATCGTGAAAGCGCGGCCGACCAGCCGGGGCGGCCCGGCGCGCAACGGCTTCGGCCCGCGCATCCACACGTTCCGCAAGCCTTTCTTCAACAGCACTGTCGTAATGGTGGCAGTGGAGACCGTCTGAAGCGCGGCGATGATCTTCGGATCAAGTTCCATGGTGGCCTCGCGTGCGGCTGGGCGTGCCAGAGGGCACTTGCTCTGCCCGATACGGCGTCCTGCGTCCAGCGGCGGAGAAGAAGCGGATGGGATCGGCACTGGCGGCACCGCCCGCAGCGACAACGCGGCGGGTCGATTGGGATTTATCGCAAAGCTCGCCAAGTGCGTGAAGCGCAGAAGGAAGCATTTTTGTATTGCGTACGAGACTCCCAGCCTTGGCAGGCCAGCGAACAAACCGGAGCCGCCCGACCATCATGTCCGCCATGCCGCCTTATGCAATATCATGGCCAATGTCGTGCTGCATGTACCTATGCGCGCGACATCTTGACACCAGACTACGACGCAGGACTTGACGGTGTTCCCCCGTCGCGCGCAAATGGCCTCGTTGGGATGCTGAACCGTATTGATTGCGGCGTTTGAAACCTGCCAGCGACCGGAAGTTACCAAAATGTTACAGTGTCAATTGCATGACTGCCAAAGGCGTTGGCGAGGCCGCGATTCAAGAAGCACCGGGCCTCGGATACTCGGACGACAATCTTCTTGTCGCCGTGGTCATCCGTCGCATGCATCGGCTGTGACCGCGGATGAATTGGCGGGCGGCGCGTTGGCCAGCGCTGAAGCGCAGTCGCGCCATGCCCTCCTGGCGTGAGCTGCCCCCGCGGCTAGCGGCCCTCCGCGACCTTGCGCTTGACCTGCGGTGGACCTGGAGCCACCAGGCGGATGCGCTGTGGGAACGGATCGATGCCGAGCTGTGGCAGCGCACGCGAAATCCGTGGACGATCCTGGCCGACGTCGCGGCCACGCGCCTTGCGGAATTGGAGTCGGATGATGCCTTTCTTGAACATCTCGACCAATGTGCCGCGGCCCGGCGAACCTACCTGGAAGGACCGGGCTGGTTCGCCACCAGCTACGGTCCTTCGGCACTCAACGGTGTAGCCTATTTCAGCATGGAGTTCGGCCTTGGCGAAGCGCTGCCACTTTATGCTGGCGGCCTTGGCGTGCTTGCCGGCGACTTTCTCAAGACCGCGAGCGACCTTGGCGTGCCGGTCGTCGGGGTCAGCCTGCTGTTTCAGGAAGGCTACTTCCGGCAGATGATCGACGCCGGTGGGTGGCAGCAGGAGGCATATCCCTACAACGAGCCTGCGACGATGCCATTACAGCCGCTCATGGCGGAGGACGGCAGCCGCCTGCACGTCGCCATCGAATTACCGGGACGTACCTTGCGATTGCGGGTGTGGCGCGCGTCGGTGGGCCGCACCTCGCTCTATCTGCTGGACAGCAACAGCCCGCAGAACAGCCCCGTCGACCGCGGGATTACCGGCAAGCTCTATGGTGGCGGCACCGAGACGCGTCTGATGCAGGAAATTGTCCTCGGTGTCGGCGGCTGGCGGCTCGTCGAGGCAATCCACCCCGAGGTGGACGTGTGTCATATGAACGAAGGCCATGCGGCCTTCCTTGTATTGGAACGGGCCCGTTCGTTTGCCACCCGTCTGGGACTCAGCTTCCGACAGGCGCTGTGGGCGACGCGGGCAGGCAACGTTTTCACCACCCACACGCCGGTCGGTGCCGGCTTCGACCGTTTCCCCTTGGAACTCCTCGATCAGTATCGATCCGTACTGACGCAGGCTGGGATCGATCCGGCCGACGTGCTGGCGCTGGGCCGGGCAGACGAGGATGGGGCAGACGGCCCGCTCAACGTGGCATACCTGGCGGCGCGGGGAGCGCTGACCAGCCTTGCCGTGAGCCGGCGGCACGGGACGGTGAGCCGGCGCATCTTCCAGCCCCTGTTTCCGCGCTGGCCCGAGCATGAGGTGCCCATCGGGCATGTCACCAACGGCGTGCACGTCCCCTCCTGGGACTCGCAGGCAGCCGACGAGATCTGGACGGACGCTTGCGGCAAGGATCGGTGGCGGTGCGTGCCGGATGATATGCACCGCGAGGTGGCGGCGCTGTCGGATGACACGCTATGGGCCATGCGGGGCAAGGCCAGGCAAGACCTCGTGCTCGGCGTGCGTGCCCGTCTGAGGCGGCACCTGGAGGCACGCGGCAACCCACCGGAGGCTGTGGCGCTCGCGGACAGCGTCCTCGATCCAAACATGCTCACGCTCGGGTTCGCCCGACGCTTCACTGCATACAAGCGGCCGAATCTCCTGCTGCGCGATCGCGACCGGTTCGTGCGCCTCCTCAGCGATCCCCACAGGCCCGCACAGATCGTGCTCGCGGGCAAAGCCCATCCTGCCGATACAGAAGGCAAGCGCATGATCCAGGAGTGGTTTGCGCTCGCGCAATCCCCGGCCCTTCGGGATCGCATCGTCTTCCTTGAGGACTACGACATCTCGCTGGCACAGGAGCTCGTTCAGGGTGTCGACGTGTGGATCAACACACCGCGTCCGCCGTGGGAGGCCTGCGGCACGAGCGGAATGAAAGTGCTGGTGAACGGCGGCTTGAACCTTTCCGTGCTCGATGGGTGGTGGGAGGAGGCTTACACCCCGGGCGTCGGCTGGACGATCGAGGGCGGTGGGCAGGACGGTGACACGGCACAGGACGCATACGACGCCGAAGCACTCTGCGCCGTGCTCGAACGCGAGATCGTTCCGGAATTCTATGATCGCGATGCGGACGGCGTGCCCCGTGCCTGGCTCGCTCGCATCCGACGCAGCATGGCCAGCCTGACACCGCAATACAGCAGCACACGGATGGTTCGCGAGTACCTGGAGAAGGCGTATCTGCCGGCTGCCCAGGCGCTGAAATGGCGGATGGCAAACGGTGGCGGACCGGCAAAGGAGATGCTGGCATGGGAACAGCGGGTTCGCCGGAACTGGAAGAGCGTGCATGTCGCCTCGCCGGACATCGGTCAGGACAAGGATGCATGGGCCTATACGGTTCCGGTTTATCTCGGGGAGATGCAGGCTGACGATATCCAGGTTGAGATCTATGCGGAGGCATGCCCAGGAGACGAGGCGCGGACGCAGCAACTGGCCAGAGGCGAACGGATACCCGGCACTGCAAACGGCTACCTTTACACAGGCAGCGTTCCCGCATCGCGTCCGGCGGACCAATACACGGTCCGCGTTATTCCGCTTCATCCGGATGTCCGGGTGCCGACCGAACTTCCGACGATCCTGTGGCAGAAGTGATGCTGCCGGCTTCGCAGGCTACCGACCCTGACTCGTCGGGACTACGATCGACCGGGCTGCCACCGCGCATAGAGGTGGCCGGCTTCGTCTGAACAGCGTTTCGGTCCCGATAGATGGATTCCCGACCGGTCCTTCCCATCGATTGCCGTTGCGGGGCATCGCGTAGGGAGGGCGTAGCCCGACCGGAGCGACGCCCCGCAACGGCGACGAAATTCACGCCGTTGGTCAGCGGCGCGATGATGCCGTGGAGGTGCCGGTGACCCAGCCCGGGTCGGCGGTGCACCAGAAGATGTCGTCATCGTGCAGGTCGAGCGCGTACCGGCCGATGATGTGATGCGTCACCACCGCCTCGTGCACATGGATCGTGCCTTTCGGCCGGCCGGTGGTGCCGCTGGTGAAATGCAGCAGCGCGTGGTCCTGCGGATCGGTCGGCGGAATGACGAAATCGGCGCTTTGTCCGTCCACCAGGCGATGCCAGTCGAGCGTGCCGGGCACATCAGCGGCCGCGGTTTCCTCGGACACCAGGATCACGTGTTGCAGCGGCGGCAACTGCGCCCGGATCCTCGCCACCTTACGCCGGCGGGCGCTACGCGGCACTCTACAACATGCAGGCGGGGGCACAGCATGAGCGCCACAACAAGTGACGAGGTGGCGCGGCCCAACGTCCCCTCGCCCGCGAAGCGGGGTCGAGGCGCGAAGCGCATCGACGGGAGGGTGGGGGTGTCGCGCGCACACGCCGAATTCCTCCCCGCCGCGCTGGAAATCCTGGACACCCCGCCTCCCCCGCCGGCCGCGCCGTCGCCGCCACGATCGGCGCGTTCCTGCTGCTTGCGGTCGGCTGGTCGGTGATCGGCCAGGTGGACATCGTTGCCACGGCCCAGGGCACTGTGATTCCGGTCGGCAACTCGAAGCTGGTGCAGCCGCTGGAGGCCGGCGTGGTGCGGGCGATCCTGGTGCAGGACGGCGACCACGTGCGCGCCGGCCAGGTGCTGTTCGAACTGGACGTGACGGTTGCCGCCGCCGATCGCGACCGTCTCGCGCGCGACCTGCGCCAGGCCCGGCTCGACGCGGCCGGGCTGCGCGCGCTGCGCCAGGACCTGGAGAGCGGCGCCGGGCTGGACGGGTTCGCCCCGCCCGCCGATGCGCTGGCGACGGAGGTGGCGATCGCCCGCGCCTCGATCGCGGCGCGCCGGCAGGAGCAGGCGGAGAAGGCCGCCGGCCTGCAGCAGCAGATCGCGCAGAAGGACGCCGAGGCGGCCGAGAACGACGCGACGCTGGCGAAGCTGGCGGCGAGCCTGCCGATCCTGCAGCAGAAGCGCGACCTGTATCGCGCTCTGCTGAACGTGCAGTTCACCAACAAGCTGGCGTGGCTGGATGCGGAGCAAGCGTATTCCGACCAGATGCACCAGGTCGCCATACAGCAGAGCCACGCGGGCACCATCGTCGCGGCGCGCGAGGCGCTGGTGCGGCAGTTGGCCGAGACTCGGGCGGGCTATGCGCATGACGTGCTGAAGGATTTGGCGGAGGCGGAGCAAAAGGCGGGCGAGCTGGTGCAGCAGCTTGCCGCGGCGGCGCACAAGGCGGAGCAAACGGTGCTGACCGCGCCGATCGACGGCACGGTGCAGCAGCTTGCGGTGCACACCGTGGGCGGGGTGGTGACGCCGGCGCAGGCGCTGCTTGTTGTCGCGCCGGACGAGGGGCCGGTGCTGGTCGAGGCGACGGTGGAGAACCGCGACATCGGGTTCGTGCATGCGGGGCAGGACGTGGCGGTGAAGGTGCAGACGTTCGAGTTCACGCGCTACGGACTGCTCCACGGGCATGTTGTGGATGTGAGCCGGGATCGGGTGGCGGAGGCTGGTGCAGGTTCGGGGCAGCGGGATGCGAAGGATAAAGCGGGTGGTGGGGAGACGGATGACGCACGCCCGAACGGGCCGGGGTATGTCGCGCATGTGGCGCTGGATAGCGCACGCATGATGGTGGACGGGGGCGAGCAGGCGATCGCGCCAGGCATGGCGGTGACGGCGGAGATCAAGACGGGGCGGCGGAGCGTGATCAGCTATCTGCTGTCGCCGCTGCGGCGATATGCGCATGAGGGGATCAGGGAAAGATGAGTGGGAACAAGATGAGGCGGCGCCACTTCGCCGCATTGCCGATTATCGCAATGGCGGGCGTAGGCACGAAATCGCACGTAGCACGTGCCCAGTCGGACACAAGGGAGGCGCCAATGTCTGGATCACTCGATGACACCCGAGGACCTAAGGAAGTCCGTCGGCTACAAGTTGAGGGCTCCATCAACGCTGTAACCTGGAATTCCGACGGATCACGCATTGCTGCGTTAAGCGATTTCGGCAGCGCGGTGACCATATGGGAAACAAGTTCCTGGAGTGTCGTAAACAAATTTCAACGCTACGGCGGGGCTTATTCCCAAAATTCCTTCGCCTTCCTGCCGGATGGCACTCTGCTGACTGCTGCGCCAATCGGGAGGTCGCCAGACCCGAAATACACGACGCTAGCGATATTTTGCCTCATACAGTGGAATGCTGAGACAGGACAGCCTGTGCGCTATATTCCTGACCTGGGATATCCGCCCAAAGTTCCGTCGGAAAAGATCGGTCCCACCGACACATTCGTGGTGTCCGCTGACGGCTCGATGGTTGCCGGCATCAGCGCCGGAGACGTGCTTCTCTTCGAAACGCGTAGCTGGTCCCTCTTGAGGCGCTTGCCGACGCCTCCTACGCCCACGCATCCGGACCACGCGGAGTCAGTCGCCATCTCGCCGAGCGGGCGGCAGGTGGCAATAGGCACAGCGTTTGGTTACGTCCACTTTTTCGGCGCTGACGATGGCACCCGTTCGCTCTCTTTTGTCGCATTCCCAGGCGACTTTGGGATGGTGTGCGGCGCCATCACTTTCAGCCCGGACGGGCGCTTCCTGGCTACAGGCCGGGGCCTCGTTTCCGTCAAAGAGAACGATGATGGTTGGACCCGGCTCTGGCGAGTAAGCGACGGAGCAATGGTCGCCGGCCTTACTGGCGGTAAGGGATCCGTTCGGGCGGCAGCGTGGAATCATAGCGGAGATACGCTTGCCGTTGGTGACGATCGAACCCTCCGACTGTGGAGGACAACGCAGTTGCCGCAACGGCCACAGTTGGCGATGGCAAAACGCGACAGCAGCTACAGTGCTGCCTTCTCGCCAAATGGAACGCTCGCTGCGTCGGACGGCAGCGAAATCGCGATCTACCACTGATCTTGGACGAACTCTCAGGAGGAACCGATGCCGAACCAAGCAGACTATCTAAACCTCAGCCAGGCGGCATATACCACCGGAGGAGCAGCTCCGGTGGCTCCGGCTGGTTGGACCGTCATCGCGAGTCAAACAACCGCTAATGGTATGCAGGCGGCGGCCTTCCAAAACAACACAACACACGAGATTGTCATTGCATACGAAGGGACGAATCTCAGCGATCTGCGGTCCCCGTCAAACGCCAACTCCTACCTGTTTCCCCAACTGTCAGCTGATGCAGCAATTGCTAACGGCACTAACCCTGCCGCCAACGCTGATGCACTGGTCTTTGCCCGCAACGTCGCGGACGCAGCAGGCGGCAACCCGATTTATGTAACTGGCCACTCGCTTGGCGGGGAGGAAGCCGAGTACGTGCAGGCTAATGCCGTTGCCAATGGGCTTGCGATCCGTGGCGGCGCAGCATTCGGTGCACCAGGCGTACCCCAACTATCCACACAGCCAAGTGATGATCCGAACTTCACCACGTACCTGGACTACGGCGACGGCATAGGGAACTTCGTTCCGCACGGAGGCGCACATGTCGGCAACGTCCAGTATGTCGGGAATCCCAACGACGCAACCACTGAAGAGAATTTGCTGACAAATGACACGACTGGCGCGGGGTCGACGGGGGCTCTGGCTATGATGGTCGGGGATCATCAACTGTCAAATTATGCCAGCGATCTTGGGCAGCAGTTGGCATCCACGCAGAACCAATCCAGCCTTGGTTCCGCTGATGTCGTTGACCTGATAAATACCTATGGAATCGTACCATTCGGCGGGGCCGGAAATCCTGCATCCTCCGGTTCGCCGCAAGATCAGAATGGCAGTCTCGTGATAGGGGGAGAGACGCTGTCGGCGGCAGGGAGCTCCCTAACTCTTCAATTCAGCGACGGAAACTCTGCCGGCATCTTAACTGGTACGGGGCAGACCATAAATGCGGCGACTGCGAATGTGAACATCTTGGTCGATGCCGGCGGAGACAATACAATTGAGGTGGGTTCTTCGTCTAAGGCAACGCTCATCAGCGAAGCTACGGGAACTACCTTGGAAGGCGGCAGCGGCCAGAATCTGCTGATCGATCTCGGCAATAGCGGCACGGTGATCGGTGGCAGCGGCGGCAACCAGATCTGGGTCGGTGGCACGAGCGACACCGTTAGCTCAAGCGGCGCTACGATCAATCTGGGCAACGGCAGCAACGACAGCATGACCCTGGCCAGCGGCACCAACGATACGGTGACCAACGACGTGGCCGGCGACTCCGTCAGCCTGGACAGCAACACGTCGGCCAGCTTCACCGGCAGCGGCGGCGCCATCGACGTTGACGGAACCGGCATCACCGTCACCGCTTCGAACGAAACGGTCAACGAGGCGGCCGGCGGGTCGTTCAACCTCTCCGGCGGCAGCGACACGATCAGCATGACCGGCACCGGCGACTATCTCGGCCTGCTGGGCGGCTCGGGCTACGTGGTCAATGCGGCCGGGGACAGCATCGGCACGACGGCGGGCACCAGCCTCAACGTCGCGGGGGGTAACGACAGCTTCAGCCTTGGCGCG
>Ga0209415_10015576_pt1 | contig 12305 bp, 9 predicted proteins | sample PeaSoiSIISIP2007_FD_187696 | JGI IMG/M metagenome (GOLD analysis project Ga0209415, IMG submission 187696) | Peat soil microbial communities from Weissenstadt, Germany - SII-SIP-2007 (SPAdes) (version 2) | ecosystem: Environmental > Terrestrial > Soil > Wetlands > Peat | place: Germany... | reverse complement strand
GGGGGCAACCCCGCGCGATCCGGGAGCTACTTGGCCTCGATCGTCCACCGGATCCGCTTGGAGACGACGGGAAGGGTGTCGATCCCGTAGGCGCGGACGGCCTTGATGGAGGAATCGATGACCCAAACCCGGGTCTGGACCTCGAGCTTCTCCATGAGGCCCAGCATGTCGAGCTGCGGCGAGACGCGGACCCTCCCCAGGGACAGGATCTGACCCACGCGGACCACGAGCGTGTCGGGCTTGAAGGGGACCGGGTCGTTGGTGCCCAGGGCGATCCTGGTCGCCACGTAGGTCCCCGGCGGCAGTTGCTGGAACACGACGTCGGTGCCGCGGGAGGTCCGGCCGGCGCGAGGGGGGCTGGGCGGGCGGGGGTCCAGCGAGAGGCGGAACTTCTCCTGGTCGGAAAGCCTCGCCAGATCCACCTGCACGCCCACGTCGAACCCGGTGTCGCGGATGTGCGCGATCAATCCGTTGGTCTTCAGATCCACCTCGGACGGCTTGGCCCTGTTCACGAGCAGCGCCTGGGTGGGCACGTAGAGCCCCGCCAGGGCGGCGGCGGGAAGCGACAGCAGCAGGAGGCGAGGGCGGATCATCGCCGGAAAATACCTGGAGGGATCAGGCGTTCACCTTGTCGATCAGGACCTGGACCACGGAGGGATCCGCGAGGGTGGTGATGTCGCCCAGGCTGTCGGTCTCTCCCGCCGCGACCTTGCGCAGGATGCGTCGCATGATCTTGCCGGAGCGGGTCTTGGGAAGGCCCGGGACCACCACCACCCGGTCGGGGATGGCGATGGCTCCGATGTGGTGGCGGCACTCGTTCTTCAGCGCCCCGATCAGCTCGGCGGACTCCTGGTAGCCCTCCCGGAGGATGACGTAGGCGAAGATCCCCTGGCCCTTGATCTCGTGCGGGAATCCCACCACCGCGGCTTCGGCGCAGGCCGGATGGGAGACAAGGGCGCTCTCCACCTCGGCGGTGCCCATCCGGTGGCCGGACACGTTCATGACGTCGTCCACGCGACCGGTGATCCACCAGAATCCGTCCTCGTCGCGACGGCATCCGTCGCCGGTGAAATAGTACCCCGGGAAAGGCTTGAAGTAGGTCTCCAGGTAGCGCTTGTGGTCGCCCCAGATGGTTCTCGCCTGGGATGGCCAGGAGGTCGCGAGGGCCAGCAGTCCGGAAACACCGTTCCCCTCCAGCACCCGTCCCTGGTCGTCCAGGAGCACGGGCCGGATCCCCGGCAACGGAAGGGTGGCCGAACCCGGCTTGAGATCGGAGGCGCCAGCCAGAGGGGAGATCAGGATGCCGCCGGTTTCCGTCTGCCACCAGGTGTCCACCACGGGGCATCGACCGCCTCCCACCAGATCGTGGTACCAGCGCCAGGCCTCGGGGTTGATGGGCTCGCCCACGGATCCCAGGACCCGCAGCGAGGATCGGTCGTGCTTGGAAAGCCACGCATCGCCCTCCCGCATGACCGCGCGGATGGCCGTGGGGGCGGTGTAGAAGATCGTGATCCCGTGCCGCTCCACCAGGTCCCAGTAGCGCGACGGGTCCGGGTAGGTGGGAATGCTCTCGAACATCACGGTGGTGGCGCCGTTGGCCAGGGGTCCGTAGACCACGTAGGTGTGTCCGGTGATCCAACCCACGTCCGCGACGCAGGCGTAGACGTCGTCTTCGCGCAGGTCGAACACCAGCTGGTGCGAGAGGGCCGCGTGCACCATGTACCCGCCGGTGGAGTGTCCCACGCCCTTGGGCTTTCCGGTGGAACCGGAAGTGTAGAGCAGGAAGAGCAGATCCTCCGCATCCATCTCCTCCGGCACCGCGTAGGGGCGTTCGGAATCGGCGAGGGCCCGCCATTCGTGGTCGAGGCCCTCGTGCCAGGGGACCGGGTTCCCGGTGCGCTTCACCACCACGACGTTCTTCACCGAAGGACAGGCCTGGACGGCCTCGTCCACGGTGCGCTTGAGGGGGATGGTCTTCCCGCCCCGGAGGCCTTCGTCCGCCGTGAAGACCAGCGTGCATTCGGCGTCCTGGATGCGGTCGCGCAGGGATTCGGCCGAGAACCCGGCGAAGACCACGCTGTGGATGGCGCCGATGCGGGCGCAGGCGAGCATGGCGGCGGCGGCCTCCGGAACCATGGGCATGTAGATGGCCACCCGATCGCCCTTGCGCACGCCCAGGCGGCGCATGGCGTTGGCCATGCGACAGGTTTCGGCGTGCAGTTCCCGGTAGGTGAGCTTGCGGACCTGGCCGGGTTCGTCGCCCTCCCAGAGGATGGCCGTCTTGTCCCCGCGGGAGGGCAGGTGGCGGTCCAGGCAGTTTTCGCTCGCGTTGAGGCGCCCGCCCAGGTACCACGCGATGCGGCCCTGTTCCAGGTCGCAGTCCTGGACGGTGTGGAAGTCGTGGATCCAGTCGATGCGCTCCCGGGCCTCGCGCGCCCAGAATTCGTCGCCTTCGTGCAATGCCCGCGAACGGAGGGCCTGGGCGGCGGCCACCGATTCCAATCCCCCCCCGGGAGGGTAGGAACTGGCCAGGAGGATGGAGACGGGTTCGGACATGCTTGGGCTCCGGGTTTGGCGAACCCGAGATAGATACTTTTTCTCGATCCGGGCTTTCCCGACGACCCGCCCCATCGGGATGGGTTATAGGTTTCCACCACGATGCGACTGCCTGTCGATTTCCACACCCACCACGGAGCCTTCGGTGCCTACGGGAGTTTCACCCTGGGAAACGCCGGTGCCGGTGGCGGCTTCAACATCCACGATGGCCGCGCCCCGACGAAGGGGGAGGTGCACGTGGGCTTCGCGCGTCCGAACCAAGCCGCGTTCCTCCCCTTCTCCAGTCCTTCCGCCGCGGATCTGTCCGCGTTCGCCGGCTCCGGGGCGGGGGCGGAAAGGGAAACCCGTCGGGTCTCCATCGTCGCTGCGGATTCCATCGAACGCGAACTGGGTTGGGGCACCGACACCTGGCGATCCGAGGAACTTTCGTTCGCCTTGGCGACTCCTTTCGGCTCCGTGCCGGATCCGCGTTCGGCCGGGTGGGAAGCATTGGCACCCCACATCCTGCCGGCGATCTGGGCCGAGCTCTCCCTCGACAATTCCCGGAGCGACGAGCCCGCCTTGCTGGTCGCCGGTCTCGCACCCAAGGATGCGGGCGCGGCTCCCCTGCCCCTACCGGGCCTGGTGGGGGTGGATTTCCAGGGCCGTTTCGGCATGGCCACCTCCTCCGGGAACGGCGCGAAGGTCTACGCCGGATTCTCCCCGATGGACTGCATCGGCCCGGATCTGGCTCCCCGTCCACCGCATTGGCTGGGCACATCCTGGGGTCTTTGCTGGCCCGTGCCCGCGGGGAAAAGACTCTCCGTCCGGTTCGCGCTGGGTTGGTACCATGCGGGTCCCGCGACCGCGGGACCGTCCACGGTCTACGGCTACACCCGGGTTTGGAAGGATCTGGAGGACGTGCTCGCCGCGGCCGTCGGATGCACCGAGGCCTCCTGGGAGACCGCCCGGGAACGCGACCGCGAGCTGGAGACCCTCTCGCCCGAGCGCCGTTGGCTCCTCTCCCACGCCACGCGAGGGTATTTCGGAAACTCCCAGCTTCTGTCCACCCCCGCGGGAGATCCCGTCTACGTGGTGAACGAAGGCGAGTACTGCATGATGAACACCCTGGACCTTTCGGTGGACCAGGTCTTCTTCGAGGGAAGGTTCTTCCCCTGGGCGACGCGCGAGGTCCTGGACCTGGCGGTGGACAGGTACTCCTTCCTGGATCGCCTCAAGGTCCCCGGGGACACCATCCTGCACGAGGGTGGGGTCTCGTTCTGCCACGACATGGGGGTCAGGAACATGTTCTCGGAAGCGGGCACCTCCAGCTACGAGGTGGCCGACCTGGAGGGTTGCTTCTCCCACATGGCGTTCGAACAGGTCTGCAACTGGGTCGTCCTGGCGGCGCACCATCTCCATTCCTCGGGAGACGGAAATTGGCTCGCGCGCAACCGCGATCTCCTGGAGTCCCTCCGGACCAGCTTGGAGCGCAGGGAGCACCCCGATCCCTCCCTGCGCCGCGGAGTCCCCGGAACGGACTCGGCCCGATGCGGATCCGGGACCGAGATCACCACCTACGACAGCCTGGACCCGTCGCTTTCCCAGGCGCGGGGGAACCTCTACGCCGCGGTCAAGCTTTGGGCAGCCTATCTCGCCCTGGAACGCCTGTCCCGAGCGGCCGGAATCCCCTGGGAAAGCGCGGCGCGAGACGCGTCGCGGGTGGCGGAGGCCATCGAGGCCTGGCCCCGGGAGGACGATGCGCTCTCGGCGCTGCTGGAGACCCGGACGAGGTCCGCGATCCTGCCCGCGGTCGAATGCCTGGTCCATCCCCATGTCTGGGGAGACCGGGACGCGGTTTCGCCGCGAGGTCGGTTCGGGGGCATGATCCGGACCCTGGAGGCGCACCTGGACGCGGTCCTGGAATTCGGCCTTTGCCGGTTCGCCGATGGCGGCTGGAGGCTCAGCTCCACTTCGGACAATTCCTGGCTCTCCAAGATCTTCCTGGTCCAGCGGGTCGCGGAACGGGTGTTCGCGCGTCCGCCCGACCGGCGCGCCGACGCCGCCCACGTCTCCTGGTTGTCGCCGGGATCCGCGGCCTGGGGCTTCACCGACCAGATCGAATCGGGAAAGGGGATCGGGTCCAGGTACTACCCGCGAGGAGTGACGGCGATCCTGTTCCTGGATTCCTGAGAAAGGCGGGTCAGAGGAGGAATTGGAGCCCGAGATCCGCGCCCACGAAGCTGCGGCGCTTCTGGCCGAGGTCGGCGCCCACGATGCCTCCAGCGAAGCCTCGCATCGAGGGGCAGAATTGCATCAGCATCCGCGCCTGGAAAGCCGCATCCAGGCTGGGGGCACCCCGCTGGTCCAGGTTCATGCCGATTCGGATTCCGCTCTGGGGTCGGAAGTCGCCGAGCAGCGGCGAGAACCAGGATTGCGCTCCGAGGGTGTAGTCCTCGCCCGAGATGTTCCCGGACTTCGACCGAACCACGTCGAAATGGAAGAACGCCCCGAGGTCGGTGCGGTCGTCGTATCCCCAGGTCAATCCGAAGGTTCCGCCCGGATCGGGATTGGCAACGCCGCTGCCCGTCTGGAACACGGCCGCGGGTGTCACGTCCAGGAGCACATCATCTTCCGAGGCCACGGCCGCGCCGACGCACAAGATCGAGATCAGCAAGGTGATTCTGGGGATCATAGGGAATGGACCGTCGGCTCCGAGAGCCGCCTTCCGAGAGGCAGGGTTGTACTTCAACGATAATTGCTTCCAGGAAATTGGCATTCCCGCCTCTTCTTTGCAAGCCCGATTCTCCATTCGTCGACGGGAACCGAACACAGGCGCGGCGTGCCTGGTTCGTGGATTGCACTTTGGTTGCATGCACCAGTCCAAGGACAGCCTAGGACCCGCTCCGCGCGCCTTGGGCGATTGGTTCGCGTCGAACCGTCGAGCCCTGCCTTGGCGCACTCCCCATGGAACGCCCCGCGACCCCTGGAAGACGTTGGTTTCCGAGGTCATGAGCCAGCAGACGCGCCTGGAGGTGGTGGTCCCGCGTTTCGAGGAATGGATGCGCCTATTTCCAACCCCCCGGGACCTCGCCGACGCGACCGAAGAGAGCGCCCTTTCGGCTTGGGCCGGATTGGGCTACTACAGCCGCGCCCGGAATCTGCGCCGGGCCGCGGCCGTGGTGGCGACGGTGGGGTGGCCGAAGAGCGCCGGGGATCTCGCCGCGCTCCCCGGGGTGGGTCCCTACACCGCAGCCGCGATCGCCTCGCTGTGCCTTGGCGAAGACGCGGCCATGGTCGACGGCAACGCGATCCGGGTCTTCTCGCGCCTCCATGCCCTCGAATCCGATCCCCGGACGGGACCGGGCGCGAGACAGATCGCGGAGATCGCCTCCCGCTGGATCTCGGACGGCGATGCCGGGACGGTGAACGAGGCGACGATGGAGCTGGGAGCCCTGGTCTGCACGCCGAGGAATCCGGATTGCGCCTCGTGCCCTCTATCCGAAATCTGTCAGGCAGCCTCGCGCGGAGATCCCGGAAGGTTTCCCGCGCCGAGGAGCCGTCCGGAAAAGTTCCTGGTGCACCGCACGGCGGTGGTGGTCCGGGAGGATCGGGGAATCCTGCTGCGCCGGGCCGGATCCGACGAGCTCCTCCCGGGCCTGTGGATCCTTCCATCCGCGGGCGACCATGTCGACTTGACGGTTTCCGGATCGGCCGTGGGCGAGGTCCGCCACGCGATCACCCACCACGACGTCCGCTGGACGGTCGTGGAGGGCCGGTGGACCGGACGGAATCTGCCCGACAGTTGGCTGTGGTGCCCCGTGCGGGAACTGGGGGAACGGATCGTATCCAGTCTTCCCCGCAAGGCGCTGGCCTTGGCAGGGATCGCTCTCGCGGGGATCCGGGTTCAGGCTCCCGCTGCGGGACGTCGCGGCGGCGAGAGACCTTCCAACGGACTCGATGCGGATCCGTAGAGCTTGCGCGGGATCCGCACCGCCAGGTAGGCGTCGCGGCCGGCTTCGCAGGCGGCCTTCATGGCCCGGGCCATGCGCACGGGGTCGGCGGCCTTGGCGATGGGGGTGTTGAGCAGGACTCCGTCCACCCCCAGCTCCATGGCTTGCGCGACGTCCGAGGCGGTGCCCAGTCCCGCGTCGATCAGCACCGGAGCCTTCACCGATTCCAGGATGATGCGGATGTTGGACGGGTTCAGGATGCCCTGGCCTGAGCCGATGGGTCCACCCGCCGGCATGATGGCCGCCACGTCCAACTGGTCCAGCCTCTGGGCCAGCACCGGGTCGTCGTTGGTGTACACCAGGAGGTCGAAGCCTTCTTCCTTCAGGATGCGCGCCGCTTCCAAGGTCCCGATGGGATCCGGCAACAGCGTCTTCTGGTCGAAGAGAACCTCCAGCTTGAGGAGCTTCCAGCCCATGGACCGGGAGAGGCGCGCGATGCGCAGGGCGTCCTGGACGTTGAAGGCGCCCGCGGTGTTGGGGAGGATGGTGTACTTGGCGGGATCGATGTGGTCGAAGATTCCCTTGCCTTTGGGGGCCGAAAGATCCACCCTTCCCAGGGCGACGGTGACGATTTCCGTTCCGGAGGCCTCCAGAGCCTCGCCCATGAGATCCAGGGAGTCGTACTTGCCCGTTCCCACCAGGAGGCGGCTGTGGTAGGTGGTTCCCGCGATGGTGAAGGGTCGATCGACGGGAATCTGCTGGATGGGTTCGCTCATGGGGAGGGAAAAGTAGGTCGCTCGGGCATTTGGGTCGGCACTCCCTCCACCAGCTTCCCCGGAGCGAAGGCCTGGAACCGGTCGCGTTGGTACAGGAGGCCTCGCGCCCATTCCAAGGTCGCGGGCAGACGCCGCCGTTCGGCGCGTCCGGGCACCCAGGCGTGCTCCAAGGCGAGAACCACCTGCAGAGCGGCTTCGATGGGCCCGGTTCCCTTCAACCGGTCCAGGACGATGTGTTCCGGTCCCCGATCCGAATCCACGCAGGCCAGAAGGCGATCGGGACCCACGGCTCCCTCGCCGGGCTGGATCCATTCGTAGCTGGTCCCGGAAAAGGCGCGCCCGGCGGAACGCCGACGCAGGTGCCAAGCGTTGGAATGGGGGGCCAGGCTTTCCAGGAACACCGCCGGCAGCTCCAAGGACTCCTCCACGTGGATCTCCAGCGGGTCCGGTGCCCTGGACCAGAGCCTGGAGGCCAGGGAACGCCCGAAGGAATGCTCGGAGAGGTCGGCGAAGCGGAAGGGAACCACGAGCGATGCCGCGATCCGTCCCATGGGATCCAGAAGGGCCAAGGCCAGGTGGTGCATCTTGCCGTAGAGGAACGCCTGGGCGACGCCCAGGGACCACGGCGCTCCGGGATGGTCGAGTCTCCAGGGATCTCCCCCGGCGCGGCGCACGCATTCCAGGAACAATCCCGCGGCTTGGCCGGAGGCGCGCGGAGAACGCGGCTGGAGCACCACGGGGGCCCTGGCGTCCAGGCGCAGCTCGGTGCTTCCCTCGACCGGCTCCGAGGCGAACTGCAGGGCCACCCCGGGCCATTCCGCGGCTCGTTGGTTGAGGATCAGCGCGGTCTGTTCGGCCAACCGGGGATCGCGGATGCCGGAAATGTGGAAGGTGGCGGCGGGAAGGCGAGGCCGTCGCAGCGCGGTCATCCCGCCCAGGGCTTGGCGGAACACCTCGGAGACGGGGATCTCGCGATCTTCCCAGTCCAGTGCCACCACGTCCGGATCCACCAGGACGGCGGGAGCCAGCCCCAATTCCTCGGCTGGACAAGGATCCGGTTCCAAGAACAGTCCCTGGTCCGCCATCCCCCCCGAGGGGAACCAATTCCTGACCGCCCGCACGATGGACTGGGCGGAAAGGTCGGCGGGGGTCTCGGAGAGGATCACCGCCGCGGGATCGCCATCCCGGACCAGGCGTCCGCGATGGCCGATCTGGAGGATGTGGCCTCCCGGCGCGACCTTGGGATGCGCCGAAGCCACGGACACGCCGTCGATGGGGAACCACACGTCCGAGGCGCGGTGGCCTTGTTCGGAGAGCGCGTTCGGCCTGGAGTCCAGCACCCTGCGGACGGGATGGAACCAGAGCAGAAACCGGTCCCTCCCGCGCGGTTCCAGGTGGAGTTCGAGCCCGTCGACGGCCAGCCGACCGTCGGGAAGTTCCTGGGAGGAAACCGTGGCGAATCCCGTTCTCGCGTCCACCAGGACCCGGGTGGCCTTCAAGTGTCGCAAAAGCAGGAGGAGAACCAGTCCGCGCGTCCCGAGATTGGTGAAGTCCGGCTTCCAGCTTCCCTCGCGGGAAGCCGCCAGATGATCGGCCTCGGGATTGTCGGGAACGTCCAGGGTGAAGATTTCTCGACCCGAAAGTCGGGCGGCGATCCAGGGACTTTCCTGGCGCAACGCCTCGATGATCTGGCGAATGGGCTGGCCGCCATCCGGGGTCCACAGGTGCCCGGGGATGTCGCCGCCTTCGTGGCGGCCCAAGAAGGCCGTGAGATAGAGGGCGGACATGGGTTCGAATATACCTAGACCGGTTGTGCGGGAAACGCCTCCCGGGGATGCCCGGACGTGGAGCCGTCAGAGCAGGGGCAACCGCACCGCCTGCACGCCGTGTGGCGATCTCGCGCAAAGGATGTGGACTCCGCTCCCCCAACCCGAGGCGTCGATGCTCAGGTTCCCCGAGGCGAGATGGCTGGAATACACGAGCGATCCGGCGAGGTCGCGCACCTCCAGATCCACCGGTTCGGCGTTGTCGGGCAGTTTCAGCAGGATCCTGCGTCCGGAGATCCGGCATTCGACAAGTTCCGTAGCCGCGGGGTGGCCAGGTGCTTGGGTCCCGGTCGTGGGGCACTTCTGCGAGCCTCTCCACAGGGCGTCCGAAGAGTGCTTCCCGATCCACGTGGAGGTGGAGTCCGGCAACCGGCACAGGAGGTTCGAATCCAGGTTCACGAGGATGCCCGGGGTCAGCCGGTTCGTTTCCCGTGGCAGAGCGGCGAGGTTGTTGGAGCCCAGGTCCAGGGTCCTCAGGCTGTCCATGTAGACGATGTCCGGGGGCAGGACCGAGAGCTTCCTGGAATGGAGATTCAACGCGATCGCGCGGCCGCCGGCATTGCGCGTCACCACGGAGGCGACGGAGACGCTCAGGGAATTGGCCGCGAGGATGGCCGCCACGCAGATCGAATCACGTTGCCAGGCGGTGGTGATCGGGAAGCCGGTGAAGTGGACCATCCCCATCCGGTTGGTGTTGGTCACGAGGGGATCGGCGGAATCCTCGTGACCCATGTAGGTGATGGTGGAAATGCCCTTCGCGGCGGCGGAGAGGTTCAGATGGACCTTGTTTCCCTGGACCGAACCGGAGTCGAATTTCGCCGCGGTGCCCGCGAACGCGAACTCCGAGTCCGCCGCGCCGAACCAGGTCAGGCTGTCGAAGACGTTGGACAGGATCAGCGTGACCTGCCGGGTGCCGGTCACCTCGGCGAACCGGACCTGGGGCGGTTCGAGGTCGTCCAGCGATGCGCGTCCGTGGAAATCCCGGTCGACCAACCGGAAGATGTCGTCCCCGAAGTCGCGGTAGCCGGGCTCGTAGGGGTAGTGGCAGTCGTTGTAGTGGTCTTCCCCGGAGGTGGACATGATCTCCAGGCTGTCCGTCCCGAGCGCGAGCTCCCGCTGGGCCTCCTGGATCGCGGCCACATCGGGGATCGCGAACCCGCAGCCGTTGCGGATCTGGAACAGGTAGATCTTGGCCAATGCGGGGAAGTCGGAAAGCCATTGGGAGCGCAACGCCAGGAATTGGCTGATGTAGTCGGCGGTCGTCGTCCCGAGCCCGGCGTTCGCCTCGCCCTGGTGCCAGACCAGGAAATGGACCCAGGGAGCGCTCCCGCTCAGCCTCAGGCGCTGGAGAAGCCTGCCGTAATTGGTGGTGGAATCCGTGCGGTCCACGAGGTTCGGCTGGAAGAAGGCGACATCCTGCCCCCCCTTGGCTCCGTTGAAGATCGCCACGGGCGTCCTGGCGCTGTCGACCAGCTGGCGTGCCAGGCGCAATCCCCATTGACCGGTTCCTCCGAGGCCTTCGCTGCAGACATCGCCATCGCCGATGCGCCAGGTCGTGTCCAGCGGAAGGATGTCGTTGCCATCTCCGAAAACCCGGATGAAGGGGCTCTGGTTGGAATCGGCCGATCCCACCCATTCGCAGGATTCCGCGTTCGATTGGCCTTGGATGACGATCAAGTCGCCGCAAGCGACGGAATCGGCGGTCCAGAGCGACGAATCCGCGGTTCCCTCCACGCCGACCACCTGGTACCTGTAGCTGGCGAGCTCCGCCTTGATCCCCTTGGAAAGGGAGAACCTGGCGGTGTCTCCGGTGTAGACCAGGGTCTGTTTCAGGGTGGATTGCAGCAAGCCGTTGCGGAAGACCTTGAGATCGATTTCGCTGAACGGAGTTTGGAGCCTGCCCACCCTTCCCGACACCACGACGGTCCCGGTGTCCGCGGACAGCCCATGTCCATAGACCTGGAGCGTCCTGGGCACGGCGTACCAGACGATCTGGCCATGCCCCAGACCCGCCAGCATGAGAAGGACCGCCAAGCCCCTCAACCTCGGAATTCTCTGCTCGGACTCCGTGATGGTTCCCCTGCGAAACGGGAAGTGGATCTCCCCAATGGACCCGCGAGGGAGACAAGTTATCTCCGATCTCGGTTTGGGGGGAGCACGACAGGATCCCCTCGTCAAACCATGGAAGCCCTCAGAGACGGGATGGACCGGTTCCGGCCGATTCCCAGGAACAGGCTCTCCCAGTCTTCCGCGCACAGGCGCCGGATCCGAGGTGCCACGATTTCGTTGGGCTCCCAAGGGATCCCCAGGGAACGGGCTCCGAATTCGCGCAGGCCTTCGCAAACCACGTCGTCCCGTCGCAGGGTGCCCAGAAGTGCGGCGACCTCCGTGAAGTGGGCTTGCCTCCAGCCGCAGAACACCGCCCAGGCGCGTGCGCGCGATCCGATCTCGGGATCGCCCGCGAGGGAAAGGAACACGACTTCCGCTTCGCGTTCCTGGGCACCGAGCCACAGCAATCGAGCGGATTGGAATCGGGAGCGCGGGTCCGTGGGGAACAGCTCCGCGCAGGCGAATCCCAAGGCCAGCCCGCGGGCCGTCCTGCCCTGCCGGAACGCCGCTTCCGACCGCAGCACGTGGGCGTGCGGCCCTGCCGAACAGGGAGACGGGAGTTGGTCGAGCGCGGCCTCGAAGGCGTGGATGTCGCCTGCGGCGAGTTCGGTTTCGGCCAACGCGAGGATCAGCTCGGGATGCGCCTGTTCCCTGGGGATCAGGGCCTTGAAGATGTTCCTGGATTCGTCGAGGAAGCCGGCGCGCAAGGCGCGGATTCCCATTTCGCAGGCGTTGGCGCCCTCCCTCAGGCACCAAGGCGCCCGGGAACCGGAGCGGGAGAGTCCAGGGTGTAGCGAAGATGGTTGCGCCATGGTGTTTCCCCTCGTTTCGCCGGGGAGAGAACACAAACCGCGTTCCAGCTTGAAATCAGCGGGAAATTGCGGGTTTCAGCACCTCACGGACAGGCATTCACAGACCTGTCGCGGGGAAGGAGTTGCCTAGCCTGGTGGTTCCCGGGACGAGGCTTCCCGTTCCAGGAAGTGCCGTGCTCGAAGCAGGGCCACCACGGTGATGGCGTCCGTGAGCCGACCATCCAGCGCCATCTCGACGGCCTGGGCGAAGGGAACCAGTGCCGAGCGCATGTCTCCTTCGGTGGATTCCGGGGT
>Ga0209415_10015575_pt1 | contig 12305 bp, 7 predicted proteins | sample PeaSoiSIISIP2007_FD_187696 | JGI IMG/M metagenome (GOLD analysis project Ga0209415, IMG submission 187696) | Peat soil microbial communities from Weissenstadt, Germany - SII-SIP-2007 (SPAdes) (version 2) | ecosystem: Environmental > Terrestrial > Soil > Wetlands > Peat | place: Germany... | reverse complement strand
TCGGCCCGTCGAGTTGAGCAGGCCCGAATGAGACGATCGGCACCCACAGGCACCGACACGGCGGAGCCCGTGGCTCCCGGAGCATCGTGGAACGGCGTGTCGTCGAGTGACGGGCACGGCCAGCGCCGATGGCTGGTCCTGGCCGTTCTGTGCGTGAGCCTCCTCGTCGTGAGCCTCGACAACACGATCCTGAATGTGGCGTTGCCCACGATCGTGCGTTCGATGAACGCGACGTCGAGCGACCTGCAGTGGATCGTTGATGCCTACGCCGTCGTCTTCGCCGGGTTGCTGCTGGTGGCCGGCAGCTTGGGCGACCGTCTGGGCCGCAAGTGGGTCTTCGTAGCTGGTTTGGCGATCTTCGCGGCGGGCTCGGCCACCTCTGCCTTCTCGGCGACGCCCGGACGTCTCATCGCCGCCCGGGCGTTCATGGGGATCGGCGCGGCGGCCATCATGCCTTCGACCCTGTCAATCCTCACCAATGTCTTCACCGACTCGGGGGACCGGGCCCGGGCCATCGGAATCTGGTCGGGCACCACGGGACTCGGCGTCGCGATCGGCCCGGTCGTCGGTGGCTGGCTCCTAGCTCACTACTGGTGGGGCTCGGTGTTCTTGGTCAACGTTCCGATTGCCCTCGTCGGAGTCCTCGCGGCGGTGTGGCTCGTGCCCAACTCCAAGAACCCCGCCAGCAAGCGGCCGGACCCGGTCGGCGGGGGGCTTTCCACCCTGGGCCTGAGCCTGTTGCTCTGGGGGATCATCGAGGCTCCGGAGCGCTCCTGGACCTCCCCATTGGTCCTCGGCGCCGTGGGCACCGCGGTCCTCGTACTGGTCGGGTTCGTCTTATGGGAGCGGCACTCCACCCACCCGATGCTCGAGCTGTCGTTCTTCAGGTCGCGGCGCTTCTCGGTCGCCATGGGGGCGATGGGCCTGGTGATCTTCGCCTTGATGGGCGGGCTCTTCCTGCTGACTCAGTACCTACAGTTCTCCCTCGGCTACACCGCATTGCAAACCGGTCTGCGGATTGCTCCGATCGCCGCGGTGCTGCTGGTCGTGGCTCCGCTTTCCATCGTGCTGGTCCGCTTCGTCGGAACCAAACCGGTGGTGTTCGCGGGCATGGGGCTCATCGCGTTGGGCTTGGCAGCGCTGTCCCAGGTGACCGTGCGGAGCACGTACATCGATGTACTCCCGGCCTTCTTCTTGATGGGGATCGGTACGGGTCTCGCCTTCGCTCCGTGCACCGAGTCGGTGATGGGATCCCTGCCGCTCGACCAGGCGGGCGTCGGGGCGGCCACCAACAGTGCCGCGCTGCAGATCGGTGGGGCACTGGGCGTCGGTGTCCTGGGCAGCCTCCTCAACACTCGCTACGTGACCCAGATGGTTCCGGCACTCGCCCACTATGCGATCCCGGGCTCGGTGCGGGACCTGATCACCGGTTCCCTCGGAGGGGCCCTGGCCGTGGCCGAGCACATCGGCGGACGCCTGGGCGCCGAGCTCGCCGCAGTGGCGCGGCACGCGTTCGTGGGCGGCATGAATCTGGCCGTGACCGTGGCAGCAGTGGTCGTCGGCGTGGCGGCGCTGGTGGTGTTGGCGCTGCTGCCCAATCGGGGAGCACCCACCCCCGAACAGGACCTCACGAACGAACCGGGAGCCGACCAGAGTTAGGAAGCCGGCGCCAAGTCGGCCAGAACGACCGGAGTTCGCGCGGTCCTGCCGGCGCAATTACAGCGTCCTGGTCGGCGGCATCTTCGAGGACCCCAAGATGCCGCGGCCGGCAGAGAGCAGCGGATCACCATGGGCCGTACGCGCTCACGTTCGCTGCGCGCAGTGCGGTCACGTAGCCAGCGCGCTCATGCGCTGCCTCATCCGAGCCGTGGGGCACGGCGAGCTTGCCCCGGACCTCGCCAACCGTGCCAAACCCCTTGCGCCCCATCCAAGCGGACAAACCGTCGAGCAGCACCGTCGCGTGCTCGGAGCCGTGACGCAGCAGCGAAGAGGTGGTCATCACGACGTCCGCGCCTGCGAGGAGGTACATGGCGAGGTCGTCGGGTTCCTCGACACCCGTCGATGCAGCGAGTGCGGCATTCAGCCGACCATGGAGAAGCGCGATCCACGTGCGCGGGAGCCGGGCTTCGGTCCTTGTGGAGAGCCCGATGCCAGGCTGCACGCTGAGCGACTCGGGATCGATATCGGGGTGCAGGAAGCGGTTGAAGAGGACGAGCGCGTCCGCGCCCGCCGCGTCGAGCTGTCGCGCCATCTCCCCAGTCGAACTGAAGTACGGGCTCAGCTTGACTGCGACCGGCACGCGAACCGCGCCTTTGACGAGCTGAAGGATCTCGATGTGGCGCCGTTCCACCTCGCGGCCTGACACGTTCGGGTCACCGGGAAGGTAGTAGACGTTCAGCTCGATCGCGACCGCGCCGGCGTCCTGCATCGCCCGCGCGTAGCCCGTCCACCCGCCGGGAGTGACGCCGTTCAGGCTGGCGATCACCGGGATCTCGACCGCGGATGCGGCCCGTTCAAGCAGGCTCAAGTAGCGGCGCGGACCAGGCTCCTCCCCTGCCGTCTCGGGGAAGTAGGAGAGCGACTCGGCAAAGCTGTTCCTGCCGGCCTCAACGAGACGCGCATTGCGTGCCGCCTCCTCGGCCAGCTCCTCCTCAAACAGTGAGTGGAGCACGACCGCGCCAACACCGGCGTCGGCGAGCCGTCGGACCCCGTCGACGGTGTGAGATAGGGGGGACGCCGAGGCGACGAGGGGATTGCGCAGTGCCAGTCCCATGTAGTCGGTGGAAAGGTCCATCAACGATCCTTCCGTGCGTCGGCCGGGAAGTGATGCGCGGGACGCGTCGCCATCTCCTCGTAGATGTCCCAGCGCCGGCTGACCGCGGCCTGGGCCAGACCACCCAGACGTTCGGCCTCGGCGGGATCGGAATTGGCGAGCGTCGAATAGCGCAGCTCCCGACCGGTGTACCCGGCGAGCGCGAGGCGCGGTCTTGGCGAGTCGAGTAGGAAGGGGTTCCCGCCCGAGGCGCGCACCATCGGGTCGTAGCGGATGAGCGGCCAGTAGCCGCTCGCGACCGCCCGATATTGTTGGTCGAGCCCGTTCCGCATATCAATGCCGTGAGCAATGCAGTGGCAGTAGGCGATGATGAGCGAGGGACCCTGGTATGCCTCCGCCTCGCGAAAGGCGCGCAGCGTTTGCTCGGGATCGGCACCCATCGCGACCCGGGCCACGTAGACGTTGCCGTAGGCAATCGCCTGAAGGGCAATGTCCTTCTTCTCGACGGTCTTGCCCGCGGCGGCGAACTTGGCAACCGCACCGAGCGGCGTCGCCTTGGACATCTGCCCTCCGGTATTCGAGTACACCTCGGTGTCGAGCACGAGCATGTTCACGTCGTGCCCGCTGGCGAGGACGTGGTCGAGCCCGCCGAAACCGATGTCGTAGGCCCATCCGTCGCCGCCGACGATCCAGACGCTTCGCCGAACGAGGTGGTCGACGACGCTCAAGAGGTCGACGACCGAGGGCCCGTCCAGCGCGGTGAGCCGATGCTCAAGCTCAGCGACACGCTCGCGCTGGGCTCGAAACTCCGACTCGGAGAACTGCGGTGCCTCGAGGATCGCGTCGACGAATTCACCACCGAGCTCGTCGCGCAACTCACCGAGGCGCCGTCGAGCCAGCTCAACGTGACGGTCGGCGGCGAGGCGAAGGCCGAGGCCAAACTCGGCGTTGTCCTCGAACAGCGAGTTCGACCACGCCGGTCCGCGCCCATCGGCGTCGGTCGTCCACGGCGTGGTGGGCAGGTTGCCGCCGTAGATCGACGAGCAGCCGGTCGCGTTGGCGATTACCGCCCGGTCGCCGAACAGCTGAGAGAGGAGCTTCAGGTATGGCGTCTCGCCGCAACCGGTGCACGCGCCGGAGAACTCGAACAGCGGCTGGAGGAACTGGGTGCCGCGTACCGTTCCGAAGTCGACCCGGGACCGCTCTGCGACCGGCAGCGTCTCGAAGAACGCGATGTTTTCCCGCTCGGCGGCAGCGAGGGGCTCGAGACGCGCGAGGTTGATCGCCTTGCGGGACGCGTCGCCGGGCGCGACGGCCGGGCACGCCTCGACGCACAGGGCGCAGCCGGTGCAATCGTCGACGTAGACCTGCAAGGTGTAGCCGGTTTCGGGGAGCCCCCGGGCAACTAGCGGCACCGAGCGGAATGTGTCTGGCGCCCCCGCCAACTGGGAGCGGTCGTAGTACTTCGAGCGGATGACGCTGTGCGGGCAGACGAAGCTGCACTTGCCGCACTGGATGCACAGCTCGGGATCCCAGAGCGCCACGAGGTCAGAGATCTTGCGCTTCTCGTAGGCCGCCGTGCCGCTCGGCCACGTGCCGTCGGGCGGCAGCGTGCTGACCGCCAGCTCGTCGCCGCGGCCGGCCATCATTGTGGCGGTGACCTTCTGGACGAACTCCGGCGCATCTGCCGGCACGAGCGGGGCCGGTTCGGTGCGAGAACTCACCCGCTGGGGCACCTCGACGCGCTCCAGCCCTTCGACGGCGTGGTCGACTGCCCGCAGGTTCGCCTCGACCACCGCTGTGCCCTGCCGCCCGTAGCTCTTGGCGATCGCCGCCTTGACCCGTGCGATCGCCTCGGCGCGCTCGAGCACCCCGGAGATGGCAAAGAAGCATGTCTGTAGCACGGTGTTGACCCGTTCGCCGAGTCCCGCCTCGCGCGCGATTCGGCTGGCGTCGATCACATACAGCTGGATCTCCTCGGCAATGATCTGCTGTTGGACTGGGCGGGTCAGCTCGTCCCAGAGCTCGCTGGCGGAATAGGGCGAGTTGAGGAGCAGGGTCGCCCCGTGGGCGGCCCTGCTCAGGACCTCGGCGCGCTCGAGCATTCCGAAGTGGTGGCAGCCGATGAAGCTCGCCTTGTCCACCAGGTACGGAGCTCGGATCGGCCGTGGGCCAAAGCGCAGGTGCGAGACGGTCTGGGACCCGGACTTCTTTGAGTCGTAGACGAAGTAGCCCTGGGCGTACAGGTCCTCTTCGTCGCCGAGGATCTTGATCGTGTTCTTGTTGGCGCCGACCGTCCCGTCTGCGCCCAGGCCGAAGAAGACCGCCCGCAGCGTGTCCGGCGGCTCGATGTCGAGCGACGCGTCGTAGGAGAGACTCGACCCCGAGACGTCGTCGGTGATGCCGACCGTGAACGGTCGTCGAGGCCGCTCCTGCCTGAGTTCGTCGAACACCCCGGCAACCATGCCCGGCGTGAACTCCTTCGAGGCAAGCCCGTAGCGACCACCGGTGACGAACGGCATGACCGCGCGCTTGGTGCTCGAGTGCGCCTCGACCAGCGCGCCGACCACGTCGAGGAAGAGCGGTTCGCCTACCGAGCCGGGTTCCTTTGTCCGGTCGAGCACGGCGATGCGCGACGCTGTCTGCGGCAGCACCTCGAGTAGCGCCTCGGTGGGGAACGGCCGGTAGAGGCGCACCGTCACCACCCCCACCCGCTCACCCGTTGCAGCGAGATGCAGGACGGTCTCACGGGCAGTCTCCGCCCCCGATCCCATCATGATCACCACAAGCTCGGCTTCGGGGTGACCCGCGTAGTCGACGAGACGGTAGTGGCGTCCGGTACGCCCGGCGAGGCCGTCCATGGCCTCAACGACCAGCCCCGGTATGCGCGCATAGAAGGGGTTCGAGGACTCGCGCGCCTGGAAGTAGACGTCCGGGTTCATCGAGGTGCCTCGGATGAAGGGGCGCTCAGGTGACAACGCCCGCTCCCGATGGGCACCGGTGAGCTCCTCGGGCACCAACGCACGCAGGTCGTCGTCGGTGAGTACCTCGATCGAGTTGAGCTCATGCGAGGTCCGAAAGCCATCGAAGAAGTGCACGAAGGGCACCCTCGTCGAGAGGGTCGCTGCCTGGGCCACCGCCGCCAGATCGTGGGCCTCTTGCACCGAGGAGGACGCGAGCATCGCGAAGCCCGTCTGGCGGACAGCCATCACGTCGGAGTGATCACCGAAGATCGACAGCGCCTGAGCAGCCAGCGAGCGGGCCGCGACGTGGAACACGGTCGGCGTCAGCTCGCCGGCGATCTTGTACATGTCCGGGATCATGAGCAAGAGGCCCTGAGAGGCGGTGAACGTCGTCGACAGCGCCCCGCCCTGGAGAGCGCCGTGCAGTGCTCCGGCCGCCCCGCCCTCGCTCTGCATCTCAACCACCACTGGCACACTGCCCCAGACGTTGGGCTGCTTCTTGCTAGCCCACTCGTCGGCCAGTTCGGCCATCGGCGAGGCCGGTGTGATCGGATAGATGCAGCAGACCTCGTTCAGCCGGTAGGCGACCGATGCCGCCGCCTCGTTGCCGTCGAGCGTCACCCGCATCAGTCGCGCTCCCCCACCATCTCGATCGCGTGGACGGGGCACTGCTCGAAGCACGCCGAGCAGCCGGTGCAGCGGTCGTAGTCGAACCGGTAGCGGTGCCCGACGCCGAGCTTGATCACCGCGTCCTCCGGACAGGCGCCTAGGCAGCCGTCACACTCGAAGCAGTTCCCGCAGGACAGGCACCGCCCGGCCTCATAAACCGCCGCCTCGACCGACAGGCCGCCGATCACCTCGGCGAATCCCGCGACCCGCTCGTCGGGCGAAAGCTCCGGTTGGCGTCGGCGCACCGCGTCGCCGAAGTACCACAGGTGCAAGGCGTCGAACGTCGCCGACTCGTGCTTCGGCGCACTCGTCGCCGTGGCGCCGCTCAACCAGGCGTCGATGTGGCGCGCGGCCTTCTTGCCGTGCCCCACCCCTACGGTCACCGTGCGCTCGGCCGGCACCATGTCCCCACCGGCGAACACGCCGGGACACCCGGTCATCATCGAGCTCGACACCACCACGGTGCTGTCAGCCGTGAACTCGACGCCCGGAACGGCCCTCAGGAAGGAGGTGTCGGCCTCTTGGCCGAGGGCGAGGATGACGGTGTCAGCGGCCAGGTCCTCGAAGCGCCCGGTGGGCCGGGGGATCCCGTTCTCGTCCAGCTCCATGGCCTCGACCGTCAGCGTCGGGCCGTCGAAGGCGGTGATCGTCCGCAACCAGTTGATGCGCACCCCCTCGCGTTCGGCGTCCTCGGCTTCCGCCTCTTGTGCCGGCATCTGGGCGCGGGTGCGCCGGTAGACGATGAGCGCGTCGTCAGCGCCGAGCCGCCGGGCAGTCCGGGCGGCGTCCATCGCCGTATTGCCTCCGCCGTAGACCGCGACGCGCCGACCGATCGACGGCCGCTCGCCTGAGGCGACGCTGCGAAGGAACGACACCGCGTCGATGATCCGCCCGGCGTCGCGGGCCGGGATGTCGACGCGCTTTGACAGATGCGCCCCGACCGCTACGAAGACCGCGTCGAAGCCGCCCTCACGTCGCTCGGCGGCGAGGTCCTCGACTCGCTGTCCGCTCGTGATCCGCACACCGAGCGCCTCGATGCGCTCCAGCTCGGCGCCGAGCACCTCCCGAGGCATCCGGTAAGCCGGGATGCCATAACGCATCATCCCGCCAGGCTCGTCGCCGGCGTCGCGGATCTCGACCTCGTGGCCACGCCGGGCCAGGTGGTAAGCCGCCGACAGCCCGCTCGGCCCGGCACCAACGACGAGCACCCGCTTCCCGCTGTGGGTCGATGGCGGAGTCAAGGCCCACCCCCGCTCCAGAGCAAGGTCGCCCAGGAACCGCTCGATCCCATGGATCGAGATCGCACTGTCGAGCTCGGCGCGATTGCATGCGCCCTCGCAGGGGTGGTAGCAGATCCGACCGTGGATCGCCGGCAACGGATTGTCCGCGACAAGGGCACGCCACGCCTTCTCGTGCTGGCCGGCCTCGACGAGGGCCAACCAGGCCTGGATGTTCTCCCCGGCCGGGCAGCCGGCATTACACGGAGGTAGCAGGTCGACGTAGATGGGACGGCGACTCCGGACCGGCCCAGCCCTCGAACGGCCGTGCGCCAGGTCGGGCATCGGGGTGACGTCTCGGGGGATCACGTCGTCGCCCCTAGCCCGTAAGGCGGCGGTTCGGCCGTCTCGATCTCGACAGCTGGTTGTGCTTCGCCACCGGTTCGCGGCGAGCCGGCGTCACGCTCTTGAGCTGTCCGCAGCTCAACCCGCTCGCCAGATCGGCGATGAAGGTGTCCTCGGTCTCGCCCGAGCGATGCGACACCATCTGCGCCCACCCCGCCTTCCGGCACGCTGTCATGGCTGCCAGGGTCTCGGTGAGCGTGCCGATCTGGTTGACGTTGATGAGTGCCGCTGTTCCCTCTCGCTGGCGATGGCCCTGGCGATGATCGCCGGATTGATGACGAGGATGTCGTCTCCCACGAACCGCACCCGCTCCCCGAGCCGTTCGGTGAGACACCTCCGTGGCCTTTACGCCGGTCACGGTCACAACCATCTCAGGTCCTTCCTGTCGGTCCACCCAGCTTCACAGATTCGGGAAACCGAACACCCGGGCCAAAGGTCACAACCACGAGGGCCGGCTCCAGGGTCTCGTCCAGCCTGATCCCGGAGCCGGCCAGGCAGGAGGCCGCCAGCGGGCCATATCGCTGGCCGGATGCCGCCTCGTTGGTCGCGTCGATCGCTGGTCCTTCGGCGCCCGGCGCCTCGGGAACGTGACGCTCGCCCGCACCGGCTGTTCCAGGGGATTATGGAGACTCTCCTCCTCAACGTCTGGAGTCTCAGGTCGGAGCGCCACCGCCCGCCGGTGGCGGGTTACCCTCGCCTCCTGGAACGGATCGGGATTGGGCGTATGCGAACTGACAAGTCGGGCAAGGCACAGCAATTGCGTTCTTTGGTGAAGTCGGACGGCACGCTCGAGCTATCACTGGCAATGGTCGAGATCCCCGCGCCCGAACCCAACGAAGTGGTCATTCGCGTCGAAGCGTCCCCCATTAACCCTTCGGATCTCGGGCTGCTCTTTGCCGGAGCGGACATGGAGACAGCGAAAGTGTTCGGCCCGACCGACAGTCCGGTTGTCAATGCGACCATCCCTCCTGGAGCGATGAGGGCCCTTGCAGGGCGCGTGGGCAGCTCGCTTCCAGTCGGCAACGAGGGAGCTGGCACGGTGGTTGACGCCGGATCGTCCGACGCCGCCCAAGCCCTCGTAAGCAAGACCGTCGCGGTCGCAGGCGGGGCCATGTACGCCCAGTACCGATGCGTGGATGCGTCCCAATGCCTGGTGCTACCCGATGGGACCCTGGCTTCTGAAGGCGCGTCCAGTTTCGTCAATCCCCTCACGGCGCTTGGCATGGTGGAAACAATGCGCCGGGAAGGCCATAGCGCGTTAGTCCACACCGCGGCGGCCTCCAGCCTTGGTCAGATGCTCAACAAGCTCTGCATCAGAGACGAAGTGCCGCTGGTGAACATCGTCCGCAGACCCGAGCAGGAAGAACTCCTCAGGGCAGCCGGTGCAACCTACGTGTGCGATTCAACATCGCCGAGATTCATGGAGGACCTCATCGAAGCGCTGATCGCCACCTCGGCCACACTGGCCTTCGATGCCATCGGCGGTGGCAAGCTGGCTGGTCACATCCTCACGTGCATGGAAGCAGCAGCGACGGCCAGCGCCACCGAATACAGCCGGTACGGATCGACCAAACACAAGCAGGTGTATATCTACGGCGGCCTAGATCGAGGGCCGACCGAGTTGAACCGCAACTTTGGCATGGCGTGGGGCCTCGGAGGTTGGCTGCTGACACCCTTCCTCCAAGAGATCGGACCCGAGGCTTTCCAGGGCCTGCGCCAGCGCGTGGCTGCAGAGCTGAAGACCACCTTCGCCAGCACGTACACGAAGGAAGTTTCGTTGGCAGAAGCGTTGCAACTGGACGCCATCTCCGTCTACGGGAAACAGACGACCGGCGGAAAGTACCTCATCAACCCGAATAAGGAGATGGCGCCCTCGCGTTGAGCCAGACCGGCCCACGAGGAGGGTGAGGAGACGGCGACCCTTCGCGTGCGGGTTGGGTCCGGTTCATGAACATGCCAAGAGAAGGTGTTCATGGAATTGCCCCACGAGTGTTCACCAAGTTGTTCTGTACGGTTCAAACGTTTCGCACCGGGACGCGTTGGATTCACCGGAGGAAGCCCTTCGTCGAGGAAATGATCAGCTAGCCGGGTGGACCCGTCGCGTCGCTCGGCACGAGCTCGCCGTGCCCCATTCGCTTGACACCACTAGAGTCCCGAGGTCTTCGCAACGGAGTCGGCGGCGCCGCGGGTGCGCAGCACCCCCGTCTCCTCGAGGGAGCTGATCTCGGCGCTGGTGAACCCCACCTCTTCGAGGACCTCGCGGTTGTGTTGGCCAATCAAAGGGGCATGACGCCGAACCGACGCCGGGCTTCGACTGAAACGCACAGGTGGCGGTATGAGCTTGTAGGCACCAGTGGCCGGATGCTCGGCGTCGGGGAGCGCGTCGATGAGGTCATCGAGGTCGGCGGCCTCGGCAGCCGGAATGGTTTCGCGTCGGCACAGCTCCAGCCACTCACCTGTGGTGCGGGTGACCATGACGGATTCGAGGGTCGAGTAGACGAACGACGTGTGCTTGTATCGGCCGTCTCGGGACAAGCGGGGGTCGCCGACCAGATCGTCTCGCCCACCCGCTCGCAGCAGTGCGTCCCAGTGCGCGTCCAAGTAGGGAAACGTGGCGATCCAGCCGTCCGCGGTCCGCTGGGGTCGGCGAAAGGGCGTGAGAATACGCTGGTAGCCCGTCTCCCTCTCCGCCCTGTCCTCGCCGCTCATGGCACCCGACCCGTGCTCGACGAGCATGAAGGCGCGAAGGGCATCGACCATCGGCACCTCGATCTCCTGGCCCTGCCCTGTGCGTTCCCGGTGAAGCAGCGCCGCCAGGATGGCGTACGCCAGCACGAGCCCCGAAACCTTGTCGGCGATCAGGATCGGAACCATGGCCGGTGTGCCAGTGGCCCGGCGGACCACGTCGGACACCCCACCGGCGGCCTGGATGATGTCGTCGTAAGCGGGTTCGTCGGCCTCAGGACTGTCGGAAGGGAACCCTTGAGCCCGACAAAAGACCACGTCTGGCCGAACGGCGACGACCCGGTCGTAGCCCAGGCCGAGCCGGGCCAGCGGGCCCGGCCGCAGGTTGGTGACGAAGACGTCGCATGTGGCAGCGATCCGTAGCAGGGCGGCCAAGCCCGCCGGTGCCTTGAGGTCCAATGCCACGTTTCGCTTGTTGCGCAGCAAATTGAGCGATACGTCAGAGAGCTGGCGCACCGGTCCGGGCCCCATGCCCCGGCCAGTGTCCCCTCGCCCACTCTCGATGGTGATCACGTCGGCACCCAGGTCACCGAGCACCTGAGTTGCCAGTGGCCCCATGACTACGGAAGTGAGGTCGAGCACCCTGATGCCGTCCAGCGGGCCGACGGCCTCCGCCCGGTTCCCCGTCACCATCCACCCTCCGATCGCGGCCGGGTCCATTTCGCCCGCGAGTCTGTCATCGGCTTGGCCCATCGGGTGAAGTCAGGGCTGGGGCGGTGGCAGCCCCGGCGACCGAGTCAGCCCGAGGGCTTGCCTTTGGAACTATTGCCTTTGGAATTATGGAGACTCCCCTCTGATGCGAAGATTGTGACTACCCGGCCTTCGCCAACGGCTCGAGGATGACGGTGTACCCCATCTGTCGGAGCTGGTCGATGGCCCGGTTCTTCGCTTTGTCAGGGTTGCTCTGGATGTAGAAGTTGCCTCCGGGGTCGCTGTAGAGGGCACCGGTTTGGAGCATGTTCCAGATGGCGATGAGCATCGCGTGCTCGAGGGCCACGATGGCCTTGATCGGTCCCCGACGCGAGGCGATCCGCCGGTACTTGGCCGAGAAGTAGGTGTTCTTGGATCGAGACGCGGACAGGGCGGCCACCCCAAGTGCGCCCTTGAGATAGGGGTTGCCTGGTCGGGTGTGCGTCGACTTGACCCGGCCCGCCGACTCGTTGGACCCAGGGCATGTCCCTGCCCAAGAGGCCAGATGTCCCGCGGTGGGGAACCGGTTCATGTCCGCTCCGGTCTCGGCGATGATCACGTCAGCGACGCTGGTTGAGATCCCCGGGATCGTGACCATCAGCTCCCGGGCGTCGCGAAAGGGGGCGATCACGACCTCGATCCGGGCAATCAGCTCGTCGATGGCCCGGGTGTGCTGGTCGATCAGGTCCAAGTGGAGCTGGACCAAGAAGGCGTGATGGTCGTTGAAGCGCCCCGAAAGCGCCTCCGTCAGCGCGGGGATTTTGGACCGCATCCGCCGCTTGGCCATGTCCGCGAGGACAGCGGGATCACGTTGTCCGGCCACGAGTGCCTCGAGCATGGCAC
>Ga0209415_10015574_pt1 | contig 12306 bp, 13 predicted proteins | sample PeaSoiSIISIP2007_FD_187696 | JGI IMG/M metagenome (GOLD analysis project Ga0209415, IMG submission 187696) | Peat soil microbial communities from Weissenstadt, Germany - SII-SIP-2007 (SPAdes) (version 2) | ecosystem: Environmental > Terrestrial > Soil > Wetlands > Peat | place: Germany... | reverse complement strand
GGCCGGCGGTCCTTGTCCCGGAGGGACATCCGAGAATAGCCCAGCGTTTCAACGCTGGGTTTTGCGCTCAAGCGACCCCAAGTCCCGAAGGGACGGCCGGCCGCCGGCGTGAAGAGCACGCGCTCCGCACTCTTCGCGTTCAGCCGTCCCTTCGGGACGGGTGAAACACGAAACCAACCCATCCCAGCGTTATCACGCTGGGCTATTGTCGTGGTGTCCCTCCGGGACTGGAGCCGGGTTGAATTTCCGAAAGGCATCGGGTCAAACTCCGCTAGTCAAAACACCCTGGGCTTGTTATTGCGCTGGGTCGGGGCTCGTGGCGGAGGTGGGGGATTGAAGCAAGTCTCCGAAGGAGGGCATCAGGTAAGACGGGATGGATCTCTGAAGCGAGCTCTGGCTGACACCGGAGCTGCTCGAGGTGCCACGGCCGTCGGCGCTATTGACGGTAAACAGGCCGTTGGCGTGCAAGGTCAGAGAGTAAGAGCAAGTGCTGGTGGAGGCGTCGCCCTGGTTAAATTGGGACTCGATCCAATTCAGGTTGGCCTTGATGAGAAGCTCCGCGCGTTCCGCGCCTAGGTCGTTCCGGAGGGCGGTTTCAAACTGCTCCGTGAAGCCGGCGCCATCCTGCGGGAGAGGCGGCACTTTGATCGTCAAGGTGCGGTCTCCGTTTGGCGAATCCTTCGGTCCGTTTTCTTTTTCGATGCAGGCGAGCCGGTTCGCGCCGAAAGCGGCGACGATCTCCTGAAGGGATGCGTTGAGGGGACCAAGCTGGTTGGAGTTGAGATCGAGCACCTTCGCGGCTTCTTCGCTTAGCCCGCCGTCATTGTTAAAGCGCGCGAGCCCCAGCTTTGTCAGCAGGTCTTTGCGAAGCCAGACGTAGGGCGACGCGGATTCCCAACGCGGCCAGTCGGGCGGGGGTTCCTCCCATTGGCCTTCCGGTGCGGCGCCGGCCAGTTCCGTCCGGAGACGAGAGGCGGCAGCCATTTGAGCGTCCCGGCGCGAGCGTTGTTCCGTCAACTCGCCGCGAGCCGATTCAATCGCTCGTTGGGCGGCAGCGAGGCGCGCCTCGAGCGCGGCTCGCTCAGCCAGGGCCCCGGCCAGCGCATGGCACGCTCGATTGGTGGCAGCCTGACGGGAAACCCAGAAGCCCAAACCAGCGGCGAGGATCAGCGCCGCCAGAGTCAGACGGATGAATGGTGATGGCGAAGGCATGGCCAGGCTGCGTGAAGGGGCGTTGGTCATCGAGGAGGCCGGCTCTGCAACACCCTTATCCAATCCTGAAGATAGGGGCGATAATTGTCCGGTATTTCATCCGCACTGAGGGAAGCGCCTATGGCTGCCTTGTCCATCCTGACATAGTACCCCAAGTTGCCCTGACCCGGTTCCGGCTGGTAGAAGCGGACGCGATAGTCCCCGTCAAAGGCGACCTGATCGCTGCTAGCGACATTCTGCCCGTCGTCGAAGCGCATCCAGTTGTGCAGGCCGGCTTTGAAGAGCGCGGCGCGGTCAGAACCCAGGACGGATGGGAGGTCGTCGAAGAGGTCCTGGCTCAATTGGGCGTATGGGTCGCTCATGCCGCTGACTTCAAAGACCCGCACCTGGTCCGGTGATCGCCCCTGGAGGTCGTCATCCTTCGGTGGCGCCGCGTGGAGCCTCTGTGCCTCGGCGGCGGTGTACCCGGCCAGGAAACGATCGAGCGCGTCTTGCGTTTGCTGGGCTTCCGCGCCGCTCATCTGGAGCAGTTGCCTCATGGTGTCAGAGATTGTTCCCTTGCGATTGCTGACCGCGGACAAACCCCCCACGGGTATTTTCTCGAGGGTCTTCTTCGGAATTCGCGCCAGTGGTGATTTCTCGTCCCAATGGTATATGGGGGAGGGGATCCGCCCTTGACGCCGGGCGGTGAGTTCGGCGGTGCGGGCCTCCGCGCTCCTCGCCTCGGCTCGAGCCAGCTCGGTTGCCGCCTGCAGGCGGGCAGCCTGGCCTTCGTGTTCCGCCGCGTCCCGGCGGGCCAGAGCGAGTTGGGCGGAAAGGGCGGCTTGCCGGCGATGAAGATCGGATCGGAGATGGGATTGCCAGGCCAGCGGGACGGCGCAGATAACCGCACAGGCAATGGCGGTTTGGGTCTTGGTGAGGTTCATAAGCTGGAACAAGGCCAAGCTGAGTCGGGAAGCGGCGCCGCCCGCCGCCAGGCCGGCCCCGGCGGCAGAGCCAGCCAGCCCGGCCGGCGCGGCCTGGGTCGCGTTGGTGAGCACGGCTGCCACACCGGCGCCCGCGGGAACAGCCAAGCCGCGTTGACGGAAGAAGCCGGCCAGCCGGCCCAACGCCCGCGAAACGCGCTTGCGGGCCGCATCCTCATCCACCCCAAGAAGCTGGCCGACGTCGCGCAAGCTGCGTTCCTCCAGAAAACGGAGCACCAAGGCGAGTCGATCACCCTCACGGAGCTTTAGCAGCCCTTCATCCAGCAACGGAACCAGGGCATCGAATGGCGAGGTCCCTTCCCGTTCGATGGCGGCGACTTGGGCGGCGACTTCCTCACGGCGATGACGGCGTAGTTCGGCACGCAAGCGCGCCTTGGATTCAAGGAGGGCAGTCCGATGGAGCCAGCCGGCGATCGTCTCCGAGCGGCCAAGCCGAGCCGCTTTCCGCGCGAGGACGACGAAAACGTTTTGGGTGATCTCTTCCGCCCAGCCCGGGTCGCCGACTTGCCTCAGGGCGGTGGCATAGACCAGGTTGACGTGACGCGCCACCAATGACCGAAAGGCGGTTTCGGAGCCTTCCGCCGCGTAGGCGGTCACGAGTTGAGCATCTTGCGACACAGGCGACATTCATCCTATATACTGCCGCCGCTGATGCAAACCGGACAGCCACGCCGGCCAAGAGGGGCTTCCAGGAGCGCCTTTCACTTTTTTGGGTAGCCGCTCCTAATCGTAATCTTAATCTTGCTCTTAATCTTAATCTTAATCTTGCTCCTAATCTCCTTCGTCCAACCGGTGATCAGGGAGATTAAGAGCAGGATTAGGATTACGATTAAGAGCCAAAAACGGCAAGCCAAACGTTTCTTTGGGCTTTGCCTTTCCGGCGGTTTTGCTTCATCATCGGGGCATGGCGCCAGCACTGATAGCGGCTGTGGTGGTGGTGATATTTGGCGGGGCCAGTTTCTTTTTTGCGCTCGCGGAGACGTCGCTCTTTTCTTTGAGTCAATGGCAAGGGCGGCAGTTGGCCGAGCGGGCGCCCCGGCGCGGGGGCCTCGTGCTGCATCTGCTGTCCAAACCGCAGGATGTGCTGGCCACGATGGTCCTGGGCAACACCGTGGCGAGCGCCGCGATGCTCGCCACCGCCTTGTGGATGGCCCTGGCGGGCCGCTGGCCGTTTGCGCTCACCCTGGCTGGGTTGCTGGCCCTCATTCTCTTCGGCTGCGAGGTCTTGCCCAAGACGATGGCCGTGCGCGCCCCGGATCTCTGGGCGCTGCGCGTGGCCTGGCCGCTCAAGTGGATTCACACCTTGAGCCTGCCGCTCTGCCGCCTCGGCCAGCAGCTCGATGCCGCCATCCTCAAGGCGCTCGCGCCCAAAACCGTCCAACCCCAGAGCGGGTTGACCGACGCTGATTACCAGGAGCTGCTCGAGCTGGCGTATCAGCAAGGCGCCCTGGCGCAAGCCGAAAAGGAGATCATCCTCCAGATCATCAGCCTGGACCGCCGCACGGCCGGCGAAGTCATGAAACCGCGCGCCCAAATGGCCGCCATTTCCGACGACCTGTCCGTCGAAGAGATGCGGGCCGCGGCGCGCCAATTCAAACACCGGCGCCTGCCCATTTATGATGACACGCCCGACACCATCGTCGGCATTCTCAACACGCGCGCGTTGCTGCTGGACCCGCAGATCGACCTCGCCGATGCCGTCGAGTTTCCCTCGTTCGTGCCCGAGACCATGAACCTGCTGCAACTCCTCAAGAGTTTCCAGCGCCAGCAACGCGGCCTGGCCGTCGTGCTCGATGAGTTCGGCGGCACCGCCGGCATCGTCACCACGGAGGACATCCTCGAGGAACTCATCGGCCACATCCGCAGTGAAGTGGAGACCGAAGGTTTCCTGATGGAAAAACTCGGTCCGGGCCGCTGGCGCGTTGCCGGCACACTGCGGCTGGATGACTTTCGGCGCGAATACCCGCTCCTGGGCGGCGTGCCCGAAGTCGAAACCATGGGCGGCCTCCTGATGTGCTTGCTGGACGTGGTGCCCAAACCCGGCGATGCCGCCAACTTTCGCGGCCTCCGCCTGACCGCAAAAACGGCCGATGAACGGCGCGTCCGGGAGCTGATGGTCGAAACGGTCAAATGATATGGACCGCGCCATCTTCATCCGCGTCGTCGTCGTCGTCTGCCTGGCGGTGTCGTTTCTCCTGTCGGGCATGGAGGCGGGGGTGTTTGCCCTCAGCCGCTTGCGCATTCGCCAGCAGATGCGCGCCGGGTCCCGCTCCGCCAAGGTCCTGCACGATTATCTCGAACACCCCGAGAATTTTCTCTGGACGATCCTCGTGGGCAACACCCTCGCCAACTTCCTGATCCTGGGCTGGCTGGTGGCGAGCCTCTATGGCGTGCTGGCCCCTCATCACCTGGTCTTCGTCATCGTCTTTGCGCCGATCGTTTTGCTCTTCTACGCCCTCTTCGATCTGTTGCCCAAAATGCTCTTTCGCGCCTCTCCGGAGCGGCTTTGCATCCGCATGGCCAGGCCCTTCGGCGTGATGCGCCTGCTGCTGCGTCCCCTGGTCGCCTTGGTCGAATCCGTCTCGGGCCTCCTGCTGCGCTGGCGCGGCGGCAAGGCCTTTACCGGCTATCTTTTCGGCAACCGCGAAGAGTTGCGCCTGGTCATGCAGGAATCCGCGCAGGCCTTCACCTCCGAGGAGCGCCTCATGATCAATCGCGTGCTCGACCTCGAGGCGCTGACCGTGCGTCAGACCATGAAACCTCTGGCCCAAGCGGTCATGGTCGCCACCGGCACGCCCCTGAACGAGGCCTTCAAGCTCTGCCGCGAACACCACCTCGCCCGCCTGCCGGTCCGCGAAGAGCGCGACGGCAAATCTCGAATCCTGGGCCTGCTCCCTTGCAACGGCCTCCTCTACGAGGCCGGCCTGGACGCGACGAAACCCGCCGGCGATTTCGTGCGGCCCGCCCTTTACCTCGAGGAGGACCTGCGCCTGGAAGTGGCCCTGCGCCGGATGCAGCGCAGCGGCCAGCGCCTCGGCATCGTCCTCGGACGCGACCGCCGCGAAAGCGGCATCATCACCCTGTACGACGTGCTCAAAGTTATGTTCGGCGACGTTGAATTGTGATGGCAGGCCCCGAATCGCTCATCGGCACCGTGCTCAGGGTCTTCCTCGTAGCGGGGTTGATCGCCCTCAACGGATTCTTCGTCGCGGCGGAATTTGCCTTGGTCAAGATCCGGGAAACGCAGCTCGATGAACTCGTCCTCCGAGGCAACCGCCGCGCCAAGGTCGCCCGCGCCATCATCGGCAACCTCAACTCCTTCCTGAGCGCCACCCAGCTCGGCATCACCATGGCCAGTCTGGGCCTGGGCTGGCTGGGCCAACCCCTCTTTACCTCCCTGCTTTCCCCTGCGTTGCTCTCCCTCCATGTCCAGTCCGAGGCCCTCCGCCATTCCATCGCTTTCGCGGTCGGGTTCTTCGCTTTGACCTTCCTGCACATTTCCGTCGGGGAACTGGCGCCCAAGTGGGCGGCGATCCAAAACGCCCTGCCCATTTCCCTGTGGGTCGCCCAGCCGCTCCGCTGGTTTTACCGGGCCTCCTATCCGCTCAACTGGCTGCTCAACCGCACCGCGCAATGGCTCCTCCGCCAAGCGGGACTGGAATTGGCCGCCCCAGCCGGGGGCGTCCATTCCGAGGAAGAGCTGCGCCTGCTCCTGGGCACCGCCCAGAAATACTCCGGCGGCACCGCCCTGGGCCGCGAGCTCGTGCTCAACGCCCTGGACCTGCGCCATCGCCTCGCCCGCCAGGTCATGCGCCCCCGCCAGGAAATCGTCTCCCTGGACACCCAAGCCAGCATCGCCCAATGCCTCGACGTCGCCGAAAAAACCCGCTACTCCCGCTTCCCGCTCTGCGAAGGCGGCGACCCGGACAAGTCCCTCGGCGTCGTCCACATCAAGGACCTCTACGCCATGCGATTCAAAGCCGCCTCCGGCGCCGACCTGCTGCCGGTCGCGCGCAAATTGGCCTACGTCCCGGAAACGGCGCGCCTGGAAAAACTCCTCCAGTTGTTCCTGGAACGAAAAGCGCACCTGGCCATCGTGGTGGACGAATACGGCGGCACCGTCGGCCTGCTGACGCTCGAGAACATCCTCGAGGAACTGGTCGGCCAGATCCAGGACGAGTTCGATCAGGAGAAACCCCTGCTGGTGCGCACCAGTGAAACCACCTGGGACCTCGCCGGCGCGCTCCCCCTTCACGAATTGGAAGAACTCACCGGCCAGCCCCTCCGCCAGGAAACCGTCAACACCGTCAGCGGCTGGGTCACCCATCGCCTCGGCGGCTTCCCCAAACCCGGCGACACCCTGCCCGCCGGCGCTTACGAGCTCCGTGTCGAAGCCATGGACGGCCCGCGCGTCGCCCGCCTCAAGCTCACTAAACGCGAGTCAGGGACGTGAGGAGCGTGGAGCGTGCGGAGCGTGTCGAGCGTCATACCTCCCCAAAGCCCGGCGAACGGAAGCCTTTGTCGGAGACCTTTGTCGGGAACCTTTGTCGGCACCTTTGTCGAATTCCCCCTTTTTCTTCGACATGATGCGGTCGCGCCGTCGCAGGTTGGCCCCAGGCGATTTCCCGTGGCGGCGCAAAGGAGCTCCTGAGAAACTGGAGACCGCCAAGCGGATGCGGGCCGAAACGACTATGCCCCGGGCCTGGATCGCCCGCTGGCTCGCCATGGGTGCCCCGGTCAGGCCGCCAACCGCCTCCGGCGGCAGAAGCGATCGATATGCGCAACCGACCCCGTTCTGACCCCGTTGAAATTTGAGGTTGAGGCGGTGCCCGTTACTTGGTAATCTCGCCCTCGTTCTCATGGGCCCCAGAGGATTAACCCGAGCACTCGAAGCCGACGAACGCAGGCGGCAGCGTGAGGCGCAGAGGCAGCAGCGCGAATTGGAGCGCCGCAGAAAGGAGCAGGCCAAGCTCTCTGCGATCGAACGGGCACGGCTGGAGGTTGAGACCTATGAGAACTGCCTGGATGTCCTCCTATCAGTCCACAAGGAGCAGGGTCCACTCTGGGACTGGGCGGCCCTCGCAGCAGCCTTGCCCCCTCCAGCCCCGCAAAGGAGCCCTTATCACGAGTTGCAAGCAAGGCAGCGTGCTCTCGTTCTGCGTCCAGAGAATCAGCAAGGGGCACAGGCTGCTATCGAGCAAGCCCGGTCCCAAGACGAGCGCGCATTCCAGGAGGCTACGAAGGCTCAGGCCGAGGAAAGGGCTGAGTGTGAAAAACTGAGACATTTCGCCCGTCGAATCCTGGATGGAGAGCACAAGGCTTTTATCGAGGCTCTCGTCGAGTTCAGCCCGCTTGCAGAGATTTCTGACGTCGGTTCGCTCATGCATTTCACGGTTGAGAGCGCGGGGCTCATTCGCTGCGAGCTTAAGGTGAACGGCAGCCAGGCGATTCCGTCAGAGGTGAAAACGCTCACGGCGACCGAAAAGGTATCAGTTAAGCCGATGCCCAAGGCCCGCTTTCACGAGATTTACCAGGACTACGTCTGCGGCTGCATGCTGCGCGTGGCCCGCGAGGTCTTCGCCATGTTGCCAGTCGACACCTTGTTGATCACAGCGTCCGCGGACATACTCGACACCCGGACGGGCCAGACGTCGGAACAGCCGGTTCTGTCGGCGGCAATGCCCCGTGCGGTCACTGCCAGTTTGGACTTCGATAAGCTCGATCCATCCGATGCCATGGAAAACTTCCTGCAGCGCGGCAACTTCAAATCGTCACGCAAAGCCGGAGCATTTCAGCCAGTCACGCCTCTCACCCCCGCCGAGATCTTTCAGCCCGCCAACGAATCTATGGGCGTCGCCGACCTGGTCGCCAAAGTCCAACGCACGCGCGAGGAGGTGCAGGCCAAACTTGCTGCATTAAGGCCCGCAGTCGCATCCGATAATCAGCCCAGCGCGATCCTATGATAATTGCGTTTGTCCTCATAATCCTCGCCTGCCTCGGCATTCTCGTGCCGGTACTGGTGATCAATAAGAAGCTCGAGCAGAAGCTCGCCGCCGAAAAGCAGGAGGCAGAGCGGCTGCGTCAATACTACGAATCCGAGACATCCCGCGTTTACACTGAGGCCCAAGCCGCTCTCGCGGAAGCGCAGCGGTCGCTTGACGAGCAGTCTGGAGATTTGAAGCAGGAAGCCGAGCGCGTGCGGCAGCACTACGATGCCGAAGCTCGTAAGTCGCAGGAGGCCGCCGAAGCCCTCGTCGCAAAAACCATTAAGGACTTTGAACCGCTTCGCAAGTACGAACACCTCCGCGACGCTGAAGGTGAGGCCCAGCGCCAGCTCGCTGACGCATTGAAAGAGGCGACCGCGTTGCGATCGGAGGCGCAGTCCCTGCTGGACCAATCTCGCGCAGCAGCAGCCTCCGAGCGCATGCAGGCCGTCCAGAAGGCCAAAGATATCCACGAGCAGGCCGACGCCCGCTTGAACCAAGCCATTCGTGACGCAGGTCGCACCATCGCAGAGGCCGAGCACCGAGCCCAGCAAATCGCCGGCGACGCCTACACAGCCCTCCGGGACAAGCAAATGCTGGAGCAGGCCGCCGAGGCGATGCGCAACGTCATCGAAGGCTACGGAGACCGATACCTTGTTCCCACCCACAGCCTCCTCGACGACCTCGCGGCGGAGTACGGCTACGATGCAGCCGGACAATCCCTCGCCTCCGCACGGGAGCAGACCAAACGAATGGTCGAGCAGGGCGAGGCCGCCGCGTGCGATTACGTTGAGACAAGCCGCCGCAACACTGCAATCCAGTTCGTCATCCACGCCTTTAACGGCAGCGTGGATGCGACTTTGAGCCGCGTGAAGTCCGACAACTACGGAATTCTCGAGCAGCGGATCAAGGACTGCTACAGCATCGTCAACAGGGATGGCAGTGCATTCAGAAATGCGCGCATTCTGCCAGTGTACCTGGATGCCAGGCTGGCCGAGCTCAAGTGGGCCGTTGTCGTGCAGGAGTTGGCCCAACGGGACCGCGAGGAACAGCGCCACCTAAGGGAGCAGGAGCGCGACAGGCTCAAAGCGGAACAAGAGCGCCTCAGAAAGCTCCGGGAGGCAGGGAAGGAGAAAGAGCTGACACGAGCAGCAGTCGAAGAAGCCGAAAAGCGATTTGCCACGGCATCCGCCGAACAAAAAGCCGAGTCCGAAAAGGAGCTTTTAGAGTTGCGCCAGAGGCTTGAGGAGGCCACCCGAAAAGAACTCACCATCGCGCAGCAAACTGCAAAAGGCCGCATATATGTCATCTCCAACATCGGGTCTTTCGGCGAGGGTGTATACAAGATCGGCCTTACGCGAAGGCCCGCAAACGAGCGGGTGGATGAACTAAGCGGCGCAAGTGTACCGTTCGAGTTTGACATCCACGCGGTGATCGAGACGGAAGACGCGCCCGTGCTCGAATACAAGATCCACCAGCAGTTTCTTGGCGCGCGGATGAACAAGATCAACCTCCGCAAAGAATTCTTCCGAGTCAGCCTGAACGAAATCCGCCTGGCGATGGCGAAGCTGGAGCTGGGAAAAGACTTTAACGGAGCCGTAACCTGGACGGAGAAGGCCAAGGCGCAGCAGTATTACGAAAGCCTCGACATCGACCACGACCCGGAAGTCAAAGGCAAGTGGCTTAAGCGGGCACATTTGTTGGCCGAGCGCCGAGAGCGCGCCGCGCTCAGGCTTTCAGTCGCTGAAGATCTCCCAAACGGCCCAAACGGCCAAGAACATTAGTTGTCCCCTCAGGAGAAGGGGTTCGACCAAGCATGGTTCGTTTCGCGCCCTGAACCAGCATACTGCGCCTCGCCCCAGAACCCGTTTCGGCGCACAGGCAATGTTGCGGGCCCGTCCGTGAAGGGGTCGGTCCGACAATCGACAGTATCCGTGAAGTAGAAAGGTCGCGCCGCCGGCCGCCCGCTCCCCGTGAGCATCCAGCTCAACGGCTTCTCGAGCGCCGATAAGGCCCGGCTCCGGACCCTGGCGGGCCCCGCGCCCTGGGCGGTCAATACCCTCAAAGAACCCGCGGCCGTCCAGCTCAGGAGCAGTGAAATCGAAGTGCGCGACGGCTCGATGACGCTCCTCATCCAGCCCTATTCCCTCGTCCAGGCCAGGTTCGTGCCGCGGCCTTGACCGCGCTGGCACCCGCCCCAGAGGGCTGGTTCACGCCAGGGGCAGGGACGGCTTCGTCCCCGCTTCCTGACCGCCCGGGGGAAGACGAACCGGGGACGAAGCCGTCTCCGCCCCTGGCTCTGCGGCTTGATGAACTGGCCCTGGGCCACCAGTACCGGTCAGGGTTTGGGTTCGACAGGCTCGCTGGCCGGGGGCTATCTTCTCGCCATTGATATGCGCATTGAAATCGAACAAGAAGAGGATGGCCGTTGGCTGACGGAGATTCCGGACCTTCCAGGCGTGATGGTTTACGGCTCGACCCGTGAGGAGGCCGTAGCCCGAGTCAAAGCGTTGGCCCTCCGGGTGCTTGCGGACCGCTTGGAGCATGGAGAGACGATCCCCGAACTGGTCGAGGTTTTCTCGGTCGCCGCATGAGCCAATGGGGCTCCAGAAAGGCGCGGCTGGTGATGGCGGCGCTGCTTCGGATCGGCTGGCGCCTCAAACGTCCGGCCGCTGGCTCCCATCGCGTCTTGGCGCGCGAGGGTTGGCCCGACTACGTTTTCGCCTTCCACGACGGCGAGGAACTCGGACCTCGGATGCTGGCGAGGCTAGCCCGTCGAACCGGCCTGAAACCGGAAGACCTGTGAGCACAGAGAAGGGGTGGGTCGCGCAGAACGGTGAGCAGCACGGCTTCCGAACGTTCCAGGAGCCGGCAGGCCATCTCGCGCGTCACGGACGGAAAGCACTCAAGGAATTCCTCAAGCGTGTAGTTGCCTTCGAGGTAATCGAACAGCGTCTTCACGGGGACCCGAGTGCCCTTGAACACCGGCGTGCCGCCGAGGATGTCCGGGTCCACCGTAATGAGGTCATTCGCGTTCACGGCTGGAATTTACCCGTTGCCTCACCTCGCGTAAACCAGGAAAGCAAGGCCTTTCCCGGGCAAGCTCCCAACGGCGGGAACCACGATTGTCAAATGTTGAGTTTGACCCCGATGCCCGCTCCACGCTCCACGCTCCACGCTCCACGCTCTACGCTCCACACGCTCCCACGCCCCTACTGCCGGCCCAGCACCGCGTCCCGCTCCGTGCGGCTTAACTCCGCCCAGGAGCCAGACGGCAGGGCGCCCAGTCCGAACCGGCCGATGCGGACACGGATGAGCCTCAGCGTAGGATGACCCACGGCGGCCGTCATGCGCCGGACCTGGCGGTTCTTGCCTTCAACCAACTCGAGGCCGAGCCAGCAGGCCGGCACCGTCTTGCGAAACCGGATCGGCGGGACGCGCGGCGGAACCTCCGGTTGCGGAGCCAGGACCCAGGCGCGGCAGGGCAAGGTCTTTCGCCCCTGCACCACCACGCCTTGCTCGAGACGCCGAAGCGCATCCGCGGCGGGAACTCGCTCGACCTGGGCCCAGTACTCGCGCTCATGGGCGTGGCGCGGCTGAAGCAACTGTTCGTTGAGCCCGCCTTCATCGCTCAGCAAAAGCAGGCCCTCCGAATCCGCATCCAGCCGCCCGATGGGATACACCCTTCCCGGGAAGCCAAATTCCGCCAGCGTGCGGCTCCCCGACCCATCGGGGGTAAACCGGCAGAGAACACCGTAGGGCTTGTTAAACGCGAGCAACATCCGGCTCAGTCCGCCAGTTCACGATAGCTTTGCAGGACCAGGTCCAGCGCTCCGAGCAGATTCCTCTTGGCTTCCTCCAGCGTTTCCCCTTCGGAAATCGCCGCCGGGATCTCCTCGACGAAGCAGGCGTACCCGCCCTCCTCGGCAGGCTCAAAAATGGCGGTCAGTTTCACACTCAGAGCGTAGCATCGTCGCGATTCTCAGATCAACACCATCGTCAAAGCGAGAGGAGCGCCGCGTTTACGCGGCACTGGAGTTTGGACAATTTGCACGCCAACGGCGTGCGGGCAAATCAGCCCAGGGCAAGCGAGGAACGAGCGCCGCCCTGGGAAAACCGATGCG
>Ga0209415_10015573_pt1 | contig 12307 bp, 12 predicted proteins | sample PeaSoiSIISIP2007_FD_187696 | JGI IMG/M metagenome (GOLD analysis project Ga0209415, IMG submission 187696) | Peat soil microbial communities from Weissenstadt, Germany - SII-SIP-2007 (SPAdes) (version 2) | ecosystem: Environmental > Terrestrial > Soil > Wetlands > Peat | place: Germany... | reverse complement strand
GAATGGTAGTCGGCGATCCAGTCCACGACAGCGTGGCCCTGGCGGCGGAACTCCTCGGGAGACATGTGGAACGACTTTGTGTCAGACATGGCAATTGGCAATTTGTAATTTGTGATTTGTAAGTAGTAATTTGAAACCCGTGTGCGTTAAATTACAAATTACAAATCACCAATTACAAATTGTCTCACTCGCCCAACTGTCCGTAGTACACCCGCGTGTTGTATTCGAATTCGACCGTGTTATCTGTGGCATAGGCGCGAAAGATTCGTTGCAGTTCCTGCATCATCGGCGCGTGGTTGGGGTTGCCATCAAGCGGCACGTACGAAGATGACAACAGTCGTCCGGCGGCGCCTTCGTAGTCAAACTGCTGACGCAGGTCGAACACGCGTTCCTGGTACGGTGCGGGCGCAAAGAATTCGTGAATGATGGCGGTGGTGCGTTCGTGGCGCACTTCCTTATAGTCGGTGCCGTAGGTCAGCAGGAGTTGCTCGTAGTCACGCAGAAACGGAGTGCTTGCGGTGCGGCGTTCATTCCAGATCAGCACGCACCATCCTCCCGGCCGCAGAATGCGGGCGAATTCCGCGCGGGCGCGAGGCAGGTCGAACCAGTGCGCGGCCTGGGCGGCGGTAACGAAGTCGACGGAAGCGGAGCGCAGCGTCGTTTCCTCGGCCGTTCCGGCAACCGACACCAGCCGGCCAAATGATTCGAGTTGATGTGCGCCCATTTCGCGCATTTCGGCGTTGGGTTCGACGGCAAAAACGGAATTTCCGTTTTCCAAAAGAAGGCGGGTAAACAGGCCGGTGCCGGAAGCAATGTCGGCAATGATGTGACTCGGCTGCAGCCCGCACTCGGCGCGAAGCAGGTCGAGAACTTCAGGCGGATATCCCGGGCGATAGCGGACGTAGTTCTCCACCCGATCGGAAAAACGGGTCGTTGGCGGCGTGCTCATGACTATTTAGTGTAACGCGTTCCAACGGCGGCTCCCTGCGCACGGTACAATCTTCAGTTTGCGGCAGATCTCGCCGCTGTTTTATGAATGAAGACCGTTTACGCGGCGTGCTCGAGAATGGAACGCCAGGTGTCGGCGATGCGGCGCCGGACTTCGAACTGCCGGCGCTGATTGCGGGCGTGAAGATACCATTCCGTTTGAGCACGTATCGCGGACAGAAGATTGTGGTGCTGGCGTTCTATCCCTTCAACTGGCAGGAAACGAGTGCGGCGCAGTTGATCAGCTACCAGGTGCAGCGTCCTCGAGTGCTGGAGAGCAACGCGGAGATCGTGGCCATTACGGTGGATTCGATCATGAACACCACGGCCTGGGAACGGGAGATCGGCCCTTTCGAGTTTCCGTTGTGCAGCGATTTCTGGCCGCACGGGCAAGTCTCGGAGCGCTACGGGGTGCTGCGCAAGTCCGGTTTTGGCGCGGGCTCTAGCGATCGGGCAGTGGTGATTGTGGATCGCAACGGAAACGTCGCCTTCCGCAAGATTTACCCCCAGGACCAAGTCGCACCGGTAGAGGAGGTTCTGGCGGTGGTGCAAAAGATTTGAAATCGCGTTACAAGGAGCTTATGAAACTTCTTTCGGGTGCTGTTCTGTTCTTCGTGCTAATGGGTTCGACTGTGCTGGCGCTTGACCATGCCGGCAAGGATAAAGTGGAAGGCCGGACGGAGAGCTGGGTCATCAGCGGTTTCCGCGATGTGGCCGGCGAACTGGAAATCGAGAAGAAATTTATGGCCGTGCCCGACCCCAAATTGGCGGAAGAGCACCTGCGCATTCTGACCCTGGCGCCGCACATCGCGGGATCTCCCGAGGACAAAGCGACCGCCGAGTACGTGGCGAAGGAGTTTCGCGAAGCCGGATTGGACACCGAGATCGTCGAATATAGAGTGTGGCTGAATTATCCGGCGGAGATTCGGGTGGACATGACCGCGCCCGACGGAGTGGAAATGCATGGGCCGCGACCGGAGCATGTTGATGGCGATCCGTTCCAGGACGATCCGCGCATTGTCAACGCCTACAACGGCATGTCGCCGTCGGGTGATGCTGAGGCGGAAGTTGTCTATGCCAACTACGGTTCGCCCGCTGACTTTGACAAGCTGAAGCAGATGAACGTCGATGTGCGCGGCAAGATCGTCATTGTCCGCTACGGAGAAAATTTCCGCGGCGTGAAAGCCTACGTCGCACAGGAGCGCGGCGCGGCCGGAGTCATCATCTATTCCGACCCGAAGGACGATGGTTACTACCGCGGCGACGCCTATCCGAAAGGGCCGTGGCGCCCGGCGAGCGGCGTGCAGCGCGGATCGATCGGATTCATGTTCCAGTTTCCCGGAGACCCGACCACTCCGGGCGTGGCGTCAGTTCCCAATTTGCCGGATTCGAAGCGCTTGTCTCCCGCCGCATCCGAGCAATTGCCGAAGATTCCCGTGACTCCGCTTTCGTACGCCGATGCCTCTCCGATACTTGAACACCTCGGCGGGCCAGCTTCTCCACGCGAGTGGCAGGGAGCGCTGCCATTTACTTACCACGTCGGTCCGGGTCCGGCGAGAGTGAAGATGCACCTTAAGCAGGACTACCAGTTCCGCACGATTTGGGATGTGGTTGGCAAGGTTCGAGGAGCATCTTCGCCTGACGAGTGGGTGGTCGCGGGCAATCATCGCGATGCCTGGGTGTATGGAGCGGTGGATCCGAACAGCGGCACGGCGGCGATGCTGGAGACGGTGCACGGTTTGGGCGAACTGCTGAAGTCGGGCTGGAAGCCGAAGCGGACGATTGTGATCGGAAGCTGGGACGCGGAGGAAGAAGGGTTGATCGGTTCCACCGAGTGGGGCGAAGATCACGCGCAGGAACTCGGGAGTGCCGCTGCGTATTTCAATATGGACGTGGCCGTATCGGGCAAGAAGTTCGGAGCCTCGGGTGTTCCCACGCTGAAAGAGTTTATCCGCGAGATCGCCAAGGCGGTGCCATCGCCCGAAGGCGGAACCGTGTACGACGCGTGGAAAAAGACGAGCCAGCCGAATCCGGAAAATTCCCGGGAAACGAGCACCTTCCGTCCACCACCGGCGGCAATGCAGAACGATGTTCCGGTGGGCGATCTGGGCAGCGGTTCCGACTACACGGTGTTCCTGCAGCATCTGGGAGTACCTTCCACCGATATCACTTCGAGCGGCGATTATGGCGTGTATCACTCGGCGTTCGACGACTTCACCTGGTTCAAGAAGTTCGGCGATCCCGATTTCCGCTACGAGCAGCAGATGGCTCGCATTTACGGATTGGAAGTGTTGCGCATGTCGAACGCCGACGTGCTTCCTTATGACTACGAAAACTACGGTAGGGAGATTCTGGTCTATCTCGATGCCGCCAAGAACAAAAGTAAAGAACGCTTCGGAGATAAAGCTCCAGATTTTTCGGCAGCCCTGGAAGGAGCGCGTCACCTCGAGGAAGCGGGCGCAAAACTTTTGCAGAAGCAACGCAAGGTTCCGACGGCTCCAGATCGCCTGAATGCAAAACTGCGGGAAGCCGAGCGGGCGCTCTTAATTCCGGAGGGGCTGCCCAACCGTCCGTGGTATCACCACGCCATTTACGCTCCGGGACAGTACACCGGATATGCGGCTGTGGTCATTCCGGGAGTGAACGAGGCGATTGATCGCGGCGACCTTAAACGGACCGAGCAACAGATCGCTGCGCTGGCGGCTGCCTTGAACCGGGGTGTTCTGGTTCTGGAGCAGGCGCGGTAGTCGCGGCGATTAGAGACGAAGATGAACGCACAGATGGCCATTGAACATGTGCTACACGATCTGCCCAGCGCAGCCACGGCGACATTCCTTGCGCTTTTTCCCATCGTCAATCCTCTGGGCGGCGTTCCAATGTTCTTCAGTCTCACCGCCGACTACACGCGGGAAGAGCGCCGTCGCACTGCGTTGAAGATCGCGGTCGATGTCATCGCGATCCTGGTTGTGTTCATGCTCTTTGGCCGCTTCGTCCTCAACTTTTTCGGAATTTCGCTGCCGGTATTGAAAATCGCGGGCGGGTTGATCGTGGCGAACACGGCGTGGGGCATGGTGACGGGCTCCAGTCGCATGACGACGGCTGAAAGCAGCGAGGCGCTGACCAAAGAGGACATTTCGCTCACGCCCATGGCTATGCCAATGCTGTCCGGCCCAGGTTCGATCGGCGTCGTCATGGGACTCGCCGCTCATGCCGATCACTTTCTTTCTTACGTGGGCATGATTGTCGGAATCGTTGCGCTCGGCCTGACCTGTTATCTGTTGCTGTGCCTGGGAGGCCCATTTGTAAAGCGCCTAGGACCCGGAGCCATGGGCGCGATCAACCGCATTTTCGGATTCCTGATTCTAGCGATTGCAGTGCAGTTGGTGTGGAACGGCGCGGCGGATTTCAGAGTGTGAAGCGCGGGAACGATGACCCGTTCCATGCGTCTCGCATAATCTTCGCCATCGGTCACGGTGTTTTTTCCATATAGCGGCCGACCAGAGCGGCGCAGGACTCGATGAATTTCTGCTCTGGTTGATCGAAGGTATCGGCAAAGTAGCTTTCGATACACAGCTCGGCCATGACCTGTTTCTTCATCGCGCCTTTCTTCACAAAAATTGGCACGACAATATTGGACTTCACGAGATCCGATCCGAGGTAGCGAGGATCGGCCTTAACATTGTTGATGACCACGGTTTCGCCGGAAGTGGCCGCCGCTCCGCATAATCCTTTGTCGAGCGGGATGCGCAGGGTGGGCATAAAGCTGCCGGCGTAAGGTCCGAGCACGAGAGCTTCAAAAGCGGGGGCTTCCATGAAATAAAAGCCAACCCAGTTGTAGCGGGTCATGGCTTCATGGAGGCGTTCGGCGATGTGCTGCATAAGAGACTTCACACCATCGGCGGAGCGGCCGTATCTCTCAAATTCTTCTAGCAGTTCTTCATACTGTGACATCGGAAGCGGAATCTCCTTTTGGCTTCGCGGGTAACGCTCTATTCTATGCTCATTGCGCGCCCACCCTTTTCGTAGAATGCGCAAAAAGGATGGGGCCCCCGTCCATTTTAGAAGGTCTCCGGCCATTGTTGCGCGCCGTGGTAGAGGGCGAGGATCACGATGCGCCCATGATCGATGGCGTAGGCTGCGATGAAGGGCGTATTCGAAATGACCAGTTCACGAGTGCCCGGAACCCGGCCTGATCTGCCCGGCATGGGGAAGGCGGTGAGCTGTTGAATGGTGGTGACGATCTGCGCCGTGATCCGGGTGGCGACCTCTTCGCTGTTCGAGAGTGCGATGTAATCGCGGGCCTGATCGAGTTGCCGGATGGCTTGCTCGGTCCATTGGATCATTGGCTCGATAACCGACTCGACGACCGGCTCGCGCGCCCTGTCCTCTTGAGCCGCTTTACGACCTCCGCATGGCTTACGACGCGGTCTTTCCGCATTTCTTCCAGCCCCTTCTGAACCAGTGTGTCCTGGTAGGCGTGCAGGTCGATGTAGTTGGTGATCGCCTGGTTGATGAGATAACTGCGCGAACGGTCCTGGGCGGCGGCCAGAGAATCAAGGGTGTCGATCTTTTCGGCGACGGCGCGGAAGCTGATGGTTTTCTCGGTGCCCATAATGCAGTAACAATAGCATGTATTATTATGTACTACAAGCGCTGTTCTCGACCCCTCGTCTGAAGTCCGGGTCAGGCGGGCGAAGCAGTCGGCAGCCGAAATGCCCACTTCTCGAAAAGCGCGAGAAGTGGGGCGCCCTGTTTCTTTTAGCCCGACACGGAAGTTGGCCACTCGCCCACCCAGGCTCAACTTTCTCTGGTTTATTTTGGATCGCCGCTGGACGCCAAGGGAACTGCCACTTCCACACATGCTTCACTACGTAAGGGAGGTGGCCTGTCATGCCGACAAAAGCTAAGAACGCCAAAGGCAAATCTACCGGGCGAAAACCGTAGGTCGAGCATGTATGCTGAAGAACAACGTATGCCACGCACCAACCAACAATAGAGCCCAAGAAGTTAAGCCAGCGCTGATGCCATCTGAGAGGACAATTCTCTGCAATCTTCTTTTTATCCTCATCACTAACTTCGAGTGCATCGACGGCAAATATCGCGTAGAACAGGCTCACGACGAGGGCAAAGGCCCAGTAGAGGACACTTGCCCAACAGACGGTGATTTGTGTGACACATACCATGTTTGCGCTGCACATCTGACGCCTACTTGATCGTAACCAGCTTCTCCACCAGTTCCGAGTAGTCTTTCTTCTCCAGTCCGTGAACCTGCTTGTTGTATTCGTCCACTTTGCTGGAGTAATTCATGGAGCAGAACTTGGGGCCGCACATGGAGCAGAAGGCTGCGGTCTTGTAGCCCTCTTCGGGGAGGGTTTCGTCGTGCATGGAGCGGGCGGTTTCGGGATCGAGCGAGAGTTCGAACTGCTTTTCCCAGTCGAATTTGTAGCGGGCATAGCTTAGGGCGTCGTCGCGGTCGCGGGCTCCGGGACGCTGGCGGGCTACGTCGGCGGCGTGGGCGGCGATTTTGTAGGCGATGATTCCGTCTTTCACATCTTTTTCGTTGGGCAAGCCCAGGTGCTCTTTCGGCGTTACGTAGCAGAGCATCGAGGCGCCGTACCAGCCGATCATGGCTGCTCCTATGGCGGAGGTGATGTGGTCGTAGCCGGGAGCTATGTCGGTGACTAGCGGGCCCAGGGTGTAGAAGGGCGCTTCGTCGCACCACTCGTTTTCTTTGTCGACCTGCTCCTTGATTTTGTGCATCGGAATGTGGCCGGGGCCTTCGATCATGACCTGGACGTCGTGCTTCCAGGCTATGCGGGTCAGTTCGCCCAGGGTTTTGAGTTCGGCGAATTGGGCTTCATCGCTGGCGTCGGCTAGGCAGCCGGGACGCAGGCCGTCTCCGAGGGAGAAGCTTACGTCGTACTTCTTGAAAATCTTGCAGATGTCTTCGAAGCATTCGTAGAGGAAATTCTGTTTGTGGTGGTGCGTCATCCATTGAGCCAGGATCGCGCCGCCTCGGCTTACTATGCCGGTGATGCGCTTCGAAACCATGGGCACATATTGAATGAGCACGCCGGCGTGGATGGTCATGTAATCCACGCCTTGCTGCGCCTGCTCTTCGATTACTTCCAGCATCACGCCGGCGGTTAGATCTTCTACTCGCTTTACGCGCGAGATGGCTTCGTAAATCGGAACCGTGCCTATGGGAACGGGCGAATGGCGGATGATGGCTTCGCGAATGGTGTGAATGTCGCCGCCGGTCGAGAGGTCCATGACGGTGTCGGCTCCGTAGTGGACGGCGGTGTGCAGCTTTTTGAGCTCTTCTTCCACATTCGAGGTGACGGCTGAGTTTCCTATGTTGGCGTTGATCTTGCAGAGCGACTCGACGCCAATGGCCATCGGCTCCAGTTCGGGATGATTGATGTTCGCGGGAATGATCATGCGGCCGCGCGCGACTTCATCGCGCACCAGTTCGGGCGTGATCTTCTCGCGGTAGGCGATGTACTGCATTTCGTCGGTAATTACGCCGCGGCGCGCGTAGTGCATCTGCGAGAAGTTGCCGTCTTTGTTTTCGGCCTTGCGCTTTGCCAGCCACTCTGCCCGCGGTTTTAGAACCGCGTCCAAATCACCGCCGTTTGTACCATTGCCTGCGGACATTTTGGTTTGTACCGTCCTTCGAAAGGTATAGTTTGAAATTATACCCCGCTTCCGGGACACGGATTATTTTCTCGGGAGGGGCGAGACCCTGCCCGGAGGAGCCATGTTTAAGAAGCTGATGAGCACAGGCAACGACGTGAGCCTGACCACTTTGCGCGTCGTTCTGGGAGTCGTGTTCTTCGCTCATGGGGCGCAAAGGATGCTGGGCTGGTTTGGCGGTGAGGGTTTCCAGGTCAGCATGGGAGGCTATGCGCACATTGGAATGCCCGCTCCGGTTGCGTTGCTGATCATTTGCGCTCAATTCTTTGGCGGGCTGGGACTGATGGTTGGACTCCTCGCCCGCGTCGCCTCGCTCGGAGTTGCCGGCCTGATGATCGGGGCATTCTTTATGGTTCACTTGCAGAATGGCTTCTTCATGAACTGGATGGGGACGCAGAAGGGTGAGGGAATTGAATTCCATCTGCTGGCGCTTGCCATGGCTGCGGCGCTGCTGCTGCGCGGAGGGGGCGCGTTTTCGGTGGACCGGGCGCTGGCGAAGTGATTGCCGCCTACCTCGTCAATTCCTAAGCGTCTTGCCAGTTTTCAGCGTGAACTGAATTCTCTCCTGCGTCTTCTTTTCTCCGCACAGCGACTTGAAGGCCTCGCGTTCCAGGTCGAGCAGGTACTGTTCGCTGACGGGCGTGCCGGGGGTGATATTTCCTCCGCAGAGGACTTCAGCGATCTTCGTGCCCAACTTCTTTTCGTGATCGCTGATGAACTCAGCTTGGCGCATCATGTGGACTCCAAGTTTCAGAGTGGCGAAGATGCTCTCGCCGGGAGCGGGGATGTCGGTGCGCATCACGGGGGGCTCATAGCCGGCGCGTACCAGTTCCAGCGCGCGCGCTTTGGCGTCAGAGAGAACGCGCTCGCGGTTCATGGTGATGCGGTCGGAGCTGGACAGAAAGCCAAATCCGCGGGCCTCGTGGGCCGAGGTTGCGACTTTCGCCGTGGCGACGGTTTCGAAGGCTTTTTTCATCGCTTCCAGCAGTTCGACTGATTCGCCGCGAGCGTTGGAAGGAAGATCGGGACGAATGGAAGCGGCACTGTCGACCGCGCGCAGCAGCATTTCCTTGCAGCCGCCTCCGCCGGGAAGCAGGCCGACTCCGACTTCGACCAGGCCCATGTAGAGCTCGGCGTGGGGTTGGCGAGCGGCGGCGTGCAGCGAGATTTCGCAACCGCCTCCCAGCGCGAGTCCGAAGGGCGCGCTTACCACCGGCTTCGGCGAAAATTTGATGGCTTGCGTCATGCCCTGAAACTGGCGGATGGCCAGGTCAACGTCGTCCCATTCTTCTTCCTGGATCGACATGAGCAGCAGCATCAGGTTCGCGCCCACGGAGAAATTCTGCGCGTCGTTGGTGATGACGAAGGCGTCGAAGGCGTCGCCGGGGCCGCCCGGCTTCAGCGTCTGGAGGATCAGCGAGATGATGTCGGCGCCGAGGGCGTTCATCTTGGAGTGAAATTGGATGCAGCCCACACCGTCGCCCAGGTCAACCAGCGAGGCTCCGGAGTTTTTCTTGACTACGCCGTTGGACTTTTTTGCGACTTCGACCGACCAGACTCCTTCAGGAACAGCTACCGGCTGCCAGCTGCCAGTTGCGAGATCCCAGTGCTTGCGGCCTGATGGTGTCTTTGGATCGTCGGCGTACCAGGACTTTTGGCCTGCGGCTAGGAGTTTCTCGACATTCGCTGCGACCGGCTTGCCTTCTTTTTTCATGCGGGCTGTGGTTGCTTCCACTCCGGCGGCGTCCCAGAGTTCGAACGGACCGAGTTCCCAGGCGAAGCCGTTGCGCATGGCTTGATCGATCTCAACCACGGAATCGGAAATTTCGGGGATGCGATTGGCGGAGTAGGTCCACAGGTCGGACAGCGACGCCCACAGGAAAGCGCCTGCTTTGTCGGACTTTTGCGCTGCGCCGCCGTCTCCATTCATGCCTAGCAACATTCGAAGGCGCGCTCCCGTGTCCTCGATGTTTTTCGCCATATCGAGCGCCGCGGATTTCGGCTTCTGGCGGGGATGGTATTCCAGCGTTTTCCAGTCCAGGGCCAGGCGCTCATCTTCTTTTTCCTTGCCGGGTTCGGCGGGCGAGGGCGCCCGCCCTACATTCTTTTTGTAGAAGCCACCCTTGGTTTTGTCGCCCAGCCACTTGCGTTCCAGCATCTGGCGGAAGAAGGCGGGAATCTGTAATTCGCTGCGCTCGTCGTGAACGTTCTGCGCCATGTTCGTGACCACGTGTCCGAGGACGTCGAGGCCCACCAGGTCGATGGTGCGGAAGGTGGCCGAGCTCGGCCAGCCCACGGCGGGGCCGGTGAGCGCGTCGATCTCCTCGATGGTCAGGTCCATTTCCTGCATGAGCCGCATGACGTTGAGCACGGAAAATGTGCCGATGCGATTGCCGATGAAATTAGGAGTGTCCTTCGCCAGCACTACGCCCTTGCCTAATTGCGCGTCGCAGAAATGGGTGACGGCTGCGATCAGCGCGGGGTCGGCTTCGGGGGTAGGGATCAGTTCGAGCAGACGCATGTAGCGCGGCGGATTGAAGAAGTGCGTGCCGAACCAGGAGCGGCGGAAGTCCTCGGAAAAGCCCTCGGCAATTTTCGCTACCGGAAGTCCGCTGGTGTTGGTGGTGACGATGGTGCCGGGCTTGCGGATGGCCTCGACCTTTCTTAGTAACGACCGTTTGATCTCGAGGTTCTCGACAATCGCCTCGACGATCCAGTCCACATCGGCCAGACGTTTCAGATCGTCCTCAAAATTTCCAACGGTGACTAGGCGCGCGAGCGCAGGTTCGAAAAACGCGGCGGGCTTCGATTTTTTGGCTCCTTCGAGTCCGGCGGCTGCGATTTTGTTGCGCGCGGGGCCGTCGGCGTCTGGAGGGACGATATCGAGCAACAGGGAAGGCACTCCGGCATTGGCAAAGGTCGCGGCGATGCGGGCGCCCATGGTGCCGGCGCCGAGGATGGCAACTTTATGGATCGGCTTCATGAATGCTAACTCCTGTGACAATAAACCGCTCTACCGGCATGGCTGAAGCTATGCCCCTGCAAAACTCCTACGAAACGGCCGCTAGTCCAGATCGTTTGCGCTCCAGAGGTTGGGGGTGATCTGACGGAATTTCAGTTTCCATTGGCCGTCGATCTTCGCCCAGGCGTCGGCCATGTGGCGATAGCGGGGTTGTTCTCCGGTGACGATCAGGTTGTAGGTGACGACGGCGGAGTCATCGGTCAACTTGATGACACGGAAATCATAGGCACGCGTTTCTTCGGGCTTGCCTTTCTGCGCGGAGTCGACGATTTCGCTTCTTTCGTAGAAGTCGCCGTTGGTCTGGATACCCTGGAAATCGTCGGCGACGGCGCGGTCGACCGCGGTTGCGTTCTTCGCTTGGGTCGCTTGCAGCAACTGCTTCTGCAGATCGATCAGTTGCTGGTCGAAGGCGGAGACGGGCTTGGAAGTCTGCGCCACGGCCAGCATGGCAGTGAGGATAACCGCACACAATAAGGAAGTGCTTCGCATGATTTGTCTCCTAGGGGACGATTCTACGTCACGACGACGTTCGCTGGACGCTGATGCCGTCCCTGCAGGACTCGATTTTCGCTCCCGAGCACCCGGCACTTACGTGCCGGGCTTTCTTATTGCGCCGCTTCGCGGCTGGAGGATCGCACGTTACGCCTTTTCATTTGACCTGAATCCGTTGCGCCAATTCGGCGCGAGGGACCGTAATTTGCTCGCCGGAGGCCAGGTGCTTGAGCGCGAAGGCATTGGCCTTCACTTCGTTTTCGCCGACGATGAGGACGTATCTTGCTCCCATCTTGTCGGCGGCCTCGAACGACTTCTTCAAGCGGAACGATTCGTCACCGAGATCGACCACCAGATCGTGCCGCCGCAGTTCTCGCGCCAGACGGGCGACTTCGCGATTCATTCCGGGGCCGAGCGGAGCAATATATACGTCGGGCTTACGGATGACCGACTCCGCCGACGCGGTAAGCGAAAGCACCAGGCGATCTTCTCCGATGGCAAAGCCAATCCCCGGAGCGGCCGGGCCGCCGAGAGCCTCCGAGAGGCCGTCGTATCTTCCGCCGCCTAGAATCGCGTTCTGCGCCCCCAGGCCGCCGTGAGTAAATTCAAATGCGGTGCGCGTGTAATAATCCAACCCCCGCACCAGGCGTGGGTTTTCGACGTAGGGAATCTGGACGGCGTTCAGGATCTGTTTTACTTCTTCGTAGTGGGTGCGGCAAGGCTCGTCGAGAAACTGGCTGATGGTGGGAAGGGTTGCGATGATGGGCTGATCTTCGGGAACTTTGCAGTCGAAGACTCTGAGCGGATTGGTTACGGCGCGGCGCTGGCAGTCGGCGCACATTTTGTCTACCACGGGCTCGAGCGCTTTGCGCAGAGCCTCATTGAACTTTGCGCGGTCGGCGGGGCAGCCTACGGAGTTCAGTTCGAGCGTCCAGTTGGCGATGCCTACGCGGTCGAGCAGCGTGGCCAGCATTTCGAGAATTTCCGCGTCGCGAACGGGAGACTGACTGCCGGAGGTGGCGGGGCCGATGATTTCGGCGTCAATCTGGTAGAACTGGCGGTAGCGTCCTTTTTGCGGGCGCTCGCGGCGAAACATAGGGCCGATGGAGA
>Ga0209415_10015572_pt1 | contig 12307 bp, 7 predicted proteins | sample PeaSoiSIISIP2007_FD_187696 | JGI IMG/M metagenome (GOLD analysis project Ga0209415, IMG submission 187696) | Peat soil microbial communities from Weissenstadt, Germany - SII-SIP-2007 (SPAdes) (version 2) | ecosystem: Environmental > Terrestrial > Soil > Wetlands > Peat | place: Germany... | reverse complement strand
CGGTCATGCGCGATCTCGCGCGTCGCGGCATGACCATGCTGGTGGTGACCCACGAGATGAATTTCGCGCGCCAGGTCGCCTCGCGCGTCATCTTCATGGACCACGGAATGATCGTCGAGGAGGACGTACCCGAGCGCATGTTCGGCGCTCCCCGCGAGAGCCGGACCCGGGACTTCCTGCGAACGGTGCTGGAGCGCTGAGGCACCGAGGCCTCCTCAACCCCCTTGCTGGTTAGACGTCAGGAGGGCAATATTCCGCCGATCTCTTCGAGGCCACGGAGGTCTACATGCAGCAGAAATCCGCGGACTCTGTCCGCACCGGCCACTGCCTTTGCGGCGCCGTGAGCTTTGCCGCCCGCGGCGAGCCGCGTTGGGTCGCGCACTGCCACTGCGAGAGCTGCCGGCGCGCCACGAGTTCGGCGATCGCGACCTATGCGGGCTATACCATGGCCAATGTCGAGTGGACCGGCGCGCGGCCCGCCGAGTATCGCTCGTCGCCCGGGGTGGTGCGCCGATTCTGCGGGCGTTGCGGCTCGCCCATGAGCTTCGAGGGGCAACGCTGGCCGGACGAGATCCACCTGTTCGTGCCGAGCTTCGACCAGGCGCAGGCGTTCCACCCGGCGTGCCACGTCCATGTGGAGGAGCAGCTCGGATGGCTGCACCTCGCTGACCAGCTGCCGCGCTATGCGAAGACGCCTCGCGAGGGTCCGGCCCTCGCTTGAGTCGTCAGGACGCGACCTCGCGCCGCTCGGGTGCCCGTCTCGCGCCGCTCCGCGCGGGCGCATAGACCGGCGCGTAGAGCGGCGTCAGCGGCGGCCGCCCGAGGATCATGTCGGCGGCCTTCTCCGCGATCATGATGGTGGGGGCATTGAGGTTGCCGCTGACTTCGCTTGGCATGATCGAGGCATCGACCACGCGCAGCCCCGCAACGCCGCGCACACGAAGCTCGCCATCGACCACCGCCTGCTCGTCCACACCCATGCGGCAGGTACCGCAGGGGTGATAGGCGCTGTCGGATTTCGCACGCGCGAAGGCGTCGATCTCGGCCGCGCTACGGACGCTGGAGCCGGGCTGGATCTCTTCACCGCGGAAGCGATCGAAAGCGCGCTGTGAAAAAATCTCGCGGGTCAGCATGACCGCATCGCGCATCTCGTGCCGGTCCTGCTCTGTCGCGAGGTAGAACGGCTGGATCTCCGGATGCACGGTGGGGTCCGCCGAGCGCAGGCGGAGATAGCCCGCGCTGGTCGGCCGCATCGGGCCGACGTGAGCCTGAAACCCGTGGCGTCCGATGGGCTTGCGGCCATGGTCGTTCACGAGCGACGGCAGGAAGTGGTACTGCAGGTCGGGATGCGCGACCTCGGCACTACGGCGGATGAAGGCGCCCGCCTCCAGATGCGCGGAGGCCCCGAGGCCGGACTTGAACAGGAACCACTGAGCACCGATCGCGACCCGCGCCAGCGGGTTCTCGGTGATGTAGAGCGTGATCGGCTCCTTGCTTGCGTGCTGCACATAGAGTTCCAGATGGTCCTGTAGATTCCTGCCGACCCCCGGCAGGTCGTGCACGACGGCGATGCCGTGCCGGCGGATCTCGTCCGCCGGTCCGATGCCCGACAGCAGCAGAAGCTGGGGCGAATTGATAGCGCCGCCGGACAGAATGATCTCGCGCGCGAGGGCACGCTGCAGCGAGCCACGATGGCGGAACTCGACCGCCGTCGCGCGGCCAGCCTCGACGACGATGCGACTGACGAGCGCTCCCGTCATCACCTCGAGGTTCGCGCGGGTCATCGCCGGCCGCAGATAGGCCGCGGCCGCGCTCCAGCGCCGCCCCTGATGAACCGTCATGTCCATCGGGCCGAAGCCTTCCTGCTGGAACCCGTTCATATCGGCGGTGAAGGGATAGCCCGCCTGCTGGCCCGCCTCGATAAACGCGGTGAAGAGCGGGTTGCGCATTGCGCCGCGCGAGACATTGAGCGGGCCGCTATCCCCGCGATACTCGTCGCCGCCGCGGGCGCACGTCTCCGCGCGCTTGAAGTAGGGCAGCACGTGCGCGTACGACCACTCGGGCAAACCGTTGCCGGCCCAGCGGTCGTAGTCGAGCGCGTGGCCGCGCACATAGACCATGGCATTGAGCGATGACGAGCCGCCGAGCACGCGCCCGCGTGGCCAATACAGCCGTCGGCCATTCATGTGCGGTTGCGGCTCGGTCTCGTAGCCCCAGTTGTACTTGGTGTCGCAGAGATTGTAGGTGAGCGCCGCTGGCATCTGGATTTTCCAGGTGCGGTCCTGAGGCCCGGCTTCGAGCACGAGCACGCGGGCGCCGGACCCCGAGATCCGATTGGCGAGCACGCAGCCGGCCGAACCGGCGCCAACAATGACGTAGTCGTAAGAGAGGTCGCTCACGGGCGCGGGACTTACCAGGATTTCCCTTCACCGAGCAAGGCAAGAGCCTCCGCGTGCGCGCGTTTGTCGCCGGCCGCGATCACCCGCGGTCCGCTCTTTGAGCCGAGGGCGCGGCCCGCCCAGTCCGTCATGATCCCGCCGGCCCCCGAGATCACCGGCACAAGCGCGCAGAAGTCGTGCAGGTGGTGGCTTGATTCGATGACGAGATCGATGAATCCACTCGCGACCAGGCCGAAGGCATGGCAATCGCCGCCCCAGTGCTGAACTTTCGCGGTTCTGCGCACGCGGTCGAACGCCGCGAGCTCGTCGTCAGAGAACCAATTGGGACCGGTCGTGCTGAGCGCGGCATCAGCGACGGCCGCGCAGGACCGAACCCGTGCCGGCGCGCCGTTGAAAACCGTCGGACTGCCGGCGACACCGACCCAGCGATCGCCGAGCGCCGGATGCTCGATCACACCGAGCACGGGCCGTCCGTGGAGCATGAGCCCGATCAGACTGGCAAAGGTTGGCTTGCCCAGGATGAAGGATTGGGTGCCATCGATGGGATCGAGCACCCAGACCCAGTCAGCATCCGCATGCTCGCTGCCGGCTTCCTCGCCGATGACGCCATGCTCCGGAAATCGCGCATGGATGCGCTCCCGGAGCCTCGCCTCGAGCGCGGTATCGATCTCGGTGACGGGTGAGCCGTCGGCCTTCGCCTCGATCGACATGCGGGACCGGAAACGCGGTCGCACGAACGCGCGCGCCTCGTCGGCAAGCTCGATCGCCAGATCGAGGAACGCCGCCGCCGGTCTCTGAGAGTCCGTCAACGCGCCAGGCCGAGCTCGCGCTCCGCCACGCCGATGCTCTCGCCGAGGATGCCGGCCATCTCGTCGATCTCCTCGGCCGTCACGATGAGCGGCGGCGCGAAGGCTGCGAAATCGTTGCCACAGCGGAGTATGAGGCCACGGGCCCGCGCCTCGCGCTCCACCACCTTGCCGGGCTTTGCCTTGGCGGGAAAGCGCTCCTTCGTGTCGCGGTTCTTGGTGAATTCGACGCCTTGCAGCAGGCCCGCGCCGCGAACGTCGCCGATCATCGTGTGGCGCTCGGCGATCTCGACCAGGCGCTGGTGCAACCGCTCACCCTGCTTGCGCGCGTTCTCCACCAGCTTGCCCTCGATGAGCTGCGTCATGGCGGCGACCCCCGCCGCGCAGGCGACGGGATTGCCGGCGTAGGTGTGGCCGTGGTGGAACTGGACGTTGTCCTCGTCCTCGCCATAGAAGGCCGCGGCGATGCGGTCGCGGATCAGGATCGCCGCCAGCGGCGCGTAGCCGCCGCTCATGCCCTTGCCGCAGCAGGTGATGTCGGGCGGCGCCTTGAAATACTCGGAGCCGAACATGGTGCCGAGCCGACCGAAACCGGTGATGATCTCGTCGTAGATCAGCACGACGTTGTGCCGGTCGCAGATCTCGCGGAGCCGCGGCAGATAGTCGGGCGGCGGCACCATGAAGCCCGCGGAGGAGATCGAGATCGGCTCGACGATCACCGCCGCGACGGTCGCGGGGTCCTCGGCCTCGATGGTCTTCTCGATCAGGCTCACGCAGGTCCGCCCGCAGGAGGGATAGGTCTGATCGAAGGGGCAGCGATAGCAATAGGGCGGATGCACGTGGATGAAGCCGACGCCGAGCGGCTCATAGACGGATTTGCGCTCGCGCCCACCGCCAGCCGACAGCGCGCCCATGGTGCCGCCGTGGTAGGCACCGTAGCGGCTGATGATCTTGTATTTGCGAGGGTTACCGCTCTGCTGATGGTATTGCCGCGTGAGCTTCATGGCAGCTTCGGTCGCCTCCGAGCCGCCGCTCAGGAACTTGAGCGCGGTGACGCCGGGCGGCGCCACCGTGAGCAGCAGCTGCGTGAGCTCGAGCGCGGGCGCCGTCGTGCTGTGGAGCGGCGGCGCGAAGGCAAGCCGCTTCAGCTGCTCCGACATCGCGTCGATCACGGGCTTGTTGCCGTGACCCAAGCTGGTCACGAACACGCCGGAGAGGCCGTCGATATAGCGCTTGCCCTCGCTGTCGGTGAGGTGGATGCCCTTGCCCTCCGCGAAAACCAGCGGGTTTTTCGCGAATTGCTGCATCTGCATGAAATCGAGAAAAAGCGAGGGGATGACGTTTTGCGATCGCATGACCTTCTATTTCCGAGCCAGCCCGGCTCTTTGCGTTGTGTTGTGCGAATGCTAGGGCCTGCTCCGCAGTGAATCAACGCATCCCCGGCACCGACGGGCGGCCGACGGGCGCGCTCTTGCCCGGGCGATACCTGGCGATACCAGGAATTTATCTGCAATTTCCGTAGACTCGCGGACGATTCTCCGCGGCCATTAACTCCTGCCGAGGCCAGGCGCGGGTAAGATACCAGCCGTCGAGCGTCCCGTCCTGCCGACGGGCATTTCTTGGGATCGAGTGCGAACCTTGGTCGGTCGAGTGAGACAAGCAAGTCTGGTACCGGAAATCGTGAGCGCCGCCGCCGCGCCCGTGGGCGAGCTTGATTCGATCCCGATCCTCGCCCGCAACCTCGCCGAGCAAATCGCGGACGATGACGCGCCCGGCGGGAGCTCGGACCTCCTTTGCAGCAAAGGCGCTGCCGTCGCCACGCGCGGGCGCTCCTACGACCACAAGGACGCGTTCGAGCCGGCGCAAGGCGCGACCGCACCGCCCTCGGACATCGACGTCTTTGGCTCCTGGCTCAAGTACGAGGGGTCGCTCCCGGTACCGACGGACCACGCCCAAGCGGTGCTCGACGAGGAGCGGCCGACGTCCTGGTCCAAGTACGAGGCGAAGCCGATGGCTTCGCTGCTGGAATCCATCGAGAAGCCGCGGTCGAAGCCGCGAGTCCTACAATTGGAGAGCGCGCAGGCGGCCGCGTTCGCACCCTCGAAATCCCCTGCAGTCAGCGAGGCCGCTCCTGAGCCTTCGGATGTTCAGACAGAGGCGGTCGCAGCCGAACCGATCGCGGTCATCGAGACCTTGCCGGATCCCGTGGTCGTGCCGACACCCGCCGTTGCCACTGCGGCATCCGAACCGCAACCCGAGACCGCTTCTTCAGCGATCGAAGAGGACCCGGCCGCGACATGTGACACCGCGACGCCGCCTTCGCCGCCGCCCGATCCCGAAATCCCGATGTTGCACCTGGCAATCGTGGCACCGCAGGAAGGTCCGCACGACCCAGTATCGCGGGAGAGACATGAATCGCCGGCATCGCCCCTAGTCGAGGCTTCAGCATCGCCGGCGGAAACGCCCTCGACCGTCGCTGCGCCCATGGAGGAGGAGCCACGACCCGCGCCGATTGCGCAGTTCCCGACAATCGAGAGCGGTACCGATGAGCCGCCACAGGACGAGCCTTCGGTTGCTCCGGACAATCTCGCCGTGCCCCCGGCAGTACCATCCGTGGAGCAACCGGCTCCCATGGACGCGCTCGATGGCGAGAGCGCTGCTCTCGTGTCAGCCGCGGGAGCTCCCATCGAAGAGGCAGGGATCGCGTGGCATGAGGAAGCGACCGCACCCACGGTCGGTGCCTCGAGCTCAGCCAAGAAAGCGATGCTGGCGCGTCTTGCGGAGATGCTGGAGCGGGCGCTGTCGGCGAAGCGCGCTGGCGGCTTCGTATCACAGGATCTGCCCCCGGCGGTGGCATCTGATAAGTGCAAGACTGCGGCAGCGCCGAGCGACGTGTTCGCACCAGAACCGGGCCCCGCGCCGAGCCCCGACTTCATCCCCGAGACACTGGTCGCACAGACCAACGAGACCGAGACGATAGTGCCGGTGTCGATGCCGGAAGCGCACACAACCGAGCACACCACCGAGCCCCAGCCGATACTCGGACCACCCCAGGAAACTGCCGCGGAGATCGTGGAATCACCGGAGGAGCCCGGTGAGCCTGAGAGGCCGGAGACGGAGGCGGAGACCGCGATTGCGGCGGTTACTTTCCCACCCTCGATCGAGGCGGCCACAGCGGAGATCGCTGCGGCGCGAATCGAGACAGAGGAAGACGCCAGCGTTCTGGAGGCTCGCGCCGACGATGGCGCTTCCGAGTCGAAGAGTGCGTCAATCAATGCGACTGCGACCCACGCAGCTCGTCCCGCACTAAACACCCCATCGGGCCGCCTCGTGAAAATGCTGAGCTGGGCCCTCTCGAAGCGATCAGCCGACGAGTTTGTGGAGATCGCGGACACGACCGATCTCGAGCGCTCGGCGACGACCGCGCCCTCCGAAGAAGCGCTGTCGCCTGAGACCGCGGCGCCGCTTCACGCACCGGCTGTCCCGGGTCACGAGCCGGCGGAGATACTGGTCGCAAACGCCGAGACGATCGATCTCGAGGAGCCCGAGCCCGAAGCGACGATCGCTCCGGCAGAAACTGGCTCACAACCCGAGACGAGGCTCGGCCCGCCGTCGGATGAATGCGCCCTCAGCGAAGTGACTCCGGTTCCGGAGATCGAGCCAACGGTTGTGGACTTCACTTCACCGCCAATCGATCAGGTCGCCTCGCTTGCTCAGGCGGCTACGCCGCCGACCGACATCCCGGTGACGACCGAGCCGTCGCACGAGATGTTCGTTTCGCCCCCTGAAGCTTCCTATGCCGAGGTGACAGCGGGGTCGCTCGCCGCCGTATCGCTGCCGGAGGGTGTGGTCGACGAACCGGCTCCCGCGGAACCGGCGGCGGACGCCCCGGCGGATCAGGCGCTCTCAACCGAGACCATAGACGTGGGAGAGAACGAGAACCAGACAACGGCGGAGGACAAAGCGCCGCCGGCGCCGCCCGACGCGTCGATCACACCGGTCCAGGAGCCGGTGGCGGAAGCGTTCGCGATCCCGCCCGATGTCGACGCGGCACCCCAGGCCGCGCAGGAACCGGCCACCTTCGCGCCCGAGGCCATAGCGACAGAGGCGGAGCCGGCACCTGTCTCTCCCGACGTCAGCATGGTCGCACTGGTGGCGGGGACTGGGCCGGTGCTCGTGAGCGAGACGGCAGAGCTCATCGCTGCTGAGGTGGCGTCGGCGGCGCCTCCGCCCGTCGAAGTTGCGGCAATCATCGAAGCTGCGCCGATTGTGGCGCCGCCTCCGACGGTAGCCCCCCCGTCGCCGGCGCCCCCTACTCGCGCTCAGCAAGAGAAGGTGGCGCGTGAGGCACTGACCCACGACCTCGCTGACGTGATCCGCAATGTGCTGAGTACCACGCAATTCGCGACCAAAGCGCTGAAGCCGGTGCGATACTCTGCGGAGGAGCCTGTCGAGGGGCTTACGGCATCGGACTTTGCCGAGGACCTCACGGCAACCCTGCCGCATCCGGTGGTCGTCCGCTCGCGGTTTGGTCGCATGGAGCGTACCCTGGCATTGGCGAGCGTCGCGATGCTGGCAATGGTCGGGTATTTCGCCTTCTCGCTGTGGCACGGCGAGGTCGCTGGCCCAGCAAAGGCGGCTGCGATCACCGTCGCCACGCCAGCATCGGACGATTGGGGCGAAAGGGCGCGGGACATGACGCGCGAGCTCGGTTCCATCGCGACCGTGACCGATGCTCCAACGGTGGATCGATCCGAGCCTCCGGTGAGCAAGCCAGCCTCGCCGCCGCACGGCCCTCGGATCGCGCAATAGAGTCGCGCTCCCTACATCCAGTTCTGCGGCCGCCGACGGCGTTAACGCGGGGTTAATGCACCTCGCCTAAAACTCCGCGAGAGGGCGACGCGCCTGCGAGCGCCGAGGCGATCTTCCCAGGACACCAGGACTTCGCAGGAACAGGAGCGATGATGGACGATACGGCGCCGAGACAGGATCTGCCACGCACGTCCACGGATTTGTCCTCCGAGGCGCGGGCGCCGGGCCAGGTGGGAATGGTCACGGTGGTGTCGGGCTTCAAGCTTTCCTGCGCGCTTTTCGGCGCGGGACCGCAGCCCGGTAGCCAGGCGGCTTACGAGCACGTGCAGATCGGCGATCTCATCAAGGTGCCGACTTCGACGACGATCGCTTTCGGCTTCGTCGATAGCTTGGCGCTGAAGGATCCGTCCGGCGGCACGGGGCGGGGCATCGCGATCGCGGAGGTCGAGCTGCTGGGCGAGATCATCGCACGCAAGGACGCCAAGCCGCCGGTATTCTCCCGCGGCATCTCGGTCTACCCCGTGCTGGGAGCCGCGGTCTATCCGGCATCACCGACGGACCTCGACTGCATCTACAGCAAGCCCAACTCGGCGAGCCTGCCGATCGGCGTGCTCCACCAGGATCCATCCAAGACCGCTTACCTGATCTCGCAGGAATTCCTCTGCAAGCACTCGGCGATCCTGGGCACCACCGGCTCGGGCAAGTCCTGCTCGCTTACGGTCGTGCTGCGCTCGCTCCTCAATGCCCATCCGAACGGCCACGTCGTGGTGCTCGACCCCCACGGCGAGTACAGCCATGCCTTCGGCAACATGGCCGAGTGCATCAACACCCACAACATCGAGCTGCCGTATTGGCTGATGAGCGCCGAGGAGGTCACCGAGGTCTTGTGCAGCCGCGAGCCCATCGCGCGCAGCCGCGAGGCGAACATCCTCAAGGAAGCCATCATCGCGGCCAAGCACAGCTTCCTCGGCGAAGCCGAGGGCGAGGTGTTCGTGACCGTGGACACGCCGACGCCTTATCGCATGCTGGCGGTCGTCAAACACATCTCCGACGCCATGGGCAGGCTCGACAAGCCCGACAGCACGCTCCCCTACCTCCGGCTCATCGGCACCATCGAGGACCTGCGTCAGGACCTGCGCTATGCCTTCATGTTCCCGGGTCTCACCATCCGCGACAATATGTCGGAGATTCTCTCGCGCATCCTGCGCATTCCCGTGAGCGGCAAGCCGATCACCATCCTGGATCTATCCAGCGTGCCGTCCGAGATCGTGAACGTGGTGGTATCCTTGCTCTGCCGCTTGATTTTCGATTTCGCGATCTGGAGCGACCGCGACAAATCCGTGCCGATCCTCCTGGTGTGCGACGAGGCACATCGCTACGTCCCCAGCGACACCAGCCTTGGCTTCGAGCCGACCCGGCGCGCGATCGCGCGCATCGCCAAGGAAGGCCGCAAGTACGGCGTCTCGCTTTGCCTGGTGACCCAGCGCCCGTCCGAGATATCCGAGGCGATCCTGTCCCAGTGCAGCACCGTGTTCGCCATGCGCATGACGAACGACAAGGACCAGAGCCTGGTGCGGCGCACGCTGCCGGAAACCGCGGCGGGCCTGCTGAACACGCTACCGACGCTTCGCCAGCAGGAGGCGATCGCGGTCGGCGAAGGCGTGCCGCATCCCATGCGGATCCGCTTCAACGACCTCGATCGCACGCTCCGGCCCCACGGCGGCAGCACGAATTTTCCCAAGGCCTGGGAAACCGATCACGAAGGCCTCGGGTTCCTGACCGAGACCATTGATCGCTGGCGCTGGCACTCGCACTGAGACCGCCACTCACCTCCTGCTGGATCGCCGCGGCGATCCACGGTTAGATAGAGCCCCGCTCTCGCGCTGGATCGCAGCGCGAGCGCTCTCACGCATTTCGAGGGGGCTCAGCATGTTCTCATTGGCCGGCAAGACCTGCGTCGTCACGGGCGCCAGTCGCGGACTAGGAAAAGGCATCGCGCTCGCCTTCGCGGAACAAGGCGCCGATATCGTGCTGGCCGCACGCACGCGTTCGGACCTCGAGAAAGTCGGCCGCGAGATCGAGGCGAAGGGCCGCCGAGCTCATCTGGTGACCGCGGATATCACCGGCCTCGGGCAGCTGCAGAAGATCGCCGATGCCGGCATCGCCACCTTCGGCCGGATCGATGTGTGGGTGAACAACGCCGGAGGCTTCGTCAGCGATCCCGGCGGCAATGCCGAGTGGCTCGATGTCACCGAGAGCGGCTGGGACGCCATGCTGCGGCTCAACCTGACGGCACAGGTGTTCGGCGCCCAAGCGGCGGCGCGCACCATGCGGAAATCCGGCAAGGGCGGCTCGATCATCTTCTTGAGCTCGATCGACAGCTTCTACGCCGCCCCCGGCGGCGAGGGTATCTACGGCGCCTGCAAGGCCGCACTCAACAACATCACGCAGACTATGGCAGTCGAGCTCGGACAGTACGGCATCCGCGTCAACGCGATCGCGCCGGCCGTGATCGAGACTCCGCTGACCGCCCCTTGGCTCGCCACTCCCGAGGACCGCCGCCAGCGCTCGATGTTCTATCCGCTGCGCCGCGTCGGCCAACCCAGCGATGTCGCGGCTGCCGCGGTCTATTTCGCGTCAGAAGCGGCGGCGTGGGTCAGCGGCTCTGTCCTCCTGGTCTCCGGCGGCGCCGTGATGACCAGCGATCCCTATCGCTATCTGATGAAAGTGAACCAGAAGATCTGATGCTCGGCGATCACGTCGCCGCGGCACCAGCAAGGCCCCGTCTCGCGAGCAGGCTGTCGAGCCAGTCCGGGTCCATCTCGGGGACCGAGGAGAGCAAGAGCTCGGTATAGGCGTGGTGCGGCGGGGTCAGGACCTGGGTCTTCGACCCGCTCTGCACCACGCGGCCCTGGTGCATCACCACGATCTCGTCGGCGATCGCTTTCACGGTCGCGAGGTCGTGGGTGATGTAGAGGTAGGAGACGCCCAGCTCCTTCTGGAGCCGCAGCAATAGCTTGAGGATCTCCTCCGCCACCAGCTGGTCGAGCGCCGAGGTGACTTCGTCGCAGATGATGAGCTCGGGATTGATCGCGAGCGCCCGGGCGATGCAGACGCGCTGCTTCTGGCCGCCCGAGAGCTCGCCTGGGAAGCGATCGAGGAAGCGCTCGTCGAGCTCGGTCATGTCGAGAAGCTCGAGGAGGCGCTTGTGACGCGCAGATCCCGTCAACCCCAGATGATGCTCGATTGGTCTGCCAAGGATATCGCGCACGCGCCGGCGCGGATTGAGCGCCGTGTCGGGCATCTGATAGATCATCTGGATCCGTTGGAGCAACTTCTTGCCGCGCTCTTTGAGCGAGCGCGCGAGCGGCTTTCCGTCAAACGTGATCGAGCCCGACGACGGCGGCAGCAATCCCGTGATGACCCGCGCCAAGGTCGACTTGCCCGAGCCCGATTCACCCACCACCGCGACCGTCCGCCCGCGCGGCACCTGGATGCTGACGCCGTGCAGAACCTTGAGCACACCGTAGGCGGCATCGACGGTGTCGACGCGCAGGATCTGGTCGTGCCCCGGCTCCTCCTCCTTGCGCAGCGACCGCACCGCCCAGAGCGACTTGGTGTAGGCCTGCTGCGGGTTGGTGAGCATCTGGCGCGTGGGCGCCTCCTCCACCAGCTCGCCGTAGCGCAGCACCATGACGCGGTCGGCCATCTGCGCCACCACCGCGAGATCGTGCGAGATGTAGATCGCGGCTGTGTGAAACTGCCGCACCACGTCCTTGATCGCCGCCAGCACCTCGATCTGGGTGGTGACGTCGAGCGCCGTCGTGGGCTCGTCGAAGATGATGAGATCGGGGCGGCAGGCCATCGCCATTGCGGTCATGGCCCGCTGCAGCTGACCGCCGGAGACCTGGTGCGGATAGCGGTAGCCGATGTGCTCGGCATCCGGCAGACGCAGGCGGCGGAACAGATCGACGGTCGTGCGCTTTGCCTCGTCCTCGCCAGTGATGCGGTGGCCGATCGAGGACTCGACGCACTGGTCGATGAGCTTGTGCGCGGGATTGAACGAGGCGGCCGCCGACTGCGCCACGTAGGCGATCCGGGTGCCCCAAAGCTCGCGCCGCTTCTCCGCGCCGACCTTGAGCAGATCCATGCCGTCGAACCAGACGGTGCCGCCGGTTATGCGGCAGCCCGGTCGCGCGTAACCCATGGCCGCCAGACCAATGGTGGATTTGCCGGCACCGGACTCGCCGATCAGCCCCAGCACCTCGCCGCGCCGGAGGGTCAAGTCGA
>Ga0209415_10015571_pt1 | contig 12307 bp, 4 predicted proteins | sample PeaSoiSIISIP2007_FD_187696 | JGI IMG/M metagenome (GOLD analysis project Ga0209415, IMG submission 187696) | Peat soil microbial communities from Weissenstadt, Germany - SII-SIP-2007 (SPAdes) (version 2) | ecosystem: Environmental > Terrestrial > Soil > Wetlands > Peat | place: Germany... | reverse complement strand
TGCGGCGGTTGGCCTTGCGTGACTCGGCGTTCGCGGCCGCAAGCTGGCCGTAAAAGGAATAAAGGTCCGGCGGCGCCGGCCCCGCCTCCTCGAAGCCGTCCTCCGGGATTTGGTCAACGGAAGCCAGCCACCGCTCGAAATCCCAGCGCAAGGCCGCTTTCCAACCGGCCAGCTCAGTATCGTCGCCTGCCGGAGGCTCGACCGGCTCGTCCGCCATGCCGCCGGCGGCGGCCAAGGCGCTTTGAGCGGCCCGCACTGGCGCGGGCAGTCCGGCCGCGGGGTCTTCAGCGGGACGTTCAACGGCCAGCACCGCCTGCTCACCTTTGTCGGCACCTTTGTCGGGTTCCGCCGGAAGTTCAAAGGCCAGAAGCCCCTGCCCAGTTTTACCAGGACCTTTGTCGGGACCTTTGTCAGGTGCGGCCGGCGCTCCCGGGGCGCATCCAGGGGCGGGGACGGCTTCGTCCCCACTCCGCGCGCTGCTGCCGGCTGAAGCCGGCGTTCCGGGCTCCGGGAGCGGTGCCGGGGCAGACAACTCGGGTTTTAGGTTTTCGAACATGCGCGCAAGTACTCCTTCATCGCCTCGAAGGACAACGGGGCGGGTTTGGGCGAAAACCGGGCGTGGTCGGCGAACACGGCCAATGGCGATTCGCCTGGGGAATCGCTGTGGAAGAGTTCGTAACGGCAGCGGCTGGTTTGGTCTTTGATCTGCTCGTAAGCGCCGCTGACGGCCTTGAACCGCTCGGGGTCGGTTTCCGGGGTGGCCGCTTTGACGGCATCGAGGTAAGCCTGGCGGATAGCTTGGTCGCCGGCGTCGCGGGGCACGCCTAATACGAGGTAGGGGTTCATAGGAACGGGGGTCCGGGGAAACGGGGTGGCTTGCCGGTCTTGGCCGCTTTGACCATCATATCGAAGAGGACCTGGGGCATGTCGCCCGCCACGGTTCGCCGGAATTCAGCAAGCTCGGCGGGCGACGCTCCCGCCAGCATGGACATCATTTCGCGCATTTCGCGAGGGTCCGGACCGTTCAACCCCGGGTCTGCGAAGTCCGGTTCTTCATCATCGAAATCGTCCTCTTCCTCGAAACCCGAAAAGTCCGGGGTGGGCCGCGGCGGAGGATGGTCGAGCGACCGCAGGGTGCGCTCGGCTCGTTGGATGGCTTCCTGGTCGCCGCGGCGGCGGGCCTCCTGGAGGATGGATTCGAGCTCGCGGCGGTCTGGGGGCCGGCCGTATGGATCCTCGTCACGCAGACCGAGCTCGAGCAAGCGGAAGAGCGGGTCCGCTCGATCCTTGCGGAGGACCGACCGCACGAGCGCCTGGGCCTGCTCGGCGAACCGGGGCGCCGTCCCGCACAACTCCGCCAGTTGTTTGGCCTCTTCGCGGGTAGTTCCCCGCTTGGCAAGACCGCTCAGGAGTTTTCGCAGCCATTTGGTTTCGGTGTCCAGCGAGGGCTTGTCCGGGGCGGATTCCCAATACAAGAACAGGCGCAGGAGAAGGCCGGCCTGGGCGGCGGAAGGACCACGGGCCAACTCGACGCCGACTCCGGCGGCAAACGGGGAATTGCCGAACCGCTCGAGGGTATAAACCCGGTGGGTCAAATGCGCGAAGAACAAGAAAGCTGCCCGGAACGGACTGGCGGAGAGCGCCCGCTCGAGGAGGGTCTTGGCCTCGTCCGCGTCGGCGTAGGCCTGTTCGAGCAGACCGCGCCGGGTCAGGGCCGTCCAGCGGCTGCGGAGGAAGTCGTCAGGCTGGTCGGTCAGGAGCGGTTCGGCGGCCTCGAGGACCTTGCGGGCTTTATCGGTGTGCTTATCCTGGAAATGGCGGCGCGCGAGCCGGATGCGGGCCAGGAGCATCAGCTCGGGGATGTGGGGATCGAGCCGGTCGAGCCGGCGGGCGGCTTCGAGCAGATCGAGGGCCTTGGTGAAGGCCTTGCGTTCGAGACAATGGCGGGCGGCCTCGATGAGCACCGGTTTTTCTTCCGGAAACCGCCGCGTCATTTCATCGAGCAGGCGGTTGCGCTCGGCAGTGTGGTTGAGCGTCTCGAGCACCTTGCAGAGCAGCAGGTAAGCGGGGAGGTGGCCGGGGTCCGATTCGATGGCCTTCTCGAGGCATTTGCGCGCCGCGGCTGCATTCACCATCCGAGGCAGGTTCCGACAGCGGCTGCACGCGCAGGGTGGCCGCGGCTGGGCGAGCTTTTCACCGGCGGACGCATAGGCCAGCGCGGCCAGATGCGGGTCGGGTGCATAGAGCGCGGCGCGGGCCTCGAGGAATTTCTGCCAGCTCAAGAGCAGGTCCAGGGTCGCCGAGTGCTCGCCGGTCAGCGCCAGCATCCGGGAACCGAGCATGTCTTCCACCGCGTTCTTGGGGGCCGGATAGACGGTCTCCTCGAAATAGCCCAGGTAATCCGTTTGCTGCGGCCCGGTCATCGTGAACGGGGCCTGGAAATAAAACTCGCTGACAGCGCCCAAGGAATCGAGGCCGCCGGAGGGAAACTGGGGCGCGGCGTGGCGCAGGATGCGGTAGGAGTCTTTGTGCCTGCCTTCTTGCCAGAGGCGATCGGCGCGGACGAGGGTTGCGGCCAACCCCGGCAGGCCCAGGAGGCGGCACACGGCCCCGAGTGTGGCCTCGAGAAAAGGAGTACGGCGGTCCAGCCGGGACCGGCCCGCGAGCACCAAATAAGCAGTGCTGGCCCGGCCCGGTGTCGAATCCTTGGGCAAGCTGGCGAAGAGGCGGACCGCTCGCTCGGGATCGCCGGTATGAAACGCCGCCAGGCCCTTGATAAACACCCCCCAATGGCTGAAGGCCGACCGGAACGGAATGGCCCGGAGCAGTTCCGGCACCCGGTCCCACTGGGCGCTGCCGGCGGCGGCCAGTGCGTCTTGAACGGCCCGCACCTGCGCGGGTAGTCCGGCCGCGGTGTCTTCAGCCGTGGCGCAGGCATCCTGCCTGCGTCCCGCGGCGGGTAGTTCGGCCGCGGCCGGGGTGCTTTCAGTCGCAGGCTCAAAGGCCAGCACCGCCTGCCCCCCTTCGTAGCGGCCTTTGTCAGGACCTTTGTCGGGACCTTTGTCGGGACCTTTGTCGGGACCTTTGTCGGCCTCGGCCAGCGTTCCGGGCGCGCAACCAGGGAGCGGGGATCCCGATTCGGAATCGGGACTTCCTGCGCCTTTGTCGGGTTCGCCCAGCGCCTCGAAAGCCAGCACCGCCTGGTCAGCCAGCCGCAGCCTTACGGATTCAGGCAACTTGGCCTGAGGTTCAGCCAGCAAGCCGAGGCACTTGGCCACAACGGCTCCCTCACCCATCGAACGGGCGGAGGTTTCGAGTTCGAGGGCGCGGATTTGCTCCGGCGGCGCGATGGTCGCCAGGTAGGCCATAACCTGGCGCGCTTCCGCAACCTGGCCTTTGTCCGCCATTTCCCGTGCCAGCCCCACATTGGCCTCGATGAGCAAAGGCAGAAATTGGGCGCGAAAGGCCCTCACCAGGGGTTTCACTTCGTCCCGGGCCTTGCGCCACTTGCCTTGCGTCAGGAACTCACGCGCTCGCCGCTCGGCGGCCATGATGGACGGGGGCAAAAATGAACTCTCTACGGCCATAGAAATCGCGCCTAAAAATGGACGCGATGAGCGGGGGAATCAATCGGTTTTTTCCAAACGCAGAATCCAACCGCGGAGGGACGCGAACGGACGCGAAGCGGAATTGCGCCATGCGGAGAGGGGCAAATAATCCGAAGCACTCGCGGCGTTTGTGCGAGCGGAAAACGAGCCCGCGGCGGCCGCCGCCGTTCACGGCCCGATACCGTTCCGAGTCAATCGCCAAGGACCGGTGCGTGCCCGGATGCTGGTAAAGCGATGCCTGGCGCGCCGGTGGCCGACTCCTTCTCGTCGGTGCATCGCCGTCTTGTGAGCGGTTGTGCCGACGAACCTATTTTACTCGCCCCAAGCCCTTTTTGTAGATCTGTACGGCCGCCCAAGTGCATTTTTCCAATGCCAGGGATTCGGCACGATCGAGCGCCTCGTGTATCTGTTGGTAGCCATTCTCGTTGTTCTGCTTGCAATCCCCACCTTGAATGTCATTCTCCCGTTTCTTCAGCCGAGCCACTAAAGCGCGTAGCGCAAAGCAATCCTGGCCAGCGTTGAGTATCGCGTAATACTCATCCGCCCAGTCCCCCACCCAGTTGTTCACGAAGCTGGTCCCGTCGATATCCACGCGATTGAGGGGATCGTTATCGCAGTAGGCGTAAAGGTTGAAGGTTCCAGAATCAAAGGCCGAAGGATCCCTGTCGGTCCACCTGCCGATTGCGGCATTGTAGTCTCTCGCGCCGAGACGGACCAGCCCGGTGTCGGAGTCGTAAAGCCCCCCCGCAAAGCCGAATGGCTGGAAGCCGGGAGCGCTGTCTGAAAGCACCTGGCCGAACTCGTCGTAGTCGATTCGTTGGGCGATAGAGCCGTCCGCCACGCTTACCACGAGTCGGACGCTTCCGCGCTCGTCAGAAAGCACGCGGTACGTATTCGTGCCGGCGTCGAAATAGGAAGGCGTATTGGCGCCGCTGGCCCAGACGAACCGGAGGGTAACGGCCGAGTTCCCATCCAGCTCGGCGGTGGGCACGTCCTCGTCGCGCAGGGTTTCGTCCCAAAGCCAGCCGCGTTGCAGGGCCGCTCCCAGCTTCTTGCCGATCCGCCGTCCTGCGGCATCGATTAAGTAGCTAATCGCGGGCTTGCCCGGGAGCGCGACCCCGGTCAGCGCGCCTCTCACATCATAACTGTAAGTCGTGGTCTGCCCGCCGGACACTACGCTTTGCAGGTTGCCATTGGGGGACCAGCTAAAGGTCCCACCAGCGTAGGTTTGCAAGCGGTCCTGTGAGTCGTAGGTCGCCGAGTCGCTGTTTCGAGTCAAGCGGTTGCCGTTCAGATCATAAGTGTAGGTGGCGCTCACGGCGCCATTGCGCGAGGCCTGCGCGAGGCGGCCGGCGACGTCATAGGTGTAGCCAAAAGTGGTGGCCGACCCTCCGATGCTCTCCACCTTGTTGGTGAGGCGGCCGATCAAATCATAGCTGAGGGTTAAGGACCAAATCGAAGTGCCCTTGGCGCTGGCCACGTAATTGGTCAGCAGGCCGCGGTCATCGAACTGCCGCTCGTCGGTCACCCCGCCCAGACTCGTTGCGGTCACCTGTCCGGTAGTGGGGTCGCGAGCAAGGCTGAGGGCGCCCGCTTGGGTTACTAAACGGTCGCTGTTGTAGGTGTACTCCACCGTGGTGCCGTCCACGGACTGAGCGGCCGGCAGCAAATCCGAGTTAAGCTCTACGCTGACCGCGCCCGTGATCGAACCTGACCACGCAACGTTAGTCAGCTTCGAGCCAAGGTACTGCAACTGGAGGGCGTCGCCGGAGGTGCTGCTGACCGTTACAGGCAGGAGATAGCCAGAGCCTCCGTTCGTGCCGTACTGGTAGGTCAGCGTTGGACCGGCGCCCAAGGTTGCCTGTTGTACCCGGCCGGCCAAGGCATATTGAAAGGTTACCACCTGTCCGTCCGGCAGGCTAACGCGCGTCAGGTTACGCTCCGAGTCGTACTGGTAACCCACGGATTCATCAGCCCCCACCAGCGGGGGCGAGTAGCGAGTTACCAGGCCAGCGGCATTGTATTGGAAGGAGTGGGTTGGGCGTCCGGGCGGAGTGATACCGGTGACATGGCCGTCGCCATCGTAAGTCAGCCCGACCGCGGACCCGTCCGGCATAACCCCCAGGTTTCGCCGTCCGGCGGCGTCGTAACCGAAACCATTCGTGCGTCCCAGCGGATCGATGACCAGGCTCAACTGCCCCAACGCGTCGTAGGAGGAGGTGGTCGTGGCTGCGCCAATAGAGGATGTATTGGTAACGGCGATGACGCGGCCGAACCTATCGTAAACCACATCCATGACTGGAGTTCCGGGCACTCCTTGGTGGACCATGCGGCCCAAGACGTCATCGGCGGCGCTCGCCGTCCTGCCTGCGGGTGTAACGAACGTATGCGTTCGGTTGGTGGGATTGTAAGCCTCGGTATAGCTGTTGCCGTTGACAGTGTTTACGTTCGTGAGGCCCGTCAGTGAAAGGGGATCGCTCGGGTTCGCCAAACCAACGGACCGCCGAATCGTCTCCCTGTAAGTGAGGCCGTTGGGGAAACTCGACACTACCGTGACTTCCTGCCGGGCCTGGCTGCCAAAACGCGGATCGGCGCCGACGCTGGTATCGAGGGTTAATCCGTCGCCAAAGGAAGTGGAGGTGTCTCCGCTAAGGCGCGAGATGGCGAACGCGGTCGCATACCCGTCAAGCGAGTAATACACGTCGGTGTCCCCATTGGGCTCTAGCAGCATCTGGCGAGCCAGGGTGTCGCGGATCGAATTGGTGCAGGCGATATCCACCTCGTAGCTCGTATCAGCCAGCACCCCCAGATCGGACCGAGCATCGCTCCACCCGCCGCCCAGCGGGTCAGTCACCCGCGTAGCTCGGCCAGTGTTGTCGTAAGCGATGCGGTCAGTATCTCCCAAAGGACGGGTGACCGAGAGCAACAGGCCCCCGGAGCTGTTAGCCAGGCTCGTCGTCTCGTTGGCCGGGTCCGTCACCGTGCTCAGAAACCCGTTCGCGTCCACCCCCAGCGTCGTCCGCTGCCCGTAGGGGCCGACGATCGCGGTAGGATTTCCGGAGCCGTCCCGCTCGATCCGCGTCACGTTTCCGGCTATGTCGGTCATGGTCGCCACCAGCGAATTGGCGTCGTAGGCGAAGGACCACTTGGTCGCGCCCGTCAGGCTGTCCAGCGTGCCGACGTGGCGGCCGTCCGGGCCGAACACATACACCTCGGTCGCATCCTCCGAGGGGATGTTCTGGCCGCCGATGGGCGTGAGGATGCCTTGGTGGGAGGTGCGGCCCGGAATGCTGTAAACGTAGGGCAAGCTGTCGGCGGCGTTTCGGGCAATGAAGAGGCTGCCATCGGGCGTCACCGCCATCGCCTGGACCGCATACAGATAGGCGTTGAGGGGGTCGCCAAAGGCGCCGGGAGGATCGAAGGGCGGAGCCTGCGGGTAATTGTATCTGCCCGCCACGCGCTGGACGATGCCGTTAGGGGTGACGCGCCAGACGATGGCGCCGTCTGCAAGGAAATAGACCGAGCCGTCAGGCCCCACTGAAAGCCCGTACACGGCAAGCCCTATGAACTGCCCGGAGCTGAATAGCTCTCCCGTAGCTGCCTTCCCTTCGTCTCCCTTGATCAAGGCGGCGATCTCAGGGTCCTTTGGATTGGGCGCATAATTTCCTGCCCCGGTTAGCGGCGTGCCGTTCATGAAGGGGAGGATAACGCCCCCCGGGGAGATCCTGAATATCCCACCGAAATACAATTCAGACGCAGCTACGTACAACGTCCCATCGTTGCCCACAGCCAGACTCTGGATCGGGAACGAGGAATAAGGAGCCGCGTAGGCGGACGTGCCGAACAAATCGAAATAGTGTGGGCCCGTCTGGCTCGCCGCCAGGCCCGGGGCGCCAAAGACCGTGTAGAGCCGGCCATCGGTGCCAATCTTCCGGATCATGGTGTAGCCCTTACCGTTGATCGGACCCCATGACCCCGTGAAATAGACGCTGCTGTCGGGCCCAACCGCCATGTTCACGCCTCCGCCGCCGGTGATAAAGGATTGGTTGGCCGGCGTGCCGTCGGGTGGGAAGGTAAAGTATTCGCCAGCGGGCGGCACGACCGCATCCCGACCGAGGATCACATGCCAGAGGCCGTCGGGCGTCAGCCGGGCAATGATGTAGTCATCGGCCACATAGAGCGAGCCGTCCGGCCCGACGCTCATGGCCCGCAGGTCCTCCCCCTCCATGCTGACGAGGCTGGCCGGCTGGCCGTCCACCTCTCTCCAACCGCTCCCGGGGACCCCCGGCCCCACCACACCCGGTGTGGTGGCCGAGTCGGCCGTAACCAGTTCGAATCCACCGCCCGGAGGGCGGCGAACGATATAGGTTTCTTCAGACCCCAGGGCATCGGTGACATAGCCGCAAGTATAAACCGTCCCATCCCGCCCGGCAGCGATGACGCTCTGCGGAGAGGCGTTGGTTATCGGGTTGTCCTGGGGTGGCCGCGCAGGGACGCTGCGGATGCGGCCATCGCCGTAGTAAAGTATCCCGCCGGTCGGGTCCAAACGATGCAGCGGGGTCGGGCTCCAGCCCCCCAGCCCGAGCTTCCGGTGGTCGGGATACGTCAGCAATCGCTGAAAGACCCCTCCGGCCGAATAGACGAACCCATCCGTATGCCCCTCGAAAGAGACCACATTTCCGTCGTTGCCAAAGAGCGCCGGGAATTCGCCGTAAAACTCCGGACCGCAGCACGCCCCGAAGTAGTCATAGCCTCCTCCGAACACGTAGGCGATCGTGATGTCGGCCTGGTACGTCCCTCCCACCAATCGCCCGTACGCGTCCCGCCCGTCCCACGACACGGTGGCCAACGCGTTGGTCCCGGGATAGACCTGCTGCGTTTGCTCCCCGGCTATGGCGGTTTCCACCTTTATCTTCGTCGGCGGCGCATAGAATATGTGCGGGATGACGCAGACACCCCCATCGGGCGCGTTGCACATTACCGGCGGCGGCGGTTGCCACCTCACCGGCACTGTGATTTGGTCGTCCACCCGATAATCCGGCACCCGCGCGCTGTTGTAATTCAGCGTGAAGGGCATGCCCACCAGCGGAATCTGCTCCGTGAACGTTTGGGCGGAGAAATTGATCGTGCCATACTGCGGGGCCGAATTGTCGCAAGAATCGCACTTCGGTTTGTCGCCCGGCGTGTTGGGGTTATTGACATCCGGCGGTGAAATCCCGTAGTTGAAATCCACGTCGCTGAAGTGCGGCACCAGCGAGCGCCACAGCGTCTTGCCCGCCGGATAAAGCCCCGCCAAACTCTCGAGTTCCTCGGCCGTAAAACCGTTGGCCGCAAGCGTGGCCGAGCTCTCAGCCTTGCCGCTCCCGTGCAGATCGATGAGCGCCATGCCATTCGTCGAACCCAGCACCTCCATCACGATGCCGTTGCTCGAGGGCACCCACACCCCCTGGACGCGGTCGTAGTAACCGACCGGCACCAGCGTCCCCACGGCCACCCCAAGGAAGTTGTCCACATAAACCGGCACCGGCTGCGAAAACTGGATGGTGGCGGCATTGACGCTGAGCGCCTCGTCGCCGCTGAACTTCGCGCAGTAGGTGTAGCCGCTGTTGGGCGGCAGCGCCGCCGGCATCGCCGCCGGCCCGTTGGTTCCCACGGTGAACTCGGTGACCCGGATCGTGAGATTGCTCGCCGGCTGCGACGAACCATCCGGCATCACCAGCGTCGCCGCCGTCCCGGCGGGAAAAAACACCGTTGCCGAGCGCGTCCCCGCCGCATCCGTCTGCGGACTGCTCATGGCCATTTGCGACGGCGCGTTGGACCCGAACTGAACTGGCGTGGCGACCGTATCCAAAGGCGCCAGGATCACGTCGGGAACCGTCCCGTAGCCTTGGGCCGGCGCCTGCACCTGCCGTTGCGCCGGACAAAAACCCGCCGCTTGAAAATCCACCGTGTAAGCCGACCCGTTGACCGCCAGATCGAACGTGCCGTTGGTCCGAGTATAGGTGTAGCCAAACTCGGGATGGCCCAGCAGCGACACCTGCACCCCGGCCAGCGGATTGTTGTCCCGCTGCAGCACTCGCCCCCTCAATACCGCCGCCTGCACCGATTTGATGGTTCCCGGAACTACCCCCACCTGCACCGCGTTGGACCCGGTGTAGAGAAATGCCGTCAGTGACCCCACGTCGTTGAACACGTTGGGCTGCGGAGCGGTCGCCACGCCGGCCGGGTCCGGCAGGGCCGAAGCCCCTGCCGTCCAGCGGTTCACCAACCGGTAAAACACGGCGCGGTTCGTCGCGTCCAACCGCAAGCTGTAACCGGTCCCCAGCACCGCCGGCGCGCCGGCCACGTCCTGCCACGAGTTGCCCGTCTCAAACCCAAAAATCTCCTGCAGCACGTTCAAGTTCGTGGTCGCGGGCCAGAAGACCTGAACCTGGTTCGCGCCCGAAGGCTCGATCACCAGTGGAAGGGCGCTTTGCGCCTTGCCTGGCCTCGCCGTGAGCAGCGCGGCCACCAAAACCGCCGCCGTCCCTAACCCGGTAACCTCTCGAGTCCTCATAATGTCTGTCCGCTAAGCCGTGCCGCTGGCAATGCGTGGCAGCCTAGCGGTTATTTCAACTGATGTCAAATAAAAATAGTTCTTATTCAACAAACGATCGAGTTCGAGCGCCCGGGGCTGGCTCCCGCTTTCGGACGCGCAGAACCGCTCGAAAGCGCCAGCAAGCTGGACGCACTCCCGATCTCTGGAGCTGCATTCACCAGCTCCATTGATTTCACTCAGGGCGCATGTTTAAGCAACCCCGGTCAGGATTAGAGCGCCGGTCTCCCCCGAAACCCTGTCCGAGCAGGCTGAGTCTGATGCTTTTGCTGGCGCCGGTGACGCTGTGGTTGGCCGGCTGCCAGCCTGCCGGCGTGCCGCATCTGAAACCATTCGACCATTACGCGTTGGATTATGACACGGCGACCGATCGGGCGCTGCAGGCGCGGCTCCAAACCACGGACGCTCGCTTGCGAAACAAATATGGGATGACGACCGGGCAAACGGCCGTCGGGGTGCTGGATTTGAAGGGATTGCGCCTGGCGATGATTCATCCGGTTTTACCTGCTGCTGGAACAGGGCAAACTCGTCTCGCCGGCCGCCTCACGGACCCTGCGCGAGGTCCTCGCATCGCCGGACCTTCCTCACGACAATATCAAGTTCGTGAAAGGATTGGCCGGACGCGACCTGCGGATTATTCGCAAATGGGGTTCGTGGCAAGATTGGTTCCACGACTCGACGGTGGTGACCGGGCCGGGCCGGCACTACGTCCTGGTTGTCCTCACCCATCATCCGCGAGGGGACGAATACCTGGTCGAACTCGCCGCGGAGGTGGATGATTGCCTTACGGGAACCGCCACGCGTATCCAATCGCTCGAATGAAACGGTCAGCCATAGTTTGGAGCGTCTCCCAATAGATGCGCAAGCGAGTCGAACCAAGCTATGGGCTGACCCTTTGCCCGCGGATTCCCGATTGACACGCGCTTCGCACAAAGGCCAGTCTGCTCCCAGAACAATATGGCGACAAAACCTCGGCACTCTCTGTCTCGGACTTAGAAGTTGCAGGTGGCTTGAACTTTCGCGTGAAGCATGAGACGCACGACCATTATAGCGGGGATTGCGCTGCTACTCGGTGTGTCGATTGTGGTTGCGCTGTCGCGGAAGCCTGACTCCCAAGCGCCACGGTTCGTTTCCGGCCAGGTTAAAGCGGCTGGCCCTTTCACTACCATCCATTATGATTGGGCAGACCCCGCCCCATTTGCCGGGGGCAAGGTCTGGATCATGGCGGTGTCGAGTGGCACCAACCGGCATTGTTTCCTTTATGACCTCGACCAGCGCCGGGTCGTTGGGGAGTTGTTCAACGCCGGCCCGATTTTTTGCAACCACGATCAAACCAAGCTCCTGTGTCAAGGGCGCGATTCGTTCCCCACGTCGATCAAACAGAAGCTGATCGCCTTCATCCAGAGGCTCCCGCTTGCGAGAATCCGGTTTCAGAAGATCAACCGGCAGGAAACCTTCTGGGTTCTTGACCTGCGGGACAACTCCGTTCGGAGGGTCGGCGAGCTGTCTCAAATCCCCGGCACCGGCAGCTCCTGGAGGCCCTCACCCGGATTCCGCTACGGCTGCAACGTTCCCAACAACGCCGAAGAAGGGTCGGCCCTTTTCCTGTGCGACTTGGAAACTGGCGTTTTCGAGAAGATAAAACTCCAAGGTGAGGTGCAGGGCTGGTGGGACGCCAGCCAGATCCTGCTCAGAGACCCGGCGAACAATTTCATTCTTTTCGAGGTTATCACGCGCACCACTCGTACTCTTTTCACCGCGACGGCGTTGGCCAACTCGCTCCGCCAAATGGGTCTCACAAATGGCGCCGGCAGAATCAGGGCGATCAACAATTGGAACGGTCGGGATTACGACTTCTATTTCGCGCTGCAAAAGGAGAGCTATCGCGAAGAAGAATCCTTTCTCCTGAAAGCCAACTACGCTGAGCCCACGCTGAAGCTCCTTTGTCGGAAGTTCAAATTCGAGCATTTGGGTCACTTGGATGCCTCGGCCACGCACTACCTCTATAACGGCGAATCTGGCTTGCCGGGTCGGGGCGGTAACGGCGGGGTGTTCTTGCGGGATTTAAGAGAGAACACCTCGCGGACCCTTGTTCCACCAGATG
>Ga0209415_10015570_pt1 | contig 12308 bp, 14 predicted proteins | sample PeaSoiSIISIP2007_FD_187696 | JGI IMG/M metagenome (GOLD analysis project Ga0209415, IMG submission 187696) | Peat soil microbial communities from Weissenstadt, Germany - SII-SIP-2007 (SPAdes) (version 2) | ecosystem: Environmental > Terrestrial > Soil > Wetlands > Peat | place: Germany... | reverse complement strand
CAGCCGGTATTTGCGCAACCGGTCCCAATTAATGCGCTCCTGCCAATCCAACCCCACTGCACCGACGTTTGCCAAATCTATCCTCCAGTAAGACTGCCTACTTCATCAAAGAATACTGTGCCCTGTCAACGACTCGAAAGGGCTAGCTATTGAGCTTGCTTCAGTTCAATTCTAACTAAACGCAAAGGTTGGTCGCCGATATTTTCATCCTGATGAGCGACATCCGGCGGGACAAAGCGCACTGTTCCAGCCTTGAAGTGGCTCTCGTGCGACGTTCCATCTGCATGAAATTGTCGCATGTCCTGATCGGACAGATTGATCACCACGGCCCCGGTCGCCGGATGCTTGTGCATCTTCAGCTTCTCGTGCGGACCTACGGTCGCGCGGATAGCCCTGACCCATTCGTTTTCGAACAGTAACTGATAATGCGCCGGGTCCACGACGACCGGGTCGGTGCTTTCCTTAGGAAACGGCTTCGCATTAGCCACCGGCTTGGGTTCGATTTGTAGCGCCGCGAACTGCGCGCCGGTGGAGTTTTGCGATTTGTGGGTTGTGGCATCGGCCCAGATCACGTCTCCGGCCTGATTTTGAAAATCCTTGCTGGTCCCGTCGAAATAGGTCAGGTGATTGTTCCGGTCCGTCAGAAATACAATCACGGCTCCCGGAGCAGGGTGCTGGTGCATGGGTTGCGCCTCGTGCGGCCCAAAGTGTTCCTGAAAAACCCGCACCCACTGGTTCTCCAGTTCTAAGTGGACGTGCTGGGGATCTGCCGCTACGGGATCCGGCGCCAGTTTCGAGGGGGCCTGTTGCGCCCACCCGGAAGCTATTGCGGTAGCGATCCAAAGAACTATGGGCGCATAGCTCGAAAGAGTCTTGTTATGTCGACGAGGCATGAGAAGATTCTAGACGATGGGCACGAACGAAGAAAGTGCGCAACCAACTCGAGCCGGCGTAATCGGGCTCGGAATTATGGGTGGCGCCTTCGCCAAACATCTGGCGGCAGCGGGTGTTCGCACTTCGGGCTACGACTTGCTCGCGGCAAACCTAGACGCATTCAGCGCGCAGGGCGGCCAGGCTTGTTCGTCGGCGCGTGCGGTGGTGATGGCGGCCGATATCGTCATTACGTCGCTGCCAAACTCCGCCGCGCTCGAAAAAGCGCTCTTCGGAGAAGAGGGAGTGGTAGCGGCCGGCCGATCCGGTCTGCTGGTAGTTGAGACCAGCACGCTTTCGCTCGAAGACAAAGAGCGGGCTCGAGGCCGGCTCGCAAGCGCGGGTATCGGCATGTTGGATGCCCCCATCAGCGGCACTGGTCCCCAGGCCCAAGCAAAAGATATTGCGGTTTTCGCCAGTGGCGATCCGGCCGATTTCGAGCGAGCGCGCGATACTCTTTCCCACCTCGCCCGCTCGGTTCGATACGTCGGCCCCTTCGGCGCGGGATCAAAAATGAAATACATCGCGAATCTCCTGGTGGCGATTCATATCGTCGGGGCGGCCGAAGCCATCGTGCTCGGAGAGAAGGCCGGTCTGGATCCTTCGATTCTGGTGGAGGTGCTTGCCGACAGCGCCGCTACCTCGCGCATGCTGGAAGTACGCGGGCCGAGCATGGCCGCCGGCGCGTACGCGACGCCGATGATGAAAGTCGACGTTTTTCAAAAGGACCTGGATATCATCGCGGATTTCGCGAAACAATCTAAATGTCCGGTGCCTTTGTTCAGCGCAAGCGTTCCCCTGTACACGGCCGTCGCGGCGCAAGGCATGGGGATGCAAGACACAGCAGCAGTAGTTTCGGTGTTAAGACAATTGGCGGGTTCACATGTATAATTCACTCGTGCTTTCGAAAATCGGAACGATCGCGGTTTGCCTGGTCACGGTGGCTGTTGCCGGCGCTCAGGCTCAGCCGGAACCAAAGACTGCAATGGCCGAACAGGCTTTTAAGAATGTTCGGGTGTTGAAGGGCATTCCCGTGGACGAGTTCATTGCCACCATGGGATTCTTTTCCGCGTCCCTGGGCGAAACTTGTACCGATTGCCATATCCCGGAGAGCGGTGGCGACTGGGCCAAATACGCGGACGACAATCCGCGCAAGGAAACTGCGCGGCGCATGATCGGCATGGTGAACGGTCTCAACAAGACCTACTTCGGCGGAAAGCGCGAGGTCACCTGCTACTCCTGCCATCGTGGTGTGGAACGTCCCGACGTGACACCGAGTCTGGTTGACCTGTACGGGCCGCCCATTTTAAAGGAGCCGGACGCCCTCCGCGATCCTCTTGCCAAGGGCGCCTCCGCGGACCAAGTTCTGGCCAAATATATCCAGGCCCTGGGAGGTGAGGAGCGTCTTGCCAAGCTCACCAGTTTCGCGGCCAAGGGGACTTATCGCGGCTATCAGGATGAGAAGCGACCCGTGGACATCTATGCCAAGGCTCCCAATCAGGTCAGCACCGTGGTTCACACATCGGCTGGAGACAGCACTACGACGTACGATGGACGCGCGGGGTGGATCGCGGGGCCGGCCACAGAACGGCCGTTTCCTTTGATCGAGTTTACGGGCAGCGATCTGGCGGGTGCGAAGCTGGACGCCACACTTTGGTTTCCCCGTCAAATCAAGCAGGCGCTCACCGGATGGCGCGCCTCCTCCGCTGCCAACATCGAAGGGCGCGAGATGCTAATGATTCAGGGAACCGGCGACGGAAAATATCCGGTGAATCTGTACTTCGACGGCAAGTCCGGGTTACTGGCGCGTATGGTCCGCTACACTGAGTCGCCCGTTGGCCTGAACCCGACCGAGATCGACTTCGCCGATTACCGTGACGTGGCCGGAGTGCAAATGCCCCACAAGGTGACTACCACCTGGCTGGACGGCGTATCGGTGACGGAACTGACCGAGATTCGACCGAACGCGCCCCTGGATGCGGCGAAATTCGCCAAGCCGGCTCCGAAATAGAGCCAATCAACATGCGGACCATCACACTGGAAGAGCACTACGTAACTCCAGGATTTCTCAAAGGACCTGGCGGCGTTTTTATGGAACGCGCGGCAAGGACCGTAGAGCGAATGACCCGGATCATCGAGCAAGCGTGCGATGTCGGAGAGGGACGAATCGCCGAAATGGACGCCGCCCGAATCGATATGCAGGTTCTGTCGCTCAACTCTCCAGGCGTGGAACAATTGGACGCGGCCGAAGCGGCGGTGCTGGCCCGCGAGGCCAACGATTTCGCGGGGGCCGCCGTGAAACGCTATCCGGCACGTTTCGCCGGGTTCGCCGCGCTACCGACGGCAGCCCCGCAGCAAGCGGCCGACGAGTTGGAACGTACTGTTCGCGAGTACGGGTTCAAAGGAGCGCTGATCAACGGCCACCATCGCGGCCGATATTTGGACGACAAATTCTTCTCGCCAATTCTCGAACGCGCCGAATCGCTGGGCGTGCCGATCTACATCCACCCGACTCAGCCGCCCCAGGCGGTCGTCGACGCGTCGTACGCAGGGTTCGCTCCACAAGTGACGTACTGGCTCGCGCACGCCGGCTGGGGTTGGCATATCGAAACCGCGATCCATGTGCTCCGGGTGATCCTCGGCGGAGTTTTCGACCGGTATCCAAAACTGCAAATCATCATCGGCCATATGGGCGAGGCGCTCCCGTTCATGCTGTCGAGGCTGGATGTCATGATGACGGCCGCCGTCACTGGGCTCCAGCGGCCGCTCGGCGCCTATCTTCGCGAGAACGTCCACTACACGTTCGCCGGTTTCAACTTCCTTCCGACCTTTCTCGATCTGTTGCTCCAGGTGGGTGTCGATCGGATCATGTTTTCGGTCGACTATCCCTACGGATCGATGTCGCAGGCGCGCGCTTTCCTGGATCAATTACCGGTGAGCACGGCCGACCGCGAGCGGATCGCGCACGGCAATGCGGAGCGCCTGTTCGGCCTCTGATAAGCTCGATCGTCCAAACGGACGTGACGGCTCGCGCGGTTGACCGCTCAAGTTTTGCGAAGATCATTCGGGCATCAAAGCAAACGTCCAGATCGAGCCGCCCGTCGGCATTTTACGCGAGGCATAGCGAGTGGCCAGGGCGCCGCCGAGTCCCGACGCAATGGTCACATACTGGCGGCCGTTGTGCGTGTAGGTGATAGCCGTTGCATTGACGCTCGATCCGGTCTTGAACTGCCAAAGCGTTTGGCCGGTGTCCTTGTCGAGCGCAAGGAACTCGCCCGTCAATTTGCCGGTGAACACCAGCCCGCCGCCGGTTGCCAGCATGCCGGCTGAACTGGGCAGATCGATCAAGGGGATCTCCCATTTCTTCTCACCAGTCAGCGGATCGATCGCCACAAAGTGACCGAGCACATCCCCCGGTTTGTTTTCCGGGGTCCTGGCGACGATGCCGGTCGAGTCTTTGCCCAGGACCGTTGGTTTCGGCGCCGCAAGCTTCTGTATGCGCGGCACGTTCCATGTGCTCGCGTAGATCAGGCCGGTGTTCGGATCGAATGCGATCGGCACTGCGTTTGTTCCGCGCGACGGCCAGATTTCCACTTCTTCCCCAGCGAGAAAACGCTTTTGTATGTCGGTCAATATAGGCCGCCCGGTTTTCATGTCAATCCCTGAGGCCCAATTGACCTTCACCAGCGGGTGCGCAGCTATCAGTTTGCAGTTGGTGCGGTCCAGCACATACAGGAAGCCGTTCTTGTTGGCCTGAATCATCACTTTCCGAAGCTGGCCCCCAACCTGGATGTCCGCGAGCACCTGCTCGTCGGTAGCATCCACGTCGTACACGTCGTTGGGGGTGTATTGGAAATAACAAGCCACCTCACCCGTCTTCGGTCGGATCGCGAGCACGCTGTTGGTGAACAAGCTATCCAGGCCCTCGCGAGGTCTGGGATCGTATGGCTCCGCATTGCCCGTCCCCCAATAGACCAAATCGAGTTGGGGATCGTAGGATCCGGAGCGCCACGTCGGACTTCCGCCCTGCGTCCAGGCGTCGCTGTTCTTTGGCCACGTCTCGGAACCGGGTTCGCCCGGCGCCGGAATGGTATATCTCCGCCACAACTTCTTGCCGGTGTCGGGATCCCAGCCATCGAGGAACCCGCGTGTGGTGGACTCTCCACCGGCCACGCCGGAAATCAGAACTCCGTTGGCAATGATCGGTCCGCCAGTGGCGTAGTAGCCATCGCCTAAGTCCGCGAATTTCTGGTTCCAAAGCTCTTCGCCGGTCTTCATGTCGAGTGCGAGCAGATGGTCGTCGATGGTCACCCGAAAAAGTTTGCCGTTATAGATCGTGGCCGCGCCTCTGTGGAAAGCGGCCCGCTGGACTCCCGGTTCGAGTCGCACCGGCGTGCGCCAGATCTGGTTGCCGGTTTCAACGTCGATGGCGAAGGTCCACTTGCCGTTGATCACATACATGACGCCGTTGTAAATCGTGGGCGACGCCAGCTCACCCTGGTCGTTCATAAGGCTCGTGCTCCAGAGGGGCACCAGGCGCTTGACGTTGGACTTATTGATTTGCGCGAGTGGACTATAGCTCTTTCGGTCGTAGCCCATGCTCTGAGTGGTGACGTTTTCGGTATTCTTACCGCCGTTGAGCAGTTCTTCGGTCGTTTGAGCCAAGCCCACTGCGGCCCAGAAACCGAGTAACGTCCCAAACAGCCAAATGTTTTTCATGATCGGCCCCCTTTGTTGAAGGTCCAGCCTGACGACTCCCAGGACTTTGACCACCGCATCGCACCAGCCTACCAGAAACGGATGAACGAGACGCTATCCGTCATTCCAGCGGCGACCCATGAGTTGAGCGAGCCCTGACCGAGTTTTCGAGTATTGACGGTCCATTCAGGTGACTTAGATTTTACATATTGCTAACAAAAATCGCAGCGAGGATCTGCTAGACTAGCTGCGCGGAGAAAGGACTGGCAGGTGGAAAGCCTTCGTTTCTGGCTGAAAAAACTAGCCTTTTCAGTCTTTGTGATCTCTTTTTCGGCCACATTTTCACAAGCACAGGATACTGCCGCGGCTGACGTCGCGATAGATTACTCTCCACTTTATATTCTTAAGGGCTATACAATCTGGATGAACGGGCCAGCGGCTCGGTCGCTTTCAACGCCAACAATTGGTTCGGCGTGGCCGGAGATTTCGGCGTCTATCATGGCCATCCAGCGGAGAGTTTGACGGGAGAAACTTATACCGTCGGCCCGCGATTTTCTTACCGTAAGTTGGACAGGCTGGTACCATTCGCCCAGGCACTGTTCGGTGGATCGCATTTCTTCGGCTTCGTCCGGAGGCATCACCGGCGGGGGAAGCGAGTTTGCGTTTGGCCTCGGAGGGGGAGCCGACATCGGGCTCGGCAGCACCCGAAAATTTGCTGTGCGGCTGGAAGGCGATTACTTTGGCATTCGCTCGAGCGGTTCCACCACCAATTCGGCCCGCCTCTCCGCCGGAATTGTCTACCGCATTGGAAACAAGTAGCATCCCTTTAGATCTATCTTTCGACCTTGCGTCGCCGTCCGCCTAAGGAACCGTGTACACCGTACCCGATTTACCACTCGGGAGAATCTCAGTGCTGGCTTCAATCGCTGCGGCGCAATTCAGAGGGCAAATGATGGATGACAGCAACGCATCGTTTCGAAGTGCGATCGAGTTCACACATAAGCCTTCCAGTGCGTGCGCGCTATGCGTTCGGTGTACCCCGTCCACCCACGATCCTGGGCGTGCACTACAAGGACGAGGCATTTGGCAAAATTTTGCGGGCCTCCATTCACGCGCGGGATGTCCAAGTCGCCAACAACACTGCGGGGATTTGGAGCAAAACCAGTGACAACGTCGGTTCGGGAGTGGTGGATTCGTGGCGTGTCGAGGGCCGTACCGAAAAAGCAATCGATGGTGCGCGCCGAATTGAAGATCCCGATTTGCTAATCAGTGAGTTGTTCGGCATCGCACGTGATCTGTTGAACGAAGCGGGCGCCGATCTTCTAAAGCCCGATCGATCTCCCCAAAAGCCGCGAGCCACGGCAAGTTCCCGGCCCAATACATGCACTTGAATGAATAGTTCTTTAAGTGCATAATAGATGGAGTGAAGTGGGAAGTTGATTTGCATGACGACTTCGTCCCTGAGTACCTCGCCCTGCACAAAGACGTACAGGACGAGTTGTTGGCCCACATCGCACTGTTGGAACAATTCGGGTCGCAGCTAGGTCGGCCTCGGGCCGATACACTCAACGGTTCGCGTCACCCGAATATGAAGGAATTGAGATTTAAGGCGGCTGACGGTGTTTGGCGAGTGGCCTTCGCTTTCGACTTGAACCGCAGCGCCATTCTCCTGGTGGCCGGCGACAAGTCCGGTGTCAGCGAAAAACGGTTCTATCGTCAGTTGATCGACAAGGCCGACGAGCGTTTTGACGCCCACGTAGCGCGAATAAAACGGCAGAGAGAAAAGGAACGGAAGGAAAATACGTGAAAGCCATGACGAACCTCGAACGGATAAGAAAGAAACTAAGTCCCGCCCGCCGCAAGAAAGTGGAGGCCCGCGCCGCGCAACTCATTGCCGAGGAAATGACCCTGCAGGAGCTTCGTCGGGCCCGCAAGCTCACTCAGGTGCGGATGGCCAAGGAGCTTGGCATCAGTCAGGACGGTATTTCCAAACTCGAGAAGAGGAGCGATCTTCTGCTCTCGACACTGCGGAAGACCGTGGAGGCCATGGGCGGTAGCCTGTCCTTGGTAGCTGAGTTCCCTGACCGTGATCCTGTTGTCCTATCCGGCATCGCCGAAGAAGAGCTAGCCCCGAAAGCTAGTGGGCGCAAACGCACTCACGCTTAAACGCCGTCCGCCGGATAAGCAAAGGGTCACAGATAAGTCTTTGAAAATGGTGCGGTCGAGAGGACTTGAACCTCCACGAGATTGCTCCCGCTAGCACCTCAAGCTAGTGCGTCTGCCAATTCCGCCACGACCGCATTGATGAAACCAGTTTACTTCTTGTTGGCCGGCGCCGGCTGAGGCGGAGGAATCGTCACCGGAGCCTGGCTCTGCGGCGCTGCTGGAACCACAGGCGCTGGAGCCGCCGGAGCCGACTTCGCCGGACCGGACTGGGCCGGTGCCGACTTCGCTGGAGCTTTCTGCCGCTCCAAAACGCTGCCTGAGGTAGCAGCGCCGCGCGTCGCCAATATCGCCAAGGTGAGCGACGTAATCATGAAAATCGCTGCCGCCGCCGTGGTCGCTTTCGATAGCAGCGTCGCCGACCCGCGTGGCCCGAATGCCGTCTGCGATCCCATGCCCCCGAAAGCGCCCGCCAGATCAGCGGCCTTACCGCTCTGCAGCAGCACCACCACGATCAGGAAGAAACAAACAAGGACATGGATAAAAGTAAATAGAATAGTCATGCGAATCTTCACGAGCGGTTTCGTGTTTTACATGTTGCTGTTGAAACCGGCCGTGACTCGCCTTCAGTATAAACTAAAGAACGTGATACCTGCTGGACTGAGGTTCATGATTCAAACCAGCTGTCCCTTCCTGGCGCTTTCCGCCGCTTTGGGTGCACCACCCGTTCCCGCCACGGCTTCCCCAACCTTACAAACTGTCTTATCCGGAAACTACGCTCACTCCGCGGGCTTTCATTCCCGTGCCGCCGTTTTGAATTGGAATATCGATCGCGGCAAGCATCTCGAAGACATTAAAGAACAGATCCGCCGGAACAAACCCGACTTGTGTATCTTTCAGGAGGTCGATCTGGGTGCGTGGCGCACTCATCGGGAGGATGTCGCCAAAGAGCTCGCCGAAACGTTCAGCATGAACTATGTGTTCGCCCCGGAATTTCAAGAGCTCAGCCAAGGCACGGTTGAGAATCCTGCTTATCACGGCCAAGCGCTGCTCACTACGCTGCCGGTTCGCACCTCGCACATGCTGCGGTTCGAACATCAAACGGAATTCTGGAAGCCGCGACCTTTGCTCATCTCCAGTCTGCCGCTGCTGCAACGGCGCGAAGGCGGGCGCGTCGCGCTGATCGCCGAGTTGGATAACGGCGGCAAGCCGCTCGTGGTCTACAATCTCCACCTGGAGAGTAAGTGGATGGAAGATCTGCGCTTCGAGCAACTCGACGAAGTGATCGAGGACGCGAAGCGTTATCCGCCTGAGACTCCGGTAATCATCGCCGGCGACTTGAACACCCTGACCTTGCACTCCCGTCTAATCCCGCGGTTGCGCGAAGCAGGCTTCCGCAGCGCGTTAGGCGACCAGCGCGTCCGGACGCACGTCGTGATCGGCGCGCTCGACTGGATCTTCGTACGGGGTTCCATCGAGTGCGAGGACGGCCAAGTGCTACACGTACACGGATCGGATCATTTTCCGATCATCGTAAATGTGCGACTGTAGCGCCTGGCGCGTCTAACATCGGAGGACCTATGGGCTCTCGCGCTCTGTTGCTCGCGTGACGTGGAGGGCAAACGACACTCTCCGCTCATGGCCAAAACCTATCGCGTTCTGATGATCGATGGCTCTCCTTATAGCTTTGTTACAGCCATCAACGACCAGCCGCTTTCTCCCGAAGAAAACGCCGCCGAGCAGCGGAAACTGTGACGGCCTGTTGGATTCTGGATGCCGAGCCGCGGCCGGGATACGAACCAAGCGACCACGAGGGCCGGGTTCTCAAAGGGATGAAAGGCCGCCTTTGGATTGACAAGGCCACCAATCAATGGGTTAAGGTTCACGCGGAGGTCGTAAAACCCGTGACTTTTTATGGGTTCCTTGCCAAGGTCGGCCCCGGCACGGAGTTCGAGCTCGAACAGACGCCGGTAGCCGACGGCGTTTGGATGCCTAAGGTCTTCAATGTGAGCGTCCACGCTTCCGCCCTGGGATTCCTCAGCGAAAACTCGACCGACAACGAGACCTATCGGGACTACCAGCCTATGCCCCAGGCCTCGGCACTGCTACAATCCACGAAGTAGGATCGATCTCAACATCAGAATCAGGAGCACCCTATGTCTACGATGACCCCCGCAGCAACAGAAACAGCCACTGGAATCAGCCCGATTTCGAAGGAAAGCGCGGCGCCCGAAGTTCAACCCATTCTCGACAAGCTGACCCACGTGTTCAGCAAGGTGCCGTCCTTCTTTGGCACCATGGCGCGAGTTCCGGAAGCCTTCGCGCATTTCCTCCCTTTCTACACCGCCATCATTGAACACGGAACCGTGGAGCGGAAATACAAAGAACTGGCCTATCTGAAAGCCTCGCTGATCAATGGCTGCGAGTACTGTCACCGCGCGCACACGGCCTCGGGAAAGAAGAACGGCGTCACCGACGATCAGATCAAGGCGCTCGCCTTCTTCCTTCGCAGCTCCGCGTTCGACGCCCAGGAGAAAGCGGTGATTCTCTATGCCGAGCGAGTAACCCGAGGAGCGTCGGCCATCCGGCCCCCGGAGCTCGATGAGCTGAGGCAGTATTTCAACGAAGACCAGATCGTGGAGCTGACGATGGCCATCTGCGTGGCGAACTTCACCAATCGCTTCAATGACGCATTGTTGAATACGCCCGACATCGGCTGAGGGGGCCCGGCCGTCCGGCCTTAGTACGAAAGTCCATCAGGGATACTAAGAGTCCATCTAGGTTCTCCACCCTATTTGGTCTGTGCAAACCTGCGACTTAGAATGCATTAGGACCATGAACGCAGGTACGCTCCCATCCAAGCCGAACAAGACTCAGTACTCCGAAGTGGAGGCTGCTCACGAGTTGGGTATGACCGTGGAGCAGCTCCGCGTCTTGATTCGCAACCACATCGCGCAAAGCGATGACGACCTGAACCACATCGCCATGGCCAGTTTCCATCCGTCGGATCTGCTGGTTCTCAAACTGCTCGCCCGCCAGAACAGCAATCTGACGCCGACAAACTCCGTCGAATAGCCTCGTCTCGCAAAGGCGCGCAGCATGCGGGGCGAGCCTGCAACCCGTTTTCGTTGGTACCATGCTTGGGTATGGCAAAGCTTGGATTTCTTGGATTGGGTCTGATGGGCTATCCGATGGCGCGGAACCTGGCGCGCGCCGGTCATCAGGTAGCCGTCTGGTCGTACACGGCGAGCAAAGCGCAGCAGCTCGCTTCGGAGGAAAAGGCGATCGCTTGCGCCACGCCCAAGCAGGTGGCGGAACAGGCCGATTTCATCTTCGCCTGTGTCGGCGACACTCGCATGTCAGAGGAAGTGTTCACCGGCCCGAATGGCGTCCTGGAGGGGGCGAAGCCTGGAACAGTTGCCGCCGACGCCAGCACCATCGCGCCCACTGCCAGCCGGGGCATTGGTGAAAAGCTGGCTGCCAAGGGCATCCAATTCCTAGACGTGCCTTGCACTGGATCCACTCCGGGGGCGATCAACGGCACCCTCACCTTCATGATCGGAGGCGATCAGGCCGTCTATGAAAAAACGAAGCCATACCTGGAAGCGATGGGCAAGCAATTCTTCTATTGCGGAGGCCCCGGGCTGGGCTTACAGGCCAAGCTCACGCAGAACCTGATCCTAGCTAACCTGATGCAAGCATTCAACGAAGGGCTGGTCTTAAGCACCAAAGGCGGCATAGCGCCGGATCTCATGCTCGAAATCCTCAACAACAGCGCCGCCAAGTCCGGATTGATCAGCTTCAAGGCACCTTTCGTTTTCAGAAGGGACTTCACCACGAACTTTTCCACAAAGTGGATGCACAAGGACATCGGACTTGCCCTCAACCTGGCCCAGGAGCTGGGCCTGCCGATGCCCATCACCAGCCAGACGGAACAGATGTTCCAGGCTGCAATTTCAGAGGGTTACGGGGAAGATGATATGTGCGCGACCATCCGGGTGATGGAACACTGGGCCGGTGTCGAGGTGAAAGGAAAATAAAAATACAAAAAACTGTTGCGTTCCAAGAAATCATATACTAGTATTGGAATTAAGCCGGGGAGGCAACTCCCACCAAAGCGAGACTAACCTCATTAAAGACCCCTGAAGCAATCCTCCCCGGCGCCCGAAAGGGTTTGGGTCTTACCAAGAACGCCTAAGCGGCAATGTCACTTAGACGCATCAGGTTGCAGCGGGGATTCAAGGTTTCTCAAACGGTTTAACGTTATAATGGGGCGATTGACAACGCTCACCCTACTTGGGTCCACCGGTTCCATTGGTGTCAGCACTTTGGACGTGGTCGGACGGCATCCAGAAAAATATCGCGTCCATGCGCTGGTCGCTGGCTCCAACGTGGGCTTGCTGGTCCAGCAGATTGAGCGATTTCGGCCTGAAATCGTGGTGACGGCAACCGAAGAGACTCATAAGAATCTAATAACTAGGCTCGTGGATTCGGGGTTGCCCCGGCAGTCTTGGCCC
>Ga0209415_10015567_pt1 | contig 12309 bp, 9 predicted proteins | sample PeaSoiSIISIP2007_FD_187696 | JGI IMG/M metagenome (GOLD analysis project Ga0209415, IMG submission 187696) | Peat soil microbial communities from Weissenstadt, Germany - SII-SIP-2007 (SPAdes) (version 2) | ecosystem: Environmental > Terrestrial > Soil > Wetlands > Peat | place: Germany... | reverse complement strand
CCGCGAGCCTCTCCCCCGCCGAACCCCCGGCGCGCGCGGCGTCGGTCCCCCTGGCGAGCGCCGTCCGCGACGCCATCCTGGCGGACAGCGCGCACGACGCGGGCGTCGACGCCGACCGCCTGCGCCGGGGTCGCGAGCTCGAGCTCTCGGGCGACCTCGGCGGCGCCCGCAAGGCGTACCTCGAGCTCATCGTGACGGCGCCGCAGTCGCCGCTCGTGCCCTACGCGTACCTCGCCTTCGCGGACATCTTCTTCGACGAGGCCGAGCACGACGACCCGACCAAGCTGCCTCCCGCGCAGCAGGCCTACCAGAAGGTCGTCGCGTACCCGCCGCCCGGCAACCTCGCCTACGCGTTCGCGTGGCATCGCCTCGGCGTCGTCGCCTCCCGGCTCGGGGAGGACGCGCACGCTCTCGACGCGCAGCGCAAGACCCTCACCGCCCTCAGCCAGTACCCGACGCTCCCGGTCGCGCCGGCCCTCGCCGAGGCGGCGCGCAGGGAGCTCGTCGTCGCCTACGCGAGGGCCGGACAGCCGGACCGAGCGCTCGCGTTCTTCCGCGCCACGGCCCCGCAGGACGCGTCCGGGCTGGTCATCGCGCTCGGCAAGGAGTACGTCGAGCGCGGCATGGCTGCGGAGCTGGTCGCCCTCTACGACGCCTCGCTCGGGGCGCGCGACGCCGCGCTCTGCGCCGCCGCCGGCGAGGCGACGCGCGCGCTCCTCGCCCACGCCGACGCGCGGTCTACGGCCCTCCTCGCCCGGCTCCAGGCGAAGACGAAGGCCACGTGCGGCCCGTGACGGTCCCTCTCGGAGTCGTGCTGCGCAGCGGCGCGGCGTGCCTGCTCGTCGCCGAGCTGGCCGCGTGCTCCCGCTCGTCGGCTCCGGCTCCGGGGGACGACGACCGGGGAGGGGCATACGCCCGCGCCTCCGCCTCGCTCGACGCCAACCATCCCGCGACGCTGCCGGAGTTTGCTCGCGTCCTCGGGACGCCTCCCGGATCGTGCGACCTGGGCGATGCGACCTGCGTGTGCACGTGGAGGTTTCTCACGAAAGACGGCATGAGAGAGATCGGGGCCGCGGCGTCCTTCGCCGACGCGCGGACCTTCGAGCCGGAGACCGTCCTGATGGTCGGGCGCGACGGCAGTCCTCTCGACCTGCCGCCCGACGAGGCCGAGCGCGGTTACCGGGCGGGCGAGTACCGCGCCCCCGTGAGCGCGCGCGTCCCCGTGGCCACCGCGGGCGGCAGGGTCGACACCGTCCGGTCGGAGGACCTGTCGGCGCTCCTCAACGGCGGCGGTCACCTCGTGTCGCGGCGGGCCCTGAAGGCCGCCGAGCTGGAGAAAGGGTACGAGTCGTGGACGGCGGCCCGGCGCCTCGACGCGTGCCTCGCCCAGCCTGCCCAGGTGCGGCTGGTGAAGCGGGATGGGATGACGGCGCCGTGGTGACGAGCTTCAGAGCCCGAAGTCGAACCCGATCATCGGGCCGATGAACACCTGTGTTCCCTGCGCGACCTGCAGGGACGGCGTCGTGAACGTGCCCGTCGCCCCCAGGCTCGTCGGGGTGGTGACCGCTGGCGCCATGACCGCCCCCCCGACGAACTGGAGCATCGTCACGAGCGACACGTGGAGCTTCGCGCCGTTGGCCCAGCCCACGAGCACGCCGGCGTCGGCCATGAGCATCGGCGCGGTGTACGTCGTCGTGGGCGACGTCTGCTCCGCTTGTCCGGCGTTGGCCGCGGTCACGCCCGCGGGGGTGCTCGCATCCTGCTTGTAGATGTTCCCCATCGTCTCGAAGCCGCCGAGGAGGGCGCCCGTCAGGCGCAGGTGCGGATGCTTGGTGGAGAAGCGTGCTCCGATGGCCCCTCCGCCGCCGAAGCGGTGGAAGGCGTAGGTCTCGGTGCGCGCGACGTCCGTGCTGCCGCCGCTGGCGTAGGTGACGCTGGCCGTGGAATAGTCGTAGGAGCCGAGGACCATGGCCTCCACGGCGACCCATCCGAACGCGTAGCCGAAGCGGACCCCCAGTCCGGCGCCGAGGGGGCTCGACGACTGGCAGGGCGCCGACGGGCATTGCTTGGCGATGCCGTTGGAAGGACCCGTGGGCGTGGCGAAGCCGAAGAACTCGAGGCCCGAATACAGCCCCTCGTAGGTCGGCGCCGCGTTCGCGGACGTCTCGCTCTCGAGGCGCGCGTCCTCCGCGAACGTCTCGCCCGCGTGCACGAAGAAGGGACGCTTGTACGGGCGAAACCCGGCGGCCTCGATGGTCACCTCGTGCTCGCCCGCCGGCAGCGTCCCCTCCCAGACCCCCTTGCCGACCGGGGCGCCGTCGATCGCGATCGCCGCGTCGGCCGTGTGCGTGTCGATCTGGACGCGCCCCGTGGCCGACGCGAGCTCGAGCGCCATCTCGACGCGCTCTCGCCGCACGACGTCGACCTGCTTCGGAGGCGCGAGCCGGTCCGCGCCGCGCGCCTCGACCACGTGGACGCCGGGCTTCACGTCGCCCTCCCACGGCGCGGGGCCCACGTCCGTCCCGTCGACGAACACCTCCACCTTCGCGTCCGGTGGCGCGTTGACGACCAGATGCCCGGTCGACACCTCCGGCTCCAGCGGTCCCGCGACGGTCGCCTCGTCGCTGCCGCTCAGCTTCATTTCCTTGCGGATGGTCTCGAACCCGGCCTTGGCGACGGTGACGACGTGCGTGCCGAGGTTCGCGCGCAACGGACCCGCGAGCGGCGTAGTCCCCGCGTCGTGATCGTCGAGCGACACGGTCGCCCCGGGCTCCGCCACCGCGACGCGGATGGTGCCCGTGAGCGTCGCGAGCTCGTCGATGGCGTGCTGGACGGAGCGCTTGTCGGCGGCGCTCATCGAGGCGCCGTACCGGGCCAGGAGCACGCCGTACGCGTCGTAGGCCCCGGCGAAGTCCTTCAGGTCGCGGTGGCACTGCGCGATGTTGCGCTGGAGGCTGACGCGCGGCGCGATGGCGTTGGCCTTGTCGAACGCGGAGAGCGCCTCGCGGAAGGAGCCCTCGTTGTAGAGCTTGAGGCCGGTGGCGAAGAGCTTCTTCGCCGCGGCGAGGTCGGCGGGGCTCGCCGCGGGAGCCGCAGGCGGAGCCGCCAGCACGGGCGCGGGCACGACGACACGACCGAGGGCGATCGCGAGGGCCGCGACGAGCGAGCGTGCGCGCATCGACGATCCAGACTAGTCGACCTTCGAGGCCGATGCTTCAGTTCCGAGGCGACGCGCCAGCGGCGCCGAAGACTCAAAACTGCGACGAGATTCCCGCGGCGCCGACCTGACCGGTCGGGTCGTGCGGGCGGGCGTGCCCGGTCTTGTTCGGAGGGGCGGATGCGGACCCGACGGGGAGGGCAGACGCGGAGGCCGACGCTGCGGCCGACGTGGGCTCGGCGGGGGATATCGAGGCCGGCGGGGGAGGGGGGATGGCCGCGAGGATGGGCGAGGGGGACGTGGCCGTGGCGATGGTGACGCGCTCCGTCCCTCGCGACGACCACATCGTGGCGATGCCGACCACCGCGCCGATGGCGATCGCGAGGGCCGCGACGTAGAGCAGCGGGCGCCGCGATCGCGGCAGCACGATGGCCGCGCTCGTGCCGCTCACCGTGGGGCCGAGGGGCGCCGCGCTGCCGTGCACCACGTACCGCTCCAGCGACGGCGACGAGCCCGGCGGCAGCGACTTGAGCTTCACCGCCGAGCCGGCGAGCTCCGGGTAGATGCCCTCCAGCCGCTCGCGCACCGTGCGCATGTCCTGCACGCGCTTGGTCACGTCGTGCTCGAGCATGTCGGCCACGAGGCGGTCGAGCGCGGGCGGGATGTCCGGCACGACGGTGCTGAGCCGCGGCGCCGGCGTCGACACGAGCTGCAGGATGGTCTGCTCGTAGGTGGGACGCTCGGGCATGTACGGCTGGCCCGCGATGGCCTCGAAGAGCACCGCGCCGAGGGAGAAGACGTCGGTGCGATGGTCGACCGTGTCGAGCGCCTGCGCCTGCTCGGGGGACATGTACTGTGGCGTGCCGATGGCCGTCCCGCGCCGGGTGATGCCTTTGCGGGCGAAGCGCGCGTCGTGGGCTTCGCGCAGGATCTTGGCGATGCCGAAGTCGACGAGCTTCACCAGCGTCGTGCCGTCGTCGCGCTCGACGAGGAAGACGTTGGCCGGCTTGAGGTCGCGGTGGACGATGCCCGCGGCGTGCGCCTTCTCGAGGCCGTGAGCGGCCTGCTTCACGAGGCCGCAGGCGAAGACCGGGTCGAGCCGCGTGCGTCGCGTGAGCACGCGCGCCAGGTCCTCCCCGTTGAGCAGCTCCATGACGAGGAAGAGACCCAGCTCGGGATCCGCGCCGACGTCGAACACGTGGACGATGTGCTCGCTCTCGACGGCGCTCGCGCTGCGCGCCTCGCGCTCGAAGCGGTGGACAATCTCGTCGTCGTTGGCGAAGAGCGACTGGACCAGCTTGATGGCGACGCGTTTTCCGAGGGCGACGTGCTCTCCCTCGTAGACGAAGGCCATGCCCCCCTCGCCGAGGACCTTCTGGATCCGGTAACGACCCGCGAGCATGCGACCGACGGCGCGCGGGGCGTCGGATTGTGCCGCGGGCTCGTTGTCGCCGGTCAACTCCACCTCCGCGGCTTCAAGCGTAGTACAAAAGGGGGGTGCGCGCGCCGTGGTGGCTCGTCTTCGCGGTCCTGGCCGCGTGCAAGGGATCGCCGGGAAAGGCCGGACCGGCGGAGCCGTCGGCGTCCGCGCCTGCGGTCTCGTCCGTGGCGGCCTCCCCGCCCGTGTCCGCACCCCCATCCGCGTCCGTCCCGCCGCCCGCGCCTTCCGTGGGCGTGACGATGCCCTCCGATGGAGGGGCCAGCGCCTGCCGCGTGGTCCGCGGCCCCATCGAGCTCCCGGTCCGGTCCCCCGCCGCGCTCGCCGTCCGCGGCGAGTTGGTCGCCGTCGTCCTGAACGAGGACGGCAAGCCGCGCACCTCATCGTTTGCGACCACCCCCGTGCCGTCGGCGTCCGCCGCGGCCACGCCCGTCGCGCGCGAGCCCGCCGAGGGCGGCACGGCGCCCGGCCTTGCGGTCGCCTGCGCCCTCTCCGCGGACCGCGTCTTCTGCCCCGATCGCACCGGGGCGGTTCACCGGACGACCCGCGAGGGGGGCGGCGATCGCCTCGTCGCCAGCAGTCGCAGCGGCTCACGGATCGCGGGAGCGGCGCTGGCGGGGAGCCACACCGCGCTCGGCTACCTCGCCAGCCGTCAGACGAGCGAAGGCTGGGTGAGCGAGGCGTGGCTCGCGGTGGATGACGAAGCCCCCGTGCGCCTCTCCGAGGACGGAAGCGGCGCCACGTCACTCGTCCTCGCGCCGCAGAAAACCTCCGTCGTCGCGCTGGCAGTCGACGCGCGGGCGGCGCTGACGGCGCTCCACGTGCGCCTGGTGACGTTCGAAGGACACGCCGTGCTCGGAGAAGATGCGGTCGTCTTCGTGGGGGGGCCGGGGGATCACCGGACCGCCGGCGCTCTCGTGCTCCCCCCCGGTGGGAGTGGGCCCGGCTGGGCGCTGCTGCCCATCGCCAAGGACATCGGCTCCTTCGGCATGGCGCTCGTCCGACTGGACGAACCGGCGCACGTCGACGAGCCCGTCTTCTGGTCGATGTACCCGAACGGCCTCGACCCCGCGGCCGTCGCCTCCGCGACCGAGGCCGGCAAGACCTGGGTCGCCCGCGTGCGCCCGCAGGGGCCCGAGCCCGGCTCGACGCGGGTGCTCGAGCTGGGGAGCATCGCGCCCGAGGGGGCGTTCGTGGCGCGAGACACCGTGGCCAGCTCCAGCAAGATGACCGACGCGGCGCTCGCCGCCGACGCGCACGGCGCCCTCTGGGTGGCCTGGGTGGACGCCGCCGGCAGCTGGGTCGAGCGCGTCGTCTGCCGCTGAGCCAAGGGTCCGCGGCTCTTGCGCCGGGACGCGGGATGAACAACGATTCACCCGATGAAACTGGGAGGGGACGAAGTCGGGCGGCTCGCCGGCCCCGAGCCCCCGCTGCGTCGTCGTGACGAGGCGCGCGCGCTGTTCCGCAACGCGATCCTCGACGCGGCCGAGGCGGTGTTCGCGGAGCGGGGGTTCCACGGCGCGCGCATCCAGGACATCGCCGAGCGCGCCCGCATCGCGGTGGGCACCGTGTACAACCACTTCGAGGACAAGGACGACGTGCTCGGGGCCCTGCTCGAGCAGCGCTCCGAGGAGATGATCTCCCAGCTTCACGCCGCGCGGGACGACCGCGGGGCGTTCGACGCCCGGCTGCGCGCGCGCGTCGCGAGGGTCCTCGCCTACGTCCAGGCGCACCGTGCGTTCTACGCCATCGCCAACGAGCAGGGCCTCTTCGCAGGAACCGTGGCCCCGGGCGCTCGCGCCACCAGCAAGCGTCTGCGGCACGTGGAGAGGCTGCGTGCCGTGTTCGGCGCGCTGGTCGAGGAGGGCATCGCGTCCGGTGACCTCGAGCCTCTGCAAGGGGACGCGGTCCTTCGCTTCTTCGGTGGGACCATCCGCGCCTTCGTCCTCTCGAGCATCACCGAGCGGACCGCCGACGTGGACGAGGACGCATCGATCATCGTCGATCTGTTCCTCCACGGCGCGGCGCGACGGAGGAAGCCGCGAGACCGCGCAAAGTCAGCGAGAAGGAATGGTTGAACCCTGGCCCGGACGAGCCGTCATGGATTCGCCTCGAGCACCCGGACGCCACCTCGCATGAGGCCCATCACGCCGAACTGGTCCTCGTTGACGGGCGACATCCCGTCGCCGTCGATCGTGCCCACCGGGTGATAGCTCGCGTCGATGACCTTCTCTACGTCCGGTGGGTAGGCAGGCGCCTCCTCTCCGAGGAGATAGATCTTGTCGTAGTACCGCGCCGACAGCCGTGCCTTCGTCTCCGAGAAGTCGTCGAGCCCCGCGACGAAGCGCTCCCCGATGCTCGTCACCCGGTCCAGCGGCACGTCGAGCACTCCGGCGTGCACCAGCGTCGCGGAGCCCATCGACACGAGGACGCGCCGTCCGCCGGCGACGTCCCCGGCGACGGCGGCGTCGAGCGCGCGCCCCAGCTCGAACTGCCCGTGCTTGGGCCACGCGCGTGTGGGGACCAGCGCGACGAGGAGAGTCACCAGGGCTCCTCCCGCCACGGCCCGCCCGACCAAGGGGCGCTCGTTACGCGGCGCATGGACCACGTGGGCGATGATCCCGAGGACCGGCAAGGCCGCCCAGAGATCGAGGATCGTGAGGTTGTTCCACCAGCCGAGCACCTTGAAGTAGGACGCCAGGCTCGGGAGCACCTCCGTCGCGCCGATGACGAGCCACGGCCCGAGGACCGCCCGCGCACGCCCGCCCGTGCGCATCGCGAGATAGAGCACGCTCGGGACGAACGTGAGCAGGAGCAGCACGCGGTGCGGGACGCTCATCACGTGCGCCACGAGCCCGTAGAAGCGTTCCAGCTCGACTGTGTGGTGCGACGGGACGTCCAGCGCCCAGAACTTGCCCGGTCCGTGAAAGACGAGCCACGCCCCCGCGATGACCGACAGCGCCGAGAGCGCCGCCAGCGCGGCGGAGCGCGCCACCCCGAAGCTTCGCCGGCAGAGCCCGAGGACGACGACGAGCGCCCCCAGCGCGCCGGGGAGGGCCGTCTGCTTGACGGCGACGCCGAGCCCGGCGACCACGACCGCCAGGGCGGCGATGCGGAAGCTCTGCCCGTCGACCGCCGCGCCGCACAGCGCGACGACGAGCATCGCGTGGAGACAGTGCAGATTGTCCGGGTGGCACCCGTCGGCCGTGAAGCTCTTGAAGACGACGAGCACGGCGACCGACGCGGCGACGAACCGGGCGGCGCGCCGGTGGCCCACCGTGCCGAGCGCCTCGGCGAAGCGAACGGCGATCCGACCCGCCACGAGCGCCGCAGAGACCCCTACGAGCACCGTGACGGCGCGGCACGCGCGGATGTCGAGCTGCGCGCCGAACGGCCGGAGGAGCCCGAAGGTGAGGTATTCGAGCCCGGGCGCGTAGATGAACGAGTTCTGGTCCGCCGGCCGCGTGTACGGTCCGTACCCGGCGGTCATCTTGAGCATGTCCGTGAGCAGGGTGCTCTCGGAGAACATGCGCAAGTCCCAGGGAAAGAGGATGCGCGGGATCTCTTCCACGGCGAAGACGACGAGGAGAAGGCCCGCGAGCGCGACGACGAGCGCCTCGAGCTTCGTGAGCCGCACTTAGAGCTTCTCCCCCCGCTCGATCATCCACCGGATCGACCGCCGCATCCCCTCTTCGAGGTCGACCTTCGGATCGTACCCGAGCTCCCGCTCCGCCTTCGCGATCGAGCACGCGATCGTCTTGTTCATCTCCGAGAGCACGTGGATCTTCTGCTGATAGATGCCCATCGCCTGGAGCGTCCAGTCGACCAGCCAGGCCACCTGGCTCGCGATCCCCGGCAGGCGCATCCGCCCGTGCGCGACCTTTACGGAGAAGTCCTTCTCCAGGACGCGTTCGATCGTGTCGATGATCTCGTTCATCGTGTACGGCCGCCGGTCGGCGATCCAGTAGACCTGCCCCTTGGCCTGCTCGACCTTCTCGCACAGCAGGGCGCCCTGGCAGATGTTGTCGACGTACGCCATCGACCGGCGGTTCTCGCCGCCGCCGACGATCGGCGCCTTGCCGTCGCGGATCATCTCGAAGAAGAGCGTCTGCCGCGGAGGCTGGCCGGGGCCGTAGAACCACGGCGGACGGATGACGGCCGCCTCGAGCGCGCCCTTGTCGCCCGCCTCCCGCACCATCTCCTCCGCGAGCTTCTTGCTCTTTCCGTAGCCCATGTACGGGCGGTACGGCGCGCTCTCGTCGAACACGTGGTCCGGCGCGGGGTTCGTGCCGATGGGCGAGTTCGAGGAGACGTGCACCATGCGCCGCACGCCCGCGCGCGTGGCGGCGTCGAGGAGGCTTCGCGTGCCGTTCACGTTGACGCGGGTGAACTGTCCCATGCCCTCGGTGGGGTGGATGATCCCCGCCGCGTGGAAGACGGTGCCGCCGCCGGCGCCGGCGAAGAGGGGCTCGAGCGAGGCGGCGTCGGTGAGGTCGCCCTCCACGATCTCGACCCTCGGCGAGATGGCGCGGAGCTCGCTCGCGTCCGCCCCGCGGAGCACGAGGCAACGCACGACGCGGTCGGCGGACGGCGCAGCGAGCGCCTCGACCTCCGGCAGCCCACGGACCAGCGAGCGAACGAGCGCCGTGCCGAGCCAGCCCGGCGCTCCGGTGACGATGGCGAGGGGCGCGAGAGATGTCATGACGCGGTATCCTTGAACCTCAGCGCGTTCCGCCTTGCAAGCGCCATCACCGTCCCCTGCGGGTTCACCCCGGGCGAGTCGGGCAGCATGCTCGCGTCGTTCACGTAGAGGTTCTCCCAGCGGAACACCTTGCCGAAGGAGTCCGCGGCGCAGCGATCCTGGCGCTCGCCGATGGGGCAGGTGGAGAAGGCGTGCACGGTCGTGAGGCTCAGCCCCGCGCGCGGCAGGCGCTCGTCGAGCCAGCGGATGGCGTCGATCTCCGTGCGGATGGTGGGGATGCCGTGGACGGTGGGGAACACCTCCTCGGCGCCGGCGGCGAGGAGCAGCGTGGCGAGGCGCGCGAGGCCGTGGGAGAGGTTGATGTGGTCCTCCTCGGAGAGCTCGTAGCGGAGGTGCGTCGTCGCGTCGCCCACGCGTGACGGGCGCACGTGGCCGTCCCCCGTGCCGCGGACGGCGACGTAGTACGCCGCCATGTTGCGGAAGCTCGCCATCTCGCCGCGGGTCGTGAGCCAGTTGTCGCTCAGCATCATCGCCAGGTGCCCCGGGGTGAAGAAGCCCCCGCCGAGCGAGACCTCGGGCCAGAACTCCTTGACCTGGATGAGCGGCAGGACACTCTCGTGCGCGTCGATGCGCTCCGGGAAGCGCGCGACGACCTTGAGCATCGGGTGGATCCGGAGCGTCTCGCCGACGTGGTACTTGATGCCGCTCCGGCGGAGCAGCGCGGGGGTCTCGGTGGGTCCGGCGCAGACGAACACGTGGTCGGCGTCGATGCGGATCATCTCGCGCGCGCCGGGCTCGCGCTCGATCTCCGCGAGGACCCCGGTCACGCGCCTCTTCGACGTGAGCAGCATGCGCACCCGGCAGCCGGTGAGGATGCGGGCCCCGGCGCGCTCGGCCTCGGGGAGGATCGCCCGCGACATCCCCTGCTTGGCACCCCTCGGGCACCCGGTGGCGCACGTGTTGTTGTCCTCGCACCCGGACGCCGCGCGCGGCACCTCCTGCCCCGACCACCCCATCGCCTCGATGCCGCGCGAGAACACCTCCGTGCTCTTCGGCCACGACCGGCCGCGGAGCGACACGTGGAGGCGCTGCTCGGCCCACTCGAAGTGGGGGGCCAGCTCCTCGAGGGTCGCGCCCTCCAGATCGAACTGCGACTGGTAGCGAAGCAGGACCTCGCGCGGCGTCCGGTGCCAGAAGCCGCTGTTGATCTCGGTGCTCCCGCCCAGGCACGCGCCCTCGACGTAGCCGATGGGAACGCGCCCCGTGATCGGCGTCATCCCGCGCCGCCGGTAGAGCCGCTGCATCGCCTCGACGCTCCCGGCCCCGTACTGTGCGAGCTCGTGCCGCGCGCCCTCCTCGAGGACGCACACCCCGCGCCCGCCGCTCCCGAGCTCCAGCGCCGTCACGGCGCCGCCTGCGCCCGACCCGATCACGAGGACGTCCACCCGCTCGGCGTTCACGGCGTCCTCACGGGCTTCCCACGACAGCGAGGTGAGCCCGGGAATCGGGCGCGGCGAGGGCGCGGATCACCTCGGGTCGCTCGTAGTAGGCGAGGACGGCGAGGCTCCGGACGGGGCGGAAGAGCTGGCGCAGGAGGCCGATGCGTCCGAACGCCCACGCATCGACGATCGCGCGACGCCGGTCCGTCGGCAGGCCGCAGAAGCTCGACACGTGACGGATGCGGACCGTGAAGCGGAAGAACGTGATCCCCAGGTGGAACATGGTCCGGAGGCTCGGCGGGAGGGCGGCGATCTGTCCCTCGATGAACGCCGCCACGTCGCGCGCGGCGCGCGGCTCGCATGGAGGAAGGAACGCCTCCGCGAGCGCGATCATCAGCTCTCCCGGCTCGGCCGTCACGTGCGCCGGCTCGACGTGCGCGATGAAGTGCACGGGGATGCCGCCCATCGTCTGCGAGGCCGGGGCCGTCCGCGCGGCCCTCGCGGCCGCCACCGTGCGTCCGATCTCGACGCCGTAGCGGAGGATCGCCCCGGCGCCCCACGCCGTGACGAGCACGTAGAACGTGAGGTGCACGAGGACCGCGTAGGCGAGGGCCTCGGTCGCCGGGATCCCCTGGGTCATGAGCGCTTGCTGGCAGAAGTAGTGGAACGGTCCGATGTAGCCGGGCGTGGACGGAAACAGGATGCCGAAGTTGGTCACGCTCATCGCCAGCGTGCCCAGCGCAAGGCTCAGCGGCATCCCGAAGGCGGGCAGGACGCAGACGAACATGGCCGCCTCGAGCACCCAGACGACGATGCTGAGGAGCGACACGGCGAGCGCGGTGCGGGGGTCCCGGAGGCAGGCGCCGCCGTTGATGATGTGCGTCGTCACCCGCAGGGCACGGTCGCGCCACTTCGCCCCGAGCGGCGCGGTGAGCCGCGACGCGAGGCCGAGGAGCACGTTGGGGACGAGCACCCCGATGACGACCACGAGGAGCGCGCCGCCGAAGAGGATCGCCCCGAGCTTCGCCACCTGGTCGATCGTGTCGGCGTGCACGGAGAACGCCGCCGCGCAGACGAGCAGGACGAGGATGGACATGCCGTCGAGCAGCCGCTCGATGAAGGTGATCGTGAGCGCCTCGCCGAACGGCATCCCCGTCCGCTCCACGAGGACACCCGCGCGGACGAGCTCCCCGAGGCGCGCCGGGAAGACGTTGTTGCTGGCGTAGCCGATGACGACGATGTTCGTCGCGGTGAGCCAGGGGAGAGCCGTCTCGCGGCGGACGAGGACGCGCAGGCGAAGCCCCCGGAGGAGCTGGCCCACGAAGTAACAGAGGACGGCGTACGCCACCCAGGGGAGCGGCCGGGCCGTGTGCCACGTGGCGGCCACCGCCTGGAAGTCGAGCCTCCGCGCCGCGAGGTAGAGGAACACCGCGCTGCCGATGGCACCGAGGAGGACGATGACGGCGCGTTGCGATCGAGGGGACGGCACCGGCGTGTGGCGCCGTTTCTAGCATGTGTGTACCTTCCCGACCGCGCGACATGGCTGGCTCGAGCTTGGTGACCGGCGGGGCAG
>Ga0209415_10015564_pt1 | contig 12312 bp, 8 predicted proteins | sample PeaSoiSIISIP2007_FD_187696 | JGI IMG/M metagenome (GOLD analysis project Ga0209415, IMG submission 187696) | Peat soil microbial communities from Weissenstadt, Germany - SII-SIP-2007 (SPAdes) (version 2) | ecosystem: Environmental > Terrestrial > Soil > Wetlands > Peat | place: Germany... | reverse complement strand
CACAGGCAAGGAACTCACCACGTGAAAATCACCATTTCAGGAGCCTCGGGATTGATCGGACGCCGCCTCATGAAGGCCCTGGCGAACGACAAGCATTCCATCCATGTACTCAGCCGCCATGCGGGCACCAACCTGCCCCCCGGAGTTCGCCTGTCGGTTTGGGATCCGCCCAAAGGAGAGCCGCCCGCCGATAGTCTGAGCGACGCCGATGCGGTCATTCACCTGGCGGGCGAGCCGGTAGCCCAGCGCTGGTCGGCCGAGGTGAAGCAGCGCATCCGCGACAGCCGCGTGGCCGGGACGCGGAACCTGGTCGAGGCGCTGTCCAAGCTGCCTCAGCGCCCGTCGACGCTAGTCTGCGCCTCGGCCGTCGGCTATTACGGATCGCGGGGCGACGAGACATTGTCGGAGTCCTCCGCGCGGGGCAGCGGTTACCTCGCGGAAGTCTGCCAGGCTTGGGAAAAAGAGGCCCGGGCCGCCGAGTCCTTCGGCATGCGCGTGGTCGAGATCAGGACCGGGCTGGTGCTGGATGCCCGCGGCGGCGCCCTGCAGCGCATGCTGCCTCCCTTCCGCATGGGGGTGGGCGGGAAACTGGGCGATGGCAGGCAGTGGATGCCGTGGATTCACGTGCAAGACTTGGTAGGGCTGTACCGGTTCGCTCTCGACCAGCCCTTGAAGGGCCCCTTGAATGGCGTGGCGCCGTACCCCGTAGTGAATGCCGATTTCACCAAGGCGTTGGCCGGCGCGCTGAAACGCCCGGCCGTCCTGCCCATGCCGGGCTTTGCGCTGCGCCTGCTTTTCGGTGAAATGGCCGCTATCCTCCTGGCCAGCCAGCGCGTGCTGCCCAAAGCTGCCGAGGCCGCGGGATTCCGCTTCCAGTTCCCGCAGTTGGCTCCGGCCCTGGCGGACGCGCTGAAGTAGCGAAGCGAGCGCAGCGAGCCACCTTTCGCTAGACCCTTGTTCGCTGTCCCCCATCCCTAACGAATTCCGCTCCCCCCGCCGATATGAGTGATGGTACGTCATTTGGCACGACATGATCGCAATTCTCGGAATCGTCATCGTTTTGGGCGCCATCGCCGGCGGCTACTTGATGGAACACGGAAAGCTCCTGGTGCTGATGCAGCCGGCGGAATTGCTCATCATCTTCGGCGCGGCGGTGGGGACGGTGGTCATTGCCAACCCTCTGCCAACGTTGATTCAAATGATCAAGGGACTGGTCGGCGTCTTCACCGGGGGGGCCTTCTCCAAGGCCGTTTATGTGGACAACCTCAAGATGATGTATGAGCTCTTCAATTATGCGCGGAAATCCGGCACGGCCAAACTGGAAGAAGACGTCGATCACCCCGAGAAGAGTGCGATCTTTTCGAAGCATCCCCAGTTTTTGAAATCGCATCACGCGCTGCAGTTCCTCTGCGACACCTTGCGCATGGCCGTTTCGGGCGGCGTCGAAGCCATGGAAATCGACCAGATGATGGAGGTCGACATGGAGGTACACCATCGCGAAGCGCAGGAGCCGGTTTCGGCGTTGTCTACTATGGCGGACTCGCTGCCGGGACTCGGAATTGTGGCCGCCGTCCTGGGCGTGGTGATCACCATGGGCTCTTTGGGCGGCCCCAAGGAGGAGATCGGACACCGCGTGGCGGCGGCCCTGGTCGGAACCTTCCTGGGAATTCTGCTCTGCTACGGTGTTTTCGGGCCGCTCGCCTCGGCCATGGGCAAGGAAACCGATGCGGAAGGCCACTATTTCGGCTTTCTGCGCATGGCGGCGCTGGCGTTCGTGAAAGGGCTCAGTCCCATGATGGCGGTGGAACTGGCACGCCGCGCCATTCCGACCGGCGTTCGGCCGTCCTTTCAGGAGATGGAGGCGGCCTGCCGCGGCGGCGGTAGCGCTGCCCCCAAGGCCGCGGCAGCCTAGCCATGGCCCTAACGCCAGAGGCCTCGCCATCTTCCTCGCCCATTCGGCCGATTGTCGTCATCCGCAAGCGCAAGGCAGCTCACGGCGGCCACCACGGCGGCGCCTGGAAAGTGGCCTACGCCGACTTCGTCACCGCCATGATGGCGCTGTTTATCGTCCTCTGGCTGATGAGTGCGGACAAGGAAGTGCAACAGGCCGTCAGCGCCTACTTCAACAATCCTTCGGGGCCCGGAAAGCTGACCGGCACCGCCGCGGCGGGGCTCGGCAATGCGATCGAGCTGCCCAAGGACGATATGGACAAGCTGCGCGAAAAAATCCAACAGGCGCTCGCGGCCGTCCCCAACTTTCGCAATCTGAAGGACCATGTGGAAATCACGATCACGGCCGACGGCCTCCGCATCGAGCTGCTCGAAACCGAAGCCGGCATGTTCTTCGAGTCGGGAAAGCCGGTGCCCTCGGAAAACGGCGCCGAGCTGTTGACCCGCCTCGCCGAAGAATTGGGCAAGCTGCCCAACAACCTTCTCATCGAAGGCCACACCGATGCAAAGCCGTTTGCAGGCGACGCGTCCTACTCCAATTGGGAGCTCTCCTCCGACCGCGCCAATTCGGCGCGCAAGATCATGCAGGCGCACGGAGTTCGTCCCGAACAGGTGGCCCAGGTTCGGGGCTTCGCCGACCGCCAGCTCCGCCATCCCGAAGATCCCGATGGTGCTTCCAATCGCCGGATCTCGGTGATCGTCCAGTACCTCGCGCCGCCGGAAAAACCAGGCAGCGAGAAAACCCCGGAGAAGGCGGATAAAGAGCAAGCGCCGGAGCCCGCCAAGAAACCGGAGAAAGGGAAATGAGCACGGCCCCTACATATACTCCGGAATCCGGATGCCCAGGATCCCCGCCGTCCATTCCAACTGCCTCCGGAAGAAGTCCGTCATCCACAGCAGGAACACCTTCTTCTCCCGGTTCTGCTCATGAATGATGGGGTACTGATGGTAAAAATTGTTGAACGCCTGCGCCAACTGAAATGCATACTTCGCCACGTGCGCCGGCTCGCCGGCGGTAACCGCCCGCTCCACCGCGGAATCGGCCTTTGAGGCTGCCAGCAGCATCTGCCAGAAATCCTCCGCCTGCAGTTGGCGAGCCATGGCTTCGGCGCCGAGCTCGGCCGCGAAATCCGGCACCGCCTCACCACGCTCTTCCAGCTTCCGCAGTATATTCCGCGCCCGCACCGCGGCATATTGCACGTACGGCCCCGTCTCGCCCTCGAAGCTCAACGCTTCCTGGAGATCGAAAGCGATCACCGAGTTCCGCGTGAACTTCAACAGGAAATAGCGCAGCGCGCCGATCGCGATCTGCGACGCTACCTGCTTTTGCTCCTCCGCCGCGGCTTCGGCATGCCGCGAGACAACCTCTTCCAGCGCCTTGGCGATGAGGGTGTCCATCAGGTCGTCCGCCTTCACTCCGAGGCCCTTCCGCCCGGAGACCTCCACGTACGGCCGCTGGCGGTCTTCCTCCGACAGCGGAATGCCCAGGTCCGCGCAGCAACGGGGGGAAAGCGCCACCATCTCGTAATTGAAGTGGACCGACTGATCGGCCTGCGCGTGGTAGCCCAGCCCGCGCAAACCTGCCACCACCACGTCCTGCAAATACGACTGCCGCGTGTCGATCACGTTGTAGACGCGGGCGCCGTGTCCGAACTGCTGCCCCGATTGCGTGGGCTCGTCCGTGGTGACCCAGAGAACGCGTCCGTCCGCATAGGTCTGTAACGGCCGGTAGTAGAAATCCTTGCCCAGCAGTCCGAATTTCCAGAGCTGGTAGGCGATGTCCTTCCCGGTGTAGACCACCGTGCCGTCCGACCGCACGATCACCTTGCCTTCTTCCGACAGGCCGGGCATCACCCAGCAGCCCGCGAGCTTGCCTTCGGTCTCGAAGTGGATGGCTTTCCGTTCCTTGAGCAGATCGAAGGCGGCCGCCCAAAACTGCAAGTGCAGAATCTCGCTTTCGCGCGGCAGTACGTCGTACTCCACGTCCAGACGCAGCATGGTCGCCAGGTGCGCTTGCACAATGGCGTCCGCCACCAGGTGCGCCAGTTCGGCCACTGCTCCCTCTCCGGCTTCGATGGCGTGCAGCGTTCGGGTGCGCCACGCGAGCGACTCGGGGCGCTCCTTGTAATAGCTGGAAGTCTTGGCGTAGAGATCCCAACAGTAATAGTCGAACCGCGCGGAAGGGTCGTCGATCAGCGCCCTCACGTCCGCCGGCGTCTTGTGGTCCAGGTAATGGAACCCCACCACCACATCGGCCACCTGAACGCCCGTATTGTCGATGTAGTTCTGCACTTCCACCCGGTGCCCGCGGGCGCGCAGCATGCGCACGAACGTGTCGCCCAGCGCGGCATTCCGCAGGTGCCCGATGTGGGCCGCTTTGTTGGGATTGATATTGGTGTGTTCGACGATGATCTTCCCCGGGCTCGCCTCCACCTCTTCGGCTTCGCCGCGCAAGAGCGCCGAGCCGAACGCTCCGCGGCGAAGCCGGATGTTGATATACCCGTTGCCCGCAACCTCCATCGCCGCCACCCCGGGTATCGGCCCGACCTCGCCGACCAGCTCGACCGCGATTTTCTTGGGAGCCTGCCTCAACTGCCTGGCGAGTTGAAACGCCGCCGGCACGGCCATCTCGCCGAAATCGCTCTGCCGCGGCTGCTCGACGCCCACCGCCAGGTCGATGCCGTATCGAATCTGAATGTGTGTGCGGAAGGCGTTGGAAACGCGCTTTTCAATGGAGTGGAACACGGGAGACTACGAGGGTAGCACAACGCCAAGCGGTCAGAAGCTGAGAAAAAATCCCGGCGCCTCTGATTTTGGCTATTTCGGAGCTCACAACGGGATACCCAGCCTGGTCACATGCGTATTTCAAGCGGGCGGCCTGCGAATGCGGCGGTGCGAGTGGTATCGCCAAGCTTCACCGTCAGTTCGCGGCGGGCAGGTGGCAACATGTGCGAGCCGGCCGCCAGGCGCAGCGTGAGGACGCGGCGGGCGTCGTTCCAGGCCATCCGGACGCCCATCCACTCGCCCTTACGGTAATTGAAGGTGGCGCCGTCGTCTTCATAAAGGAGGAACGAGGCGTCGCCGCCGGGATAGATCGAGATGGCGAGCGGCTGGTCCACCTTCTCGCCGGTGTACTGCTTGACCGGGCCGAGCGGGAGGATCGATCCGGCGCGCAGGTAGAGGGGCATGGTTTCCAGATCGACCTTGCGGGTGATCTCGCGTCCGCCTTCCAGGCGCTCGCCGGTCCAGAAGTCGTACCACGCCCCACGGGAAAGCGCCCCGCGCGGGAGGTAGACCTGGCGCGCGGTAGCACCCTGCTCCACCACCGGGGCGACGAGCACGTCCCTGCCCCACAGGTACTGGTCGCCGCGCGCGACCGCGGCGGGATCGTCGGGATGGTGCAGCCACAGCGCGCGCATCACGGGCATGCCGGTGACGGTGGATTCGCGCACCGCGCTGTAGAGATAGGGCAGCATGCGATAGCGGAGCTCCAGGTACTTGCGGCAGATGGGCTCGACCTGGGCGTTGTGCAGCTCGGCCGGATCGAGGGGCACGTCAGGGGTCTCGACGGGGCCGGTCTCGCCGGTGTTCCAGCCCCAGGGCAGGCGCAGTTTCCAGGTGCGGCCGTGCGAGCGGAACAGCGGGCAGAAGGCGGCGAATTGGAACCAGCGCACGTAAAGCTCGCCGGTGAGATCCCTGGTGGGGACGAAGCCGCCGATGTCCGTGCCCCAATAGGGAATCCCTGTGAGCCCGGCATTCACGGCGATGGGCACATGCGTTTTGAGCGTCTCCCACTGGGAGTTCACGTCGCCCGACCACAGGAACGAGCCGTAGCGCTGCATGCCGGCGGCGCCATTGCGGTGGAGCGCGAAGGGGCGCTGGTTGGGCCGGTCGACCTGCGGGGCCTCCCAATACATGCGATTGCGCACCAGGCGCGAGGGGAGATCGAGCGCGTCGCCTTCGTCGGGCCACCAGCCGTCTACGCCGAGCGAGAACACCGGGCGGTGCATGTTCCAGTAGCAGCTCGACTGCACTTCGGCGCGTTGCGCGGCATCGCAGGGGTCCTTGACGGTGCCGTGCATCTCGGGAATGCGGGTGGGATAAGCCACGTGCAGGACAACCTTGAAGTGGTCCTGGTGAAATTGGTCGAAGATGGCTTTCGGGTCGGGGAAGACTTTCTGGTTGAAGGTGAACTCGGTGTTGTTGGTGTTCCAGCCGGAAGGGCAGAAGCCGGTGCCGAGATAGATCATGGTGTCGCAGGGGAGCTTCTTTTCGCGGAAGGTTTTGGCTTCCTGGAGGATCTCCTCACGGCTCGCCAGGGTGCGGTGGGATTGCTGATATCCGAAGCTCCACAGTGGCGGCAGTTCGGGATGGCCGGTGAGCCGTGCGTACTCGGCCATGATGGTGGCGGGGTCCTGGGAGGCGACGAAGAAGAGATCGAGCGGCAGGGCAGCCGCGGAGGGCGCGGGCAGGAACTTGCTCTCGGGGCCGGTGAAGTCGAAAGCGCCGTAGGGCTGGTGGATGAACATGGCCCATCCGGCGGTGCCGACGATCCAGGGCACCGGGACGCGGCCGCCGTGGGTGCGAAGTTGGTAGCCGCCCTGTCCGCTGCGCATGCGGTCGGCGGACCCACGGCGGTCGAACTGCGGGCCGCCTTCGCCGAGGCCCAGCAGGGGTGCGTCTCCAGTGGCGAAGGAGACGGCGCCGGTGGCCGGGTCGATCGCGATCTTCTGGACGGTCTCGCCCTTGGCGCCTTCGACGGCGAAGGCCGGTGGGGCGGGCGAGAAATGGATTCTCAGATCGCCGCACTTGACGGTTTGGGCGCGGGGTGCGCCGCGCAATCTGGCGGCGGGTGGGTCAAAAGTACTTTGGACGAGGGTGCCGTCGTCGGGGACCTTGCCGAGCGCGCCGTTCTGAATAGGGAGGACGGTGAGCCGGAAGGTGTGGGCGCTGACAGGGGAGAGTTGGATCTCGACGTCCTGGCCCGCGATGCGGAGTGTTTCCGCGGCGCTGCCATGCGCCAGAAACGCGGCGCCGGCGGCGCCGGCCTTCTGCAACACCTGTCTGCGGTTGAAATGGCTCATGCGCTCCCTGCAAGCGTTATCATAGCGGAAGCCTACCCGATACCGGGTACGGGAGACCGGCATGAAAGACATTTTGGCTCTGATTGTTCTGGCGATTTCGGCGCTGGCGCAACAGCCCGTCGAAATCCGCGTGGACGCGAATACCACCGAAGGCGCCTTTCGGCCGATCTACGCGTATTTCGGGTACGACGAGCCGAATTACACCTACACGGCGAACGGCAAGAAACTCATCGGCGAGCTGGCGGCGTTGAGCCCGGTGCGCGTGGAGATTCGCACGCATCATCTGCTGGTGACGGGCGATGGGACGGCGGCGCTGAAGTGGGGCTCGACCAACGCGTATACAGAGGATGCCAGCGGCAAGCCGGTCTACGACTGGACGATTGTCGACCGGATCTTCGACACCTACGAGCAGGTGAAGGCCAGGCCGTTCGTCGAGATCGGGTTCATGCCGCAGGCCCTATCGAACAATCCGGAGCCGTACACGCTGCATTGGCCGAAACAGGACGGGAAGGGCTGGAGCTATCCACCCAAGGACTACGCGAAATGGGCCGAGTTGGTGGGGCAATGGGTGCTGCACGCCGTAGCGCGGTATGGGAAGGCGGAGGTGGAATCGTGGTCGTGGGAGCTGTGGAACGAGCCGGACATTTCGTACTGGCGCGGCACGCCGGAGGAGTATGACAAGCTGTACGACTACACCTCCGATGCCATCAAGCGCGCGCTGCCTTCGACGCACGTGGGCGGGCCGGGGACCACGGGACCCGCGTCCCAGAAGGCCGCGGACTACCTCAAGCAGTTTCTGGAGCACTGCGCGCGCGGCGCTAATGCGGCCACGGGCAAGCGCGGCGCGCCGCTGGATTTCATCAGCTATCACGCCAAGGGATCGCCCAACGTGGTGGAGGGCCACGTGCAAATGGGGCTCCGCAAGGAACTGACCGACGTCCAGCGCGGAATGGAGACCATCAACGGATTTCCGGAGTTCCGCGCGCTGCCCATCGTGCTGAGCGAGGCCGACCCGGAGGGCTGCGCGGCGTGCTCGGCGCGGCAGTATCCGCAGAATCAGTACCGCAACGGCACGATGTACCCGAGCTATACGGCGGCGGCGCTGAGCAGCATGATCAAGCTGGCCGACCGCTACCATGCCAACCTGGCGGGAATGCTGACGTGGGCGTTCGAGTTTGAAGACCAGCCGTACTTCGACGGTTTCCGGACGCTGGCGACCAACGGGATCGACAAACCGGTGCTGAATCTGTTTCGCATGACGGGCATGATGGGCATGTCGCGCGGCCAGCGGGTGAAGGTGGAAAGCAGCGGCGCGGTGGGGCTGGACGGAATTTTGCAGGCGGGCGTGCACGGCGCCGCTGATGTGGATGGCCTGGCCACGCGCTGCGATCGGGAGATCGACCTGCTGGTGTGGAATTATCACGATGACGATCTGCCGGCGGCGGCCGCCGCGGTGCGCGTGGCGCTGGCGGGCGTGCCGAACACGGTGGGGCGCGTGCTGGTGGAGCATTTCCGGATCGACGACGAGCACAGCAACGCCTACACGGTGTGGAAGCAGATGGGATCTCCGGCGCAGCCGTCGCCCGGCGAGTACGCGCGGATGGAAGCGGCGGCGCAGTTGCAGTTGCTGCGGTCGCCGGAGTGGCGGGAGGTGAAGGACGGGCGGGTCGGGATTGAGTTCCAGTTGCCGCGGCACGCGGTGTCGCTGGTGAGGGTACGCTGGTGAGACTGGCCGGCTGGATCTTCCTCGCCGTGGTCTGCACCGCGCACGCGGCCGAGTTTCGGGCAGACCAGTTCGGCGCGAAGGGCGATGGTTCGACGGTCAATACGCAGGCCATACAAAGGGCTATTGACGCCGCGGCGAAGGCCGGCAACGGAACGGTCGTGTTCCGGCCGGGCGTTTACTCATCGGGCGCGCTGTTTCTGAAATCCGGGACGCAGCTTCGGGTGGACGAAGGCGTGGAGATTCGCGGCGTTCAAGACCTGGCGGCATACCCGATCATGCCGACGCGCGTGGCTGGCGTAGAGATGAAGTGGCCGGCGGCTCTGATCAACGTGTACGAGCAATCGGGCGTGAAGATCTCGGGCAAGGGAGCGATCGACGGCGACGGCAAAATCTGGTGGGACCAGTATTGGAAAATGCGCCGCGAAGAGTACGAGCCCAAGGGCCTGCGCTGGGCCGTGGACTACGACTGCCGGCGGCCCAGGCTGATCCAGATGTACAAGTCCGCGAACGTCGACGTCGAGGGCTTGACGCTGAAGCGCGCCGGCTTCTGGACGGTGCACGTCTGCTATTCGAAAAAGGTGACCGTGGATGGAGTCACCATCCGCAACAACATCGGCGGGCGCGGACCGAGCACCGACGGCATCGATATCGATTCGTCGTCGGACGTGCTGGTGGAGCATTGCGACATCGACTGCAACGACGACGCCATCTGCCTGAAGGCCGGAAGGGACGCGGATGGGCTGCGGGTCAACCGCCCGTCGCAGAAGGTGGTCATCCGGGACAATACGGTGCGCGGAGGCGCGGCCGGGGTCACGTTCGGGAGCGAAACGTCGGGCGGCATCCGTGACGTAGAGGTGTACCGCGTGCACGTGCTGGCGGGCGTGCCGAACGGCATCCTGTTCAAGTCGGCGAGCACGCGGGGCGGGACGATCGAAGACATCCGCATCCACGACATGGATATGCAGGGGGTGGCGACGGTCCTCGGCATCACGTTCAACTGGAACCCGAGTTACAGCTACGCGAAGATGCTGGAGGGGGCGACCGGCGCGCCGGACTATTGGAAGGTGCTGACCGCGCCGGTGTCTCCGGAAAAGGGACTCCCGCACCTGCGCGGCGTCAAAATCTCGAACATCAAGGCTACCGGCGCGCGCCAGGCCTTTTCCGTGACTTCGTATGCCGATTCACCCTTGCGGGATTTTCAGTTTCAGAACCTGGAGATCGATGCCAGGACCGCGGGAACCATCCAGTTCGCCGCGGGGTGGAGCTTTGAAGGCGCGCGCATTCGCACCGAGGATGGCAGCCGCGTGACGGTGAACGACTCGCGGGACGTGAAGGGGCTGCCTGAGAAATGATTTCCTCACACCGGCAGTGGTTCAACCAGAACTATTCCCCCGCGAAATACAGACGCTTCCTGGAACTGCTGGCGCGGCGCTGCGGAGAAGGCACGCAGTTCCGCCACAGCGAGACGCCGTGTTTTTTGCCGGGCGCGCTGGTGGAGAAGATGGCGCGGTACGGGCGCGAGATGGTGGAGCAATTGCTGGCCAATCCTCGCTATCAGGAGGAGTCGCAAGAGGCCATCCCGGCGGCATACCGGGCACCCAACGAGGCGTGCGCGCCGCTGTTCGTGCAGGCGGATTTCGGCCTAGACGCGGACCTCGAGCCAAAGCTGGTGGAGATCCAGGGGTTCCCGACGCTGTACTGCTACCAGCCGGTGATGGCCGAAAGCTATCGCGCGGCCTATGGAATCTCAGGCCGGCTGGAGACGCTCCCCGGAGGACTCGACAGCGAAGAATACCATTCGTTGCTGCGGCGGGCCATCGTGGGGGAGCAGGATCCGGAAAACGTGATCCTGCTGGAGATCGATCCCGCGCACCAGAAGACGCGCCACGATTTTTTGCTGACGGAGCAACTGTATGGCGTGCGGACCGTGGAAATTTCGACGCTTCGCAAGGAGGGCAGCCGGCTCTTCTACATGCGGGACGGAAGGCAGATCCCCGTGCGCCGGATTTACAATCGCGCGATTGTGGACGAGCTGGAACGGAAGAGAATTCCGCTGGCTTTCGATTTTCGCGATGAGCTGGATGTGGAATGGGCCGGCCATCCGAACTGGTTTTTCCGGCTGAGCAAGTTTTCGCTGCCCTACCTGCGGCATCCGGCGGTGCCCGAAACGCAGTTCCTGGACCGGATCAAGAAGGTGGATCACCCCGAGCGCTACGTGCTGAAGCCGCTGTATTCGTTCGCGGGGTCCGGGGTGATTGTCGGTCCCACGGCGGAGCAGATCGAGGCGGTGCCGGGGGAGCGGAGGAGTCAGTACATCTTGCAGGAACGCGTCGATTTCCGGCCGTTGGTGGCGACGCCGTTCGGGGCCACCAAGATGGAGGTTCGCATCATGTATGTCTGGCTGGAGAAGTTGCGCGCGGTGAATACGATCATCCGCATGGGGCGCGGCAGCCAGATGGGAGTGGACCACAATAAAGGGTTCGAATGGGTGGGGGCTTCGGCGGGGTTCATCGACGCGCACGCAACGGCACCATCCAGAAGACCTCTGATGCGATAACCCAGTGATGCAAGGATGTGGATCAAAAGATCGCTCGATACATGCTGGAGGTCGTCATTCAGGATCGCGGCAACCCTGGTTCGCGAAGTGCCTGCTCGCCTGGCAAACTCCGCGTGCGTGATCTTCCGCCTATGCGCGATGTCCTTCAGTCGCTTCAGCAGCATGTGTTGAACCTGCCATTCTTTAGCCGCGACGTTACGGCGCTTGCCCCCGCCATCAAGAACGCCGCCTCTCGGTGGACAACGCATCACCCGGTCGTCCGCGTCGCTCGAGCGGATGCGCGAGATCGGAGTGCGGGCCAGCGCGCGCGGGGCCCGAGGGCCGGTTGGGTCGTGCGGCGACGGAGAATGTGAGGAAAATAACAATTTCAGGTCCTAAACTCGAATAATGCTTGTAGCAGGGGACGAGAAAGCGCATACTCCAACTTGATTGACATTCGAAAATGAAAACCCAGGTTTCCTTGGATGCCTGGCATTCTCTTTGTTTTGAGTCTGCCTGCGCGATCTGTTTTCTCTTCGCGGCACCGGAGGGGAGATGAGAGAGCGAAACATCCGCTTTGATAGTGTCTCGATCCACTCGACCGGCTCGTATGTTCCGGCCAGGATTCTGACCAACGAAGAAATAGTGAAAGGCCTGCCAACTTCCCCGGAGTGGATCGTCGAAACGTTGGGGGTCCGCGAGCGGCACATCGCGGAACCAGAGGAATACACGTCGGATCTTGCCACCCGGGCCGGGCTGGAGGCGATCGCTTCGGCGGGGCTTGAGCCAAACGAAATCGACCTGATTATCGTTGCTACCTCGACGCCCGACCGTAAGGCCCCCTCATCGGCTTGCATTGCCCAAGCCAAAATGGGCATCGGTAACTGCTGCGCCGCGTTCGATGTGGCGGCGGTGTGTTCCGGGTTCCTTTACGGCATGACGATCGCCGGCCAATTCATCCAGAATGGCACGTACGAGCATGCGCTGGTGATCGGCGCCGATACCTTCTCCAAAGT
>Ga0209415_10015563_pt1 | contig 12314 bp, 7 predicted proteins | sample PeaSoiSIISIP2007_FD_187696 | JGI IMG/M metagenome (GOLD analysis project Ga0209415, IMG submission 187696) | Peat soil microbial communities from Weissenstadt, Germany - SII-SIP-2007 (SPAdes) (version 2) | ecosystem: Environmental > Terrestrial > Soil > Wetlands > Peat | place: Germany... | reverse complement strand
TCGGGGGCTTCGTCCTCGTGCACCTTTCGACCCCGATCGAGGTTTGCGAGAGCCGCGACCGCAAGGGCCTGTACGCCAAGGCACGCGCCGGGATCGTAAAGGAGTTCACGGGGGTTTCTGACCCGTACGAGGCACCCGAACATACCGAGGTCCGGATCGACACGACCCACCTGAGCGCTGAGGCCGCCGCCCAGCACGTCATCCTCCACCTGCAGAGCGAGGGCTATCTCGGCCGACCGTCGTAACCGGCCTTTGTAATTGGCCGTCGTAGCTGGCCGGCCGTCCTAGTCGGTCGTCGTAGCAAGCTGCCGGTCCGGCTCGCTCGGCCGGTCGGTGCTAGGCCGCAAAGGGCGTTCTCGGCGTGCGTTGTCGCTTCTCGGCGCGCCTTGTCCCTTTCTGGGCGTGCATTGTCCTGCTGGGCGCGCGCTGTCCTTCTTGGTCCGCCAGGGGCCAAACGCGGGCTCCGTGGGCACCGAGAACCCATTGCTGCTCCCAGAAAGGGGGGTTTCCCACCCGAATGGCGCGCATCGGGCGCGGCAGCGCGCGTAGCGTGGCCGGATGGGACTCGGGGGTGCTCGGGAGATCAGCCGTCGCCGGCTGCTCCAGCTGGGGGCGATGGGCGCTCTGACGGCTGTTGGCGCCGCGTACGGGTCGCGGACAACGGCCGCGGTTGCCGCAGCACGCCGGGGCCCGGTTGCGGCCGAGGCCCAGCCTCCCAACTCCGCATGGGCGAAGCTCGAAGGCCAGTTGACCGGGCGCCTGTCATCGCCTGCGTCACCCGGGTACCCGCTCGACCGTGAGCTCTACAACCCCCTGTTCGACACCGTACGCCCGGCTGCGATCGCCTTTTGTGCCAGTGCAAATGACGTTGCACGGTGCATAACCTTCGCCCGGGACCACCGTTTGGCCATCGCCGCCCGGAGCGGGGGCCATAGCTACGCCGGATATTCCACAACTGCTGGGCTCGTAATAGACGTAAGCCTCATGTCCCGCGTAACCCTCGCGCCGGGTACGCCGCAGACCGGGCGGATAGCCACGGTTGGTGCTGGCGCCCGTCTGATCGACGTCTACTCAGGTCTCGAGCAGCAGGGCTTTTCCATACCCGCGGGCTCGTGCCCCACCGTGGGGATAGCCGGTCTGGCCCTTGGCGGCGGGATCGGGGTGATGGACCGGCTCTGGGGCCTCACATCGGACAACATAGCCGGGCTCGAAATCGTCACAGCTGCAGGCGAAATAGTGACTGCCGATGCCGCAAACAACGCTGACCTTTATTGGGCTTGCCGGGGTGGGGGAGGGGGCAACTTCGGCATTGTCACCGAGTTCCGTTTTTCGCCCTTCCCGGTAACGGAGACGGCGTTGTTCTTTGCGACATGGCCATGGGAGGCAGCGCGCGAGTTGCTGCCGGCGTGGCTGGAGTGGGCGCCTTCTGGGCCCGATGCGCTCTGGTCCAACTGCGTCTTCGAAGCAGATCCCGGAACCGCCAACCCCTACGTCCAGGTGGCAGGCGTCTGGGCAGGGAGCCAGGCCGGCGCCCAGGCCCAACTCGACAGGCTCATCGCTTTGGCGGGCTCGCCCAGTAACCAGGTCATAGGCCAGAACGCCTTCGAAGATGCCATGTACATCGAAGCGGGCTGCCGCGGGCTGTCTGAAACGGCGTGCCACCTGAGCGGCAAGTACCCCGGCGGCACGCTGCCCAGGACCATTACCGTCGCAAAGTCCGACATCTTGAACGACCATTTGAACGATGCCGGCGTCGAGGCAGTGCTTGCCGGCATCGAGCGGCGCCAGCCCGAGAGCGGCCCGGGAGGGATAGTCCTCGACTCATGGGGCGGCGCGATAAACCGGGTGGCACCCGGTGACACAGCCTTCGTCCACCGCAAGGCGTTGGCCTCGGCGCAGTATGCCGCCGTCTACCCGGAAGGTGCCGCGCCCGACGACATCGAAGGTGCGCGGAATTGGATGAGCAACTGGTACGCGACGCTGCGGCCCTACATGAGCGGAGAGGCCTACCAGAACTACATCGACCCTGTATTAGCCAACTGGGAGCACGCTTATTACGGCGCCAACCTTCCCCGTCTCCGCCAGGTCAAGGGCAAATGGGACCCAGACGACGTGTTCCATTTCGCCCAGAGCGTCCCGCTACCGGCTGCCAAAAAGTGAGCAGGCTTTCGAACTCGTTGGGGTGGTCACGTATCGATAGGCCCAATATCTCTTTCGATCCCTTCGGTTTTCGTAATGTCAGCGTCTACGCGCGCTATGAGCCGCCCCCACGAGCTTGCCGACGAGTTTTTAACTCCTCGTCAATGGCGTTTGGCGCACGATCGCATCAAGGCCAACAAGCATTGTCGAATCGACTGAGGAGACTTCAACTACGACCACACCGCGCAGAGAGGGACGGCGTAGACCCGGTCGCCTAACTCGTATACGGCGGGCCCACTGTGAATGACGACACCGGCGGTGAAGTCGTTTCCTAGCTTGTCTCTGAGCCAGAACAAGTGCTTCGCATCTCCCTCAGCCGGAGCCGAGCCGGCTTTGAACTCTAAACCGATCACCTTTTCTGCTCCGAGCTCTACGACAAGGTCGACCTCTCGACGACCGCCGTCATCGCGCAGGTGATGGAATGCAGGGCGAGGTTGGCTCAAAGCCATTTCTGACCGCAGCTGGGCGGCGGCGAACGCGTCAAAACACCGACCGAGGAGGGCGCCGTCACCGAGGATGGTTGGCGCGTCAAGGCCAGCGGCTGCTGCGGCGAGACCCGAGTCAACCATGTAGCACTTTCCCTGCTTCACGAGCCTGTTCAGACGATTGTTCGCCCACGCCGGTACGACGTCGAGCACGAAGAGGTTCCTGAGGAGCTGGTCGTAGCCAGCCGCCGTCTTCGCATTTACGTCCGCAGCTCGATAAAGCGTGGCGTCGGATGGCGAACCTGCATTGTTAAGTGCCAGGACGTTTAAGTACCGGCGTAGCTTGACGGGGTCTTTCGCCGCGTCAAAGGCCGCTGCGTCGCGGGTAACGAGGTCGTCCAGATAGCTCGTCAGCCAGGTCGTCTGTGCCCGCTGGCTGCGTTCGCGGTAGGCGACCTCGGGAAAGCCGCCTCGAACCGCCATCGCCACATAGTCGTCAATAGTCGGTGCGTCGGGCGGGACTATCAGCTCATCGACGCCCGAACTGGTAAGACGGGCCAGGAAAGATGAGCGGCCGAGGTCGAGGCGTGGCCGTAGCTCCCTTTCGACGAGGGGGTACATGCTCATCCGTACGATCCGTCCGGTGCCAGCCCACGTCTCGTTGCCGAGTTGGGCCCGGACACTTCCGGTAAGGACGAATTGGCCCGGTGTCGCGTCACGGTCGACAGAGCGCTTAATGGCGGCGAGTACTTCGGGAACCTCCTGCCATTCGTCCAGCAACACGGGACGGGCGGCCCGGCGCAGCGCAGCGTCTGGGTCAGCTCGATAGGCGGCGGCCACGCCTGGCTGGTCGAGACGGACGATTTGCTCAACGTGCTGCGCAGCAGTTGTCGTCTTTCCTGCGGCGCGAGCACCCGTGATCATGACCGCCGGAAAGTTGGCACACAGCTCCGCGAGGTAGAGGTCAGCCATCCGTGGACGGTACGAGGAGAGCGCGTTCACCATGTCTGGCGCCGTCGTAAGAGCGCCACTGCCAACTTCACGCGCCTAAGGCTACCAACTTCACGCGCCTAAGGCTACCAACTTCACGCGCCTACGACTACCAACTTCACGCGCGCGCGAGTGACGGCCCCCCACCCGGTCCAGCAGGTTGGGGTTTGGTTACGACGTCGGCGCGCGCCTCGACGTCCTGCGTATTGAACAGCCAACAAACTCGTGCCGGGTTACGGGACAACCGCCAAGGCTGGGGGCGTATAACCGTCCCACCCCTGTCGTAGATTCATCCTCGTGGAGCGGAGGCCTTGGAGGACAGTCGACGCGGATCTGCTGCGTTTCACCACGACCGACCTGAGGGAACTCCACCTGGCGATCATGACCGCGTTTGAAGAGTCGGCCGTGCTCGCTCCTGCCCTCAACTTGGACCAGGTCCGCTCGTCGGTGGCCGCCGTTGGGTGGGACGACCCCGTCGACGATGATGTGTTGCAGCGGGCTATGTCCGCCTTGACTGGATGGGGTTTGTTGGAGGCTACCCAGGACCATTCGGCCCGTTACGCCACCCCCGAGGAGTTCGAGCGGAAGAACCTCCAGTGGTCGCTCACCCCCCGAGGGGAGGCCGCCATCGGCGGAGTTCTCCACGCTCTCGATTCCCTTCGCCACGCTGTCGGCCTGCAGACGGCCGTGCTCGATGCCATCGGTGACGACTTGGCCGACCTGGCCGAACTCGCGTCCCGGCCCCGCTCCCCGGCGACCGATGCCCGCCTCCATATCACCCTGTCCCAGGTCGAGCGGCACCTTGCCGCCCTGGTGACAAGCGTCCGCCAGTTCAACGGCCACCTGCAACGGCTACTGCGCGACGACGGCACCGATGACGGCGTCTTCGCCGACGTCAAGCGACGGACGGTCAGCTATCTGGAGGAGTACGTGGAAGGCGTGGAGCGCCCTCACCGTCGCCTCGTCACGGCCATTGAAAGGGTGGAGGCCCACGGCCTCGCCTCATTGCTCGACCGGGCGTTGACCGGCGCCAACCTGGCCCCGGTCTCCGGCGGCGACCCGGGCCCGGCCTGGCTGGCCGAACGGGAACGGCACTGGCAGGGCCTCCGGGCCTGGTTTTCCCCAGCCGGCTCCGGTCCTCCCCTGATCGTGGGACTGCTCGATGTTGCCCGAACCGCCATTGTCGAGTTGCTCCGGGTGCTCGAGCGCCGCTGGGACAGCCGCCGGCGCTCGGCGTCCATCTCGCACGACTTCCAGACTCTGGCCCGCTGGTTCGGCTCCGCCCCCTGCGACGAGGACGCCCATCGCCTGTTCGCCGGCGCCTTCGGGCTGTGGTCGTCCCGCCACGCCCACCTCCGGGCAGGCGACGGCGAGGAGAGAGCCCCGACGACCTCGTGGCTGACCGCCTCCTCGGCCGAGGTCGCGCCGGCCCTTCGCACCACCGGCTCCCTCGCCCAGCGCGGCCGTGCTAGCCGGATCGGCGACCCGTCGGCACTGCGGGCCTACCGCCAGCGTATCCAGGCCGAGGAGCTGGCCGCCCACGACGAGGTTCGCGCCGCTCTGACGACGAACGGGACCGTCCGCTTGTCGACCTTCGGGCGCCTGCCGGAGAACTCCTTCGCTGAGCTTTTGGCCCTCCTCTCCGTCGGCTTGGACGCCGCCCTCGGTACCGACGGGGCGCGGCGGGCACTGTCGGCTGACGGAAGGATCGAAGTCGTCCTGCGCGCCCCCCGCGACAGCCAGATGGCGACAATCTCGACTGGTACAGGCGTGCTGCGCGGTCCGGACTTCCACGTGTCCATAACCCTCAACCATGACGCGGGTTCCGAGGAGCAACCGGACGAGCTAGACGAGGCAGTCGGTGGCTGACCCTGCGTCCGTGCTCGACGATCACCGAGCCTCGGAGCGGTCCGTTGCGGCCAGGTCCCTGCTGGCCAGTCCCCTCCTCGACGCTGACGACGACCCCGATGCCTTCCGTTCGGTCGTACGCCACGCCGGCTGGCTTACGGACTTCTTCGAACAGACCTGCGGATGGGCCCTCACCGTCGACGCCGCCTCCGGCTTCGCCCGACTCGCCAAGCGGGCGGTCGAGGTGGACGTCACCCGACCGCTGCGTCGGACCCGGGGCGAGGACCTCCCCTTCGACCGGCGGCGCTACCAGTTGCTCTGCCTGGTCTGCGCCGAGCTGGTCCGCCATCCTGTTACCACCGTCGGCATGCTCGCTTCGGCCATAGCCGGGGCGACGGGCCTCGACACAGGACGCTACGGGGAGCGTGCGGCGTTCGTCGATGCGCTGCGATCCCTACGGTCCTGGGGTGCACTGAAGGTGATCGGCGGCGAGGTCGACGCGTTCCTCGACAGCCAGCAGGCCAACGCCATCCTTACTGCTGACACGACCCGTCTCCACCGGTTGCTGGTCAGCCCTACCGCGCCAAGTTCGCTGTCCGGGGAGCTCGACTTCGGTACCGCGCTCGAACGAGTGCTCGACGAACCGCGCTACGGGCCGATCGCTGACGCCCATTCTGGCCAGGCGAGCGACGAGACCCGCCACCGTTGGGCAAGGCACCGCCTCGGCCGACGGCTGCTTGACGACCCGGCTGTTCACTTTGAGGACCTTTCTCAGACTGAGCGGGACTACGCCGGAAGCATTAGCGGACGGCGCTGGTTGCGGGAGCGGGCGGCCGAGGCCGGCTTCGACCTCGAGGAGCGCTCCGAGGGTCTTTTGGCGGTCGATCCCGACGGGATTGCCACCGACATCCGTTTTCCCGCCCCGCTCGGGCACGCCTATCAGTTGGCCCTACTGCTCGCCGATGGTCTTACAACCACCGGCTCGAGCGGCCGGCGCGAGCTAGGGCGGCTGGAGCCTGACCAGCTGCGGGCCGAGGTGGACGCTATCTTCGCCCGGTTCCCCGCATGGGCCCGCGGGCAGCGTGAGGAGGGCGGCCCCCAGCGCTTGGCCAGCGCGGCGGTCGACCTGCTGGTGTCGTTTGGCCTGGCGTACCGGGAGCCCGACGGAGCATTGGTCGCCCGTCCGGCTATCGCCCGTTACCGGGTGACCAGTCCGGTGGTGAGCCGGCCGCCGAGCCTGTTCGAGGAGGAGATGTGAACGAGCCTTTGACGACTGTTGCCCAAGAGGACCGCTGGCGCCCGAATCGTGCAGGTCTGGTCGGCCTGTGGCGGTACTGGGACGAGACGTTCAGCTTTTACCGTGGACGGCTGCTCCTGCGCGGGCCCAACGGCTCCGGTAAGTCAATGGCGCTCGAGCTTTTGCTTCCCTTTCTGCTCGACGGAGATACGTCTCCATCGAAGCTCACCTCGTCATCCAAACCACGTGGGCGGCTGTTCGATCGGGTGATGACCGGCAGTACCGAGCCTTCCCGGGTGGGCTTCGCCTGGGTGGAGTTCGTCCGGGGGACCGAAGCCTTCACGGTGGGAGCGCGCATCCGGGCCGCGCAGTCCACCGGGAGGGCCGAGGTCGACTTTTTCACGACGTCGCAACGCGTAGGTTCTGATCTTCACCTGCTCGACTCCGCCCGCGGCCCGCTATCGCGCAAGGCCCTGGCTGAAGCGATCGGGCTCGCTGGCAGGGTTTACGACTCGGCTATGGAGCACCGAGGCGCGGTGCGCGGAACCCTCTTCCCAGGCTTCAGCGCCGACCGCTACGACTCGGTCATCGGGGCGCTCCTGGCACTACGCAAAGAGAAATTGTCTCAGGACCTCGACTTGGCGAAGCTCTCCGACGTGCTCTCCGAAGCACTCCCACCTCTGGACGACCAAGACATCTCCGCGGTGGCGGAAGGGTTCGAACGGCTCGATCGTCGCAAGGCAGAACTGGCTTCCCTCGAGAGCGACCTGCACGAGGTACGCCACCTCGCCCGCTACCAGCGCGACTACGCCCGGTCCGTGGTGGCCGGGACCGGCGCCGATGTACGCAACGCCGAGACCCGCCGTGACGACGTCACCCGCCGCGAGCGCCAGGCCCGCGAAGAGCTGGAGGCGGCTGAGGGACGGGCCCGGGAAACGACGGCCGAGCGCCAGGCGATCGACCAGCGCCAAGAAGAGATCCGGGTCGAAACCGACGCGCTCAAAGACAGCGGCGCCTACCGGGAGGGTGCCGGCCTGGCCGACCTGCGCTCCCAGGCTGGTCGCCTCCGCGCCCACGCCGAGGCGGCCGCACGCCGGGCCTCAGAGCGACGCGACGAGCACCGGCAGGCGACTGACGAGCTGCAGGGAGCGGCCGAGGCAAAGGCGGCGGCGGCGGGCAACTTGGACAACGCCGGACGCGATCTCCACCTCGCCGGCGAGGCGGTAGGAGCTGTGGCAGTGACCAGCGAAGCCGAAGCGGTCGAGGAGCCCGACCGGTCCGAGAGCCTGCTCCATGCCTGGGTCGGGGCCCGTCGGTCGGCCATTGCCGAGGTGCGTAAGGCTCTCGACGCTCACGACGCGGCCGTGACCCGACGCCGGTTCTTCGACGACCAGTTCGCGGCCGACGAGGTGATTGTCGAGGACCGTCACAGGGCTCTCGGCGCCGCCCGGTCGATGGCCTCCGACGCGGCGGCCTCTTATGCGACCGCGGTCCGGGACTGGGCCGAGGAATGTCAGAGCCTGGGCCAAGCCCGGCTGGCCGCGGCCTTGCCGCAGCCCCCCGAAGACCCTGCGAGCGTCCTGGCCAGCGTTCGCCAGGTCGCGGCCGAGGCGCGCTCGGAAGAGGCCGTGGCCCGCCAGGTGCTACAGGACGGCCGAGGCGCCCTCGGTGATCAGCGGGCGGCGGTCGAAGAGGAGCGCGCTCGCTGGGAAGGCGGGGAGCTGGTCGGCCCAGAGGGGCCGGGGTGGCGATCGGACCGGACGGGCCGCCCAGGGGCACCGCTGTGGCGACTAGTAGATGTCTCGCCCAACGCGGCCGGCCCCGACGTCGACGGGCTGGAAGCCGCCCTGACCGCGACTGGGCTGCTCGACGCGTGGGTGCGCCCCGACGGCGGGGTCGAGATCGAGGCGGGCCGGGCTGACGTCTCGCTCGGCATCGGCGCGGTCGAGGGACCCAGCCTGGCCTCCCTGCTCGTTCCGGTCCCCGAGTCGGCCGAGAGGCATGGCGTCACCGCGGAGGTCGTTCACGGAGTTCTGAGCTCCATCCGGCTGACGCCCACGGAGCCGACCAGCCCGGAAGTGACCACCGTCTCTGACCATCCGTCGGAGGCTGAGGTGTGGGTGGCCACCGACGGCACTTACCGGCTCGGCAACGCCGTTGGCAGGGGGCCGCGGCGGCCGGCCCGAGTACTGGGGGCTCCCGCCCGGGAGCGGTACCGGTTGGCCCGGTTGGCCGAGCTTGACGCCGAGCTTGCCGACCTGGACCGCCGCCAAGCCGACCTGGACCGGCGCCAAGCCGACCTGGACCGCCTGCGGGCGGCTCTCGATGCCGAGCTGGACGCGCTGCCCTCCGGTGACGCTGTGGTCGAGGCGATCAGGGCTGCCGAGGCCGCAGAGGCCCGCCTCGGCGAAGCCAGGGACCGCCTGGAGACGACCCGCCGGAGCCGGCGTGAGGCCGAGGAGTCAGTGCGAGCCTCGCTTGTCCAGCTCACTGCCTTCGCCGCCCGCCACAGCCTGCCTTCGGACCGTGGCCACCTGGTCCAGATAGAGGCGGACCTCGACCGGCTCCGGGCGGTGGCCGTCGCCTGGTGCCGGCGGCGGCGCGACCTTCGGGCTGCCACCGCAGCGGAGCAACAGGCGCGCCAGCGGGCCGCCAACACTGAGACCGCCGCGGCACATGCCGCGACAGACGAGGGTGTCGCGCGAAACGAGACGGAGGAGATCGATCGCCGAGTCGCCACGTTGGAGGCGTCGATCGGCGCCGAGTATGCCGACATCCTCAGGAGAATTAGCGAGCTGGACACGGAGCTTAAGGCCAACGCCGGTCGGGCCAGGAACCTGGCTGGCGAAACAGAAGCCCTGCAGAAGAAGGTCGGTGAACTGGGAGTCAAGGTGGAGAACGCGACCGAGGAGCGCGCCGAGGCCGAAACCCACCGTGAGGGGGCCCACCGGCGTCTGGTGGCAGGTCTGGCAGCCTTTGCTGTCGACGCCGGGGTCGAGGACTTCGGGCCCTTGGACACCGCCACCGCTTTGCTGGTCGCGGCTCGCTCGATCGCCGTCGCCTTCGACAAGGTTGACAGTGAAGCCCAGACAGTCAGGCGGCTCTCGGAGCGCGTAGGGGAGCGGCTGCACGCCGCACAGGCGGCCCTAGGGGCTCGGGTCGACTTCGACCGCGAGCTGGCCGAGGACGGTTGGTCGGTCTTGCGCACCGTGGCCAACGGGATGCGCCGCCACGTCACCGATCTGGCCGCAGCCCTGGGAACTGAGTTGGCCGAGGGCCGGGCCGAGCTCGCTGAGGAGGAGGAGAGGCTCTTCGAACAAACCCTGGCCGGCAGTGTCCGACGCGCTCTGGCCGATCGCATCCGCCAAGCCAACGCGCTTGCGGATTCGATCAACGTCCAGCTGGCGGAGATCCGCAGCGTAGCAGGAGGGGTGCAGGTCAGACTGCGTTGGGAGGTCGACTCTGAGCAGCCAGACGCTGTTAAGGCCGCTCGCTCGCTTCTCCTGCGCGACCCGGCCGACCTGTCCGATGGGGAGCGGTCGTCGCTCCAGGAGTTCGTGCGAGCGCGGGTCGACCAGGCCAGGGCCGAGCTGGAGGCGAACGCCCCCTGGGAAGCACGGCTGCGCGAGACGCTTGACTATCGAGCTTGGCACCGCTTCACCCTGCAGCTGGCCCACCGGGACTGGGAAGGGTTCGTGCCGGCCACGCCCCGCCGGCTGCAGAAGCTCTCGACCGGTGAGCGCTCGATCGCCCTGCACCTGCCGATGATCGCCTCGGTGGCTGCCCACTACGTAGGGGACAAAGGGCGGCCCTCGTGCTGCCCTCGGCTTATCCTGCTCGACGAGCTCTTTGCCGGAGTGGACACGGCCAACCGGGCCCAGCTCTTCGGCACCTTCAGCACGTGGGACCTCGACGCCGTTTTCACGAGCGACCACGAATGGTGCCAGTACGGGAGCCTGGACGGCATTGCCATCCACCACCTGCACCCGCCCACGGGGGACGAGCCGGTCACCTCCACCCGCTTCACCTGGGATGGTCGGAAGCGACGGACCGGGCCTTCGGCGGCCTGAGCGGATGGTCAGCTCAGCCGCGGCCCGCATCGACCGGCCAGACCTGGCCCCACTGGTCGACGAGCTCGCCCGGCGTTTCAGTGAAGGGGGCACGCCAGTGGCCGTCACCCTGCGAGACGTCCCAGAAGCGACTCTTCGGGCCGTCGCAGATCTTCTCGGCGCCGACAGGGTCCCTCGGCCCAACCCCAGGGTGAGGGTCGAGCGCCTGGCCTCGGCCCTGCGGCTCGGCTCGCCCGAGGAGGTCCGATCACTGATCGAGGAGATCCGTGGCCCGATCCCGGACCGCCGCGCCGCCCGACTGTCCGAGCGGGCCGCCCGCGAAGCCCTGTGGTCGTGGCTGAGCCTGGAGGCGGCTGCCCTCCGCCTGGGCAACGACCCGACTGGGTTGGTGCTGTGGGTGGACAACCAGCGGGCGGCCGGGGCCCGCGGTGGTGCCGGTGTGCACCGCAGGCGGCTCGAGACCGCACTCCGGGTCCTGCAAGCGCTGCCGGCCGAGGGGATCTCTCTTGCTGCCCTAGCCAACGACTGTGCCGGGGACCCCCATGCCCTCGACCAGGGCCGGGCGCTCAGCGCCATGGTGCTTGAGGCGATCTCTGTGGCGTTTTGCCAATCGAGCCCTACCGACGCCGAGGCCTCCCGGTCTATGTGGGAGATGGCCGGAGTTGTCCCCGACCCCCACTCGTCTACCGTCTTGGCCCTGGGCCTACCAGGCGGGCCGGGCTCCCCGTTGGGCCAATGGCTGGCGGAGGCCGCCGGCGCGCGTCAGCCGGTTGTCCTGTCGCTCGCCAACCTACGGAAGTGGCCGGTAACGGCGCTGCCCGCAGGGGCCGAAGTGTTCGTGGTCGAGAACCCCTCCCTCATCGCAGAAGCCCTCCGGGCGGGTACCTGCGCAGCGCTCGTCTGCAGCTCGGGACGCCCGACCGTGGCGACCGTGACGTTGCTGCGCCAGCTCGGTGCGAAGGGCGCGACGATATACCAACACGCCGATTTCGACCCGGCCGGCCTGTCCATCACCGCCTGGCTGGCTGCGCGAGCCGCCACCGTGCCCTGGCACATGGACAGCTCCGACTACCTCGACGCAGTAGCCGCTACGACGGCTGAGCCGACCATTACTGGCCCGGTGCCGAGCACGCCGTGGGAGACAAGGCTGCGCTCCGCCGTCGACCGCCTGCGCGTCCCGGTGTACGAAGAGCAGATCCGTGAACGGCTCTTGGGGGCAATGGGCCCCAAGCGGTACTCGGTGACCTCCGCCTCGCGGGGCTAATCGTCGAGGCGCAGGGCCTGGATGAAGGCCTCCTGGGGCACCTCGACCCGCCCGATGTTCTTCATGCGCTTCTTGCCCTCTTTTTGCTTTTCGAGGAGCTTGCGCTTGCGGGTGATGTCGCCTCCGTAGCATTTCGCAAGAACGTCTTTGCGTTTCGCCTTCACGGTTTGGCGGGCAACGATCTTGCCCCCGACCGCTGCCTGGATCGGCACGTCGAACAGTTGCCTCGGTATCAGCTCACGCAATTTCTCCGTCATCCGCCGCCCGTACTCGTTCACGTC
>Ga0209415_10015562_pt1 | contig 12314 bp, 8 predicted proteins | sample PeaSoiSIISIP2007_FD_187696 | JGI IMG/M metagenome (GOLD analysis project Ga0209415, IMG submission 187696) | Peat soil microbial communities from Weissenstadt, Germany - SII-SIP-2007 (SPAdes) (version 2) | ecosystem: Environmental > Terrestrial > Soil > Wetlands > Peat | place: Germany... | reverse complement strand
GATTTCGGAGCGGATGTCGGGGTGCGACGCGATGTAGCGCTGGTCGGCCAACGTATCGGCGACGCGAACGATTTCGCGCGATTCGGCGGCGGCGCCGGTCAGCCCTTTGCCCAGCGGAATGTTGTCCAGATCCACTCGCTGGTCGTAGCGCTCGCTGAAGCGGTGGCGCAGCACTTTGCGGTCGGCGTCAAGCAAAAGAATGCTGAAGGCGTCGAAAGCGACGAGCGAATGCGTGGTGGTTGCGATCTTGCGGAGCAATTCGTCCAGATCCAGGATCGAGCTGAACTCCTGCGATAAATGCGACAGCGTTTTCAGAGTGCGATTCTGGCGGTCCACGCGCCGGTAGAGGCGCGCATTGTCGATGGAGACGGCTACGCGGGAGGCGATCAACTGGAGCAGCGCGCGATCCTGTTCGCGATACGCGTTGAGCCGCGTGGATTGCAGATCGATGACACCCACCAGCTTGCCGCGCGCGAGCATGGGCACCGCGAGCTCGCTCTGCACGGCATCGAGCGCGGTCAAGTAACGTGGGTCGTTGCGCACATCAGCCGATAGAATCGGCTGGCGGTTCGCGGCTGCGATTCCTGTGATGCCTTCGCCCAAGGGGATCACCAAATTCCGCACAACTTCCTGGCGATGGCCGATCGAATAGCGGATGCCGAGGCCGTGCTGGCGCTCGCTGTAGAGCAGGATGGCAAACAGGTCGTAGGGGACGACGTCCTTGACGATGGCGGCGACGTTGGCCAGGATGCGATCGAGGTCGAGCGTGTCCGATGTGGCGGCCGACACGTCGAGCAGAAAATCGAGCAGTTCGGCGCGTTCCTGAAAACGCACCTTGGATTTTGGCGTCGGGACGGCCATGTCAGGTCCCCGACTCTGCCAATTGCGGTGCGGATCGAGCGGCCTCTACGATCTTGACGCTCGAACTGGCGCCAATACGGGTAGCCCCGGCGGCGACCATCTTCTGAAAATCTTCGAGAGTTCGAATTCCCCCCGAAGCCTTCACGCCCATTGCCGGACCCACCGCGCGGCGCATCAGCGCGACATCATGAACCGTCGCGCCCGCCGAACTGAAGCCGGTTGAGGTTTTCACAAAATCGGCGCCGCCAGCTTTTGCCAGCAGGCAAGCAGCGGTCTTTTGATCGTCGTTGAGCAAAGCGGTTTCAAGAATTACCTTGACGATCGCGCCATGCCGATGCGCCGTCTTGACGACGGCTTCGATGTCCTCCCGCACTGCCTGGGAATCGCCGCCCCTTAGAGCCCCGATATTCTGCACCATGTCGATCTCTTGCGCGCCGGCAGCGAGCGCGGCTTCGGTCTCCGCAACTTTCGCTGCGGTGGATGTCGCTCCCAACGGAAAGCCGACCACCGTGCAGATCTTTACGTGAGATGCGGCCAGCTCCGCGGCGGCCACCGGCACCCAATATGCGTTCACACAAACGCTCGCGAAATTGTACTCGCGCGCTTCGCGGCAAAGCTGCAGAATGTCGGCGCGCGTGGCTTCGGGACGCAGCAACGTGTGGTCGGTGAGACTCGCGATGCTCGGCACAGAGTGCGACATAAGTGCAATAAAATGAGTGGCTTCCAGATTGATGGCCGGAAGCTTCATCATAGCACAGGAGGCTGTTTCAACACACTCTATTGAAGTTTGTTGTACTCCTTCAAGACCTGCCGCAACCGCTCGTGCGGGAGCGCGATCACACGATGATCGTCGACGCCGGTCATGGTTTCCGCCCCGACCATCGCATTCACAATGGCCTCCTCGGTGGCCTGAACAGTCGCCTCAAAGAGCGGGTTCATCTCGTCGTTCGGCACCATCTTCAGGCTGCGGAGACCGGCTGTTTGCGCCGCTCCAGTATTGGCCGTTGAGAACGCAACAAAGATGTCGCCCGAGCCGTTCCCCGATGTCGAGCCAGTGCGCGCCAAGCCCATGGTGGCCCTCCGCGCAAGACGCTTCAATTGGTGAGGCAGCAGCGGCGCGTCGGTGGCGACCACGATGATGATGGAGCCCACGTCGTTTTGGACCCAGCTTGCGCCCTTGGCGTACGGGACCTCTTCAGGAATCTTCAGCCCCACCGGTACTCCAGCGATCTGAAGTTGCGGACGCCGTCCACAATTGCATTGCACAAAAACACCCAGCGTGTAGCCCTGCAGGGTGCCCTCCAATACTCGCGACGAGGTGCCCGATCCGCCCTTGAACCCGTAACAAATCATACCTGTGCCCCCGCCAACATTGCCTTCGGCGACGGAGCCCGTGGCGGCCGTATCCAGGGCCTGAAAGACATGACTGGACTTCACGTGAAAGCCATTGATGTCGTTGAGAAAGCCATCGTAGGTTTCAGCCACCACCGGCAGCGAAAAGAGGTCGCCAACCTTGTTGGTGCCGGACGGGTGCTTGTTCCGCACCTGCCATTCGATATACGAATCCCTCGCGATACCCACCGAGTGAGTGTTGGTGATCAGAACCGGGCCATCCAGGAAGCCTGACTCCTCCATCCACGTAGTGCCAGTCATCTCGCCGTTTCCGTTCTGCGAGTACCAACCGGCGAATGTGGAATCCTCCGATTGCTTGCCGCGCGGCCAGATCACAGTGACACCGGTCCGAACCGGACCTTGGCCCACGTTCAGCTTGCCCTGTCCCGAGATCAGGGTGCTGTAACCAACCGTGACGCCGGGAACATCCGTGATCGCATTCAATTTCGCGGGTGTACCGGAGAAGGGAACTCCGAGACCGCGCGCCCGGGGTGTCTGCGCATTGAGCGGCGACAATCCCAGAGCCAAAAGAACTGCTGTAACCTGAGAATTCCAACTAATTCGCATGATTGCCTTATAACATGGCTTAATGGATGGCATGGAATCGGACGCGACGCGGGTGAAGGTTCCGGGCGACAAAAGAATCCTCGGGACTATCAAAGCTATTCTTTTGTTGGTCGTCATTTCCTGGATCGTCATGCCCTCCGTGCCGTATCCCTCGGGAGTCGGACTGGATAGCAGTTGGGTGTTCGGTGTGAACATGGGGCATTCCGAGAAGATGATTTTCGGGCGCGACATCATCTTCACGTACGGCCCGCTCGGTTACCTGGTGGTTCCCACGTTTCCGGAAGCCGAACCTTGGGCAGTATTCACCTTCGAGTGGGGAATGGCGCTGGTAACCGCCTACGCCTTGTGGAAGCTATGCAAAACCGCCGCCCATTGGACCACGGTTGGCTTGTATCTGGGAGTCTTCTGGGTTGCGAGCGTGTTTACGTTCGAGTTGACCAACGAACGCATGCTGGCTGCAATCATCGCAATTGCATTGGTTGTGGCGAGCCGCGTGGATACGGGACCGTGGATCGATCTGGGTATTCTCTTTTTCTGCGCCGGCGTTGCTCTTTTGATTAAATTCAACCTGGGGGGGATCGCGTCCGGAGTCGCGCTGTACTTAGGAACGTGGCTCTTGTGGCGTCATCGATCGGCGACGCCGCGAATATGGAAGCCGGCCGCCATGGCGCTGATTGTTTTTCCGGTAACGCTCATCGGACTGTACTGGATCCTGGACGGAGCGCCCTGGGGCATCGCGGCGTTCCTTCGCAATTCAGCCGAGATCGCCCGCGGCTACTCAGAAGGGATGTCCTGGCCTGCATCCTTGGGTGTGGCAGTTGACGCGCTCGCAAGCCTCTTTGTGCTCTTGCTCGTGATTCCCCTGCTGGCAAGTGAAACCCGGCGCGTGCTGTGGGCAGTCCCGCCCGTTTTCGTAATCAGCTTTCTGTGTTTCAAATCCGCCCTGGTGAGGGAGGACGCGCATGCTCTCCCGTTTCAATTTGAAATCGCCGTGGCTGCGCTGCTCCTGGTTGCTTTCGCTCCTACCCCACGCAACCGGATACTGGTGGGGGCATTTGCGACGGCATCTCTGGCTTTGGGGATTGTGACGGTGAAGCAAATGTGGCCGATGTTTTTGCCGTCCGATTTGGATCGCCTCAAAGGCCATGCCGCAGTTACCAATCTGAACGGATACCTGCATTGGAAAACCACCGTGGCCACATTGGAAGCCGCGACGTCACAAGCTCTCACGCGCGATCAACTTCCGGCTGAGTTTCTCCCGTACGTTACAGGGAAACGAGTCAACGCCTACCCTTGGGAGATTGCGGCTATCCGGGCCAATCATTTGCGATGGCAGCCTCTGCCGGTGATTCAGGCTTACTCGGCCTACACGCCCGCTCTGGATGGTCTGAACGCTCATGCACTGGAAGACGCTGCGGGGCCTGAAGATATATTGCTCGCGTGGGGCACCATTGACGGACGTGCACCTTTGTACGAAACGCCGCAGAGCTGGCGGGCGTTGCTGAACTGGTACGATCTTCAGCTCACGTCGCCTAGAGTGTACGTATTGGGCCGGCGCGCGACGCCGCGGTTCGGCGCACCCGTTCCTTTTGGCCAGGCCGTGGAGGCGCATTGGGACGAAAACATCATGCTCCCCGCGGTGAGCGATGACGAGGCGCTGCTGATGGATGCAGACGTGGGCCAAAACTTGAAGGGCATGGCAAAAGGCGCCTTGCTTCGCGTTCCCGTCACCTTCGTACACGTGACGCTCCGCTCAGGGCACAGCGTTTCCAGACGTGTGCTTCGAAGCAACATGAAGAGCGGAGTAATCGTCAGCGAATGGCCGCGCTGCCTCAGCGACATCGCGCCGATGCTGTCCGGCGGCGGGTCCTTGTCACAAGACCGCGTCGTTTCGATATCTTTCTGTACGCAGGCCCCGTCGGAATTCCGGCCTACCATCCGAATTCATTGGGCGCGCATGAAATTACGCCAGCCCGCAGCCAGCCATTGACATAATGTAAAGACATGGACCTGCATGCGATTCGGCTCGAGATTCCAAGCGATGGCAATATCATTCTCGGCCAAAGCCATTTCATCAAGACTGTCGAAGACATCTACGAAGCGATCGTCAATGCCGTCCCCCAGATGAAGTTCGGAATCGCTTTCAACGAAGCATCGGGCGCTTGTCTGACGCGCGTGGATGGCAACGACGAAGAATTGAAAGCCATTGCCGCGAAGAATGCGACCGCAGTGGGAGCTGGACACCTGTTTGTAGTGGCGCTGCGCGGCGGATTTCCCATCAACGTGAAGAATCGCATCTTGGAGACGCCGGAAGTCTGCACCATTTTCTGCGCCAGCGCGAATCCGGTGGAAGTGATCGTCGCGCAAACGGAGCAGGGCAGGGGAGTGCTCGGTGTAATCGATGGCTCTTCGCCCAAGGGTGTGGAGACGGTAGCGGATGCGGAATGGCGGCACGGGTTTCTGCGCAAAATTGGATACAAGAAATGAAGGTGCTAGCCGCACTGCTGCTGATTCTACCGGCGGCGGCACAGAACCGATTCGAGCAGTTTGATCGCGATCTGACAAGCGCCTCCGCGGAGCTGCACATTTCGGAATTGCGCGCGGAGGTTAGCGAGTCGGGCCGCGTGGTGTGGAAGCGCGGTATTGTTCACATGCCCGTGCGTGCCGTATCCGCCAGGACGCAAGAAGCCGCGGGACAGCGCATCGAATGGTGGTTTCAAGCAAGGTCGCTAATGATCCAGATCCCGGCGACGCGCCTTGCAGTTGTTCTCTCGGCTGACACGGAGTCTCTGACTGCAACCCCACGCCTGGAAGACGGAAACATCCTCCGTTCCCCCATGGCGCTGGCCTTTCTTGAGGACGTCGCGGGACTGCAAATTTCCGAGCGTGAGGAATTGATCGCTCATGCGTTCACTGCGCTCTATCTCGGGGAGCGCGATGCCAGCACGATGCTTACGCGCCAGGCTCTGGACAAGTTTCCTGAGCTGGAATCGACGCCGGATGTCACGCTCCTCTACCTATTCGCGCAACTCGGTTTGCCCGAAACCGAAGCCTCGGCAACCGCGGTCATCCGGGATCATCCGTCTCTGCCGACGGCGTGGTTTTACTACGGCCAGTTTCTGGAGAGCAACAAGCGCTACCGTGAAGCTGCGGCGTGCTTTGAGAAAATCACGATGCATCAGCCGCCCTGGCATCATTGGACCGTGGCGGCTGCGAGGAAAGAATTGCGCTACCTGAAGACTTACTGAGCCATTTCGAGAGTGCCTTCGATGCGCACGATTCCGAACAAATATGTTCGTAGCCTTCCACATCGGCCAAGGCTTGATCCCATGGCGTCAACCTGAACTGCTCGGCATCGGGCGGCCGCAGCCACCAATGATTGGTTTCGCCCTTGAGGTTCAGGCAATAGTCGCAGCGATAGGGGCACTGAACTTTCATACTCCCATTACATCCTTCCGAAGCAACTTTTTGCTCCGGTTTTCCTCCGTTCAATTGATTAGATCAACGCAGGGCACTGCTCGTTACGGATTGTTAGTCCTTATGCAGCCGGAACTTGCGCAGCGGAAGTCCAGTTGGTTAGAGAGTACCAGTGGCCTTTGCGGTGACTTGTGACTGACTGACCGCTGGATCTATGCCGGATTCATTCCGGATCACGACATCCACCAGGAAGTAACCAGCAATCGGGAGCACGGCGAAAGTCAGGCAGACGGGCGCAAAGCCGAATTTTTCGATCACGGCTGCCAGCGGGCGCGAAATAATCGACTGCATCACGCCATAAGCAAACACCAGCGACGCAGCGCCGAAAGCTGCGCGGTTCACGCCAAACATATCGATGGGCAGCGCGTACTGATTGACGCTCCAGGCGCACGCCCAAAAGAAACTGAAGGACATCCCGAGCGTCGCGAGCGCCGGGCCGGGCAGCAGCGGAACCGCCATGCTCCCCAGCAGGAACAAAGCGGAGATGAGACAAGCACGCTTGCGCGCGGCGATGGGCGTGCGGCCCTGGCGGACCAATCGCCACGAGATTGCACCGCCCAGAAAGCCGCCCAGGCAGCCACAGACTGGAACGATCCAGGTGTACTGCGACGCTTGTTGAGGTGTCAGGTGCTGGGTCTGGATCAAGTACGTGGGCGCCCAGTTCGCCCACAAACCGTAAAGCGTCATGCCGAGCATGTTCGAAGCGATCAGCGCCCAAAGCCCTGGATTGCGCAGAAGGCCGAAGAAGTCCGCCGACTTAGTTACACCAGGTGAAGAGACAGGCGGAATCAAGCGCGCGGTGATGATCCACACCGGAATCCAAGCCAGGCTGAGAATTCCCGCGGCGTAAAACGCCCAGTGCCAGGAGTAGGTGTAAGCAAAGTAGACCGCGAATTTCGGCGCGATTCCGGCGCCCAGGGTCAGGCCCAGCTGGCTCATGGCTTGGCCAACCGCGCGTTCCTGAGGGAGCAGGTACATCGCGATGGCCTTCGCCGCCGCGGCAATCGCACTCGCCTCAGCCGCTCCCAGCACGGCGCGCCACATCAGCAGCTCACGAACGCTGTGCGACGCTCCGGTCCCGAAGCTCGCCACGGCCCACACCGCTACGGCCGCGATGGTTCCGCGATTCACGCCGACGCGATCGATGAACCAGCCGGCGAACAAGGCGCCCAGCGCATACGCAATGGAGAATACGGCCAACAGCGAACCGTAATCGGTGTAGGTAAATGGAAATTCCGCCTGGGTTCGCCAGATGTCCGCCATAGTGGCCAAAATCTGGCGATCCAGATAATTGAGCACCGAAGCGAGGATGAAGATCGTGATCGCTACCCAGCGACTGGGGACGGGCGAACGCACATGGTGATTGTACTGAACCGCGACCAAAGCCCTGTTAAGGGGCCAAGGGAGCCGGCTCCGCCCGGAGCTGCTGCAATTGCGCTTCGACGAGATCCAAAACCTTCTCGGCGTCCGACGCTCCATCCAGAGGCAGACGCAACACCCCGGCGGGCGTGAATTGCGCGCCTTCGGTGCGTGTCACCAGGCTCATCAGACGCTTGGGATCGATTTGCGTTTCCTTGTGGAACTTCACGTTGAGCGCGCCCGCGCGGCGGTCGATGGCTTCGATCCCGAGCTTCTGTGCCGAGCCCTTGAGAGCCGAGAATTTCAGCAGGCTGCGAACCGGGGCGGGCGCCGGACCATAGCGGTCTTCGAGCTCCGCCAGAGCTTCCGCCGCGGCTTCGGTCGTGTTGGCGTCGGCGATGCGCTTGTACGCTCGCAGCCGCTGGTGTTCGTCGGAAATATACTCGGAGGAAATGCGGATGTCGAGTCCCAGATTGAGCGTGGAGTGAACTTGTAGCGGCGCTACCTCGCCTTTGAGCTCGTGCACCGTCTCTTCCAGCAGGCGAATGTACATGTCGAATCCGACCGCGCCGATGTGGCCGTGCTGCTCGCCTCCCAAAATATTGCCCGCTCCGCGCAGCTCCAGATCGAGCGCTGCGATTTTGAATCCGGCGCCCAGGTCGCTGAATTCCTTCAGCGCGGCTAAACGCTTGCGTGCGATCTCGCTCAGCTCCGTGTCGGCCGGGACCAGCAGGTATGCATAGGCTCTGCGATTCGAGCGCCCCACACGGCCGCGCAATTGATACAGCTCCGACAGGCCGTGCCGCTCTGCGTTCTCGATAATCATGGTGTTGGCGAGCGGGATGTCGAGCCCGTTCTCGGCGATCGTAGTACACACGAACACATCGAATTCGTGCTGCATGAAGCCGAGCAGCACGCGCTCGAGCTCGGTTTCGTCCATCTGCCCATGGCCCACGCCCACGCGCACGCCCGGCACAAGCTCCTGAATCTGCGCCGCCCGCATATAGATGCTGTCCACGCGATTGTGGATGAAGTAGACTTGGCCGCCGCGCGCAATTTCCTGTTCGATGGCGGTCTTGATCAGCTCGTTGCCGAAGTGCGCGACCACGGTGTGAATCGCGAGCCGGTCCTTGGGCGGAGTCTCGATTACCGACATGTCGCGCAACCCGGCCAACGACATATGCAACGTGCGCGGAATCGGCGTCGCGCTCATGGTGAGAACGTCCACGTTGTGCTTGATTTGCTTGATGCGCTCCTTGTGACGCACGCCGAAGCGCTGCTCTTCGTCGACCACCAGCAAGCCGAGATCCTTGAACTCAACGTCCTTCGAGAGCAGCCGATGCGTGCCGATCACGATGTCCACTTTGCCTTCGGCCAGGCCCTCCAGCACCGCGGCGATCTCCTTCTTGTCGCGAAAACGGCTGAGCATTTCGATGCGCACTGGAAAGGCCGCGAAGCGCCGCTTGAAGGTTTCGAAGTGCTGATAAGCGAGCACCGTGGTGGGCGCGAGCACCGCGGTTTGCTTGCCGTCGCCGAGTGCCTTGAAAGCCGCGCGCATGGCGACCTCAGTCTTGCCGTAGCCCACGTCACCGCACAGCAGGCGATCCATGGGATGCCCGCTCTCCATGTCTCTCTTGATCTGCTTAATCGCCGAAAGCTGGTCCTTGGTCTCGGTGAATTCGAAGGAATCTTCGAACTCGCGCTGCCAGTTGCTGTCGGGCGAATAAGAGAACCCCTCAGCCATGCGGCGCTGCGCGTAGAGCTTCAAAAGCTCGTCGGCCATGTCGCGCATCTTGGCTTTCACGCGCGATTTGGTCCGTTCCCACGTCACGCCGCCCAGCCGGTCGAGCCCAGGCGCCGCGCCTTCGCCCGCGCCACGATATTTTTGGATCAGATCCAGGCGCGCCAGCGGCACATAGAGCTTGGCGTCACCCGCATATTCCAGCAACATGAAATCGCCCTTGTTGTCGCCTTGTGCGATCTCGCGCGTACCTAGAAAGCGACCGATGCCATGCGCCTCGTGGACCACATAATCGCCGGGCTTCAGATCCGCCATGTCGGCGGTGAATGCGGCGAGTTGGGATTTCGTCGGACCAGGTTTCGCGACCAAATCCGACGAATCGAACAGATCCTCCGATCCGAAAACGGCAATGCGCGCGGCGGGAAATACGACACCGCGGCGAATCAGGCCCTTGACCAGGAACGTGCTCGCGGACGCGCCAGCCACATAGGACCGTTCGGCGAGATAAGGCCGGGTGGCGTCGGCCGGATCCAAGCCCAATTGGAAGGGAACCGAGTACTCCTGAAAAATGTCCGCCAGGCGCTCCAGTTCGCCGCTCGATCGGCCGAAGAAAACCACGCGATAGCCTTGCTCCACCAGATTGCGCGCCTCGGCGACCGCAGCCTGGATGTTGCCGTGAAATGCCATGGAAGGCCGGCTGGCCGTCTCGGCCGTTCCGGCCTCGTGGTTGGTTGTTAGTTGTTGGTGGCTGGTAATTAGCTCCAGTTCGCGGAGGGCGAGTTCGGCATAACCGGCCAGGCTGTCGCGTAACTCGGGCCAAGCAAAAAAGTTCGCTTCCGGCGGGCAGGGAAACGGTCGATCGGACTTTTCCTCCAAGCGTTTCCAAAACCGCTCGGCTGCGCCCGCGGCCTGCTCCGGCTCATCCACGACAACCACGGGATTCTCGGTAAGAGAAAACAGCGAATGCGATCGCGGCCGAACCAGAGGTACCGTGAACTCCCAGCCGGGAGCAGGTTCGCCCAATTCATCGAACAACTCGCGCGATTTCGGATACTCCGCCAGCGGCAAGAGGCTCGCCTCCGATACTTTCAAGACTGAGCGTTGAGTCTGCACATCGAAACGCCGGATGGATTCGATGAGATCGCCGAACAGCTCGATGCGAATCGGTTTGGATGCTTCAGCCGGGAAAATATCCAGGATGCCGCCGCGCAGCGAATATTCGCCCACCATTTCCACCGGATCGCGCTTTTCGTAACCGATGCTTTCCAGATGCGTCAGCAGATCCTGGAGCGGGATCTCTTCGCCCACCCGCAGCGATAGCGCAAGCTGCCGGTAGAACTCGGCCCCCTCTGTTCGCAGCAGCGCGGACGCTACGGGCGTGATCGTAATGCTCGCCTTATTCGAAGCCATCCGCCACAGGCCGATGGCCCGCTGCTCGCTGATCTCGCTGTGCGGTGACATCCGCTGCGCGGGAAGCACGTCGAGAGCCGGGATGGTTTGAGGGCGCGGCAGATCGGAAGTGACGAGAAGATCGAAGAAGGTGTCCACCAGTTCGGTCAACACGTCGGCTTTATTGTTGCCATCGACCACTACGATCAGGTTGCGCTCCGTCGCCTGCCACAGCAGCACGATGTACAAAGCCTTGGCGGTGGTGGTGAGTCCGGAAAGCGATAGACGCGCGTGCGGATCGCGAATCAGGCGGCCGACCACGTCCTGAAACGCAGGGTCGCGGCTGAGCGACTGGAACAAATCGCGGATTGCAGGATGAGTCACGGTTGAAAGGCGAGGAAGATCGCGCGGTGCTTCTATTTTAACGTGACGCGCGGAGCGTTACCGTGAGTCGTACGCGGAATCATGATCCGCACGAAGAGCGAGCAATCGCAACGCGTTCCCATCGCGATAGGCAACCGCCCGCACGCGCTGGGTAATCCGGAGGCTATAAAGACGTTGGCCGTTCGGACCAGTGCGCGAAAGAATCGCCTCCCACCGCAAGCCTTTGTCGCGATAGAGCTGGTCCCATTCCAGATGTCGGATTTTGCGAAGCGTCGCAAATACGGCGAGAGCTTCCTGGCGCTCCAGGGCGAACATGAACGCACGAGTCGCTCACAAGGAACCTCTGACGGCACCGCGGGCCAGTACCTCTTCCAGAATGCCCGTAGTCGAATAGCCGGGTTCCAGCGGCAGCGCGAGCACCTGGCCGCCCGCCGCCTCCACCTCCTCGCGTCCGGCGATGAAATGCGCCCAGTCGGCGCCCTTGATCAGTATGTCAGGCAGCACGGCGGCAATCAGCGCGCGCGGCGTGTCCTCGTCGAAGAACGTGACTGCGTCCACGGCGGCCAGGGCAGCCGCGAGCTCGGCGCGCTGGTCTTCGGAAATCAGCGGGCGAGTGGGACCTTTCAGCCGCTGTACGCTGGTATCGGTGTTCAATGCCAGGATCAGGATGTCGCCTAGCGAGCGCGCGGCCTCGAGCAACCGGATGTGCCCGGGATGCAGAATGTCGTAACAGCCGTTGGTGAAGACCACCTTCTTGCCGGCGCGTTTCCAAGCCGCGCGTTCGGCAATCAGTTTTTCACGTGAGTAGATTTGTCCCAACGGCCATTTTAGCGTGGGGTGATCCAGGTGGGGTGGTTCCGGCCGGCCATCGGCGTCGCGCGGCTGGCCGGGATTCTTCATTGCGTGAGCAGGATCGTCGCTGACGCGATGGCTTTCTGAGTTTCCACTGCGGTGCACGGCGTAAGTGTGTACGTGCTCAGCGCGGCGGCTGGTGTTGCTTCGTACGGTGACTCAGTGAGGAAGCCGGTCCAGTTGGGCGGCGTGGTGGTTTGGTCGACGACGGCGTGTTCGCCGCCGGCGAATCTGATGAGGTTTCTTGCCATGCTCCGAGTGTAGGACCCGAATCCCAGGACGCTGGTCAGTT
>Ga0209415_10015561_pt1 | contig 12315 bp, 9 predicted proteins | sample PeaSoiSIISIP2007_FD_187696 | JGI IMG/M metagenome (GOLD analysis project Ga0209415, IMG submission 187696) | Peat soil microbial communities from Weissenstadt, Germany - SII-SIP-2007 (SPAdes) (version 2) | ecosystem: Environmental > Terrestrial > Soil > Wetlands > Peat | place: Germany... | reverse complement strand
GGCGAACGTGACGCCGATCTTGGGCTGGACGGAGACCTGGTTGAAGGTCTCGACCACGATCTCGATCGGGTCTTCGATCGTGACGATGTTGACCTCCGGGGTCGCGATCGTGCGCAGCGCTGCGTAGAGAGTCGTCGTCTTGCCGCTGCCCGTGGGTCCGGTCACCAGGATCAGTCCGTGGGGGCGCGCCAGGAACTTCTCGGCGGTCTGCAGCTGGGTAGCGAACATCCCGAGCTCCGGAAGGTCCTGCAGCAGGGCTCCAGGGTCGAAGATGCGCATGACCAGCTTCTCGCCGAAGGCCACGGCGATGGTCGACACGCGCATCTCGACCTCGCGGTCGCCGCGGGCGGTCTTGATGCGGCCGTCCTGCGGGCGGCGTTTCTCGGCGATGTCGAGGCGCGCGAGCGTCTTGATGCGCGAGACGATGGCCGGGTGCACGACCTTCGGGAGCTGGTGCACGGTGTGCAGCACGCCGTCGATGCGCATGCGCACGACCGAGATGTCGCGCCGCGGCTCGATGTGCACGTCGCTGGCGCGCTGATCGAGCGCGTAGTGCATGATGTACTCGACCGCCGACACGACGTGGCTGTCGCTCGCCTCGATCTCCTCGACGCGATTGAGCTTCACGTAGCGCTCGAGGTTGCCGATGTCCGGCCCGCTGGTGACCTGCTGCTCGGCGGCGTCGACCGCGCCGCGGAAGCCGTAGAAGTCGGTGATGAGCCGCTGGATCTCGCTCGGCGCCGCGATCACCAGGTGCGGTTGCCGGCGTACGTGCGCCTCGAGCGCCTCGACCAGCGTGTGATCCAGCGGGTCGCCGACGGCGACCGTGACATTGTGCTCGTCGGCCGCGATGACGAGCGCGCCCTGCCTGCGTGCGAACGGCCGCGAGAGCAGCTGCGGCGCGAGCTTGGAGTCGATCTTGAGCGGGTCGAGGTCCACGAAGGGAAGGCCCACGTGCTGCGCCAGCGCCTGCATGATCGCCCGCTCGGTCAGCGGGAAGCGCGCGTCGCCCGCCTGGCCCAGACCGAGCGCGACGAGGACCTCCGCCGGGTGCACACCATCGCCGGCCCCCGGCCCCTTCCTGCGCACACCGCCGCCGCTGCGCTGCCGAAGCAGGCGCGCATGCGTCACGTCGCCCTTGGATCTCGCGTCGCGCACCTGCTCGGGCGTGATCAGCCCCGCCTGCGCCACGACGTCGCAGAGGTACTCGAAGGTGAGTGTGGCTCGGGGGCTCACCGCCCTGCCGGCGGGCATCCCAAGGAGCCTATCACCCCCTTGTCACACTTTCGGGCCGCCGCGCGATGAGCCGTAGAGGGATAATGCCGATGAACGTGTCCTCCCCCCGCCTCGTCGCCCGCCTCACCGACCCGACCCTGACCGCGGGTTTGTCGCACTTCGTGCGCGCGCGTGTTCCCGAGACCGAGGTCGAGGACATCGTCCAGGCGACGCTGTCGGACGCGCTCCAGGCCGAGCAGCACCCGGAGGAAGACGAGGACATAGTCCGCTGGGTCTACGGCATCTGCCGGCACAAGGTCATCGACTGGTTCAGGCGGATGCGTCGCGAGATCCCTCGCGATCTCGAGTCGCAGGAAGACGCCGTGCCCGCCGAGAGCGCGCCCACGAGCGCGATGGACCTCATGCGCTGGGCGCGCAAGCAGCTGCCCAAGGGCAAGGAGAACGAGCAGACCCTCGAGTGGATGCTGCGCGAGGGCGACGGCGAGAAGCTCGAGACGATCGCTGCCGAGGCGAACGTGCCGGCCCCTCGGGTGCGCCAGCGCGTGTCGCGCCTGCGCCGGTACTTCAAGGCCAAGTGGGCCGCGCAGACCGCGGCCGTGGCGGCGCTGCTGCTCGTGACGCTGGTGATCTTCCTCGCCCTGCGCGGAAAGAAGGAGGAGATCGCGCCCAGGCCCGAGCCGTCGTTCGTGCCGTCGCCCACCGCGCCGCCGCAGCCGCCCATGTCGCTTCCCGCCATGAGCACCGAGCCGTCGGCTTCCGCGGTGCCGAGCGCTTCGGCCGCGCCCAGTGCATCGGCCGCGCCCAGCGCTTCGAGCGCGCCTCCGCCGGCCCCGTCGAGCGTCGCTCCGACGCCGGTCATCACCAAGCCGACGGCCGTGCCCACGTTCACGCAGCCGACCCCGAAGACAGGTCCCAACCTGAAGAAGGGCGGCGGCAAGATGGCGCCGTCGTCGATTGAGCCGTCGGGCAGCTCGTTCCTGCCGCCACCGCAGCAGCAGGCGCCCGTTCCGCCGCCGCCCGCGCCGACCGACAAGCTCCAGAACTGGGGCGACAGCAAGTAGCGCGTCACACTCGGCGCCCCTCGCGCGACGTACAGATAGAAGCCGCCGACGCCGTCGAGAACGACGGCCGGCGCGGCCGAGGAGGGACCGATGGTCCGCGAGGGAGAGCGCGCGCGAGGAGCGCGTGCGATGGCGATGGTGTGTACGGCGCTCGGGCTTGCGGCGATGGTCGTCGCGCCGCTCGCTCGCTCCGAGACCCCGGCTTCGCCGGTGGCGGCGGCGCCCTCGGCTCCGTCGGCGGCCGCGTCGTCGGTGGGCGAGGGGACCTCGACGCGCGCGAGCGCGGCGCCGGAGGTGCCGGCGTGGATCGAGGCAGAGGCGGCGGCCGGCAAGGCGTTCGTCTACCCGCCCGCGCGCGCCAGCGAGTCGGCAAGGCCCGTCACGGTGCTGCTGCACGGCATGTGCGGGCACCCGCAGAGCGCCTGCGGTCCGTTCGTCGGCGTGTCGACGTCGCGCGGCTGGCTCGTGTGCCCGCGGGGCGAGGATGCCTGCGGAGGCGGCACGAGGTGGCGCCTGCGCGGTCCCGACGACGCGCAGCTGGTCGAGGCGAGCGTGAGCGCCGTGGCCCGCGAGCACGCGGGCGAGGTGGACCAGGCGGCGCCGCGGGTGCTCGTGGGGTTCTCGCTCGGCGGGATCGCGGCGGTGCAGATCGCGCAGGCGGCGTCGAAGGGGACCTACGCGGGGCTCGTGGTGATCGCCTCGCAGGTGCACCCTGATGCCGCACAGCTCAAGAGGGCAGGGGTGCAGAGGGTGGTTCTCGCGGCCGGGGACCTCGACATGACGAGCGCGCCGCTGCAGCAGGACGCGGCGGCGCTGGTGAGGCAGGGAGTGGCGACGAGGTTCGTGAGCCTCGGCAAGTTCGGGCACGGCTACCCCGCGGACATGGAGGACAGGATGCGCGAGCCGATGCAGTGGGTGGCGGGTGGGGGATGACGCTGCCGGAGTGCTTGCGCGGCTCGTCGCGGAAGATGTAGCGCGAGCTGGTAGTCTCACAGTGGGTCATGCCGTCGAAGAGGCCCTCGCGCTCACCGAAGTCGCCTCCCCGGCGCGATCCGCGCGCCGAGTCGACGCCGCCGACCCATCTGCAGGGGAGCAAGCGGAGCCCCTCGGCCACCGTCAAGGCACCTCCGCTCGGGAACGCGGGCGCGGGGCCGAACGTCGCCGCGATCGAGCAAGCTCTGGCTCAGGAGAAGCGAGAGCGCGCCGCGGAAGCCGTCTTGATGGGGGAGATGCTCGTGCGCGTCTCGGATGTCGAATCGGAGCTGAAGGAGGCCAAAGCCCTCGGCGATTCGCTCGCTCAGCGAGCGCTGGCCGCCGAGGCGCTCGCGATCGAAACGAAGGGCGAGCTGGAGGCCGCACGCAAGGCGCAGGCAGCGGCGGAGGCCTCGCTGACCGATGCTCAGCGCACGGCGAAGGAAGCCCGCGCAGAGGCCGAAGGTGCCTCGAGGGAGCTCGAGGGGAGGGTCACCGAGGCCGAGGAGGCCGCGTCTCTGGTCGCCCACGGGCTGGCCGAGGTCGAACGCAAGCTCGAGGAATCGGAGGCGCAGCGCAGGGCGCGAGAGCAGGAGCTCGTCGAGACGCGCGCCGAGCTCGCCCGAGCGAAGCAGGAGACGGCGGCCGGCAGAGCCGAGGTCGCTGAGCTGCGCAAGGCGCAGGCGGCGATGGTCGCGGACTTGCGCGCAGTGCAAGAAGCAAAGGTCACCAAGTTGCGCGCGGCGCACGAGGCGAGGGTCGCGGAGCTTGGCGCGGCGCACGAGGCGGCGATCGGGGAGCTGCGTTCGGCGCTCGCGGCCGAGATCGCAGGGTTGCGCGAGGCGCACGAGGTTGCGTTGGCGGAAGCCCAGTCGCAGCTCGCGGCGGAGCACACCGCCCTTGCCACGGCCGAGGCGCGGAAACGCTGCGCTTGCGGACACTCGAGCAGGCGCGGGAGGCGCTGCGACCTCCACCGAAGGACGACGTGCGCCGATGACTCTCACGAGGCTGCCGGCGACTTCGAGGTCTGCCTCGATCGGCATGTTGTCGCCCGCGTTCAGCGTGACCTTGATCTCGATGCCCATCCGGTAGACGGGGCGAGAAGGGCGTGCAAGGAGTCGACGGCCAGCAAGCGGCGCGGGATGCGACGTATCGCCTCTTCCAGGCGTCCGCTCATGCTGGAAGCGCGTACAACTTGGAGGCCGACGTCTCGACCTGCCCTTGTGTGTTACCCGCGAGCACCGCATCGATGATGCTCGCGAGGTCCGCGTTCCCGTCACGCACGAGTTCCAGCCACTCCCGGGGTCGGAGTCGGAGTCGGGGTCGCCCTTACACCCCTCACGCCGATGCTAGTGCTTCGCTTCCGTCTCCTCGGCGTGCTCCCCGTCTCCGTGCATGAAGAAGAAGGAGTCCTCGTGCCCAGCCGCAGGCTTCACGTACCGCGCGGCCGTCGAGGATCTCGATGGCCTCCTCGTGGACCCTGCCCTCCTGCGCCGCGTGGAAGAGGTGCACCACGCTCTGCTCGAGCATGAGCTAGCGGTCCGGCCCTCTCCCGCCTACCCTCCGGAGCCCAATGAGCGCCGACCTCTCGCCCATCGACCGCGACCTTGCCGAGCTGCTGGACCTGGGCGAGCGCATCCTACGCATGGCTCGCGAACGCGGAGGCGCCGACATGGTCGCCGAGTGCGTGCTGCGCTCCGGCGCCGAGCTCTCGGCCAAGGTGCGCAAGGGCGAGCCCGAACTCGTCGAGGAGGCGGGGACCCGCTCGGCGGGCCTGCGGGTCATCCAGGGCAAGCGCGTCGCGTCGACGTCCACCAGCGACCTCACCGACCCCGGGCTCGATCGCTTCGTGTCGGACGCCATCGAGCTGGTCGGGCTGTCGCAAGAAGACCCCTTCGCGGGCCCGGCCGATGCGAAGCTCCTGTGCGATCCGTCCAAGGCTCCCGATCTGGACCTGTACGACCCCGCGGGTGGCGCGGTCGATGCGGGCCGCGCCATCGCCATCGCCCGCGAGGGCGAGGCGGCCGCGCTGGCGTTCGACCCTCGGATCACCAACAGCGAGGGCGCCACCTTCGGGCGCACCGCGGGCGGCGCCGTCGTCGCGCTGTCGAGCGGCTTCCGGGGCGTCACCAAGGGCTCCTACCAGTCGCTCTACGTCGTGCCCATCGCGGCCGACGAGGGCGGCAAGAACCGCCGCGGCTACCACTGGACCGCGAGACGGCACCTCGCCGAGCTCGATCCTCCGGCCGAGGTCGGGCGCGAGGCGGCACGCCGCACGCTGCGCAAGCTGGGTGCTCGCACCGTGCCCACGTGCGAGGTCCCGGTCGTCTTCGATCCCGACGCGGCGCGGTCCATCCTGGGCATGCTCGCAGGCTGCGTGATGGGAAGCTCGATCTGGCGCAAGTCGAGCTACCTCGTCGGACGCGAGGGCACGCGCGTGGCCAGCGATCTGGTGACCGTGATCGACGATCCGCTCCTGCCCCGCGCGCCCGGGTCCCGGCCGTTCGACGGCGAGGGGCTCGCCAGCCGGCGCAACCTGGTCGTCGAGAAGGGAACGCTCCGGACGTACCTGTGCGACAGCTACTCGGCGCGCAAGCTCGGCCGCGAGAGCACGGGCAGCGCGTCGCGCGGGGGCGGGGCGGGGGTGGGGCCCAGCACCACCAACTTCGTGCTCCAGCCGGGGACCGACTCGAACGAGACCATCGTCAAGGCGACCAAGCGGGGCCTCTACGTCACCGAGATGATGGGCTTCGGGTTCAACGCCGTGACGGGCGACTTCTCGCGCGGAGCTTCCGGCTTCTGGATCGAAGATGGGGCTCTGGCCTACCCCGTGAGCGAGGTCACCATCTCGCTCAACATCGACGACCTTTGGAAGACCATCGACGCGATCGGCAGCGATCTCGATCTGCGCACGGCCACGGCTTCTCCGACGATCCGCGTCGCGAAGATGACGGTCGCCGGCGGCGCGTGACTCAGCGACCCGTCAACAGCTCGCACGAGCTCGCGCTGGCGATCGACGCCACGTCGCCGCACCACACGAGGCCGAGCGCGTCTTGCGGCAGGCTGACGATGAAGCCCGTGTGCGCGGACCCCGCCCTCACGTCCGGAGAGACGAAGCCGGTGTCCCAGATGCGCGTGGCCCCGTCGCCGAGGGTGTCGATCTCGAACGGGGCCGCGGCCGTCAGCGGAGACACGGTCGCGTAGCCGAGCGAATCGACGGGCGGCGTCGTCGACGGGCTCGTGACGCTCGCCGGATCGACCTCGGGGGCGAGCACGGTCTGTCCCATCCGGACCGAGAGCGACGGCGCGGGCGGCGTGCCGTCGGCGCCCAGCGCCGCGTGGATGAAGCGCACCAGCGCCGTCTGCGCGGCAGGCATCTCGTCGGTGAACGCCGCCATCGACAGGGCCGAGGGCCCGGCCTCCACCGCGGCGAGGCCCAGGATGGTCACCGTGTAGCTCTTGCCCGCGTCGAGCGTCACCCGACCGATGAAGAGGGGCTTGCCGCACGACAGCTGATTCGGAGCTACGAGCGCGAGGTCGAGCGTGCCGGCCGCCGGCAGCTGCACCTGCGGACTGACGGCCGCGAAGCCAACCTGCACGGGCGGCCCCACCGGCCCTCCCTCCGTCGCGGCGTCGGCCTCGGCATCCGGCTCGGCCGGCGCGTCGAGGGTCGCGTCGATCGCGCCGTCCACAATCGCGTCCGCGAGCGCGTCGGACATGGCATCCGCCGCCGTCTCCGCCGGAGCGTCGGTCACGCTGCCGTCGGGCGCCGCATCCGACGAGGCCTCTCCAGCCTCCCCTCCGCCGTCTCCGCCGGCATCCGCGAGCCCTGCGTCGCCGGCGCCGGTGCCTGCGTCGGGCGGCGTCACATCCACCGGGCCGGTGAAGGCCGACGCCCCCGCCACGCGCCAGCAGAAGTCGACCTGCCCCAGGTCCGGCGACATGTTCGCCAGCCGCAGCGTCGTCGAGATCTCAGGTCCGCCTTCGGGCTCGGCGTCGCCGCCGCCCGCCTCGGGCCCTGGCTGCACGCCGCGATAGTCGGCCGACGCGTCGGCCGCCGCCCCCTGGTTGGAGCACCCGCCAGCGGCGGCGCTCGTCAGGAGCAAGAGTGCTGCAAAGGAACGACGCATGACAAGGCGGGCGGCCGAGCGCCCGGCGAGCTCCAGCTTACGATGACGCTCGTTCCGGTGCTATCGCTTGGTCGGTGACCCCCGAGGACATCAAGGCGCTCCGCAAGGAGCTCGCGTGCACGGCCAAGGAGCTCGCCGCAGCGCTCGGTCTCGACCAGGCGACCGTGCTGGCCTGGGAGGCGGCGGAGAGGTTTCCCACCAAGGTCCACGTCGACCGCATGAACGAGCTACGCGCGAAGGGCCCGGGTGCCGTTCCGAAGAAGGCCAAGGCGGGGGGCGATCCCGTCAAGTCGCTCGCTGATCCGCAGGTCTGGGAGCTCTTGCGCAAGATCGCCGCGCACAAGAAGCTCCGCGACGAGGTCGCGAAGCTTGCCGAGAAATATCCCGACCCGGCCGGCGACTAAGGCGCAAGCCTCAGGAGGTCGTCGTGTCGTCCAGATCGTCCTGCGTCGGAGGGGCCGGCGGGGCGAGGGTGTCGTGGTGGTCGCCTGGCGGGGAGATGGTGTCGCCACCGGCTTCCGCCTCGGGAAAGACGTCCCCCAGCTCCGACTCGGCCACGCGCCGCGACTCGTCCGACAGCTCGGTGAACTCCTTGAGGGTCGGCAGGTCCTTGAGCGACTTGAGCCCGAAGAACTCGAGAAACTGACTCGTAGTCCCGTAGAGCAGGGGACGCCCGGGCTCGTCTTTCTTGCCCAGGATGCGCAAGAGGTCACGCTCGAGCAGCAGCTTGAGCGTCGCGCCGCTGTCGACGCCGCGGATGTCGTCGATCTCGGGGCGCGTGACCGGTTGCCGGTACGCCACGATGGCGAGCGTCTCGACCTGCGCGCGCGTCAGGCGCACCGGGCGCTCGGCCGACAGCTCGCGCACGAAGGGCGCGAACTGGGCGCTGGTGCGGAAGAGCCACCCGCCCGCGATCTCGTCGAGGACGATGCCGCGCTTGGCGTAGATCGCCTTGAGCTCCTGGAGTAGCTCGCGCACCTGCTTGACCGGCGCCGACGCGAGGCGCGCGATCTCGCGGTCCTTCACCGGCTTGTCGCTGGCGAACACCAGGGCCTCCACGAGTCCCTGCAGGTGGGCGCGCGACAGCTCTCGCGCGGCCTCGACGTCGGCGTCTTCCGCCGCGTCGTCGCGCGGGATCGTCAGGTCCTCGCCCGTCAGGTCGACGGTGGTCTCGTCCCAGGCCGGCTTCTCGTCGGACTTGGGCGGCACCGTGTCTTCCGCTCCGCTCCTGGTCTGCGGTTCCGGCGCGTCGCCGTCTTGCTCATGGCTCACGGGGGGGATCCTCATCATCGGGGGCGGCGAGCTCGATGTACAGCGGGCCGAGCGGCTCGGCCTGCATCAGGCGGGTCATCCGCAGCTTGGTCATCTCGAGCAGCGCCAGGAACGTGATCACGAGCTCGAACTTGTTCGCGAGCCCCTCGAACATCTCGTCGAACGCGATGCGCCGGCGCGTCTTCAGCAGGTCGCTCAGCTCGCCGATGCGATCGGTGAGCGAGATGCGGTCGGCGACGATGTCGTGCGACAGCTTGACCTTGCTTCTGTCGAGCACCCGCTGGAACGCCTCGACCAGAGCGAAGATGGGGATCTCGGCGAGCGGAGCGGGCCCGGTGGAGACCGACTCGTCGACCGGCGCGCCTCGGAGAAAGATGTCGCGCCCCGCCACGCCCCGCGCGGCGAGCTGCTCGCCCGCGTTCTTGTACTTCTGGTACTCGAGCAGCCGCTTGATGAGGGCCTCGCGCGGGTCGATCTCGTCCTCGGGGTCGAGCTCGTCTTCCTGCCCCGGCGGAGGCGCCGGCAGGAGCATCTTGGACTTGATGTGCGCGAGCGTGGCCGCCATGACCAGGTACTCGGCGGCGACGTCGAGCTGCATCAGCTCCATCACCGCGAGGTACTCCAGGTACTTCTCGGTGATGAACCCGATGGGGATGTCGAGGATCTGCAGCTCGTGCTTCTGGCAGAGGTGCAGGAGCAGGTCGAGCGGCCCCTCGAAATGGGGCAGCTGCACGGACCAGGCGGCAGATCCGGCTTCTGAGGTCTCCCCGTCGGTCACGGGTTGTCTCTTATCATTGGTGATGACCTTGCAACATGGGCGCAGGAGCCAGGGAGGAGGCTTCCTCCAAGGGCTCCCAGAGGGATCCCATGCCGTGGAGGAGGGTTCCTCCAGGCCTGGAGGAGGGATCACCATGGCAGGAGGAGGCTTCCTCCAGCCCTGGAGGAACGGACCCATGGCGTGGAGGAGGCCTCCTCCACCCGTGGAGGAACCTTCCCCCATGCCTGGAGGAAGGGATCCCATGGCCAGGAGGAGGCTTCCTCCAGCCCTGGAGGAACGGACCCGTGGCGTGGAGGAACCCTCCTCCACACGAGGAGGAACGTTCCCCTATGCCTGGAGGAAGGGATCCCTACGCCTGGAGGAAGCCTCCTTCACTCTTGGTGAGCAGTTCTGACCCTGATCGCGGCGCGACCGTTGCACCCTGGGGCCCCGAGGCCCATGGGAGCACCGCAATCGCCGACAAACGGGGCATCCGGCCGCACTCTGCCTCCCGAGCTGGGTCCGGACGGCTCCATCCTGGCGCGACGTGCGCGCCAGGGGGGCGCGGAGGTACGATGCTCAGCGTGAACCCCGCGCAGGAGGCCGCGACGCCCAAGGCGTGCCCGTCGTGCGCCAAGCGCTACCCGGCCGACGCCCTGTTCTGCTCCTTCGACGGCGCCCCGCTGACCACCACCCCGGGCGCCGTAGCGGCCGCGGCCGCTACCGACGTGTACGTGGGCCGCGAGATCAACGGGCACATCGAGATGCGCCAGCTGGTGGGCATCGGGGCCATGGGGCGCGTCTACCGGGCCTTCCAGAAGGGGATCGACCGGGACGTCGCGGTGAAGATCCTGCACCGCGAGCTGTCGGCCAACCAGACGCTGGTGCAGCGATTCCACCGCGAGGCCAAGGTCGCCTCGCGCCTCGCGCACCCGAACGTCGTTCACGTGCTGCTCGCCGGGCAGCTGCCCGACGGGGCCATGTACATCGTCATGGAGTACCTCGACGGCCTGTCGCTCCAGAGCGCGCTCGCCGCGGTCGGCGGCGCGATGCCCCTGCCACGCGTGCTGCACATCGCGCTGCAGCTGTGCGACGCCGCAGGCGAGGCCCACGCGCAAGGGATAGTGCACCGGGACATGAAGCCCGAGAACGTGATGCTCGTGACGCGCTCGAACGACCCGGACTACGTCAAGGTCCTCGACTTCGGCATCGCGCGCCTCAACTGGGGCGAGCAGTCGATGGCGACGGCCGCGGGGCTCATCTTCGGCACCGCCCGGTACATCTCGCCCGAGGGGGCGCAGGGCGAGCGGGTCGGCCCGCAGGGGGACGTCTATTCGATCGCGACGATGGTCTACCAGATGCTCGCCGGGCGAACGCCGTTCGACGCCGACCAGGCCGTCGCGCTGCTCGTGCAGCAGATCCACGACGCGCCGCACCCGCTCAAGAGCATCGAGCGCGCGGCCTACGTGCCCGACCCGATCGCGTCGGTCGTGATGCAGAACCTCTCCAAGAAGCCCGAGGATCGCGCCGAGAACGCCGGGGCCCTGGGCCGGATGTTGCTCGAGGCGGCGGTCGCCAGCGGGCTGTCGGCGCAGGACATCCTGGCGCGTCCGGCGATGCTGTCCGCTGGGCGCGGGCAGCACGGCAGCGTCGTCCAGATGGCGTCGATGCAGCGCACCAAGCAGATGCAGCTCAGCCCCGAGGACGCCGCGCGCGTCGCGGCGACGACGCAGCCACCTACTGGTGAGGTGTCGCGCGTGACCAAGACCGCGTACCTCACGCCCGCCCCGGGGGCGACCGAGGGGCGTACGCAGGTGAGGACCGAGATGGCCGAGCCCGAGGCCCTGCCGCCGGGCGCCGAGACCACCAAGTGGACGCCTCCCGCGGACTTCGAGGCGAGGCTCGTCCCGCCTCCGCCGCCGTCGGGCGTGGACCTCACGATGGATGATCGCGATGATCTCGCCGATCGCGCCAACAGCCAGGTGCCGCCCTCGCGCACGGCCCTGACGACGCCCTCCGCGCCAGTCACCGCGCCGCCATCCTCGCGCACCGCACCGCCCTCCGGTCGCACCGCACCGCCGTCGAGCCGCCCCAGCTTCTCGAACGTCACCACGCTCGGCGACGAGAAGAGCGACATCGCGGCGGCGTCGCGACAGCCCGAGAGCGGCCGGTCGCTGATGCTCGTCGTCGCATGCTTCCTGGTCGGGGCGGTCGGCATGGGTCTGGTCGCGTTCAAGATGGGGCTCATCGGGGGGCGGCCGGCGCCTCACCCGGTCGCCGCTGCCACCGCGACCGCAACGACGACCGGAGATGTCGTCCCGACCGTGTCACCCGAGCCACCTCCGGCAGTGCCGGGTTCGGTGGTCGCGACGGCCATCCCCCCCTTGTCGCTCGATCGGGCGTCGTCGAGCATCGCGAGCGCGACGGCCGGCGCGGCGAGAGCCGTCATCGATACGTCGAGCGCGAAGCCGGCGATCGGTCAGCCCGTCGACTTCGTCGGTCGCCTGGTCGGAGGACACCCCTCCAAGGTCGACGGTGCGAGGTTCCACATCTCGGGGCCCGGCATCCCGCCCGGCACCGACGTCAGCGCGGTCGACGACGGCTCGGGGGCATACCGGGCGTCGTTCACCTTCATGCAGGCGGGCCGCTTCGAGGTGGACTTCGGGATCCGGGCCGACGGCACCCCCGCACGGGCTTCTCGGCTCCTCGTGGTGGGCGACTCGCGAAATCAGGCCCCCGCGGCCGCGCAGACAGACACGCCTCCGCCCGCCCCGGTACCCGCGCCGGCCCCGTCGCCGAGCGCGAAGTGGATGTAGCGCCGCGACCGCCGCGCTACGATCGCCCCACGATGCGCGCGACACCGCTCAAGACGCGCTTCGTGATCCTC
>Ga0209415_10015560_pt1 | contig 12315 bp, 11 predicted proteins | sample PeaSoiSIISIP2007_FD_187696 | JGI IMG/M metagenome (GOLD analysis project Ga0209415, IMG submission 187696) | Peat soil microbial communities from Weissenstadt, Germany - SII-SIP-2007 (SPAdes) (version 2) | ecosystem: Environmental > Terrestrial > Soil > Wetlands > Peat | place: Germany... | reverse complement strand
CCCTCGGCCTGCCCGAACTGCCGCTCGAGATGATCCCTCACCTGGCCGAGCACTTCGCCGAGCCGTGCCAAATCGTCTCCGGGCGCTACCGAGCGCCCTCTGCTCCGGGAGCGTCGACGACTATCCGCGACGAGAGCGTCCGACGCTACACAGCGCCCGGCCCCGCATAGGTCTCCGGTTTCGGAGCCGGCTAGGGTCCTTCGTGGGAATACGGCTGATCTGAGTTAGGAGCCTAAATGTCAAGGTCAAGGCAATGGAGTGTCAGAACCGGTGCCGCCGGGCTGGTGAGCGCCAGTTTGAATTGCTACTTGGCCTAGCAACATAGGGAGCCTAAGAGATGACCGCAGCACCCGACATGGCACTGGCACGGTTTATCCAACACACCCTCCTACAGCTTGGGGTCACGGCCGACGCAATGAGCAAACATTGCCTCCAGGCCGCGGAGTACGGCTTCGATGCTGCCATGGTGCCCGGGGTATGGGTGAACCTGGCCCGGGGGATCTTGGCCGGCACAGGGGTCAAGGTCGTTTCCGCCGTTGACTTCCCTCTCGGTTGCATGACAACGGCCAGCAAAGTGGCGGAAGCCCGAGCGTTAGTCGCCGCCGGGGCCGAAGAGCTGGATATCGGCGTCCGCACCGGGCACCTGCGCAGTGGGCTTTATGATGATTACCGAGAAGATATCGCGGCTGTCGTCAGCTCTGTCGATGTCCCCATCAAGGTGATGTTGGAGCTCCCCCTTTTGAGCGCCCCTCAACGAAAGCGCGCCGTCGAGCTCGCGGTGGCCGCGGGTGCGGCCTGGTTGAAGAACGCAAGCAGCGGGGATGTCGGCGTCGCTACGTCGGAAGACATTTCCTTCCTGCGCGACCACGCCCCCTCTGACGTCCACATAAAGGCCTCAGGAGGGATCAGTTCGGCCCGCCAGGTGCGAGATCTGATTTCTGCCGGGGCCGAGCTCGTGGGGACGAGCGCCGGCTTGTCAATTATCGGAGCCGAGCCTGACGCGGCCTCTTCTTACTGACCCGCGCCATGAAGATCACGGACGCTCGGGTCATCGTTACCTCGCCAGGACGCAATTACGTCACCGTCAAGATCGAGACCACCGACGGCGTGCACGGGGTCGGTGACGGCACCCTCAACGGCCGTGAGCTGGCCGTGGCGTCGTACCTCGAGGACCACCTCCTGCCCCTCATTGTGGGCCGCGACCCCGATGACATAGAGGACATCTGGCAAATGCTTTACAAGGGCGCGTATTGGCGGCGAGGGCCGGTGACTATGGCCGCCATCGCTGCCATCGACGTCGCCCTGTGGGACATCAAGGGCAAGGTGCTCGGCACCCCCCTGTGGAACTTGCTCGGTGGCCGTTCGCGGACGGGAGTCCTCGTCTATTCCCACGCCAGCGGCCGTCGCCTCGGAGAGGCCGTGGACAAAGTCTTGGAACTACAGGCCCAGGGCTATAAGGCAATCAGGGTGCAGTGCGTCGTCCCGGGGATCGAAGAAATGTACGGTACTCCCCACGCCGATGGAGAAGCCGAGGATGCAACGCTACCTTTTGTGGAGCGTGGGTGGGACACAGCTAGCTACCTCCGCTTCGTGCCAGAGCTGTTCCGGTCTGTGCGTACCGCGACCGGACCGGAACTACAACTCCTGCACGATGCCCATCACCGCCTTACCCCGATTGAGGCCGCAGGCTTAGGCCGCTGCCTCGAGGACATCGGGCTGTTCTGGCTGGAGGACCCCGTGCCGGCTGAGCCGCAAGCGGGGTACCGGATAATCCGCCAGCACACCACTACGCCGATCGCCGTGGGCGAAGTGTTCAATACCGTGTACGACTGCGAGCAACTCGTCCGCGAACAGCTGATCGATTTCCTGCGGATGAGCATCGTCCATGCCGGCGGCGTCACCCATATGCGCAAGGTGGCGGCCTTTGCCGAGATCTACCAGGTACGGCTCGGTTGCCACGGTGCGGCCGATCTTTCGCCGGTGACGATGGCCGCGGCGGCACATTTCGGTATCGCCACTCACAATGTCGCCATCCAGGAGTACGCGCCCCACCCGGCACAAGCTAACGAAGTGTTCCCTCACGAGTGGTCGGTCAAAGACGGCTATCTGACACCCGGAGACGCGCCAGGCCTTGGGGTCGATATTGACGAGCACCTTGCCCAGCAGTTCCCGTATGCGCGGGCATACTTGCCGATCAGCCGGCGGACAGACGGCACGATGGGCTCCTGGTGACTTTGTCGCCTAGCGCAAAGAAAAGTGGCCTCGTACGTGCATAAGAGCCCCGTCCACGGTGAGCACCGAACCGGTCACGTAGGCTGACTCGTCAGAGAGAAGAAAGCGGACGGGCCCGACCATATCCTCGGGCTGGCCGACCCGGCGCATCGGGATGCCGACGTTTTCGGCTGGGTCGTCACCGGCATTGGGGTTCATGCCAGCGGTACGAGTCGACCCGGGAGCTATGGCATTAACCCGGATACCAAACGGCCCGCCTTCCACGGCCCCGGCCGTCACTAGCGAGTTCACGGCCGCCTTCGCCGCCGAGTAGACGGCTTGGCTGGGCAGCCCGATTAGCCCGTTTATGGAGCTCACGACCACGACGGACCCCCGCGTGCCCTGCCGGCGGAGGGCCAGGTGAGCGGCGCGCATTACCAGGAAATTACCCTTAAAGTTGACATCGACAAGGTGATCGAACATTTCCGGGCTGGTCTCGCTCAGATAAGCCTTCGCCAGCACGCCGGCGCAACTGACTACTCCCCGCAAAGGGCCGGACCGCCCTGCCGCCTCGAACAGGATTTCCACGTCGCCCGGCTTGGCTACGTCGGCCGCCACGGCAACTGTCCCGTGCGCAGCTGCCAGGGCCTCAATTTCGGGCATCCTTTCGGGCAGGTCACAGGTGACCACCGTCCATTCGCGCGCCAAGGCAATGGCAAGCTGCTTGCCGATCCCGCTGGCCGCGCCGGTCACCACTACGACCCCTTTGGCACGTTCAGCTGGCACGGCCGGTCACTGTCCTCTTAGTGAGGGTTTGCAGAAGCACTCGGCTCGCCATCACGGTGCGCTCTGGTCGTCCGCCGCAATCGACGATCGCCTCCAGGCGGCGAAATCAGCTTCAATATCTTGGCGCCATGTGCTCACATCGATGTCACCGCTGGTGTATTTTCCTTCGGCGAGCCGTAGCTTGCCGAACTTGTCCCGCACGACGGTGTCCTCGGCGCTTTCGGCCACCTCTTCGGCGAGGTGCGGAGGGATGGACATGACCCCGCTCGGCGTGCCTAGGATGACGTCGCCTGGCAGAACGGTCATGTGGCCAACTCGCACGGGGATGTTGATCCCAGCCAGTGTTACCTCGGCGATAGCGCTCGGGTCCACACCCAGGAAGTAGAAGTTGACGTTATCGAGCTCCATCAGGCCCTGGTAGTCGCGGATGCCGCCGTAGATCACTGCCCCCGCACCTGTTCGCACCTTGACGGCAGTACCGAGATTGTCACCGACCACCGTCCCGTCTTTTACCTTGCCGAAAATGTCGACCACCATAACGTCACGCCGGCCCAGACTTTCGATGACCCAAGAGTTCTGGCCGCCGCTGCTCCCTCGCCCCTCGCCGACGCCTGTCTGTTGCACCACGGAATGAAAATCGGGACGGAACGGGAGGAACTGGGCCGTCACCGCCCGTCCGACGGTGACGCGGCCAGGGTGAGTTTCTCGCCAATGGCCCTCGAACTGGAGCGGGTAACCGTGGTCCCGCGTCACCTTCCAGGCGTGCTCGGTCGTCGCCCGCACGATGCGGTCCAGTACGTTGTCCGGCACACAAGGACGGCCGTCTGGGAAGCGGCCGAACGGGTTTAGTGGAGTGAGTGCCTCCAGCTCCTGGGGGGTCGGTTGGATATGCAAATGCACCACTTAGCTATGCCAAACCGCATCGCAGAGGGCCCGGATGTACCCGAGGGCAAAAAGGCGCCCATAGGCCGAATACCCGGGGTTGTCGTTGCTGTCGCCATCGACGGTCGGGACGTGGTCGGGCCGGAGCGGGCCCTCGTAGCCGACCTGCTTGTATGCCTCCATGCATGCGACCAGGTCCGTCTGGCCTTCGTCGTGCCAGGTCTCGACGAACTTTTCGGCGGTGCCCCTGACGTCTCTGAGGTGAACGAAGAAAATCTTCTTCTGGCTACCGAAATGCCGGATGACCGCAGGCAGGTCGTCGGTCATGAGGGTGAAGTTCCCCTGGCACAACGTGATCCCGTTGCTCTCGCTGGGTACCAGGTCCAAGAGCCGCTGGTAATTGTCGACGCTGCGCATGATCCGCCCTACCCCGCGGATCGGTGACAGGGGTGGGTCGTCGGGGTGCATAGCGAGGCGGACGCCGGCGCGTTCGGCCACCGGTAGGACTCGACGGAGAAAATACTCCAGCGTTTCCCAAAGCTTTTCCTCACTGATCGGGCCGAGGTCGCTGGGAGGCGCGTCAGCCAGTTTTGCGGCGTCGAACTCGCTTACTAGCGAGCCGCCTCGACCGGGCACAGCGGTCGCCGTGCGAAGCCAGTTGAAATCGGTCATCCACTCGTAGCACCAGACCGGTACCTGCAGCTTCCCCATGTTCTCGATCAGGCGGCACACGGTGTCGATCTCTTGGTCCCCACCGGGCAGCCCCCGCTTGGCCAGGTTGAGGGGCGGCCGGGCCTCGATGGCGATCAGCTCGAAGCCGCCGGCGCGGTAATCCTCCTTCAGCCGCAGTAGTGGCATGTAGTCCCATGGTTGTTCGGCAGGGAAGACCTTTGTGTCTATGACCGGGAGGCCGCCGACGGCGTACTCCACGCCGGCCTGCTGGCAGAGCCGGCTCACAAGCGAGGGCTGTGGGGACCAGAGCGCCTCGGCCAGCTTGATCATTCGCCTCCGCCCACCGGGGTGGGCAGAGCGGTGACCGGCGTGCCGAACACGTCCTTGCGCACCGCTTCCTCGGCGAAGTGGCATGCCACCAGATGCCCGTCGGCGACCGCCTCGAGCGGTGGTTCCTCGGTGCTGCACACCTCTTGAGCCAGCGGGCACCGGGTGCGGAACCGACAGCCCGACGGAGGGTCTAGCGAGCTCGGTACCTCACCGGAGACTACGACCCGCCGGTGCTCCCGGCTGAGCCTGGGGTCGGCGATCGGCACAGCCGAAAAAAGCGCCTGAGTATAAGGGTGGTAAGGACGTGCGTACAGGGAATCGCGCTCGGCCAGTTCCACGATCTTGCCTAGGTACATTACGGCGACGCGGTCGCTCATCTCCCCTACGACTGCAAGGTCGTGGGCGATGAACAGGTACGACAAGCCCAAGCGGTCCTGCAGGTCCGTCAGCAGTTGGAGGATCTGCGCTTGGATCGAGACGTCGAGCGCAGAGACCGGCTCGTCGAGCACGATGAGGTTTGGCTCTACAGCCAGCGACCGAGCGATCGCGATCCGCTGGCATTGGCCGCCGCTGAACTCGTGCGGGAAGCGCGAAACGGCGTCGGCAGAGAGCCCCACCACCTCCAGCAGCTCGCGCACCCGCTGACGTCGCTGGTTCCGAGGCACCAGGTCGTGGATTTTGAGCGGCTCGCCGATGAGCTGGCCCACGGTGTGGCGCGGGTTGAGCGACCCTATCGGGTCCTGGAAAACGATCTGCATGTGCCGGCGCAACGCCGTCAGGTCGCGGGCCGCGAGCTTGGAGAGATCCTGGCCCTGGAAGCGGATCGTGCCGGCGGTCGGCCGATCGAGATATAGGACGGTCCGCCCGGTGGTCGACTTCCCGCACCCGCTCTCGCCGACCAGCCCGAGCGTCTCGCGGCTCGCAATCGAAAGGCTCACCCCGTCGACGGCGTGGACGGTCTCGTGGGAGCGGAAGACCTTGCCCGGGCCGCGGACGTGGTAATGCACGACCAGCCCGTCGACCTCGAGCAGCGGGGCCCCCGCCACCGCGACGTCCCGTTCCTCGACCTCTCGGGCGGTGCCGTTGCTCACGAGGCGATCTTCTCACCGGTCTCGACCGGGTTCCAGCACGCGATCGAATGACCGGGCGCGATCTCCTCGAGGGGTGGCGTTTCCGTCCCGCACTGGTCCGTAGCGCGCTCACAGCGCGGAGCGAAGGGGCATCCTTCGCTGAGTTTTGTCACCTGGGGGGGGAGCCCCGGGATGGCGGCGAAGACCCGCGACCTCGTCGCAGTGAGCCGCGGCACGCAGCGGAGCAACCCGACAGTGTAGGGATGCGACGGGTGGTCGAAGAGGTCGAGGACCGTGGCCGTCTCCATCACCCGGCCGGCGTACATGACCACGACACGGTCGCAGTGACCGGCGACGATACCGAGGTTGTGCGTGATCAGGATGGCGCCGAGGTTGGAGCGGTCGACGAGGTCGTCGATCAGCTCAAGGATTTGCGCCTGGATCGTCACGTCGAGGGCAGTCGTCGGTTCGTCGGCGATCAGCAGCCGAGGTTGGCAGGCCATGGCGAGGGCTATGATCACCCGCTGTCGTTGCCCGCCGCTCAGGCGGTGCGGGTACTCCTGCAGGCGCTTCGCGGGGTGCGGGATCCCCACCGAGCGGAGCAGTTCGATGGTGCGCTCTCTAGCTTGGTGCTTGCTCAGCCCGAGATGGAGAGCTAGCACCTCCTGGAAGTGCGACTCGATCGTGATCACTGGGTTGAGCGACGTGAGCGGGTTCTGGGGGATCAAGCCGACCTGGCCGCCGCGGATATGGTGCATGGCCGCCGGAGAGAGCCGGAGCAGGTCGCGGCCTTCGAAGACGATCTCACCCCCGGTGATCCGGCCCGGGGAAGGTACCATCCGCATCACCGACAGCGCCGAGATGCTCTTTCCCGATCCGCTCTCGCCCACGACGCCGACTCGCTCCCCGGCGCGCACCTGCAGGCTGAGCCCCTGCACGGCGTAGATGGTGTTGCGCTCGAGCCGGAACGAGACCTGCAGGTCACGGACCTCGAGCAAGGGGACGCCCGGTCCGCCCCGGTCCGCCTCCGTCGAGACCACTGGGACCGCCCCGACCAGCTCGTCGGTCACAGGCCCTACCGTGAGGTCGGGTCGAGCGCGTCGCGCAGGCCGTCCCCCAGGAAACTGAAACTTAGGCAAGCGAGCCCGATGCAGCCGATCGGGACGAGTACGAGGAGCGGGTCGAGAGGTAGGTAGTTCACGCTGTCGTTGATCATTTTTCCCCAGTCCGCGAGCGGGTCCTGGACCCCGAGGCCGAGGAAGCTGAACCCGGCCGCCGTGAAGATCACGTAAGGGACCTGCTGGACGAAGAAGACAATGATCGGCCCGATCGCGTTGGGAAGTATGTGCACGACGATGATGCGCCAGCTCGGTACCCCCGCCGCCCGAGCCGCCTGCACGAAGTCGCGGTCGCGCAGGGCGAGGTACTGCGCCCGGGCCAGCCGGCCGAAGCCGACCCACAAAGTAACGCCGATGAACAGCGCCAGCTTCAAGACGCTGACACCGAAGACGGTGATGAACAGGAGGGCCGCCAGGATAGTCGGCACCATGGTGAAGAGCTCGAACAGGCGCAGCGCGAACCAGTCGAAAAGTCCCCCGAACCACCCGGCCAAAATGCCGAGGGGCACTCCGATGGCGAGGCCTATGGCCGGCGCCCCGATGGCGATAGTCATCGAGGTCCTATCGCCCCAGATCGCCCTGGTCAGGGTATCCCGGCCCAGTTGATCGGTCCCGAGCAGGTGGCGCCCGCTGGCGCCGGCAAGCGTGGCGGTCAGGTCGATGGAGGCGTCGCCGTAGGGGGCGATGAACGGGGCTAGGACCGCCACCAGCCCGATCACCACCGCTACACCGCCGGCGACGAGCGCAAGGCGGTTTTGGCGGTAGCGGTACCAGGCGGCGTGCCAGAAGCTGCCGCTAGCTCGGGCAGCCGTAACGGCGGGGGCGCCGGGTAGGGGTACCGCGGTCATCGCGACATGCCCTCGAGCCGCACCCTGGGGTCAACCAGCACGTAGGCGATGTCGGAGAGGATGAAGCAAACGCCCCACAAGGCCGCGACGATAAGAACCAGGGCCATGATCAAGGGGTAGTCCCGGTGCAGGCTCGCAGTGGTGAAGTAACTGCCGAGCCCAGGCAGGCCGAAGGTGGCCTCGATGAAGATAGAGCCCGTAAGGATGTTCGGGATCCAGGGCCCCATGATCGTGATCAAGGGGATCAGGGAGGTGCGCAGGATGTACTTGTACAGGATGCGCCGCTCCGAAAGGCCGCGCGCCCGGCCCATACGGACATAGTCGGCGTAGGTCACCTCGAGCGTGCTCGCCCGCGTGTAGCGCTCCATCAGCGCCATCGGGTAAAGCGAGAAGGCGGCTACGGGCATGATGACGTCCTTCCACGATCCCCAACCCCCGACGGGGAGCCAGCCGAGCTTGATGGCGAAGACCTCGACGAAAAGGAGCCCGATGACATAGTTGGGCAGCGCGACGCCGATCGTCGAGACCACGGCGGTGATCAGCGAGTCGACCCACGTGTTGTGCTTGATGGCGGCGATGCAGCCGAGCAGGAGGCCAAGGGTGTAGGAGACGAAGATGGTGAGGCCCCCTACGATCAAGGTGATCGGCCAAGCGGAGGCGATGAGGTGGTTGACCGTCATCGTCGGCTCCTCGAAGGGGATGCCGAGATAGCCGTGCATCAGTTGCCAGATCCACTTGAAGTACTGCTGCCAAATCGGGTCTGCGAGCCCGTACTTGACCTGGATGTTGTGCATCGCCGCCGGGGTCATGTCCCCCTGGGTGAACGTGAACGGCCCACCCGGGACGGAGTGCATCATGGCGAATATGGCGACTGTTGCCAGGAGAAGGGTGAAAAGCAGCGACAGGAACCGCTGGCCGAGGTAGGCGATCACGGCGCCGGCCCTTCCGGCCCGCGCACCGAACCAGGCCGGTGGTAACAGGGTGCCGACCGGGCCGGGCCCTGGGGGGGCAAGGCCCGGTCGGGCGAGGTATCAGTTGTCACGGCGGACGCGTGGCGTCTCTAGATCAGGCCGCTCTCACCTTGGCGCGGGTAGCTCCTGACGTCGTTGCCGATGTAGATCCCCTCCTGGTAGGTGCTGAAGGGGAAGAAACCCGGCCACTGGAGGCCGTCGTAGCCGAGGTAGTTCTTGGCCAGCGCCGGTCCCTGGACGTACGGCCACATGAGGTAGGCGTCCAGCCCGTGGAAGATGAACACGGCAGGGGCCTGAGAGGTCTGCAGGACCTGCGCCTCGGTGTAGATCTCCTGGCGCTTGGCCTTGTTGAACTCGGCGGCGCCCTGGGCGAGCAGGTTGTCGTATTGGGCGTTGTCCCAGTCGTGGCGCCCACCGCCCTTGTACACGCTCAGCATGTTGGAGGCGTCGAAGTAGTCCATCCCGTAGGACACAAAGCCCATCTCGATCTCGGTCTCGGGCTGCTTCTCCATCTTCGTGTAGAAGGTCGACGTGTCCAGCTCCTCCAACAGCAGGGTGCTGCTCCCACCGAACAGGACGCTGTTCCAGCCGGCGGAGAGGGCCTGCACAACTGACCCCACCGTCAGGCCGTCGATGGCGCCGGTGTCGGCGGGGTAGCTGAAGGTCACCGACGGGAAGTTCTTGCCCTTCGGGTAGCCGGCCTCGGCCAGCAACCTCTGCGCCAGCTCGGGGTCGTAGTTCGTGTACTTCTCGAGCGGCTCGCTGACCGCGAAGGGGTAGCCGTCCATCAGGTACCCGTAGGCGGGGATCGCCAGGCCTGGGAGCAAGGCGCTGATGATCGAGTTGCGGTCGCAGGAGTGGGCGAAGGCTTGGCGCACCTTCAGGTTGTTGAAGGGCGCCGCCTTGGTCTTGAAGAACACGTAGTAGATCCGGAAGTCCTGTGGGTTGATGGACGGCTTGAGCTTGGACAGCTTTGGCGTGGACTTGGCGACGGCGAGGTCGGTCTTGGAGAGGGCGTTGGTCGCGTTGTAGTCGACGACACCGGTGTCGAGGAGCGGGAGGAAGGGCGTGCCGGCATAGATCTTGCTGATCTGGTACTGGATCGCCGGTTTGTACGGAGCGGTGTACTTCGTGTTCGGTGCCAGCACAATCTCCGCCGTCGGGTTGAACGTCTTCAGGATGTAAGGACCGCAGGAGATGCACGTCGCGGGGTCGATGTTGTAAAGCCCGTTGCCGTATTTTGCGAGCCCAGCGGCCGACAGCGGCATCGAGTAGAGCATGGCGTTGGGGATGAAGGCGACCGGGCCCTCGGTGGTGACGACGAAGGTGTACTTGTCCGCGCCCACGCTCACGCCGATCGAGTTGACCGGCGCCTTCCCGGCGACAGCCTCGGTGTAGTTCTTGATCACGCCAGACCAGTACCAGCTGAAGTCCCAGGCATGCTTGGGGTCGGCGGAGTAGCGGAACGTCTCGACATAGTCGTTGGCGGTCAGCTCGTTGCCATCGCTCCACATGATCCCGGGCATGATGTGGAACTCCCAGGTCTCCGACGAGGTCTGTGACCAGCTAGTGGCGGTGCCCGGCACGATCCCGTAGTTGGGGTCGATGCGCACCAGGGAGGTCTCGAAGTTGTCGGCGAGCGGGGCCCGCGAGTAGACGGTCTGGTAGAAGTCGAGTGCCGCAAAGGTTGCCCCGACCGAGCTCTGGTAAGCAACGAGGTACTGGTTCGTCCCGGGTGCCATCCCGAGCGCCTTCCTGGCGACGTCTGCCCTCAGCATCCTCGCTTCGGCCAGCGGATCCCGCGACCTGAGCAGCGACGCACCGTGACTGGCTGCATATAGCCCCAAAGCGCCGGCCCCTCCAGCCAGCATGAACTGCCGCCGGCTCATGTCCGGCAACACTTTGGGCACTTCCCGGGCCTTCTTGTTGTTGTCCGATTTTTCCAGGTCAGCCATATTGTTTTACTTCCCCTTCCTAGTTGAATGCGATTGTTCCACCTCTGGCCCCCGACGGGTATTCAGGCCCCGGACCGATCTCGGGCCGTCCTTGGCCCCGACGTTGTCGATAAGGTCCAACAAGGGGCGCTGGCGCGCATGCGGCGACGTTAGCCAAGTCGGCCCGCGCCTGGCTGCGCGATCGTTCGTCGCGAGCGCCAAGACGCAACGAACTGCGATACTAGAGCCGACAAAGCGATAGTTTGTTGCGATGCCGACCCCGATTGCGCACCTGGACGACACCGACGATCGCATCGTGGAGCTGCTTCAGCAGAACGCCCGCCGCACGTTCGGGGACATTGGGCGCCAGGTCGGCCTCTCGGCGCCCGCCGTGAAGCGCCGCGTCGACCGCCTGGAAGCGAGCGGGGTCATCCGTGGTTACACCGCCGTTATCGACCACGCCCACCTCGGGCAGTTAGTAGAGGCGTTTGCCGAGCTGCGCTTCGCCGGGAGCACCCGGGTCGACGACATCGAAGAGATCGCCCACGATGTCCCCGAGGTGCAGGCGATCTTCACCGTAGCCGGGGATCCCGACGCCCTGGCCTGGATCCGTGTGAGTGACGTCCCCGACCTGAAGCGAGTCATCGACCGGTTGCGCAGCAGCGGCAAGGTCGTGGGCACGAAGACTCTGATGGTGTTGGGCTCCTCGGTGCGCACCCCCTCCTCTGCCTCCTGGACCATATGAGCCTCGAGCGACCCAAACGTGGGGGCGCGAGAGCAAAGGTTTGCGCCGACCGTTGGTAGCATTTCGCTATGTTGAGCGCTGAGGTAGGGCCCGGAGAGCTGACTCCCTTGGACCAGTTCATTTTCGAGTCGTGGGGCTATTTCGTCATCCCGGACGTTCTCTCGGCGGACGAGGTCCGAGAGTGTTACGCCGCCAGCGAACGCATGCACGCCGGCCGCGAGGACCACAGCTTCGGCCAGCTCGGGCGCGGCTACGAGTCGGAGCCTTCCTTGGAAGGTTTGATCGACCACCCCGCCGTGCTCCCGAAGATCCGCGGTCTCTACGGGGACCGCTTCGTGCTGCAGGCGTGCTGGACAACAATGCAGCCGGCCCGCGGAGGTATGGGCCGATGGCACCAGGACGGATCGAACGCGTATGACTACAAGCAGCTGGGCTACCCGACCCCGCTCATCCAATTGCGGGCCTCGTTCTTGTTGACCGACCAGACCGAGCCAGGTATGGGCAACATGGAGCTGGTCCCAGGGAGCCACCGGAGCCAGGTCCGCCTACCCCAGGAGGTCATCGACGCTAAGGACGAGGTCCCCATCGGGCACGTCATCTGCGCCCGGGCGGGGTCTGTCCTGGTATTTCACAATGCGGTCTGGCACCGCACGTACGTTCACAACGGCGACCAGGACCGGTACACGGCCCACTACATATACAGCCCGCCCTGGGTCCGCAGCGCGGACAGGTTCGAGAACTCGCCTGA
>Ga0209415_10015559_pt1 | contig 12315 bp, 4 predicted proteins | sample PeaSoiSIISIP2007_FD_187696 | JGI IMG/M metagenome (GOLD analysis project Ga0209415, IMG submission 187696) | Peat soil microbial communities from Weissenstadt, Germany - SII-SIP-2007 (SPAdes) (version 2) | ecosystem: Environmental > Terrestrial > Soil > Wetlands > Peat | place: Germany... | reverse complement strand
CTGGTGGCGTAAGTCGTGGACCCAGCGTAAACGGCCGTCAGGGAATCCGATCCGGCTGTCGCGAAGGAGGTGGCAAGTGTTGCTACGCCGGAACTGAGAGTTCCTGTACCGAGCGATGTCGTACCCGAATAGAAAGTAACTGCACCTGTGGCCGTTGCAGGCGTAACGGTGGCAGTCAGCGTGACGCTGGCACCGACTGTTGGCGTGGTGGTGGAAGCGGCGAGTGCGGTGGTTGTAGCGGTCTTGGTAGCTGGGCTGACGGTTACGGTAACAGCGCTGGAGGTGCTGGTGGCGTAAGTCGTGGATCCCGCGTAAACGGCAGTCAGTGAATCTGTGCCGGTTGTCGCGAATGAGGTTGCAAGCGTTGCCTTGCCTGAACTCACCGTTCCAGTCCCGAGCGATGTCGTGCCCGAATAGAAGGTGACTGCGCCCGTGGCTGTTGCTGGCGCAACGGTGGCAGTTAGCGTGACGCTGGAGCCCACTGTTGGCGTTGTCGTGGAAGCGGCCAGCGTAGTGGTGGTGGCGGCCAAAGTTGTATTGCAGGCCGTTCCATTGAGCGCGAACGATGTGGGAATCGCGTTGGTTACGTTGTTCCAGCTTCCGTTAAAACCCATTCCAGAGTAGCTGCCGCCGGCTGGAATGCTGCCGTTGTAGCTCATATTCGCTACAGTAACATTTGCGCCACTCTGTGTTTCCGTGCCGTTCCATAACTGAGTAACAGTTTGCCCGTTGGCAAAGGCCCAGGTCAGCGTCCAGTTCGAGATGGCGGTCGTGCCCGTATTCTGGATGTTGATCGATGCGCCGAAGCCTCCCGCCCACTGGCTGGAAATCGTATAGACGACTTTACATGCTGTTTGAGCTGCCGCGGTTGATGCCAGAATAAACGCTACGGCCATGATGATCCAGAACGTACGTATGATGCGGTGTTTCATGATGCTCTCCTTTTGTTTGATGCTAGAAGCCTCGTTCAAACACCCGGTGAAATCACTGGCTGTTTGCCCCCTGCGCTACCGGTGAATGCCGGTGGCTAGCGTGTTTGTTCGTACCTTGTACGGGAATGATTCGCAAAGCCTCATGCCCTTTCCTTCGGCTGAGCGGCCAACTTGATCGAAATGCCAACCGTGATTACCGCGAGGAACTCATGCTTGATAATTCAGTTATGTGTCCAGTCATGAATCGGAGCGAACAGGCTCCGATTCATGGCAATCTTAAGACCGAGTGTTACAGTGAGACGGTGTAGGTTACGGGCGTAAATGCAGGTAGGCACAAACTCCCGCAACTTGTCGGATATGTGAACGAGTAAATCCGCCCACTGTTGATGAGTGTGTTGGTGATGTCGTAAACCTGTATCTCATACTGCGCCCCACCAGCGACAGTGGGAGAGATAAGAAAGGCTTCGCCCATGTCGCCATCCATGACGGCAGTGGTCCATACCCCGTTGAGCAGGTATTGCACTCCATGAATGCCATTCGGCAGATGGGTGACGGAGATTGCCGTCCAAGCCGAGGTCGAGTTAGCGAGCATACCAATGTTGATGTCACCCGTGTAATTGGGAGGCAATTCGAAATTCCAGTGAATTTGCCGGTTGTTCCAGTAGGTTGGATTCATGTTGCTGACGGTCGTACCATTCAGGATGTATTGGTTCAGCGCCGCTTCCGCTTGATCGAGATGATATGGATCGTCGCGGCACCAGGCGTTGCCGTCCTGGCAACTGTCCGCAACAACCAGATCGAGTTCCGCGCCCGTGAACTGGTCCGCAACCCAACCTGTACCGCCGCGGCAGAATGGCTCGTCTTGCATGCCGTCGTTCATGCCATTGCAGAAATCTCCTATCGTGATATGAACCCAACGCCCGCAATTCGCGCCGTTATCCCATAGCCCGATTTCGCTTGCATACTCCGAGGTGATGGGGCGCGATAGGAAGAGTGAGTAGTTACTCGGATCGTTCTGCACGTTGAGGGCAACGAAGTATTGTGTGTCCAGGTCTTCTTGTGGCACTCCGCAACCACCGTAGGGAGTTCCAAGCGCGCTGAACCAGGTGGAGTTACCGGTGTATGTTACAGGAGACGGCGCAGTGCTGGTCACCGTGAATGGAATCGCAGCGCTGGTCTGGCCGTCCACGACAACAGTTACATTCGCCGTACCTGCCGGAAGACTGGGAACCGTAACGGCTACAGAGTTATCAGCCCATCCAGTCACAGTGGCCTCGGTTGTGCCGAAGTATACGGCACTTGTACCCTGAGTCGCGCCAAAGGAGGCATCTCCCAATGCTCCGCCAGGCATGATGGTTACTGAACTGCCAGCGATCCCCGATGCCGGACTTAGCCATGAGATGACGGGTACCGGCAAGTTGACGGTGAGGGCAATGGTTGTGCTTGAGACCAGCGTGCCGGTGGGGTTGGTGCCAGTGATGGTGAGCGTGGAAGTTCCAACCGTGGCAGTGCTGCTGGCCTTGAGCGTCAGAATGCTGGTCGAGGTTGCGGGGTTGGTGCCGAACGTTGCGGTAACTCCGCCTGGTAGCCCAGACGCGGATAGAGTCAAGCTGCCGGTGAACGGACTTACGTCCGTAATTGTGATGGAGTCAGTCCCGGAGCCACCCTGGGTAATAGCCAGACTGGAAGCTGAAGGCGCAAGCGTAAAGCTCCCGGCAGCTTGTGGCGGTGCGCTGCAAGCCGTTCCGTTGATCGCGAACGACGTAGGGATTTGGTTGCTGACACCGTTCCAGACACCGTTGAAGCCGATGTTGGTTGCGAAGGCACCTGGGGCAACAGCGCCGTTGTAACTCTCGCTGGCCACCGTCACGTTGGCACCACTCTGAGTTTCCAGGCCGTTCCAGAAGGAGGAAATTGTCTGTCCGTTGGCGAAGGCCCACGTCAGCGTCCAACTGGTCCAGGCAGTGGTTCCGGTGTTGCCGATTGTGAAGGCTCCGCCAAAGGTGGTTGGACTCTGTGCGGTAACGGTGTAGAGAATGCTGCACGCAAAGCCGGTTTTGGTCGAAGATGTGATGGTGAGCGCGATGGTTGTAGTTGAAGTCAGTGAGCCGGAAGTTCCGGTGATGGTAACTGTGTAGCTTCCAATCACAGCCGTAGAACTGGCCGTGAAGGTAAGAACACTGGTGCCCGTTGTAGGGTTGGGAGCGAAGCTGGCAGTGACACCCGAAGGCAGGCCTGAGGCTGCAAGTGTTACTGAGCCGGTGAATGGGCTAACATCTGCTACAGAGATAGTGACTGTGCAACTGGAGCCTTGAGGGATGGAACAAGAAGTCACCGAAGGGCTGAGTGAAAAGCTTCCTGTCGATGAAAGGACGGTGATCTGGAAGGTGGTGGTTGCAGTGGTGGTGCCGGAGGTACCGGTAATGGTTGCTATGAAGCTTCCGACCTTGGCTGTCGCGCTGGCCATGCAGGTCAGCACGTTGGTCGCAGAGGTTGGTGGATTCGTGCCGATGCTGCAAGTGACTCCGGAAGGCAAGTTTGAAACGGCAAGAGTTACATTGCCGGTGAATCCGCCGATGTCGGTCACTGTGATGGTGTCAGTCGCTGTCTTGCCCTGAGTAATGGACAGAGGTGGAACCGTGAGTGTGAAGGTTGGCGTACCCGTGACGGTGAGGGCGACAGTCGTGGTTTGGGTCAACGTGCCAGAGGTTCCGGTAATCGTGACTGTAGACGTTCCCGCCGTGGCCGTGGCGCTGGCCGTCAGTGTAAGAACACTGGCTGAGGTTGTGGGGTTGGTGGCGAACGCGGCAGTTACACCGGCGGGTAAGTTGGACGCGGCAAGAGTTACCGCGCCAGCAAACGGACTTATATCGGCGATTGCGATCTTGTCAGTTACGCTGCCACCCTGAGTAATCGATAAAGATGCAGCGGAGGGTTTCAACGTAAAGCTTCCGGTTGCTCCGCAGGGTACGCCGTTGACGGCGAAGGAGGTAGGCACGGAATTCGTGGTTCCATTCCAGGTGCCGTTGAATCCGATGCCGGTCACGCTGCCTCCGGCGGCAACGTTGCCGTTATAGCTCTGGTTATTTACCGTCACGTTGGCACCGCTCTGAGTTTCCGCGCCGCTCCAGAGAGAGGTGATTGTTTGTCCGTTGGCAAAGGCCCAAGTTAGCGTCCAACTCGTCCAAGCGGTGGTTCCTATGTTGTTGATGGTGATGGCCGCGCCGAAATCGCTCGAGTTTTGCGGCGAAATTGTATAAACAACTTTACATGCAGTTTGAGCTGCGGCAGCGGTTGCCAGAACAATCACTGCTGCCAGGATGATTCCGCAAGCACGAAATATGTTGTGCTTCATGGTACGCTCCTTTTTTTGACGCGAGCACCCCAACCTTCTTTGAAGTGCCCGTCCACGGCTTAGGTGGTATGAAAACTGTCACAGGTTGATCGGTGCGTTCAAGCCGGAATCGAAGCAGAATGGCTCCGATTCCGGACTGAACAAATTACCTACGCCTACTTGGTGGTAACAGCAGCAGCGGTTGTAGAAGTGTCGGGTTGCGAAGTGGTGTAAGTTACTTGCGTGAATGGCGGCAGGCAAGCATCAACGGGGCAACTTGCAGGGAAAGAGAATGAGTAGATACGCCCATTGTTGATCGGCTGGTTGGTAATATCCAACACTTGGATCTGATACTGCGATCCTCCTGCGACTGTGGGAGAAATCACGAAGTCCTCGCCCAAGTCGCCATCCATGACAGCCGCAGTCCATGCACCGTTGGAGTAATAGTTCACACCGTGAATGCCGTTTTGCAGATGAGTAATGGAAATCGCTCCCCAGGTAGAACTGGCGCTGGTAATAAAACCAATGTTGATGTCGCCCGTGTAAAGAGGGGCCTCTTCGAAATACCAATGGATCTGCCGGTTTTGCCAGGAGTCCGGGAACATATCCCCAACCGGCACGCCATTCAGCTCGAACAAATTCAGCGATGGCTGCGCCAAGTCAAGGTGATAGGCATCGTCGCGGCACCAGGCGTTGCCGTCCTGGCAACTGTCCGCAACGACCATATCCAGTTCGGCGCCCGTGAATTGGTCGGCAACCCATCCATCGGCTCCCTGACAGAATGGATAATCAGCCGCGCCATTGTTGATGCCGGTGCAGAAGTCACCGATTGTGACATGTACATAACGGCCGCAGTTCGCCCCGTTGTCGAAGAAACCCATTCTGACCAGGCCTGCGCCGGTAATGGGCCGAGGCAGGTAGTCGTCATAGATGCCAGGATCGTTCTGCACATTGAGAGCAACAAAGTTTTGCGTGTCAAGATTTGCTTGTGGCACTCCGCAGCCGCCATACGGTTGACCCAGCGAACTGAACCAGGTGGAGTTGCCGGTGTATATTGGCGTGCTGGGAGCAGTCGCGCTAATGTTATACGGCAGTGGATTGCTGGTCACGCCACCTGTCACTACAGTTACGTTGTAACTACCCGCCGCCAGACTAGGAACCGTAACCACGATGGCATCGTCCACCCATGCAGTTACCGTTGCCGCTGTCGTGCCGAAATAAACCTGGCCTGTTCCCTGCGACGATCCGACGCTCATTCCGATGCCGGAAGGCATAATGGTCATCGAAGTACCAGCGATCCCAGCGGCAGGGCTGACCCAAACAATCTGCAACGGAGATGCGGCGACGGTGAGGGCGACAGTGGTGGTTTCAACCAGCGTGCCGGAGGTTCCGGTGATGGTGATGTTATAGGCCCCGGCAGTCGCCGTACTGGAAGCTGTCAGCGTGAGCACACCGGACAAAGAAGCGGAGTTAGTGTTGAACGTGGCTGTGACTCCGCTCGGCAATCCAGATGCGGCAAGCGCCACAGTGCCGCTGAACGGACTAATATCTGTAATCGCGAGTGTGTCGGTTGCCGTGCTGCCGGGAAGAATTTGCAAAGTGGTTGGCGAAGGCGCAAGCGTGAAGCTTCCCGCAGTCTTGACGGTGAGTCCGACGTTGACGCTTGAGGTCAGTGATCCGGATGTTCCAGTGATATTGATTGTGTAGCTGCCGGCAATGGCTGAACTGCCAGCCGTCAGCGTGAGCACACTGGTTCCAGTGGCGGGGTTGGGAGAGAACGCAGCAGTGACTCCACTCGGTAATCCATACACCCCCGATGCCGCCAGAGTTACAGCGCCCGCGAATCCGTTCACATCCGTCACGGTGATGGTATCGGTGGTGCTTCCGCCCTGCGCAATCGATATGTTGGATGCCGAGGATGCAATCGTAAAGCTCGGTGTTGTCGCGACGCCACAGGGCGATCCGTTGACCGCGAACGAAGCAGGAACCGCATTGGTTACGCCGTTCCAGAGGCCGTTGAATCCTACGCCAGTGAGGCTACCACCAGTTGGGACGCTGCCGTTGTAACTCAGATTGGTCAGCGTAACATTTGCACCGCTCTGTATCTCCGAGGCATTCCAGATGGATGAAATCGTCTGCCCATTGGGGAAGGTCCAAGTCAGAGTCCAACTGGTCCAATCAGTCGTTCCGGTGTTGTTGATGGTGAGCGCCCCGCCGAAGGCGGTTGTGCTTTGCGGGAAAATCGTGTAGGCGACGTTACAGGTGGAACTGGACGACGCGGGTGTAATGGTGAGCACAATCGTGGTGCTCGCGGTCAGTGTGCTGGAAGTTCCGGTAATGGTGACCGTCGCTGTGCCGATTTTCGCAGTGCTACTGGCCGCCAGCGTGAGCAGGCTGCTTCCTGTCGCAGGATTCGTCGCGAACACGGCATTTACGCCGCTGGGCAAGCCGGATGCGGCCAGTGTTACTGAGCCGGTGAATCCGTTCAGGTCCGTCACTGTGATGGTGTTAGTGGCACTGAGGCCTTCGGCAATCGAGATGGCGGGCACTGAGGGCGCGAGCGTGAATGTGGGCGTCGGTTTGGCGCTGACTGTGATGGCGATGGCAGTGAGTGCGGTCAGTGTGCCAGAGGTTCCGGTGATGGTGACCGTAGCTGCGCCGAGAGTTGCCGAGGAACTGGCGGTGAGTGTGAGCATGCTGGACCCAGTGGCCGGATTGGTACCGAAGGTCGCAGCAACTCCAGTCGGCAGGCCGGATGCGGCAAGAGTGACAGAGCCGGAGAATCCGCCGAGGCCTGTCACCGTGATGGTGTCTGTCGCGCTGCTGCCTTGCGTAACAGAGATTGTGGACGCCGAAGACGCAAGCGTGAAACTCGGTGGTGTGTTGATCGCCACAGTGAGCGCTATTGAGGTGGATGCGGTCAGTGTGCCAGAGGTTCCGGTGATGGTCACGGTGGAGGTGCCAACTGGTGCCGTACTACTGGCTGTTAGCGTCATCACGCTGCTGCCGGTAGTCGGGTTGGTGGCGAAAGCCGCCGTAACGCCGCTTGGCAATCCGGATGCTGACAGCGCCACGCTCCCTGTAAATCCGCCCACGTCCGTGACTGTAACGGTGTCTGTTGCTCTGCTGCCTTGCGAAACAGACAGAGTCGACGACGACGGTGCCAACTTGAAGCTCGGCGGCGTCTTGGCAACGACGGTGAGAGCAAAGGAGGTTGTTTCGGTCAGTGCGCCAGAGGTTCCTGTAATGGTAATTGTCGACGTGCCAACGGTTGCCGTGCTGCTGGCCGTAAGCGTCATCACGCTGCTGCCGGTGGCGGGGTTGGTACCAAAGGCCGCTGTCACGCCGCTCGGCAATCCGGACGCGGCAAGAGTCACACTGCCGGAGAACGGAGTTACATCCGCGACTGAGACCGTGTCGGTGGCGCTGCTGCCTTGAGTAACGGAAAGCGAAGACGCCGAAGGGCTAAGCGCAAAGCTGCCCGTTGTGGTGCTGCCGCAGGTATTTCCGTTGACGGCAAACAATGTGGGGATTTCGTTCGTAGTGCCATTCCACGTGCCATTGAAGCCCAAGCCACTTGTGCTGCCCCCGGCGAGGACTCGGCCATTATATGTTTCGCTGGCCACTGTCACGTTTGCGCCGGTTTGAGTTTCCGCGCCGTTCCAGAATGACGATATCGTCTGGCCGTTGGCGTAGGTCCAGGTCAGCGTCCAACTGGTCCACGCGGTTGTTCCCGTATTGTTGATGGTCACGGTTCCTCCGAATGTACCGGAGTTCTGCGGTGAAATCGTATAGACAACGCTGCACGCTGTTTGAGCGTGAGCGCGCGGTGCAGCAAGGGCCAGTAGCAAAGCCGCGAGTACTGCAATGTGACCGCTCAATCGGCGAGCGAGTGACCGCTCACAGGGGGGATTGAACTGCTGAGACATGATTTCTCCTTTACATCACACAACTCGCTTACATCACTCAATGCATGAGTGCCTTTTCGCAGCATGATGCCGGTATAAGAGCCGTACCTCGCAGATCGAGACGATCAGCCATTGACTTGTTCCCGGAGATTGCGCCAGTGATCAAATATCGAACAACCGAAGATGAAGAATAGAGAAAGAGATAAACTCTGCTTAGCGGGATCGCATGAATGCAGGTTTATTTAATATGAACCCCCGCTTGAAATGCGATCTTTCGAGTGGAGATTTCTGCTGGACAACGAAATAATTCAATCGACACCAGTGTCGGCAAATAATTTGTGGCTGAAGCCTCTGTTCAAGAAGTAAAGCTTTTCAAGCCCGTTTACACTCAGACGAAACAACGAAGGGAATCGTAAATCCTTTCAGCGTACCTGGAAAGTTACTAAAGTAATATCATCGTAAATGCTCAGATGGGAAAGTTTATTGACCATGGACCACTTTGTTGATTTCGACGCTGAGACGGTCATCCGCGATTCGAGCGAATCTCGTAAATCCATAGCCTGATGCAGTGTTTGAAACAACCCCTCATTTGGGTTGCAGCGTAAGCGAGTGGCCCTGTTCGAGTGTACCAATGCTGCAGGACTCCGCAGACAGAATACCCTGCCAGATGGCAGCCACTCCGGAGAGGTCTTTCAGAAGACAGAGCGCATAGTTTCCTGGCTCGATCAGATCGATCTCGGCAGATCCATCGCCACTGGCACCAGCCTGTTCGGCGCCCTTGCTGGCAATGGTACGGGCATCCTGGATGGCTCGATTGTGAATAAGGTAGAACGGGGCGGTATTGTCCAGTGTGTTTTCGCGCGGCTGGAATTTGAGCACGAGCGATCCGCCTGGATCGTCAAGGGTGACAGTATTTGCGTCCTGCGTTTGTGAAGGGTCAGAGTCGGTGGCGACGGGAATACGGACCATCTTCAGAGCATGTCCGGAAGCGCTCACGGTCAATCCAACCTCCGTGGTTCCGGGCGGCAGTTTCACCTTGAAGTGTCCATTTTGATCGGTATGCGCGAAGGCCAGCGGTATGCCGGGCGCAGTCCACACCTGCACGGTGGCATCCTCGACGGGATCGTGATTGTAAGTGATCGTAAACGTGATCTGTGGCAAGGGTCGGAAAATCAACTTCAGTTCGCTCTCCGAGCCTACGGTTACATTGAAGGGGACACGATCAGAGACACCGTCTGGGGATTCGGCCATGGCGGTGTACTTTCCAAGTGCCAGGTCCGACATCTGGAAGTTGCCAGCGTCGTCTGTCGATGTGGTGGTCTTGAATCCGCCAGCTTCTTCAATCGTGACTTGAGTGTCACTTTGCGGTTCACCTTCTTCTGAAACGACAACGCCTCGCACGGCAATGGTAGGCAGCACCAGATCAAGTAAAGCTGTGCCTTCGCCAGCCACACGCGGTATGTTGACATCCTGCAGACGGCGATCCGTGGATGGTTGCGTGACATGCGCGTCCACAACCCAACTGGTCTCCTGGAGCGTGGAGTCGAAGGGGAGCAGGCCTAGATAGCGGCCATCTTCGCCGCTTTCGAGGGCTACCCGCGATCCTGCCACATCGTTGGCAAAGAGCAGTTTGCTGCGCACAGACAACGAACCGAGCAGTACACGGCCTGCAACCCGCTGCGAGGTCAAGTGCAGAACAACGGCACCGCTGACTGCGCCTACATCAACGTCGCGCTGCAACCACGTTGTTCCATTGGAACAGCTGACAATGATGTGATGATTGCCAGCCATGAGGCCGCGCTTGCTCCAGTGCCCATCGGAGGCAAGCGCGGCGCGGTCTGCTATCCGTCGCAGTCGCGGGCTGGTTGCTTCCACGGTGAGCAGCCAGGGCTGGCCATCGGGGTCAACCGCAGGCGTGAGAGCAAGATCGAGGACCTGCTCTTCCAACCGCACGGGAGGGTCGAGGCGGGTTTCTCCATCTGCTTGTACCATGATTTCTCGGAACGCACTGCCTTCAGGACATTCGATCAACAGAATGTGTCTGCCTGGCATCACGCCGTCGAATTGAAATGAGCCACGTTTACCGAGGGGAACAGAGAAGTTCGGCTCATTCACGGGAGGATTCTCTGGTTCTGCACCCGGTCCGCCGCGCCGCGACAGGTCAACTTGCAGAAGTGCCCGGCAGGAGTCGATTGGCTCGGAACCATCCTTGTGAACCACCAGTCCGAAGACCGATCCGCCTCGGCGCAATTCGCTACGGCCCAGATCGATGTTTTCGGCAGGCTTCAATTCCATTGCCCACACGTAGCGCGGGGTATAGCCGGCAACTTCCAGGCGCAGGTCGAAGAGTCCAGCGGGAGCAAGACAACTCCAACTGACTTCGTGTACTGGGCAGTTCAACTCCGCGTGAGAGGGGGTTGGTTCGGATCGTATCGCGGTTGCAGAAGAATTGGCGATTGCGTTGGCAGAATGCGGATCAGCGCTCAACTGAATCTTGACAAACTGTGGTTGATCGCCCTCTGCACCAGAGAACTCGCCATGAATGAAGGTCGCGGGCCACATGGAAAACCGCATATTGACGGGCTTCTGTCGGACAACTCGAATGTCGGTTTGCTGGCTCCAGTAGCCTGGCGCGGAAGCCTGTATTTGCCAGACAGCGTCATCAAGATCAAGGACCGTTCCACTCGGTGTGGCATCGGCTTCGACAGGTGCTGCTTTCGTCTGCTCGCCGGTGATACGAACGGCTTGAATGTGGACGGAAACAGGCGTGGTTGCAGGCGCGCCTGCTGGCCAATCCAGCGCGATATGGACCGGTACTGCTCCGGCCCGCAAGCCAAAAACAAGCGCGGCGGTCAGTACTACTCCGCGACAAAGCTTCCATCGATTCCGCACGCGTAAAACCTCTACCTGATTTGTCACGCAGTCTACTTATTGCGGCATACGCGGAAGCCCTGGTCGGGGCCTGCGCCATTGGCCGCCAAACTGCTGCGGAAGTTCGTTTCTGTGCAGTAGGGAGCGCCCATCCAGCCGCCGCCCCGCCAAATCCGCCGAAATCCACTGGATTTTCCTTTGGGGTCCGTAACATTCTTTGGCAATTCTCCATCCCAGTCCCAGCACCATTGCCGGACGTTGCCAGACATGTCGTAAAGGCCCAGTTCGTTAGGCTTCTTGCTGCCAACTGGCTTGGTCTGATTATGGTTTTGGACCAGAACAGGCCATTGCCAAGGTCCAGACAAAGGCGTATCTCCGGAGTTCCTCCAGTACCACGCGACTTCTTCAATGTCGTCGCTTCCGCTATAGGTGTAATTCTTGCTGAACTGGCCCCCGCTTGCGGCATATGCCCATTCCGCTTCGGTTGGCAGCCGGTAGCCATTGGCGTTGGTGTTGATGGTGACTGTCCACTTGAGGGTGTCCAGATCGCCGAACTCCGGGTCTGGCTTGTTATCGGAATCCTTCTTGTTTTTGTCGATGTTATAGTACGGCTTTAACCCTTCCAGGATACTCCGTTTGTTGCAATACTCAATCGCGTCATACCAATTGACCGTCTCTACGGGCAGATTCTCACCCTTGAACTTGGACGGGGTGTTATTCATGACGTCAACCCACTCTTTTTGCGTGACGTCGTATTTGCCAATATAAAAGTCAGAAACAATGACGTTCTTTCCGTAATAACTGGATCTGGTGTTCTTGAAGGAACCGCCTTTGACGAAGACCATGTTGCCCGGCATTTTTTGCGCAGAAGCTTCAGAGGCAGCCGCGAGAACCGTGACTCCAATAATAAGTAAAATCACAGTAAGGAAAAATTGCTTTCTCATTCAAAACCCCGTTTGGCGATGTAACAAATTCGAGAATTCGTTCAGACTAAGTCGCGGGACCGACGGCACAATCGCCAACCAGCCCCGCAATATCAAATCAATTACAGCGGCTCTTTACCACACTGTTGCATTGATCTGGCCGCTCTTGCCGCCCCAGGCCTCTCCCATGAAAACCAGATAGTTGAAGCTGCCCATATTCATTCCGAGGCTCTTCCAGTGGTTATAGTGGTTGCCGGTGGTGACTGCATTGGTGCTTCCGACCGATGCGCCGCCCCAGTTGTCCAGGTACTGGTTAAAGGTTGCGGTGCCCTGGATGGAGGGCTGAT
>Ga0209415_10015558_pt1 | contig 12315 bp, 10 predicted proteins | sample PeaSoiSIISIP2007_FD_187696 | JGI IMG/M metagenome (GOLD analysis project Ga0209415, IMG submission 187696) | Peat soil microbial communities from Weissenstadt, Germany - SII-SIP-2007 (SPAdes) (version 2) | ecosystem: Environmental > Terrestrial > Soil > Wetlands > Peat | place: Germany... | reverse complement strand
GCGTCATCGGGTCGACGAGGTAGAGCCGCGCCAGGATGAGGAGGTGGTGGCTCTGGAACAGGTCGTAGACGGTGTTGTAGCTGTAGATGATCGGCACGCCCCAGAACCAGGCCTGGAGAAGGACCTCGATCAGGTGCTGGACGTCGCGGAGATAGACGTTCACCGCGGAGAGGAAGAGCGCGAGCGCCCCGGTGAGCACGAGGAGGTCGACGAACGCGAACGCCGCGAGCGGCAGGTAACGCCACGCCGGTGAGTACTGGAACGCGGCGAGGAAGATGACGAGAACGGCAGCCTGGAAGAAGAAGAAGACCGTGGAGGTACCGACCTGGGCGAGCGCGAGGATCTCCCGCGGGAAGGCGACCTTTTTCACGATGCCCGCGTTGGCGACGATGGAGGCGGACGAGCCGTTGAGCGCGCTGCCGAACAGGTTCCAGACGATGAGCCCCGAGAAGAGGTACAGCGCGAAGTCCGGGATCCCGTTCTTCAGGAAATAGCGGAAGACCACGTAGTACACGAGCAGCACGATCGCCGGGTTCAGCATCGACCAGACGAACCCGAGGACGCTGTTTTTGTACTTGACCTTCAGTTCCTTGCGGACGAGGAAGACGAGGAGCTCACGGCACCGCCAGATTTCGACGAGGCGCGCCCGGAGGTTGATGCGCGACGAGACCACCCTCGCGTTGAGTTCGGATCGGTCGGTCCGCCGGGGTCGTTCGGGCCGCAACAGCGTCGAGATGCCGGCTGACCTGGAGCCTCCGGCGGCCTCGAGAGCTTCGTCTACCGCGTCCATCTTCGATCCGCCCTTTCCGAGCTTTCCGCAGGGCGAGGGCCGCTCCGGCCGCTAACGGGCTGCTCGCAGCCCCGCTCACGTGCCCGGCGGAGCTCGGAGGCCACGAAGCGATCCTAACCGGCGGCCCGCTCGGAGGTCGCCCACCGTGGCTCGGCGAGTGCCGGTCGGTAACATCCGCGGGGATGGCCACGGCGAGTGCGGTACCCAGGCGGCGACTCTTCCGGCGCGCGAGGACCGCGGCGGGCCTTCCCGGGCGCGTCGTGGCCTGCGAGGACCGTTGCAGCGCGCTCGAGACCAACGTCGGGGCGCGGCTCGAAGAGATGAGGGTCGAGCTCGCTGAGATCCGTGCGCTGCTGAGCACCAAGGTCGAGGCCGACGCGGACACCACCGAGCTCGTCGGCCGACTGCTGCGGTCCGCGCAGTCGCGCCTCGACGCGATCGAGGAACGGCTCGACCCGCCCGACCCCCTCGGCACGCTCGTTGCCGGCACCGAGGAGCGAACCGACTGACGATGACGCTCGCAGGGTCTCGCCGGCGCGACGGCCCGGTCGTCATCGACCTCCAGGCGACTCAGAGCCCGACCACGAGGGGTCGCGGTATCGGGCGCTACGCCCGGTCGCTCGCCATCGCGCTCGAGGCCTACGAACCCGGCCTCGTCAGCTCGTACCTGTTGAACCCGAACCTGCCCCCACCGGGGGACCTCGGCGCGCTCGTCGAGAGCGGCAAGGTCGTCTACGCCGGCACGTCCGGGGCGATCCCCGCCCAGGCCCGCATCTTCCACGTCCTCTCCCCCCTCGACCTCGCGCTCCGACTGCCGGAGATCTGGCCGGCCGACACCGATGGTGACCGCCTCCGGCGCTCCGCGACCGTCTATGACTTCATCCCCGCTCTCGACCCTGTCCACGAGCTCGCCGACCCCGGCGTCCGCCGCCGCTACCGGCTTCTCCTCGAGGCCCTTCGGGGCGTGGCGGCGGTCCAGACGCTTTCGGAGACGACGGCGCGCCTTGTCGGTGACCTCCTCGGGCCACACCTCCCGGCCCACGTCGTCGGCGCCGCCCCGGACGCGGCGTTCCACCGCCCCGCGGCGGTGGGTTCGGCACAGTCGGTGGTTCGAGGCGCTCTCGCCGCCGACGGGCTCATCGGTTCCTATGTGCTGTGTCCGAGCGGTTCGCACCCGCGAAAGAACAACGAGCTCCTCATCCGGTCCTGGGCCGCCGTGCGCGAAGGCCTTCGCTCCGGCCGCCAACTCGTCATCACAGGCGAGCTCGGGGAGCCGACCCGGCACCACTACGCCACCCTCGCGGCCGGCCTCGGGGCACCCGGCGCGGTCGTGACCCCCGGACACGTGTCCGACGATCTGCTCGTCGCCCTGCATCAGGGCGCGGACCTCGTCTGCTATCCGACCCTCGCCGAGGGGTCGAACCTTCCGATCGCCGAGGCCTTCGCGTGCGGCGCCGCGGTCATCGCCTCGAATCGGCCCCCCCTCGACGAGCTCGTCGGGCCGGAGGGACGCTTCGACCCCACCGATCCCGCGACGGTGACCGGCGCGATCGAGCGGGCGCTCGACGACGAGGCGCACCGCGATCGCCTCCGTCGTCCGGCAACGCCCCTCGGGGACTGGAGCGCCGTCGCGGCCGCGAGCGCCGACGCGTTCGACGAGCTGCTTCGCAGCGCCCTGCCGAGATCGTCGAGACCGCTCCGAAGGCGCCGTCCTCGGATGGCGTTCGTGAGCCCGCTCCCGCCCGCCCCTTCGGGAGTGGCCGGCTACAGCTACTCGCTCCTCGAGGCGATTCTCGCCACCGAGAAGGTCGACGTCGACGTCTTTCGGGACGGCCCGACCCCGGCGCAACGGGCCCCGGGCGGCCTGCCGGCGCGGAGCTCCGCTGCCCTCGGGGACGTCGAGGCGCTCTCGGGCCGCTACGACCACGTCGTCTACGCCGTCGGCAACAGCCATCACCACCTTGGAGCCCTCGCCGCACTCCGGCGTCGCCGTGGCATCGTGGTGGCCCACGACGTGCGGCTCTCCAACCTCTACCGCCACGAGTCCGGCGCACGAGGCGTCGCACCCGGCGGGCTCGGGCGGGCGGTCGCCGCGATGTACGGCGGTGCGCTGCCGCGCGAGCTCGGCGACAACGGCGAGTTCAGCCCGGCCGACCTCGAGCGGTTCGGCGTGCTGATGGCACGCGAGGTGATCGCGTCCTCCGAGCGCTTTCTCGTCAGCTCCGAGGTCGCCGCGTCACTCGGGCGGCTCGACGCAGGCGCCGAGTTCGCCTCCCGTGTGGCCGTCCTGCCCTTCGCGGTCGCGCCGGCAAGGGAGCTCGCCGAGTTCGCCGAGGAGCAACGCCCGCTCCCCGATGGCGTCGACCCCCTCGTCGGCCGGTGGTGGGGCAAGGCGCCCGACGAGGGGGGTCCGACCTCGGTCGTCGCGCACTTCGGCATCGTCGACCCGATCAAGCTCCCCGCGCTGCTGCTCGAGGCCTACGCGGCCGTCCGGCGCCAACGAGCCGACACCGAGATGGTCTTCGTCGGTCCGGTCGGGGATGATCTCGTCCGTTCATTGTCCGCGCTCGCGGTCTCGCTCGGCATCGCCGACGGCGTCGGCTTCACCGGCCCGCTCCCCGCGGCACGCTACGCGCGGTGGTTCGACCGAGCGACGGTCGCCGTGCAGCTGCGCGCCACGACGAACGGCGAGGCCTCCGCGGCCGTCGGCGAGTGCCTCGCGGCCGGCCTGGCGACCGTCGTCACGCGGCTCGGTTGGTCCGCGTCGCTCCCCGACGAGGCCGTCGCCAAGCTCGACCAGCCGTCCTCCCCGGCGGCCTTATCGCACCTGCTCGCCGAACTGCTCGCCGATCCCGGCCGTCGTTCCGGCCTCCAAGCCGGCGCGGCCCGCTACGCCGGCAGCCACACCTTCGATCACACGGCGCGGAGCCTCCTCGGACTGCTCTTCGAGCCGCAGCGGCCGACCTGAGCGCCTCCGCCGAGGCGACGACGCGACCGCCGCGCGACCCGCGACCCGCTGCCAACGCGTCCTCGGCGTCGCGCTCTCCCTCCTTCGGAGGACGCCCCGTCGGCTCGGCGTGGCCCACCACCGATCGGTCCGGCGCCTGCTAACTCGAGCGCTGTCCCCGATGCGACTCGACGACCGCCCCCGCGACGCGCCTCGCCGAGCCGACGGCGCGGTGACCGGCGTGGCGGGCGAGGAGCTTGGTCACCCCGAGGACCCGGGTCTGGGACCGTCGCGGGCCGCCGGTCGCCGGCACGCTGAGGGTGGCGCGCGCCGCGACCGCGGCCCGGTCGCGAGCGGCGCGCGTCCGTACCACTTCGAGCACGGCCGTCTGCAGCTCGGGGTCCGTCGACTCGGGCCATTGCGGGACCCCCGCGGAAAGCGACGGCGGGTGCTCCTCGATCACGATGCGGTCCGGGTGCACCCCGGGGGCGGGGACGAGCTCGTCCCGGTCGGCTGCTGCCCGGACGACGATGGCGTCGGCCGCGGCCCACAGCGCCCGCGCCGCTCGACCCCCCACGCCGCCGGGGATCGGCACGGGACTGTCGAGGCGCAGCGTCACCTCGGCGTACCTCGAGACCGCGGCGCCGAGCGCGCCGAGGACGACGGCCCGGGCGACCCGACCGGTGTCCCGTCCGCAGGGAAGGTCCTCCTCGATGCGGAGCACGAGCGCGTCGAAGCGCCGCGACAGCCACGCGAGCTCCACCGCGAGGAAGAGTCCGTCGAGTCGACGCGTCCGGTGTGCCGAGGACGCGGGGTCGGGCGACAGCAGCTCAACCTCGTCGCCGGCGGCCTGCCGCGTCGCGGCGAGGTCCGCGAGCTCACGGGCCGCCGCGCCACCGGGAGGGGGCAGCGTCCCGACGACGAGGACTCTCACCGCGTCCGCGAACAGAACGGCGCCAGCGACCGCTCCATCTCGTCGAGGACGATGTCCCACCGGTAGTGGGAGAGCACGTACTCCCGGCCGTTGGCGGCGAGCGCCTCGGCGGCCTTCGGCGCCTCGGCGAGGAAGTACAGACAGTTCGCGAGGTCGTGCTCGTCGCGGTAGGTGAGCCCGCCCTGCGACCGCTCGATCTGCCACGCGACGACCTCACCGGCCGCGTTCGCGATGACCGGTGTCCCCGCGAGCCATGCCTCCATGAGGATCCTCGAAAAGCTCTCGTTCGTGCTCGGTTGGATGAGCGCCTCTGCCGCCGCGAACGCGTTCGGCAGCTCCTCGGACGACACGAAACCAAGGTCGATGACCTGTTCGCGCAACCCCTCGGGGATCCCAGCCGCGCCGCCGCCGATGCTCACGAGGTCGAAGGGCAGTCCCCCGCCGAGGATCGCCGACGCGAAGGCGCCGAGCAGGTCGGGCCAGCCCTTCCCCGCCTCACGCCGCCCCGCGTAGAGCACGAACGGTCGTTCGAGGCCGTGCCGGGTCCGGAATCCCGCCGGGTCGTAGTGCGACGGCACGTCCACACCGCTCCCGACGACGCGGTGGCGCGGCGCGAGGCCGGGCGCGACGCGGTGGCCCAACTGGTGCTCGGGATCGGTGAGGAACCAGATCCCCGCGACGGACTCGAGCATGTGGCGGACGACCCCGAGGTAGGCGTAGCACTCGTCGTGCAGGCACGGCATGACGATCGTCCGCTCGGGGAGCACCGCAGAGCCGTAGATCGTCGACCAGAACAGATAGGGGGCGAGGATGATCGCGTCGTAGCCGGCCGCGTTGGCGCCGAGGTAAAGCTGGAGATCGGGCGCCTTGAACCGGCTGTTCACCCACGCGAGCTCGTCCTCGGCGCTGAGGCGCTCTCGGCGCTGCACGCGCCCTTCGAGCTCCGCGGCGACGAGGCGCGAGGCGGGCGGTGCGGTGCGGAAGCGGCGGATCGTGACGTCGTGCTCGCGAAAGCTCCCCGGCTCGTGCTCGTTGGCCCAGCTGACATGGCTCTTCGCACACGTCGTGAGGAGCTCGACGTCGTAGCCGCGCCCCGCCAGGCCCCGCGCCGCCTCGGCGATCGCGGTCTCGGCCCCGCCGACGACGCCCTCGCCGTAGCGAGGCGTCACAAAGGCGAGCCGACCCGCCGCACCACCCGCCACCGTCATGCCTCCGCCTCGTCCGTCCCGATGGTACGCGAGGCCGGCCCGGGAACACGTGCACTGACGCTGGCGCCAGGGACTGGCAAGGTACTGCGGTGCTACGGCGTCGACGAACCGTTCTGCTCGTCGCGCTCGCCGCCGTGCTCGGGGCCCTCGTCGTGGCCTCCCCTGCCGCCCCCTCTCGGGCGGGAGCGGCGACGGCGCTCGACGAGAACCCGTTCCCCATGCCGGCGTGGACCGACACCCTCGGAGCGGTCGCGCTCTCCTCGCCCACGGTCGCGACCCTCGACGGCGTGACGGCCATCGTCTTCGGCTCCGAGAACGGCTACGTCGACGCCGTCGACGCATCGACGGGCGACAACCTGCCCGGGTGGCCCGAGCCGGTCGACATCTCGCCGGGGGCGCCGACCGCGATCGAGTCGAGCCCGACCGTCGCCTACCTCGACGGTCCCAGCCGGCCGCCGACGATCGTCGTCGGTGCGGGCTCGACCTACGTCGCCGAGCAGCAGGGGGGCCTCGTGGCGTTCCGGGAGGACGGGTCGGTCCGGTTCGTGTTCCACACCCACGACGTCTTCAACGAGTGGACCGGCACGGTCCCCGCACGCCCCGACGGGTTCGACGAGGCGGTCTTCTCCACGCCCGCCGTCGGGGACATCACCGGCGACGGACAACAGGACATCGTCTTCGGCTCCTGGGACCACCGCCTGTACGCGCTGACGCCGTCAGGGCGGCTCGTGCACGGCTTCCCCATCGACACCGAGGACACCATCTGGTCCTCGCCAGCCCTGTACCACGTCCGGGGCGCGAAGCGCCGCGTCGACGTCTTCATCGGCGGGGACGCCTCCGGCCGCAACCGTTGCGAGGGCGGGTTCGTCTACGACGTCACCTATTCGGCGAACAAACCGCGCATCGTCTGGCAACACTGCGAGAACCAGACGATCTGGTCGAGCCCGGCCGTGGGCGTGCTCAATGCCACGGGCAAGCCCGCGGTCGTCGTCGGCAGCGGGTTCGGCGAGCGGCCGCCCTACCGCTCCGACACCGACCGGCTCTTCGCGTTCTACGGCCGCAGCGGTGCGCCGGTCCCGGGCTGGCCCGTCCGCACCGCGGGCCCGACGTACGGGTCGCCGGCGATCGGGCCCCTCAGCTCCGGTGGTCCCCCCGTCGTCATCGACACATCGTGGTGCACGAGCTGTACGACGCCCGCCGCCGGTGCATCGATGGTCTACGCGTGGAGCGGGTCCGGAGTCCTCCTTTGGTCACAGACCCTCGAGGGCGCCCAGGACTTCGCGTCCCCGGTCCTCGCCGATCTCACCGGGTCGGGGACGAACGACGTCCTCGTCGGGTCCTCGGCGGGGCTCTATCCCCTCGACGGCCCGACGGGCGCCTTCTTGTTCGGAACCTCCGAGCTCGCCGCGATCAACGACTGCTCGGTCCAGAACGCGGCCGCGGTCGCCGACGTCGCCGGGTCCGGCCCTGCCGTCGGCTGGCACCTCTTCGAGTCCTGCGGCGGTCCCCAGCAGGTCACGCTCACCGGAAGGCTGATCGACTACCCGCTTCCCGCGACGCCCGCCACGCTCCCGCCGTGGCCGATGTGGCGCGACGGCCCCAACCACGACGGGGTGGCCAGCTCCGCGATGCCGTAGCTACCGGCGCCGAGCGCCGCCAAGGGCTCAGGCGGGGACGGCCATCTGCAGCGTGGAGCGCTCGATCACCCGGTCGATGAAGCCGTATTCGAGGGCCTCCTCGGCGGTGAACCAGCGGTCTCGGTCCGAGTCGGCCTCGATCCGCTCGACCGGCTGGCCCGTGTGGAACGAGATGCGCTCGGCCATCATCTTCTTCAGGTAGATGATCTGCTCCGCCTGGATCGCGATGTCGGCGGCCTGGCCCTGCATCTGGCCGGAGGGCTGGTGCATGAGGATCCTCGAGTGCGGCAGCGCGAAGCGCTTTCCCGGGGCTCCCGCACAGAGCAGGAACTGGCCCATCGACGCGGCGAGGCCGAGACAGATCGTGGAGACGTCGCAGCGCACGTACTGCATCGTGTCGTAGATGGCGAGGCCGTCGGTCACCGAACCGCCCGGTGAGTTGATGTAGAGCGAGATGTCCCTTGCGGTGTCCTCGGCCTCGAGCAACAGCAGCTGCGCGCAGATGAGGTTCGCAGAGTTCTGGTTGACGTCGGTTCCGAGGAACACGATCCGTTCCTTCAAGAGCCGCTGGTAGACGTCGGCCATTCCGGTGTCGGAGGTCGACGCGGCCGCGAACGGGCCTTCGGGGACGATGAGGCGTTCGGTCATGTCTCGAGGCTACCTGCAGCGATGACGCGAGATGGCTGTCGGCACCGGAGTGAGGTCGTAGCCTGGTGCGCGACAGGCCGCGCGGGCGTGGCGGAATTGGCAGACGCGCCGGGTTTAGGTCCCGGTCCCTTCGGGGGTGGAGGTTCGAATCCTCTTGCCCGCACAGATCTGCCCGATCGCGTGACCGCTCCCCGAGCGCCTGGTCCGCGGTCCCACCCGGGCGCAGGCTCGCATCGAGCGGACATGTGCTCGATGCGACTGCTCGTTCAACCCGCGGCGGGAGCGCTCCGGGAGCGGGACTTGCGGAGCTTCTTCGCCTTGTGCGCGGCCGCCGTCGCCGCTCGTGCTGGCCGCGCGCTGCGGGCGCGGAGCTGGAGGATCCGAGCGGCTCCGGCCAGCACGACGAACAGACCGCCGATGACCGCGGCGAGGAGGAGCGCGACGCCTTCGGGCAGGTTGCCGTGGGCCCCGAAGAACGAGACCCGGGCGCGCTGGCCGTTCTCGAGGATGAAGACGATGAGCACGAGCATCACCAACAGGCCGACCACGACCGCCGCCCAGTAACCGCTCGTCCTCGTGTGGGTGAACGGCGGCTTGGCGGAAGGGTCGGGCTTCGCCGCGGCTTCGGACGGCGAAGCCTCCGCGGGCGTGGTCCCGGGGACGTCCGCGGCTGGGGGAGGCTCGGCGCTCGTTGTCGACTCGCCCGGGACCTCAGACATGGATCACTTCGCCATCGCCCGAGACGCACCACGCCAGGCGACCCGAGCGCGAACCGGACCCTGACGAGCCCCGCTCTCCGAGCGATGTCGTCCGTCGGACCGTGGACTCGCGAAGGGCACCCTCCGAGCCTACCCCGCCCCCCGAACCGATCCCCGCTGCTCAGACCGGTCGGCTGGCGACTGGGCACGTCCGGTGCGCGTTGCTGCGCCGAAGTCCCCTCGCGACGGCCACAGCCCCGGTGACGACCGGGCTCGTCCAACGGCGAGGCGGCTTCAAGTCCCTCAAGACCACCGACCGGCCCGGCCGATCACAGTGCCGCCGCGATCGCATCCCTCGCCTGCACGAGCGCGGCGAGGCCACCCGCCGGAGTCGAATCCGGGGGCGGGCCGATGGTGAGCGAGCTCGCCCCGTAGTGCTCTTGACGCCGGGCGTCCGCGACCCAGAGCTCCGGGTCGCTCCCCTGCGCGACCACTCGGCCGCTGATCTCGATGCCGGAGGGGTCGCGACCGAACTCGGCGGCGAGGCGCTGCAGCGTCTCCGCAGGCTCTCCGGAGCTGAGCCCGCCGACCGGGAGCCAGCCGTCGGCGTCGCGGGCGACGCGTCGAAGGAGCGGCTCGCTCGCGCCGCACCCGACGAGGATCGGGATCCGTGTTTCGGGGAGCTGCCCGATGCCGAGACGATCCACGTGGTGCTCGTTGCCGTCGAAGGTGACCGACGCCTCGCGCCACATCGTCCGCAGCACCCGCAGCTGCTCGGCGAGGCGGCGGCCGCGGGTCGCGAGTTGCTGGCCGAACGCTTCGTACTCGGCCGCCTGCCAACTGATGCCGACGCCGAGCTCGAAGCGACCACCCGAGATGAGACTGAGATCCGCCGCCTGCTTGGCGACGAGGACCGTCGGATAGAGCGGGAGGATGAGGATCGCCGTGCGGAACCCGAGACGAGAAGTGAGCGCGGAGAGGTAGGAGAAGAGGACGAACGGATCCCGGAAGGGCACCCCGTAGGTGGTGACCGGTCGGTCCGCGTACCGGTCCGGCTCCGCGGTGAGCACATGTCCCCCATACGAGACGTAGTCCGCACCCGCCTCGTCGAGGGTGACCGCGACGTCCTTCAACAAGGCGAGATCCCCTAGCCAGTTCGCGCTGAGCGAGCAGCCGATCCTCATGCGACCTCCGTCCCCGACGCGGCGACACGCCGCACCGTCGGGCATTTTGACATCGAACGACAGACGGGCTCGAGCGGTCCTCGGTAGTCTCGCCGACGTGTCGGCACCGATCCTCGGCCGCGTTGGCGAGCTCGTCGCTCGCCTTGTCGAGGTCGCCGAGGACCCGGCGCCACAGGTGCGTGCGGTGGTGACGACGTTGCTCATCAAGGGACTCGTGGACGACGACTCGTCCTCGCTCATCGAGCTCATGGTGCGCTCGGACGGCGCGGCGCGGATCGTCGACGGCGAATCGGCGGAAATGGCCCGATCCCGCCTGCACGCGGCGCTGAGCGGTGCGCTGTTCGACCTGGCCGCGACCCACGGCGAGCTCGAGGTGGTGCGGGCCTGGCGGGACCATCTCGTCACACAGATGCAACGGTGGGCAAGTCTTGCCGTCGACGACGCTGACAACCGGCGACGGGCCGAGCGGTTCCTCCTCTTCGCGAACAATCCCTCCGCGCTCGCCGCGGCGAAACGGCGCGGCTTTCTGCTCGGCATGTCCGCGGAGGACCTGCGCGTGCTCGCACGGACGCGCGGCGACGAGCCCGTCAGCCCCGAGACCGCGATCGAGCTGTGGAGCGAGCATGAGGTATGGACGAGACGGGTAGAGGCCCTCGTCGGTGAGGACGTCCTCCGGGACTGGGAGAGCTCGCGGCAGGCCTTTCCGCTGCCGTGAGCGGTGCTCGGGGCAACGCTCGCGGGCCGCTCGCTTAGGTCAGGGCATCTCGCCGCGGAGATAGCGCTCCAGCTCGGCCGCGATCTCGTCCCCCGAGGGGAGGTCACCCTCGGTGACGATGTCGGGCTCGTCGGCCTCGTACTGCTCCTCCAGTTGGCGCACCATCGCGACGTGTTCGGTGGACTGCGCGATGAGTTCGTCGACCTGCTTGCGGGTCGCCTCCGCCTCCCGCTTCAGCCGGCGGGTGTCGGTGACGATGCCGGACACCGTCGTGAGGGCGTCGAGCAACGCGATCGACGCGGCGGGGTACGGCATTGAGCTCACATAGTGCGGAACCCGGACCACGAGGTCGATCGAGGGAATGCCGGCATCGGCGCAGAAGACCCCGATGACGTCGCTGATGCGAGCCGGACGGTCCCGTGAACCCTGGCGAAAGCCGATACGCCGCGCGAGCCCCTGATCGGACGCGGTCGCGGTGACAGGGACGGCGCGGGTGTGCGGCGTCTGCACCGGAACCGCTCCGAAGCCCACGACGAGCGTCGCTCCGAGCTCCACGGCGAGCTCGGTCACCTCGGTGGCGAACGGTCGCCACCGCAGGTCAGGCTCGGAGCCGACGAGAAAGGCGATGGGGGCCATGGTCGGATCGGTGCCGACCCTGAGCCGGGGACCGGGCCAGAAGATCCGCCCGCGCACCCCGTCCTGGCGTCGGACGCTCGGACGACGCGCTCTCTGGTCGATGAGCTCGTCGCTGTCGAACACCGCGAAGGTCCGGGTGTCGTACTGATCGAGGAGCGCCGACACCGCTCCCGAGGCCGCCGAGCCGGCGTCGATCCAACCCTCGAGACCGACGATCAGCACCGGTCGAGCCGGCGGCTCCACGTCGCGTCGCGTGTACGTCACGCCTCGAACCTACCGGCCGGGCACGCCGAACACGAACTTCTGACGCCCGACCGCGTCGCGGACAGCGCCGCGAGCAGACCGGGGGGACGGTGCCGTAGCGAGGTGTGCACCGGGACAGGGAGGCTCGCTTCGGCTGCCGACAACTGGCGAGTCGTGGTCACCGCCGCTCCCCTCTCGGCCACGTTGCCCACGAGGCTAGACCCCGCGAACAGCCGCCCTGGGGCGCACGAGACGCTCAGGGGTTCGCGGTCGCGACGAGGTCCTGGAAAAAGAGCGTCTCGTCCTGGAAAAGGGCCGCATAGCCGGTCGCGGGTAGCACGAGGAGACTGGAAGCCTTCAACCTCTGGCTGAGCTCGACGCTGTCCGCCTCGGGGTAGACCGCGTCGTCGGCTCCAACGACGACGAGCGCAGGGATCGTGATCGTCGCGAGCCCGTCGGCGACGGCCGAGCTCCGAAGAACGTGCGCTTCAGCGGCGGCCTCGCCGTGGATCGCCGTCGCGACGATGTCGTCCGGTGAGAGCTGGGCGATCCGACCGAGCCAGTCGAGCCGCTCGCTCTCGGCGCTCGCGGGGAACAACAGCCTCGAGAGCTCGGTCGTCGTCGCGCTCTCGTCGCCGAGAAGCACCACCGCGGTCTTCGGTTCCTCAGTGGGTG
>Ga0209415_10015557_pt1 | contig 12316 bp, 15 predicted proteins | sample PeaSoiSIISIP2007_FD_187696 | JGI IMG/M metagenome (GOLD analysis project Ga0209415, IMG submission 187696) | Peat soil microbial communities from Weissenstadt, Germany - SII-SIP-2007 (SPAdes) (version 2) | ecosystem: Environmental > Terrestrial > Soil > Wetlands > Peat | place: Germany... | reverse complement strand
AAGCCGCATCCGCCGATGTGGCTGGCGTGCTCGACGCGGCAGACGATCCACACCGCCGCCAAGCTCGGCCTGGGCGCGCTGACGTTCTCCTTCGTCGATCCCGCCGAAGCCAAACACTGGGTCACGGACTACTACGAGACGTTCAGGAACGAGTGCGTGCCGATCGCGCAGACGGTGAACCCGAACATCGCCATGGTCACCGGCTTCATGTGCCACGAGAACGAGGACGAGGCGGTGAAGCGCGGCCTCGAAGGATTCCAGTTCTTCGGCTACGCCTTGGCGCACTACTACATCTTCGGCTCACACGTGCCCGGACACACCAACGTGTTCGAGAGCTTCCAGCAGAACAGCGGCGTGATCCCGTTGCCGCCGAACCGTGGCGGTATCGGTACGCCGGCGCAGGTGCGCGAGCATCTCAAGGACTTCGAGGCCACCGGCGTCGATCAGGTCGTGTTCATCCAGCAAGGCGGCAACAACCAGCACGCCGACATCTGTGCGTCGCTGGAGCTGTTCGCGGCGCGCGTGATGCCGGAATTCAGGGAACGCGAGGCCGAACGCGCCCGCCGCAAGGCGCAGGAGTTGGCGCCGTTCATCGAGCAGGCGCTGGCCAGGAAGAAGAAGACCGAGGCGACGCGCGACATTCCCGAGGTCCCCGCCTACGGCCGCAACATCGCCGAAGGCGGCGGAGTGTATCCGACACAAGGATGACGCTTCTCGGAGGCTATTCTCCGTAGCGCTGCTTGTGAACTTCTCCATTGTGGCACTCGGCAGGAACTGGCCGACATGATCGGTACCACGGTTGAGACAACGATTCGCGTCACGAGCAAATGCCTCAGTGCAGGTCTCATCACGTCATCGCGGCATGAAATCGGCTTAGTCGATGCGGAGCGTTTGCGTGGCATCGCCGCCGGCGAGTAGTCATGCCGACGCGGCGCAACGGTTCCGGAGGAGCACATGAATGCCAAGCAGTGGCTGGAAGCCATGGCCGATCTCGAAGCCCGCATCGCCAAGATCTACGAACGCTTCGCGACGGAGTTCCGCAAGGTGGCGGACGTCGGTGACCTGTGGGCGAGCATGGGCCGCGAGGAGCTGCATCACGCCGAGGTGCTCAGTCACGCCGCGGGGAGCGCGCCGGCGGTCACGGCGGCGGCGGAGCACGTCGCCAAGCTCGAAGCGCGCGTGGCGCAGATCGAGCGCGAGGTGGCGCACCCCGTTCAGCTGCAGGATGCGCTGCGCGTGACGGTGGATCTCGAGGAAGCGGAAACCGAGCACGTGCATGGCGCGCTGGTGACGTTGGGCGACTGGGCGGAAAAGCTGGCGGCGGAGCCGACCATGCAGCACCGGCTCGGCGGCGTCCTCGAACACGCGATTCGCCAGTTCGGCACGCCGGCGCTGCACCGGCGCATGACCTGGCGCCGCTTTCATGATTAACCGCTGACGGCGCTTGCGCGTGTCGCGCCCGCGTTCGTGGCGCGGGGGCGCCGTTGCGGTGGCGACGGCGCCGACCTATAGTGCCGGCATGCGCATGCGTGAGGCGGAGCTGCTCACCTTGGCGTCCGCCATCGTCACCGCTGTGGTGAAGCAGGGGTTCGTGCATCCGAAATGCGATGCCACCGTCTTGCGCGACCGCATCCGTGCGCTGATTGCGCGCAATCTCGAGGAAGAACGAGCGCTCGAAGAAGAAGCCGAGCGGCTCGCCGCCTCCCACGCGCGTCAGATGGTGGGCATGGACCTGCGCAAAATCATCCAAGGCATCAAAGAGCGCCTGGCCCGCGAACGCGACTTCCCCTTGTGAATCATGCCCTTCAGCGAAGGCCGACAGTCCTATCTTGCCCACCTGATCGTCAATACCTTGTGTCGGGAAGGCTTGGCCGACGTCGAAAACGAGCGCCTCGTGTTGGCGGAGATCAAACGGGTACTGGCTCAGGAGCATGCGGTAGACGCGCGCATCGACGTCATGGTGCAGCGCAAGATCGCGTCGCTGTCGCGCGGGGTACCGCCGGGCAGCCGGGAATGGGACGTGCTCTACCGCCAGTACTATGCCGAGGAAGTCCGGAAGTTGAAGCCTGGGGGCGCTTGACAATTGCGCCGCAGCGGCTAACTTACCGCGGTCCATTAAAAGTGCGCCGTGCCGCCTCGCGCGCCGAGGCGCGCGGCAAAACTCGAAGACAACCTCAGCCGGGTTCGCTAGTGAAAGGAGATTGATGTTATGAAGATTCGGCCGTTGCAAGACCGCGTGATCGTGAAGCGGATTGCGGAAGAAGAGAAAACCAAGGGCGGTATCATCATCCCGGACACCGCGAAAGAAAAGCCGCAGGAAGGCAAGGTCATCGCCATAGGCAAAGGCAAGGTGAACGATGACGGCAAGCTGATCCCGCTGCAGGTCAAGGCCGGCGACAAGATCCTGTTCGGCAAGTACTCCGGCAGCGAAATCAAGATCGACGGCGAAGAGCACTTGATCATGCGCGAGGAAGACATTCTCGGCGTGATCGAGGGCTGAGCCTCGATTTCGAACGCCGACACACAAGGAGGATTCCATGGGAGCAAAAATTGTCAGGTTTAGCCAAGACGCGCGCGACCGTCTGCTGCGCGGCGTGAACGTCCTTGCCGACGCCGTCACCGTCACCCTCGGCCCCAAAGGCCGCAACGTTGTGTTGGAGAGGTCGTTCGGCGCGCCCAACATCACCAAGGACGGCGTGACCGTCGCCAAGGAAATCGAGCTCGAGGACAAATTTGAGAACATGGGCGCGCAGATGGTGAAGGAGGTGGCCAGCAAGACCTCCGATGTCGCCGGTGACGGCACCACCACTGCTACCGTCCTGGCGCGCTCCATCTATGCCGAAGGCGCCCGCATGGTCGCCGCCGGCCACGATCCGATGAGCCTCAAGCGCGGCATCGACAAGGCCGTGCAGGCGATCATCGGCGAGCTGAAGCATCTCTCCAAGCCCACCAAGGATCAGAAGGAGATCGCGCAGGTCGGCACCATCTCCGCCAATAACGACGCCACCATCGGCGAGATCATCGCCGAGGCAATGAACAAGGTCGGCAAGGAAGGCGTGATCACGGTCGAGGAGGCCAAGAGCCTGGAGACGACCCTCGAGGTCGTCGAAGGCATGCAGTTCGATCGCGGCTACATCTCGCCGTACTTCGTCACCGATCCCGACAAGATGGAGGCGGTCCTCGAAGACGCCTACATCCTCATTCACGAGAAGAAGATCAGCGGCATGAAGGACCTGCTGCCGGTGCTCGAAACCATCGCACGAACCGGCAAGCCGTTCGTGATCCTCGCCGAAGACCTCGAAGGCGAAGCGCTGGCCACCCTGGTGGTCAACAAAATCCGCGGCACGCTGCACTGCGTCGCCGTCAAGGCACCGGGCTTCGGTGATCGCCGCAAGGCCATGCTCGAAGACATCGCCATTCTCACCGGCGGCAAGGTGATCGCGGAAGAGCTGGGCATCAAGCTCGAGAGCGTCACCGTCAACGACCTGGGCCGCGCCAAACGCATCGTGGTCGACAAGGACAACACCACCATCGTCGACGGCGCCGGCAAGAAGGGCGACATCGAGGGCCGCATCAAGCAGATCCGGGCGCAGATCGAGGAGACCACCTCGGACTATGACCGCGAGAAGCTGCAGGAGCGCCTCGCGAAGCTGGTCGGCGGCGTCGCCGTCATCCGTGTGGGTGCGGCGACCGAAGTCGAGATGAAGGAGAAGAAGGCGCGCGTCGAGGATGCGTTGCACGCGACGCGTGCGGCCGTCGAAGAGGGCATCGTCCCGGGCGGTGGCGTGGCCCTCATCCGCTGCCTGTCGGTGCTCGATACGCTGAAGGTTCCTGAAGAGGAACGTGTCGGCCTGAAGATCGTCCGCCGCGCCCTCGAAGATCCCTGTCGTTGGATCGCCAACAACGCCGGTTGGGAAGGCTCGATCGTCCTCGACAAGATCAAGAACAACAAGGGCGCCTACGGCTTCAACGCCGCGACCGAAGAGTTCGAAGATCTGATGAAGGCCGGCATCGTTGATCCCACGAAGGTCGTGCGGACGGCGTTGCAGAACGCTGCGTCGGTAGCCGGCCTACTGCTGACCACCGAGGCCATGATCGCCGAGAAGCCGGAGGAGAAGGGCGCGACCCCGCCGATGCCTCCGGGCGGCGGCATGGGTGGTATGGGTGGCATGGGCGGCATGATGTAAGTTGCACCGCGTATCACGGTTACCAGAAGGCCCTCCGCGCCGCGCGCGGAGGGCCTTCGTGTTTGTGGGACCCGCGAGCGACTATTGCGCGGCAAGCTTATTCCGCAGGCGCTCGACGGCTTCGGCGACGCCCGGGCGGCCAGGCTCCTGCTCGGCCGCAATCCGGCAATGCGCCAAGGCGTCCGGGAGCTGACCCAACAGCTCCAACCCGAGGCATAGGTTGTACTGGCCTGCCGTGAACTCGGGCTTCAGCTCGACCGCCTGCCGATACTCACCGACCGCGGATGCAATCGCGCTGGCGGAGAGCAACGCGACCCCAAGGTTGTTGTGCGTCTCCGCGGAATTCGGATCGAGCCGTAGCGCGCGGCGGTATTCCTGGACGGCCGCGTCGCGCTCGCCGACGTCGTACAGCACCGCCCCGAGGTTGTTGTGCGCTTCGGCCGAAGCGGGGTTCGCGCGGATGGCCTCGGTATACTCGGCGATCGCTTCGGTGCGCCGCCCCGCCTGGTACGCCGCGACCGCAGCGTCGTAGTGCGCTTGGAACGATCGTGGCCCAAGTGCGCTACAGGCGCTCAGACAGACAAAGGAGAGAATGGCGATTGCTCTGCGTACCCCGGTCATGAAAGCGACGCGCGCCGGTGTTTGTGCACCTCGACGGTAACGGTGCCGATGACCCAACGCTCTCCTTCCCGGCCTTCCCTCCAGACATCGCATTCCACGAGCCATCGTCGCGGGCAAGTCGGTCCTGAAAACGTGACGCGGTCGAACTCGCGCCCGAGAATGTTGCGGTCGATGTCGTTGAAGGACATGGCTTGGCGTTTATGAGCTCGATTGTAGGCGGTAAACATTGGCGGCCTTCGTGCTTGACCGGTGCGCTTGCCGTGTCGCCTCCCTGAGTGACAAGTACTCGCTAGACTGACCGCGCTGCACTGTCGTTTGGAACGCGCTTCCGTCTCTGCTTTGGCAAGCGGCGCACGACGCGCTATCGTCTCGTGCGTGCCGCCTCGGAGAATTGCCAAGATCATTACGGCTGCAACCCACGATCGCGTGGTCGTCTGCGAGGCTGAATTGGAACACGCGGCACGCCATTTTCTCCTACCTCGTGACCTTCTCCTCGATTTGATTGAGCGCGTGCTCACACAACCGACCGCCGTCTATGCCGACGACACACGGCGGCCCAGCGAATACCGTCTGTTTTACCGGTTGGAGGATGGCCGTTACATCTTGGCGGTTGTGAAGCTTGTGACCGACGGCGCCTACTTCGCGAGCTTGTATCCCACAGGACGGCGAATCCGCACCACCCATCGCAAGTTTCGGAGGGTACTATGAAGAAGCCAACTGTCTCGTTCCGGCACTTTGGTGGTTCAGGGCCCCTTTCACTCTACTGGTACCCTGGGCCGTACGGCGATGCCGTGGAGGCGAAGAGCGGTTCCGGCGTAGGCTGGTTCGCACCCAATGGGGAGCTACTCGGAGTAGAGTTTGACGACATCGCCTTCGACCGCGACCGCCAAATTCTCGCTTTCGAGAGCGGAGAACGCATCGAGGTCAAGGTCGTGCGAGGCAAGGTTTCGGTGCAGGTCCACGCGTCGCGGCGAAACGTTGCGTAGCTTCGAGTCAGGAAGTGGGCGTGCGTTGCCAAGGTCTACCGAGTTGTGCTGCCTTCGTAGTCGTATAACCTCGTGCGGGGGCAGACTCGCTGATCCCAGTACATCGGCGGCATTTCCTCTTCCCTCCGAGCATCTTCTTCCGATAGTATCCCTGCGCTGCGATCAGCGGGAGTGCGGACTATGCCGGGACCACTGGAAGGAATCCGGGTCGTCGAAATGGGCTTTTGGGTCGCCGGGCCCGGCGCCGCGGGCGTCATGGCGGATTGGGGCGCCGACGTCGTCAAGATCGAGCCGCCCGACGGCGACCCGATGCGCGGCATGTTCCTCAACGCGGCCGGCATCGATGTACCGATCAATCCGCCGTTCGAGCTCGACAACCGTGGTAAGCGTAGCGTCGGCTTGAATCTGCAACACGCCGACGGGCGCGCCATCGCGCATCGGCTGCTCGGCGCCGCCGACGTCTTTGTGACCAATCTCCGCCCGGCGGCGTTGGACAAGTTCGGGTTGAGCTACGACGAGCTGCGAGGGTTGAATCCGCGGCTCATCTACTGCCACCTCAACGGCTACGGGCTGGTCGGCGACGATAAGGACCGGCCCGCCTACGACGTCGGGGCGTTCTGGTCGCGCGCCGGCATCGCCTGGTCGCTAGCCCCTGAAGGTGCCGAGCCGCCGCAGCAGCGCGGCGGGATGGGCGATCATACCACAGCGCTGTCGGCCGTGGGCGCGGTGTGTGCGGCGTTGGTTGCGCGGCACCGCACCGGCGAGGGACAGCTCGTGTCGACGTCGCTGTTGCGCACCGGCATGTACGTCCTCGGCTGGGATCTCAACATCCGCCTGCGCTTCGGTCACGTCGCACCGCCGTTCACGCGGCACACGGTTCCCAATCCCGTGGTCAGCAGCTACCGCGCCGGCGACGGCAAGTGGTTCTGGCTGCTCGGCCTGCAGGGTGATCGTCACTGGCCGGACGTAGTGCGCGCCATCGAACGTCCCGAGCTGGGCACTGATCCACGCTTCCGCGACATCCGGGCGCGCCGCGAGCACGTCGGAATTCTGGTGCCGATCCTCGACGAAATCTTTGCGACCAAACCGTTGCACGAATGGGGCACGATCTTCGACCGCGAAAACGTGTGGTGGGCGCCGGTGCAGTCTCCGGACGAAGTGGTGACCGATCCGCAGGTGCGTGCGGGCGGCGGCGTCGTTGCGGTGCCGGTCACCGACGGCACTGCCGACATGGTTGCCAGCCCGGCGGACTTCTCGGCCACCCGCTGGGAACCGAGTCGTCCGGCGCCCGAGTTTGCACAACACACGGAAGAGGTCCTGCTCGCACTGGGCTACGACTGGGAAGCCATCGCCGAGCTGAAAGAGAAAGGAGCGATCCCGTGACGGTCTCTTCACTCAGCACTCAGCACTCAGCACTCAGCACTCGGTAGGAGATGCGCATACCACTCAAAGACGGCCTGTTCACGACACCCGACGACCCGCAGGCGGCGCGCCTACTCGGCGGGCGCTGCGCCGCGTGCGGCCGCTTCAACTTCCCAGCGCAGATGATATGCCCGTATTGCTCGGGCGACGGGTGCGAGACGATACCGCTGAGCCCGCGCGGCGTGATCGAGGTGTGTACGACGGTGATCAACCGCCCGCCGGGATACGAAGGAAGCGTGCCGTTCGGCTTCGGCGTGGTCGAGCTGCCCGAGGGCATCCGCATCATCACCCGAATCACCGACCCTGGGCAGGCGCGGCCCGGACAGACGGTCCGCCTCATCATCGAGCCGCTGTGCACCAACGCCGACGGCCACGAGGTGATGACCTATGCATTTGCTGCAATCGATGTGTGAGACTCAGCACCCAGGACTCAGCACTCAGCACTGATGAACCGTCCCGTTTACATCGCCGGCATTGGCATTCACCCATTCGGTCGCTTCGAGGGTAAGAGCGTCGTCGACATGGGCGTTGCCGCGGTGCGCATGGCGCTCAAAGAAGCCGGCTGCGAGCGCGGCGGATTTCGGGCGGCGTATTGCGGCACGGTGTACACAGGAGTGGCCGCCGGGCACAAAGTGCTCACCAGCCTCGGGCTCACCGGCATGCCGATCATGAACGTCGAGGCGGGTTGCGCCAGCGGCGGTGCTGCGCTTGGTCTCGGCGCCGGCGCGATCGCCGCCGGCCGCTACGACTGCGTGCTCGTCTTCGGCATGGAGAAGATGCCGAAAGGCATCATCCGTTCGAGCTTCTTCGAGCCGTGGCGCGAGCAGGGCGGCTTGGCGGTGACACCCGCGTACTTCGCGCTACGGGCGCAGCGCCTGATGCGCGACTCCGGCGTGACCGTCGAGCATCTCGCGCAAGTGTCGGTAAAGAACCACAAGAACGGCGTGCACAACCCGTACGCGATGTTTCGGAAGGGATTCTCGCTGGCCTCGGTGCTCGCGTCCCCGGTTGTCTGTGAACCGTTGCGCCTGTACATGATGTGCTCGCCGAACGAAGGTGCGGCGGCGGTGGTGCTCAGCGCCACGCCGGGCCCGGTACGCATCCGCGCCGCGACGCTGCGCTCGCATCTGCCCGGCAATGTCCTTGGAGAGCACACGCCGCTCAGCGGTTTGGTGGACGATGACATCCCGAGCCCAACAGAGCTGGCGGCCCGCGAGGCATACGAGACCGCCGGCCTCGGCCCGCAAGACGTCGACGTCGTCGAGCTCCAGGACACCGACTCGGCGCGTGAGCTGCTGTCGTACGAAGAGCTGGGTCTGTGTCCGAAAGGAGCGTCCGGTCAATGGATCGCCGAAGGGTGCACGGAGATGACAGGTTCACTGCCGGTGAATCCAAGCGGCGGCCTACTCTCCAAGGGTGAGCCGCTGGGCGCATCGGGCTTGGGCCAGATCGTCGAATTGTACTGGCAACTGTGCGGCCAAGCCGGTCCGCGCCAGGTTGCAGACGCCAAAGTCGCCCTCGGCCACACCGTCGGCCGCGGTGCCAACGCGTCGGTGGTGATTCTGACGCGTTGAACGCGTCGCCCCTCGTCCCTCGACAACGCGCGACGCATTCGCTTAATTGGGGCGTTGCCTTTTTAGGGGAGGTTCGATGAAGCTGGCGTACAGTCCCGAGCACGAAGCGCTGCGGCAGGAGCTGCGCGCGTACTACCAGAAGCTGCTGACTCCCGAGATCCTCGCAGAGGTGCGTCGCAGCGAGGGCGTCGGGCCGACGACGCGCAAGGTCGTCCTCCAGATGGGCGCCGACGGCTGGCTGGGCATCGGCTGGCCAAAGGAATACGGCGGGCGCGGCATGACGCCGATCGAGCAGTTCATCTTCTTCGACGAATCCATGCGCGCCGGAGCACCGGTGCCCATGCTCACCGTGAACTCGGTCGCCCCGACGATCATGCAGTTCGGCACCGACGAGCAGAGACAGTTCTACCTGCCGAAGATCCTCAGAGGCGAGATCCACTTCGCCATCGGCTACACCGAACCCAACGCCGGCACCGACCTCGCCTCCTTGCAGTGCCGCGCCGTGCGCGACGGCGACTTCTTCGTCATCAACGGCCAGAAGATCTTCACCAGCTTGGCCACCGATGCGGACTACATCTGGCTCGCCGTGCGCACCGACCCCGAGGCGCCGAAACACAAGGGCATCTCGATGCTCATCGTGCCCACCGACACGCCTGGGTTCCGCTGCGTGCCGATCAAGAACATGGGCAACATGAACACCAACCAGACCTTCTACGACGACGTGCGCGTGCCCGTTGGCAATCTCGTCGGCAAGCTCAACGGCGGTTGGAAGCTGATCACCAACCAACTCAACCACGAGCGCGTGACGCTGTGCAGCGCGGGCATGATCGAAGGGACGTTCGACGAGACGGTGCGCTGGGCGAAGGAAACCACGCTCGCCGACGGCCGTCGCGTCATCGATCAGCCGTGGGTGCAGATGAACATCGCCCGCATCCATGCGCGTCTCGATTTCCTGCGCCTGATGAATTTCAAAGTGGCGTGGAACGCCGAGCAGGGCGAGCCGCTCAACCCGGCGCACGCCTCGAGCATCAAGGTGTTCGGCACCGAGTTCTATCTCGAAGCCTGCCGGTCGATGCTGGAGATTCTCGGCGCCGCCGGCACGTTCCGCGGCGGCTCGCCCGACGCGGCGGTGAACGGCCGCGTCGGCTTCATGCAGCGCTCCATTCACGTTCTTACATTCGGCGGCGGCACCAACGAGATGCAACGCGACCTGATCGCGCTGTTCGGTCTCGGCATGCCGGTGCAGCCGCGATTCTAGAGATAGACAACAGACAACAGACTTTCAGACAACAGACTCAGAGATCGGGGTCACTATGGATTTTTCTCTTACGGACGAGCAACGGGCGCTCGCCGATTTGGCGGCGCAGATTTTGACCGACCGATGTACCTTGGAACGTTTGAAGGCGATCGAGGCGAGCGACGAACGTTACGATCGCGAGCTGTGGGCGCAGTTTGCGAAGTCCGGCTTGCTCGGTGCGGCGTTGCCCGAAAGCGCCGGCGGCAGCGGTGGCGGCTTCGTCGACATCTGTTTGTTGCTCGAGCAACAGGGCCGCCGGGTCGCGCCGATTCCGTTGCTGCCGACGATCGTTTCTGCGGCGCTGCCCGTCGCGCGCTTCGGGTCGGCCGAGCAGCAGCAGCGCTATCTGCCCGGCGTCGTTTCCGGCGACACGTTGCTCACCGCGGCGCTGATCGAGCTGCGGACCGATAGTCGTGCGCCGCAGACGCGGGCGACACGCGACGGCAACCGTTGGCGGCTCGACGGGATCAAGGTCGCCGTGCCGATCGCACAGCGTGCCGCCGCGGTGCTCGTGCCGGCGCGCACGGCGGATGGCCAGATCGGCGTGCTCATCGTCGATCCCAAGTCACCGGGCGTCACGCTGACGCGTGAGGAAGTCACCAACTGGGAAGCGCAGTTCCGCATGGAGCTGTCCGGCGTCGCGGTTGGAGCGGACGCCGTGCTCGGCTCCGTGAGTCAGGGCGCGCAGCTGCTCAACTGGATCGTCGACCGCACCATCACCGGTCTGTGCGCCATCGCGTCCGGCGCGTGTCAGGAGGCCGTGCGGCTGACGGCGGAGTATGCGTCAAACCGCAAGCAGTTCGACAAGCCGATCGCGATGTTCCAGGCCGTTGGCCAACGCATGGCCGACTCGTACATCGACAACGAAGCGGTCAATCTCACCATGTGGCAGGCGGCGACACGCCTGCACGACGAGATGCCGTCGGACAAAGAGATCGCCACCGCCAAGTACTGGGCGGCCGAAGGCGGCAGCCGCATCGGTCATGCCGCGCTGCACATCCACGGCGGCATCAGCATCGACGTCGATTACCCGGTCCACCGCTACTTCCTGTGGGTGAAGCAGATCGAGAACACCCTCGGCGCGGCGACCCCGCAACTGGTGCGCCTCGGCGAGATCCTCGCCGCCGAGCCGGCGTAAGGCGTCAATCGGCGAGCGCGCCGCGCACGTCGGCCATGGCCGACGTCAGGTCCGTCGCCTGGCGCAGGTTGGCCACGAGATAGTCGAGCCCGGCGCCGCAATACGCGTCGAGGTCGCGGTGGATCGCGTCGCGGTCCCCGTACAACGGCCGCGACTCGGCCGTGCCAGAGTCGCGGACCAAAACGCCCTTGCGCAGGCTGACGGTGACCGCTTCTGCTGGACGGCCGTGGGCGGCGAGGCGCTCGCGCAGATGGACGACCAGTGGCGTAAGCTCACTGGGAGTGAGATCGATGGCGTGCCAGCCGTCGCCGCAGCATGCCGCGCGCTCGATTGCGGCGCGTGAGTTGCCGGCGATCCACAGCGGCGGATGCGGCCGCTGCGCAGGGGTCGGACCGGTGCGCACGGGTGGCAAGCGGTACGTTTCTCCGTCGAAGCGCGCTTCCCCACCGCTCCATAGCGCCTTGCACACCTCGATGTAGTCGTCCGTGCGCCGGCCGCGGTGCGCGAAGGGCACCGCCAACGCATCGAACTCTTCCCGTAGCCAGCCGGTGCCGATGCCGAGGATCATGCGTCCGCCGGACAGGTAGTCGAGTGTCGCGACGTGCTTGGCGGTGAGCACCGGATTGCGGTACGGCATGACGTAGGCGCTGATACCGAGCCGTACGCGCGACGTGTGGCCGGCGAGATACGCGAGCGTGATCATCGGCTCGCAGAAGCGCTCGATCACTCCCATGTCACCGGGCTTTGCGTTCGGCCGCCGGTCGTACGGGTAGATGCTGGTGACCCCGACCGGCGCAATCAGATGGTCGCTCACCCAGATCGAATCGAACCCGAGATCCTCCGCTTGCCGCGCCAGCCGGACCAGGACGTCCGGCTGCGCGAACGCGCCGTAGTTGGGGAGTGCAACGCCGAAACGCATGGCCGACAGTCTATCGTTGATGGCCGCGAGTCGAAAGTGGGAAGCCGACTTGACCAGGGTCCTGTCAAAGTCGCTGACAGAGCCTCGATACGCCGCCAGAAGACGGCGGCTACTCGGCTCGAACGGTTCTTATGTCTCACCAAACCGTTCACCCCGAGTAACGGCCCTTCTT
>Ga0209415_10015556_pt1 | contig 12316 bp, 16 predicted proteins | sample PeaSoiSIISIP2007_FD_187696 | JGI IMG/M metagenome (GOLD analysis project Ga0209415, IMG submission 187696) | Peat soil microbial communities from Weissenstadt, Germany - SII-SIP-2007 (SPAdes) (version 2) | ecosystem: Environmental > Terrestrial > Soil > Wetlands > Peat | place: Germany... | reverse complement strand
TGAATCACGGCGGAATCAACGTGTGGCTGGCTGCGGTCGAGCATGGGACATTCGGCTGCTTCCAGCGCCTGAATCGATGCCTTTCCGCACACCCCGCAGCTCGAACTCATGTAAAAATGGCGTTCTAGGCGCTCGAAGTCGATCCCCGTTTCATCCACCAGTGAAACCGCAGCCACGTTCCGATCTGTCACGGAAACGGAAGAAATCTGCCCCCGATCCTTTACGATTCCTTCGGTAAATAGAAAGCCCGCCGCCAATTCCCGGTCGTTTCCCGGAGTCCGCATGGTGATCGCGACATTCTTCCCATTGAGGCGGATTTCGAGCGGCTCCTCGACGGCGAGAAGATCCTGCTCCATCGTCGACCCGGCGCCCTCCACCTTTCGGATCGGCACCGTAATGATATTCCGCTTCATAGCTCTGGACTAAAGTATAATGTGGGTGACTGAAAGAGGGACCAAATGGAAGGCTTGTTCCAACCGATGCATTTGCTGATCATCCTGGTGGTGGGTGTTCTGCTATTCGGACCGAAGAAAATTCCCGAGCTCGGAAAAGGTCTCGGCGAAGGGATCCGCGGCTTCAAAGACGCCATAAAACAGGCCACGGAAGACATCAACAAGCCCGACCAGAAGTAATCTCAAACCAGGAACGGATTCCGTTCTTTTTCCCGACCAATGGTTGTATTAGGCCCATGTCCTGGAACTACCACCGCATCTTCAGGCAGAGTAAGCAGCTTGGTATGAATCGATCGTAGAATCTGCCGGCCGTCCCCACCCGGTAAGTCTGTTCGCCCAATCGAATCCCGAAACAGAGTATCTCCAGCGATCAGCTTGTTCTCCCCTGGGATCCAGACTGAAATACTTCCCTGCGTATGCCCCGGAGTCTCCAGAACGTGAAAAGACGTATCCCCCAGCACAATCGAGTCCCCTTCCCGAGCCTCTTTATCGATCTGCGTGTGCTCCGGCGTTTTCATTCCCAACCATCCGGCCTGCACGTCCAGATGATCGTATAACTCCTGATCGTTTTGATTCATATACACCGGAGCGCCGGTAATCGCTTTCAGCTTTGCCGCGCCGCCAATGTGATCGATATGCGCGTGCGTGATCACGATCGCCTTCACCTTCAGCCGGTGGCGCGTCAGGATTTCCAGGATCTGGTCAATATTGTCGCCGGGATCGATGACGATCGCTTCCCGCGTCTGTTCGTCCCCGAAAATCGAGCAGTTGCATTGCAACATTCCCACCGGCAGAATCTCGTGGATCATCTCCTCGATTGTATACTCGGGGTATGGATGCAGCCCTTCCGCTCGCGATGCGTTGGCTGCACATCGCCTCCGTAATCGTACTGCTGGGAGGGGTTTTTTATGCCCGCGTCGCCGCCGGAGAGATGACGCCTGCCTTTCGACCGATGGCATATGCCGCCATAGGTGGAATCCTTGTCTCGGGATTGTACAATTTTTTGAGCAAACCCGCCTATCCTCCGCACTATCACATGTGGATTGGCATCAAGGTACTTCTTGCGCTGCACGTGTTCGCAGCGGTCATTCTTTATCGGAAAGGAAAGGAACGGGCGTTGACCGGCGTCGTCATTTCGGGCGCCGCCATCGTCGCCATTTCGGCTTATCTCAGGTGGCTGTCTCTCAACTTCAAATAACGCCCGGGTATCAGGCTTTGCGCGAACACGCAGCCTGGCTCGATCTGTCCGCACGGGGCAAAATCCGCGCAACCGGCGAGGATCGCGCGCGCCTGCTTCACGCCATGACCACCAATGACGTGGAGCATCTGAAACCCGGCGAAGGCTGCTACGCGTTTTTCCTCAACGCGCAAGGGCGCATTTTAGGCGACGTCAACATTCTCTGTTTCGACGACCATCTTTTGCTCGACACAGAGCCCGAAACTCGCCAGAAACTGTTCGAGCATCTGGACCGCTACATCATTGCCGACGACGTAACCATTGAAGACGTAACCGGCTCGATCGCGACCATCGCTGTCGAAGGCCCAACCGCGGCTTCCGTGCTTCAAAACGCCGGCGCGCCCATCCCCGATCTTCAAAATTCCTGGGTGAGATGGGACGCCCGTACCGTCGCTCGCATCAACTCGACCGGATCGGAAGGCTTTTTCATTTTCGGACCCGCGGCCGAAAAACAGGTGTTGATTAATGCTTTAGCGATTCCCGCGGCGACGGCAGAGGAAGCTCGCATCGTCCGCATCGAACACGGCCGGCCGCGCTATGGAGAGGAAATCACGGAACGCAATCTGGTTCAAGAGACCGGCCAGTTACACGCCGTCCATTTCAATAAAGGCTGTTATCTCGGCCAGGAAATTGTCGAGCGGGTCCGCAGCATCGCCAAAATCCATCGCGAACTGCGGCGGGTTGAGCTTGATACCCCGGAACCCGGCCAAATGGAAATCATGAGTTCCGCCGTTTCCCCCGCGACGGGCAAAACCGTGGCGCTCGCCTACGTAAAGATCGAGAGATCCAAGTCTTAAGTCAGAAACGACTTGCCGCAGCTGCAGTGCCGCTTGGCGTTGGGGTTGACGAACACAAACGCGTTTTCCATCAGCGATTCGGTATAGTCGAGGGTCAGCCCTTCCAGATATTTGTAGCTCTTGGGGTCGACGAACACCTTTACACCGTTGTATTCAAAGACGTTATCGGTCGGCTTCGGCTGCGCTTCGAGCTTGAATTTATAGCTCAAACCCGAGCATCCCCCTCCAACGACGCCCAACCGCATCCCGCCTTCGCACTGATTCTTATCCATCAGCACTCGAATCCGATTTGCCGCCTGTGGAGTCACTTCAATCATCTTGATTCCCCATTATCGCCGATGGCGTAAACCGGGCAACCGGCCATTGCTTCCTGGCACTGCAATTCCTCTTCCGGGGTCGCTGGCTGCCTGAAAACATAGGCATGTCCGCTGTCATCCACCCGAAAGTTCGCTGGCGCCACAGCCACGCAAAACTGTGACAGAATGCAGGTCTGGTCGACGTAGTATTTCCCTGGAGCATTGTCAGGCCACTTCTGTTGTTGGTCCGCCATCGACTCTATCTTATCGCAATCTTGACTGATTAGTACAGTTTCGCTAGAGTGGAATTGAAAGACCTTCATGAGCACGCAAATCGACACGATCGAATCCCTCGCAGAACGCGAGTACAAATGGGGTTTCGTCACCGACATCGGGGCCGACACGGTCCCGCCCGGCCTGAACGAAGACGTCATTCGTGTGATCTCGGCCAAAAAACAGGAACCGCCGTTTATGTTGGAATGGCGGCTGCGCGCCTTCCGCCACTGGCAGACCATGACCGAGCCGACCTGGCAAAACGTCCACTACCCTCCCATCGATTATCAAAGTATCGTTTACTATTCCGCGCCCAAGTCGAAGAAAGACGGCCCCAAGAGCCTCGATGAGGTCGATCCGGAGTTGCTCAAAACCTACGACAAGTTAGGGATCCCGCTTCGCGAGCGCGAGATGCTGGCGGGAGTCGCGGTGGATGCCGTTTTTGACAGCGTTTCCGTCGCCACCACCTTCAAAGGAAAGCTGGCCGACATGGGCATCATCTTCTGCTCCTTTTCCGAAGCGGTCCGCGAGCATCCGGATCTGGTCAAGAAGTATCTGGGCTCGGTGGTGCCGTTTTCCGATAATTTCTTCGCGGCCCTGAATGCCGCAGTCTTTAGCGACGGATCTTTCTGCTACGTCCCCAAAGGCGTCCGCTGCCCGATGGAGCTGTCGACGTACTTCCGCATCAACGCCGCCAATACTGGACAATTCGAGCGCACGCTGATCATCGCCGACGAAGGCGCTTATGTCAGCTATCTCGAAGGCTGCACCGCGCCTATGCGCGATACCAATCAACTCCACGCCGCGGTGGTCGAACTGGTGGCTCATGACAACGCGCAGATCAAATATTCGACGGTCCAGAACTGGTATCCCGGCGATAAAGAAGGCAAGGGCGGTATCTACAACTTCGTCACCAAGCGCGGCAAATGCGCGGGCGTCAATTCGAAGATTTCCTGGACGCAGGTGGAAACCGGCTCGGCGATCACCTGGAAATATCCGAGCTGCCTGTTGCTCGGCGACAATTCGGTGGGCGAGTTCTATTCAGTCGCGTTGACCAACAATTACCAGCAAGCCGATACCGGGACCAAGATGATCCACATCGGCAAGAACACGCGCAGCACCATCGTTTCGAAAGGCATCTCCGCGGGCCATGGACAGAACACGTATCGCGGAGCCGTCAAGATTCTTAAGAGCGCCACCAACGCACGCAACTATTCGCAGTGCGATTCGCTGCTGCTCGGCGACAAGTGCGGCGCGCATACGTTTCCATACCTCGAAGTGAAGAACACCTCCGCCACGGTGGAGCATGAAGCGTCCACTTCGAAAATCGGTGAAGATCAGATCTTCTATTGCCGCCAGCGCGGGATCTCGACCGAGGACGCGGTCTCGATGATCGTCCACGGTTTCTGCAAAGAAGTGTTTCGCGAGCTTCCCATGGAATTCGCCGTCGAAGCACAAAAATTACTGGGCGTAAGCCTCGAAGGGAGTGTCGGTTAGTGCTCGAGATTCGTAATCTTCACGCGCGCGTCGGCCAGAAAGAGATCCTCAAAGGAATTGATTTGACCGTGAAGGCCGGAGAAGTCCACGCCATCATGGGTCCCAACGGCTCCGGCAAGAGTACGCTCGCGCAAGTGCTGGCCGGCCGCGATCTGTACGTCGTCACCGAAGGTCAAGTGCTCTACAACGGAAAAGACCTGCTGGAAATGTCGCCCGAAGATCGCGCTCGCGAAGGCGTTTTCATGGCGTTTCAATATCCCGTGGAAATCCCCGGCGTCAGCAATCTCTATTTCCTGAAAGCGGCGCTCAATACGATTCGCAAGAATCGCGGCCTGCCCGATCTTGACGCCATGGATTTTCTGGCGCTGGTAAAAGAGCGCATGAAGATCATGGAAATGGATCAGAGCCTGCTGAATCGTCCTGTCAACGCTGGATTTTCCGGCGGCGAGAAGAAGCGCAACGAAATTTTCCAGATGGCCGTGCTGGAACCCAAGCTCGCGATCCTGGATGAAACCGACTCAGGACTGGATATCGACGCCCTGAAAACCGTGGCCGCGGGCGTGAACGCGCTGCGTTCGCCGGAGCGATCCATGATCCTGGTGACGCACTATCAGCGTTTGCTCGACTACATCACCCCCGATTTCGTTCACGTGCTTTCGGACGGCCGTATCGTCAAATCCGGCGGCAAAGAACTGGCGCTGGAGCTCGAAGCGTCCGGATACGCTGGCCTCGAATGGGAGACTGCCGATGCCCGTTGAGCAGGCAACTCTGGACGTATCGTCATATTTGACGAGCTTCGAACGTGCGGCGAAGCTGCGTCCCAGCGGCCCGCTATGGCTGCATGAGCTACGCGATACGGCCATGGAATGCTTTACCGAGCTGGGCTTTCCCAGCACGCGCGAAGAAGACTGGAAGTTCACTAATCTCAATGCGCTGATGCGAACCTCGTTCGAGCTCGCGCAGCCTTGCGAAACGCGGCTGGCTGAGGATCTTCCCTGCGATGGTCCCTGTCTTGTGTTCGTGAATGGCTGTTACGTGCCTACGCTGTCCGGACAGGATGCGGCTGCGGGCAATTTGCGTGACGCGCCGCCTGCATTTCTCGAACGCCACCTGGCTCGCTATGCGGATTTTCGGAAGCATCCCTTTGTCGCTCTAAACACGGCATTTCTTGGCGAGGGAGCTTTCGTCCACATCCCGGCCCGAGTCATCGCCGAACGCCCCATTCACATCGTTCACATCTCTACGAGAAGCCGGCCGGCTCAGGTTTCGCATCCGCGCAGCCTGATCGTGGTCGAGGCCGGCGCGCACGCTTCGGTAACGGAAACTTACGTCGGCGCAGATGAATATTTCACCAACGCGGTCACCGAGATTGTCGCCGGCGAAGGCGCGATGGTCGAGCATTCGAAGCTGCAAATCGAATCCCTTCACGCATCTCACATTTCCAGCATCCACATCCGGCAAAGCCGCGGTTCCGTTGTCACTTCCCGCTCTTTCGCGTTCGGAGGGGCTCTGGCGCGAACCGCGATCGATGCCGTGCTCGAGGAAGGCTGCGAGTGTACGCTGAACGGGCTGTACAAAGTCTCCGGCAAACAGCATGTCGATACGCGTACATCCATCGACCACGCGAAACCCAACGCCGCCAGCCATGAATTGTACAAAGGCATTCTGGACGGCCATTCGAGCGCGGTTTTCAACGGGAAAATCATCGTGCGCAAGGACGCGCAGAAGACGGACGCCAAGCAGACCAACAAGAACCTGGTGCTCTCCGAGGACGCGGTGATCAACACCAAGCCGCAGCTCGAGATTTTCGCCGACGATGTTCGCTGCACCCACGGCGCGACCATCGGCCAGCTCGACGAGGAAGCGATTTTCTACCTCCGCAGCCGTGGCATTGATCGCGAGCATGCCCGCAAAATGCTGCTGAACGCGTTCGCGCACGAAATTATCGATCAGATCCGGTCCGAAAGTTTTCGAGATTATGTAGGAAAACGGTTATGACCACCGCCGCCCGAGCCTTCGACGTCACCGTGCTGCGCGAGGATTTTCCGATCCTTCATCAGACCATTCATGGGCATCCACTGGTGTACTTTGACAATGCCGCCAGCAGCCAGAAGCCACGCCAGGTGATCGACGCGATCAGCCGGTTTTACAGCTCCGATTATTCGAACATCCATCGCGGCGTTCACGAGTTGAGCGAACGCTCCACGCGCCTGTATGAAGACGCGCGGGTCAAGGTCCAGCGCTTGATCAACGCAGCGCACGCGCACGAAATTATTTTCACGCGCGGGACCACAGAGGGCATCAACCTGGTGGCCTGGACCTGGGGCCGGAAACACATCGGAGCCGGCGACGAGATTCTGATCACCGCGCTCGAACATCATTCGAACATCGTTCCGTGGCAGATGCTCTGCGAAGAAAAGGGAGCCACGTTACGCATTGTTCCGGTGAACGACCAGGGCGAAGTCAGCCACATCGAATTGACCGATCGCACCAGGCTGGTCGCCATCGCGCATGTCTCGAACGTGCTCGGAACGGTGCTACCAGTTCGCGAAATCGTCGCGCAGGCGCATCGCCGCAACATCCCGGTGCTGGTCGACGGCGCGCAAGCCGTTCCGCACACCAGGGTCGACGTCCAGGAATTGGGCTGCGACTTTTACGTTTTCTCAAGCCACAAACTTTACGGCCCCACCGGCATCGGGGTTCTATACGGCAAGACCGAACTGCTGAATGCGATGCCTCCTTATCAAGGCGGCGGGGACATGATCCGTTCCGTCACGTTCGAGAAGACCACCTACAACACGCTGCCCTATAAATTCGAAGCCGGAACGCCCGATATTGCGGGAGTGGTCGGACTCGGTGCGGCGATCGATTACGTGAACGACGTTTCTATCAACAACATCGCCACTTACGAAGCGGAGCTGCTGGCATACGCAACCAATGCATTGCAGAAAGTCGAAGGCTTGCGGATCCTCGGGACGGCAAAGCACAAGGCGGCTGTGATTTCGTTCGTTCTGGATCAGATTCACCCTCACGATGTCGGGACAATTCTCGATCGGCAGGGAATCGCGGTACGCACCGGGCATCATTGCGCGCAGCCGTTGATGGAGCGCTTTGGCGTCCCGGCGACCACGCGCGCGTCGTTTGCTTTCTACAACACCCGTGAGGAAGTGGACGCGCTGGTCGCGGGGCTCGCCAAAGTGAAAGAGGTGTTCGCGTGATCGACGATTTATATCAGGAAGTGATCATCGACCATTCGAAGAAGCCTCGCAACTTCGGGAAGATGGAGCATTGCAGTGCGAAAGCCGAAGGCTTCAATCCTCTATGCGGCGATCGTCTGACCTTGCAACTGAATCTCGAAAACGACATCGTGCAGGATGTTCGATTCGTCGGCAATGGCTGTGCGATCTCCATGGCGTCGGCCTCGCTGATGACGGAAGTGCTTAAGGGGAAGACACGCCAGGAAGCGGAAGCTCTGTTCCAGAAATTCCATCTGTTGCTCACCACGGACTCGGGTAAGCCCGAGGATCTGGGCAAACTTGCGGTGTTCTCCGGTGTGCGCGAATATCCGGCTCGCGTGAAATGCGCGACGCTGGCATGGCACACGCTGCACGCGGCGCTTGAAAATTCCGCCGAAAAGGTGTCGACGGAATGAACGAGCTGGAAACCAAAGTCGTCGACGCGCTGCGCGGTATCTACGATCCGGAGATTCCGGTGAACATCTACGAGCTTGGCTTGATTTACGATCTGAGCGTCTCGCCGGCGGGTGAAGCTCGAATCAAGATGACGTTGACCGCGCCGAGCTGCCCGGTCGCCGGGATTTTGCCGGGGCAGGTGGAAACCGCGGTGCGAGCGGTTCCGGGTATCACGGACGCGAAGCTGGAACTGGTTTGGGATCCGCCATGGGATCGCGACAAAATGTCCGACGCGGCGAAACTGGCGCTCGGATTCGATTTGGGTTTTGACGTAGTTCCCGCGAGCAGATTGGGATCATGAAACTCACCGCGCACGAAGAATACGGATTCCGCTGTCTGGTGCAGATCGGAAAGGGCGGACCGCTGACGATTCCGGAAATCAGCGAGGCAGAGGGCATTTCGCCGTCGTACACCGCGAAACTGCTCCGAATGCTGCGGCGCGGCGGATTCATCACCAGCGCGCGCGGCAAAGTCGGCGGCTATTCGCTGGCCCGGCCCGCGAGCGGGATCGTCGTCGGCGAAGTGCTGGCGGCGCTGGGCGGCAAGATGTTCGAGAAAACTTTCTGCGACAGCCACGCCGGCCAGGCGCATATTTGCGCGCACACCACCGATTGTTCGATTCGCACGCTGTGGAGCCGTGTGCAGAGCGCGCTGGATGAAGTGCTGGGCAAGACCACGCTTCAGGACGTGCTGCGCACGGACGACCACATCACCGGTCTGCTCACCACGCTCGCTTCCTCGGGCTCTCTTTCGAACATTGTCTAACGAGAATCTGGTCGACCATTTCGTCGATCGTCACGTGCGCGAAGGACGTGGAGCGAAAACGGCGATCGTGTGCGATGGACGCGCGTTTACTTACGGCGAAATCGCGGAGCAGGTGAATCGCGCCGGCAACGGGCTGCGCGCCTTGGGCGTCCAAGAAGAGCAGCGCGTGCTCCTGTTGCTGCCGGATGGTCCCGAGTTTGCGGCGGCGTATTTCGGCGCGATGAAGATCGGCGCAGTCGCCGTCCCCACCAGCACCGCGCTGCGCGCGGCGGATTACGAATACTTCCAGGAGGAGAGCCGCGCGAAGGCGCTGATGGTCCATCCCTCGCTTCGTGAATTGATTACTCCCGGGCCCCGCGTGATCGTGATGACCGACGGGTGGCTTGCGGCGCAATCGACCAAGCTCGAAACGACGCCGATGCGAGCCGACGATGCCGCGTTCTGGCTGTGGACTTCGGGCAGCACGGGGACTCCGAAGGGCGCCATCCATCGCCACCAGGACTGGACACATTGCTGCGAAGGTTATGCGCGTGGTGTGCTCGGGATCCATCGTGAAGATCGGACGTTTTCCACGTCGAAGCTGTTTCACGCTTATGGACTCGGCAATGGACTGATGTTTCCGTTTCACGTGGGTGCGACGACCATTCTGCATCCTGCGAAGCCACAGCCGCGCGCGATTCTGGAACTGGCGCAGCACTCCAGGCCGACATTGTTTTTTTCAGTACCGACATTGTATGCGGCGATGCTGGATGTGCCGGAATCGTTCGACTTGAGCAGCGTACGGCTGGCGATTTCGGCTGCGGAACCCCTGCCGGCGGAGATTTATCGACGCTGGAAACAGCGATTCAACATCGAAATTCTGGATGGGATCGGATCCACGGAGGTGCTGCATATTTACCTGTCGGCGCGCGCCGGGAAAGCGAATCCGGGGAGCACGGGGCAGGCGGTTCCGGGCTACTCGATTCGCATCGTCGACGAGCACCAGAAGGATGTCGATCCTGGGCGGATTGGAGATCTTCTGGTCCGCGGGGAAAGCACGGCATCGTGCTACTGGAATCGCCGCAAGTTGAGCGCGCAACGGATGCTGGGTGAATGGTTTCTGAGCGGCGACAAATATTGGATGGACGGCGACGGCTATTACTGGTATGCGGGCCGGAGCGACGATATGTTTCGCGTTTCAGGGCAATGGCTGTCGCCGGCGGAAGTGGAGGCAGCGCTGGCGGAGCATGCAGCCGTGCTCGAAGCGGCGGTGGTCGCCTACACGGAATCAAATGAGCTGCACACGCCGAAAGCGTTCGTCGTATTGAAAAACGGGTTCACGCCGAGCGATGAGCTGGGACGCGAGTTGCAGGAATTCTTGAAACAGCGCATCACTCCTTACAAGTATCCCCGGCGCGTGGAATTTCTCGCAGAACTTCCCAAGTCGGCGGCGGGAAAGCTGCTGCGCTACAAATTGCGACAATAAGAAAACATGATGAACTTTACCGAGCTTTATATTGACGGCCGCTGGCAAGCTCCGGCGGGCAAAGGGAAAATCGACGTGCTCTCGGCTTCGACTGAAGAGGTCATCGGGTCGATTCCGGAAGGCACGGCGGAAGACGTGAATCGTGCGGCCACAGCCGCGCGGCGCGCATTCGATGGCGGATGGGGCGAGACATCGCGCGAGGAGCGCATCGGATGGCTCGAGAAAATTGCGGCGGCGTTGAAAGAGCGCACCGAGCAGATCGCCAAAACGATCGCGATGGAAGTGGGATCGCCGATCGGGTTTTCGACCATGATTCAAGCCGGTTTGCCGGTCACGGTGACGTCGAGCTACGTGCAAATCCTGCGCGACGCGAAGCTGGAACATGAAATTGGAAACTCACTGATCGTGCGCGAGCCGGTGGGAGTGGTGGGGGCGATTACGCCCTGGAATTATCCGCTGCACCAGATCATGGCGAAGGTCGCGCCGGCGCTGGCCGCGGGATGCACGGTCGTCTTAAAGCCGAGCGAGGTAGCTCCGCTGAATGCGATGTTGCTGGCCGAGGCGTGCATCGCGATCGGACTGCCCCCGGGCGTTCTGAACATCGTCACGGGATATGGGCCGGTGGTAGGCGAGGCGATTGCCACGAATCCGCAAGTGGATGCGGTGAGCTTCACAGGGTCCGTTCGCGCAGGGCGCCGTGTCGCGGCGCTGGCCGGGGATTCCATCAAGAAAGTAACGCTGGAGCTGGGCGGGAAATCGGCGTGCGTGATTCTCGAAGATGCGCCGTTTGAAAAAGCCATTCCGAACGGCGCGCGCAACGCGATGTTCAACTCAGGTCAAACCTGTTCGGCATGGACGCGGATGCTGGTTCCCAGGGCGAAGCAGCAGGATGCAATCGACCTGGCGGCGAAGGCGATCGGCGCGCTGCCGCTGGGAGATCCGCTGGATGCGGCGACCCGGCTCGGCCCGCTGATTTCATCGACCCAGCGCGAACGCGTGGAAGGCTACATCGCCAAGGGAAAGAGTGAAGGGGCTCGACTGGTGGTGGGCGGAGGGCGGCCGCCGGCATTTTCGAAGGGCTATTACGTCGAGCCGACCATTTTCGCGGACGTGAAGTCGCCGATGACCATCGCGCAGGAGGAGATTTTCGGCCCGGTGCTTTCGATTCTTCCTTACGATTCAGAAGATGAAGCGGTGCGGATCGCGAACGACACGATCTACGGATTGGCCGGCGGCGTGTGGTCGGGTGATGCGGAGCGCGCGATGCGCGTGGCTCGGAAGATGCGCACCGGACAGGTGGATATCAACGGCGGGAAGTATAACGCGCTGGCTCCGTTCGGCGGCTACAAGCATTCGGGCATCGGGCGCGAGATGGGCATGTACGGGCTGGAAGAATATTTGCAAGTTAAGTCGATTGCCCGATAAGTCGGATCTCTTCGAACGGATATTCGCCCTCGATCGAGATTAGGTTGGCGTCCTTGAGCAGTTGAAGATGCGCGTACATCGCGTCCACGTCCAAGCCGCAGGCCTCGTGCAGCTCGGGCAGGCTGGCGATGCCTGGACTCTTGGATCGCAGCGTGCCGTGCGCGATCTGGCTTTCGATCAAAGCTAGCAACTGACGTGCCGCGGGCGGCAGATCAGTTGAAGCGGACATATTCGAACTCGATGGGCATGCCGTGGACGCCACGTACGGGCGGGGCGATCCAGTTGGCGAATTTTCCAGGCTCCACCACGCGCGTCATCAGCGATTCGATGTAAGCATGGTCGGCCGGCGTGGGTAGCCACCGATCCGCGTTTGCGTTCCATTCAGCCTCGGTGATCACGTGGCCATCGGGCGTGATG
>Ga0209415_10015555_pt1 | contig 12316 bp, 5 predicted proteins | sample PeaSoiSIISIP2007_FD_187696 | JGI IMG/M metagenome (GOLD analysis project Ga0209415, IMG submission 187696) | Peat soil microbial communities from Weissenstadt, Germany - SII-SIP-2007 (SPAdes) (version 2) | ecosystem: Environmental > Terrestrial > Soil > Wetlands > Peat | place: Germany... | reverse complement strand
CTTCGCTGCACTCATACCGCGCAGCGTATCAGCTTCAGTCCGCCACCACTACCCTGTGCCCGCGTAGCCGCTTACGTTTCTTTGACGACCTGAATGCTGTTCGAAAAAGGTCCCCAAACGAGTCGGCACGCTCAAAGGTACCGAGGGTATTGCCCGATCAGCTAAGGCCGCGAAAAGTGCAGGAATGCGATGATGGCGGCTGCAACGGCCACAAAGCCGAGAAACAAGATCGGCAAGGGAACCCGGGGTTCTCTCTTGCCGGCGTATTCAATGCGGCCTTCTTTCATTTCTGGGCTGCTCCCTTCTCGATGCCCGAGCGACTCGGTAACGGGCCTGTTTGACGGGGGTTCCGGATTTCTTGTGGGTGTGGTTTTAGATATAGAAGGAAACGGAGGATTTGGGTTGTCGGACACCCGCATAACACCGGACGGCCGCTTATCCCTGTTCTCAATCCTGCGTGGCCGAAAAAGGGTCGTTTTTGGAACGCTAGCGCCCGTAGGGCCGAGCCGACCATGAAAACCCCGCTCATCGTCCTGCTCCTTCTTCTTGCGACTGCAGAGGCCCGCAGCCGATGCGGGTCAGCGCGGAAGTGCCTTCGCTAGGGAGAGGATCTCGACCGACGTTCGTCGCGCCTCATTCGTCCACTTTCACGACACCGCTGTTGCCATCGACCGTGACGCGCTGCCCGCTGCGGATGCGTCGAGTCGCCTCACCGGTGCCTAGCACTGCGGGGATGCCGTATTCGCGCGCCACGATGGAACTGTGGCTCAGCGGGCCGCCAACATCGGTAACGACGCCCGACGCCAGGGCGAAAAGAGGCGTCCATGCCGGCGTGGTTATCTTGGCCACGAGGATGTCGCCCGGCTTCATTCGGCCGAACTCTTCTGGGCCCCGAATCACGCGGGCTGCGCCGGTCACACGGCCCGGGCTGGCGCCTACCCCCTTGATGAGGTTGCCCGCTGTCTGGCGGCTTCGCGCAGGCATCAGGTGGCTGACGTCGAGTCCAAAGAGCCGGCCGCCGCCCTTGATGGGCAGCACCACGGGCGGCGTCACGCCGTGCGCTTGACTCCAGCTCTCGCGCCGCTCCGCAATCGCGCGCCGATGGTCGCCCGCGGCCCGACCGGCGTCCAGCGCCCGCACCGTCGCCTCGGCCTCCTCCCACTTCAGCCAAAACACTTCGTCGCGTTCTGCAATTGCGCCCGCCGCCACCATCCGGCGTCCCACCTCGCGCAACATGCGCCGGAGCGCCGGCCATCCCAGGCCGACATCGGCAAGCGCGTCTTCGCGCAGTGGTGCGCAGTGTTGCGCCCAACGGAGAACCCACTTGAACAATCGCAGGCGCAGTCCCCCAAGGCGCGCCAGCACCGTCTCGGCGGCCAGTTCCCTGGCCGCGGCCGCCGCCGACTGCCTTTCGTGCGGGTTGCGGCCCTGGCCCGAGACAAAATACCTTAGTGTTTCGATCACCGGGCCAGGGTCCTCGGCGGGGACGCTCGTGGCGAAATCCAGGACGTAGACAGCATGGCCAAAACGATTCAGATGCTCCGCGAGGCGGCTCGTGAACTCGCTCCAGCTCCCGCCGTCGGCTATCGGCTCCGGCCGCGATCCGAATGCCGCCGCGATGTCACCGCCGCTCGTCCGCGAAAGATACGCTGCGAGCTCGCCCTTTGTTCGCGCCCAGATCGCGAGGTCATAAAGCGACTTCTCCGCTCGGATCGGCGCACTATCGAAACCCAGCAGGAAGCTCAACGCCGGCGGGTCGCCCTTTCGCCTGATTAGGCGGCTGTATACGTTTGTAAAGATCGCCTCGCTCACGGCCGCGGGGCCGAGGACAAGCTGGATGCTCACGTAGTAGGCTGCCGCCGCCGCCACGATATCCCGCGCGCCGGCAAGCAATTCCAGAGAGGGCGTCGCGGTCGAGTCACGCGCGGACCAAGTGCCGGCCGTCTTTGCGTAGCGCGGCCGCGTTTCATTGGCCCACCGGGCCTCGCCCGAGCGAATCATGCGGATGGCCCGGGGGACTAGCACGGGCGACGCGAAGACGAGCCGCACCTTCTGCCACGTGGTAAAAGAGAAGCTATAGTAGGCGTACTCATGGATCTTAACGAGCCCCACGCCCATGCCGATCAGGAGCCGCATCCGCAGCGACTTCATCGTCGCCTGCAACGCCTCGTTCCAGAGCGGCAGGGCGAGCGTGGCGAACAGCGGCGACAGCGGATCGGGTAACAGCTCGGCCGCGCTGCTTCGCCAGTACTGGCGCCCCTTGAACGGCACCTCCCATTCGGAAGCCGCGCGCGACTCCGGCAGCGCGGTCACGGGGCGCGCCTGCACGATGAAGATCCGCCCGCCGCTCGTTGCCCATTCGATGTCCATCGGCCGCCCATAGAGCTCCTCGATCCTCACGCCGAGCTTCGCCAGTTCCGCTGTCTGCGCGGGCTCCAGGACTGCCCGCTTGCGCCTGTCGACCGGAACAGGCTCTTCGCATGTGCCCTCGTCCAAACGCACGGTCATCGTCTCCTTGTCCGCGACATCCTGCGATGCGATCTTTCCAGTCCGCTTGTTGACGACGATCGTGTCCGGGGTGACGAGGCCGCTGACGATTGCCTCGCCCAGGCCCCATGCAGCGTTGATCACCACCTCATCGCGCGCTCCCGTCACCGGGTTCGCGGTGAAGACCACGCCTGCGGCTTCGGCCAGGACAAGCTGCTGCACGACGACGGCGATAGCGATGTCTTCTGGCTTAATCCCTTGCCGCTCGCGGTAGCCGATCGCGCGACCTGTCCACAGCGACGCCCAGCACCGCCTGACCGCATCGATCACGCCGTCGCAACCGCGCACGTTGAGGTACGTTTCCATTTGGCCCGCGAACGAAATGGCCGGCATGTCTTCCGCCGTCGCCGACGAGCGCACGGCCACGGCGATGTCGCCACCCAGCTTGCCGTACGACCGCCGAATCGCCTCGGCGATGTCGGCAGGCATAGTACCTTTCAAGATGAGCGATTGAATTTGCTCTGAGGCGCGATCGAGCGTGGCGGGGTCCGTGGCCTGCGCCTGCGCCGCGGCCGCCACAATCGCCTCTCCGAGGTGATTCTCATCCACATAGCGGCAATAGGCGTGCGTGGTGATGTGAAAACCCGGCGGCACGGGCAGGCCCGCGGCCGACAACCGGGCAAGGGATGCTCCCTTGCCGCCGACGCTTTCGACCGTCGCCTGGGGGCTATCCAGCCCAAGAATCAACGGCCCGGATCGAGGGGTTGTCATCTTTGAATTCGATCTTTCTCCCTGGCACGCCTCCGGTGCGCCATTGGGGATGACCTCCAGCAACGGCGCCGGTCTCTCCGGCTTTGTATGTTGAGTCCCAAGAAGCGTCAAGAAGACCCCGGCGGTCCGTCCCTGGGCCGTATCCACGCCGCCGCACGGGTCGGGCGCGCCGGCTCGGTTGAGGCGCGATGGAATCCACGAAACCAGCATCGGAGGGCCCGCAGTCCCGAGGAGCGGACATATTATTCAGCATGACGAGCTCGCTCTCGTTGTTAATGCGACTCGCTGGGTCGTATGGCGACACAGGAGTCCAAGTGGTCCAAGTAAACCGATCCACGAGAGGACGCTTCGCCGATTGACTTGGGTGTCCAATGAAGGCCCCCTTCTTGGCCGGCGCGCAGATTCCCATCTTGACCTTCCAGCGACTAGGAAAGGTCGTACATGGACCCAGTCTTAGGCCCAACCCACCAAGCAACCCGTCCGCTTCATACCATGAAAAGCGCAAGAAACAGCAGGACCATCAACCTGTCAGCGGCGGCGATCTGCACCGCATGCCTTTGCCTCCCTGGGCTCCTGGAAGCCCAGGGCTGGGGCGGCATCCTGAATCCCGAGCGGGCGGCCGATTGGTCCAAGGCGGGAATCCCTGAAGGGATTCCCAGCCGGACGACGATTTGCAAGACGGTCGCGCCGGGGGCGACGGCCGAGGAGATCAACAGCGCCATCGCATCGTGCCCCGGCGGGCAGGTCGTCTTGTTGAGCGCGGGGACCTATCCACTTTCCTCGAGCATCGACTTCGCCAACCACGGCGACGTGACACTGCGAGGCGCCGGCGCCGACCAGACGTTTCTCATCTTCACCCAGGGCGACGACAGGAAGGGCAAGGGGTCGGACGCCACGGACGCGGACATCCGCATCAAGAACTTCGACGCCAGCCTTCCGCATTACGAGGACCACAGCGCATCAGCACCCAGCAACAGCGCCGATTGGACCGGCGGCTACGCGCAGGGCGCGACCGAGATCACGCTTAGCAGCACGGCCAACCTGATCCCGGGCAGGAGCATCATCTGCCTCGACCAGCTCGACGATTCCGATGCCGGAAGCGAGACGATCTGGGTGAGCCAGAAGAAGGGCATCTCCGGTGTTGAGGGCCCGGGTGGCGCCGGTCGCAAAGGTCGCGCCCAGATGCAGATGGTGCTCGCAGCGGCCGTACACGGAAACAGAGTCACGATCTCGCCGGGGCTCTACATGCCGAACTGGAGGAGCTCGCAGAAGCCCGGTGCCTGGTGGGCAAACTCAGTCGTCAGCGGTGTAGGAATCGAGGATCTCTCCATCGACCACCTAAACAGCCGATCGAAGTCGGGAATCCTGCTTTACAACGCGACCCGGTGTTGGGTTAAGGGGATTCGCGACCTCAATACCAACCGCAACCACGTGTGGTTTCACCTCGCGAACCATTGCGTTGTGCGCGACAGCTATTTCTACGGCACGCAAAACAAGTGGTTCCTGAGCTACGGGGTCGAGACGTACATGGGTGCGGACAACCTGGTGGAGAACAATATCTTTCAGCACGTGGTCTCACCCATGATCGTCAACGGAAGCGGAGCCGGGACGGTCTTCGGCTACAACTACGCGGTCGACGACTACTATGCGGACGATTACGCGCGGAGGACGAAGATACGGGTGTGGTTCTTGGCCGCCAACGTCATGCACGCGGCGGGCGCCGACATGATGCTCATCGAGGGCAATGACTCGACAGGGCTCATCGCCGACTACATCCACGGAACCCACAACCTAGTCACGGCGTTCCGCAACCAGTTCATCGGGTGGGAGCCCGGAATGTCCAGATCGACGGTCCCGATAAACCTATTTACAGGCTCGCGCTACTTCAACCTGGTCGGGAATGTGCTTGGAAAGCCGGGCTACCACGACACCTACGAGTGCGTGCCACCGGGCGGCAAGAACGGCAACACCGCGATATACCTCTTGAGCTGGTCGGGGAGCGAGGGCAACTCCAGGCCGCCGCTAAAGGATGACCCAAAGGTGGCAGGAACGCTTGTGCGTTGGGGAAACTATGACACGGTGACCAAGCAGGCGCAGTGGAACGCGTCAGAGATGCCGAGCGGCCTGGGCCAGCTGGCAAATTCAGTCCCGGCTGACCACAGGCTGCCGACTTCCTTCTATCTCTCCAAAAAGCCAAGTTGGTGGGGCAATATGCCGTGGCCGGCCATCGGACCGGATATCACTGGAGGGGACGATCCCACGGGGCACGTCTATGCAAATCCCGCCGAACTCTGCTACAGGAGCGCACCAAGGGACGCTTCGTACCCGGTTGACGAAGTGGGGAACAGAATCCTGGTCTTCAATGCCAGCCGGTACTATCCCTTTTCCGCTGCTCCCTAGTAACATTTGGTCAAGTTTAGGACGTGTCATTTGAACTTCGTCAGGCACTGATGTGGGGCATTCGTGGTGTGTCTCATCTATCGGCAAGAAACGCCCCGAATGATGGCGAGATTACGAGGAGCCGTGTCGTCTGTTTGACGGATTTCTAGGTCGTAGAACAGGTTTCCCGAAGAAATGAAGCTCTCTGCCAACCACTCTCCGGGGGGACGGTCTGATGGGGCTATAGCTAGGGAATGGCAACCGGTTCACCCGCTCAGCGAGGATTGTTTTCAAAAGGTGCGGATAAACCGTCACGACTCCCTCGCGTAGCTGCAGCACGCTGCTCCGGCTATGAATGCGAATGGCATTGGGGGTCGCGCGCTTTCGACCGCAAGGCGGTTTTTCGACGGCAAGCGTGGTCAGGCAGCTTTCAACCGTCCAGCGACCCCAGACAATTGATCAGGGGCCGTCTTGATGATCTGCCTCGTGCAGTATGAGGGGTTGGCATCGGAGGCCACTGCTGTGTTCGGAGCAGGACCGATCTCGGCGCGCCATCGATCGATTGCCGTCGTTATCGGCGAGCCCCGGCTAGAATGGCCGCAGTAGCCCGTGCCGTTGGCAAATTCGGAAGAAGTATTGCGTGCCTGTTGCCTCCGATCCAAATGAAATCAATGAGGCGACGTTTTAGAATCGTTGTGTGCGGGACCGTCTTCGGGAGTGCCTGGATCGACGCGATCGCCAGCCGGCGACGACGATACCGGCTGGTGGCTGTTGTCGCGCGCGGAAGGCGCCGTTCGAAGGATATTTGCCTTGAGTATGGGGTTCCAATGGCCACCTCGGTGGCTGAGGTGAAGACGGCCGTGGACGCAGCCGTGGTTGCCGTCGGCGGCAAGGCGGGAGAAGACATTACCAACGAATGGCTGATGCGAGGGGTTCCTGTTCTTATGGAGCATCCCGTTGGTCCATCATTTCTCGGCAGGGTGCAGCGCGGAGGCGGGAGCCTCGCCCCTCTTCATATTAACGGTCATTTTTGCGACCTGCCAGCCGTCATAAGATTCATCAACGTCTGTAAGGACGCTATGAGAGCGCATGGCGCGTATTCGGTAGTAATCATGGCAACCCCGCGCACCCTTTATTCGTGCCTCGACATCGCCGCCGCCCTATTGCGGCCCCGAGATATCGCGAAGATTCGTTTTCGGCGACCCGAATTGAATGCTTTGGGCGACCCGGAGTTTCGTCTCGGCCCCATGCACCTCAAGGTGAATCTGATTTGCCCCACATCGGCAGCCGATGATGCAGGCGGCAGTCTTGGAGGACATTTCATCCAACTGTGGTTGCCCGACCAGCGCATCGCATTGCTCAGCCCCACGGGACCAATCATTACACTAAGCACCGCTGCGCGCAGGAGAGCGACATGGATTCATCACGGCGCCTCAACGGCGCCTTCGTGGAATAGATACTGTCTTGAGCAGCGCCCTGCGGCGCTGATCGCGGCTTTGGATCGAGTCGTTGGGGCTTACCCAAGGCCATCGCTTAAAGAGCAGCTGCGGCGGGCGCTGCTCGTTTCCAAGGCCTGGTATAACGTGATCCACCCAACGGGTTTTTGAAGGCCGAGAGTGGCGGATTCGAATTGGTGGTCCAGGATGGCACCCGGCCCAAGGTCGGCAACAAGGGCGCCTCCCCCTCCCCCTGCACACGCAATCCGCCTGCCGCCATCGCCGTTCCTGGCGATTCTGCGTGCCTTGGCGTTCGCGGGTGACTTCATCCTCCCGGCTTGTCCCGTTTCACCCCCTGCGACCGGGAGGGCGGTCAAATAAGGGACTCTCTTCGGCAGGGCCGCACTTGGATCACCCTGGGGCGGCATGCGAGAGGGCACATTTCCTCTTGGTCCGAGATACCTATTGGCCGACCTGCGCTTGAGCAGCGCACCAGCTACGCCCTCGCCCTAGCCACCCCCACCGGCGCCTTTCATCTTGTGCCGGGAACCGGGGCGACCAGCAGCGATGCGTGCAGTTGTTCCATATGGTCCCTGTCGCTTCCAGGGGACGTGAAGACGAGGCCCTTCTCGATCAAGTCGGCGGCCTGGGCCGCATAGCCGCTATGGGCGCATACGACTGCGGACCGGTAGGCCAAGCCGATGTCTCTCGGGAAAAGCGCAGCGCCCCCGACAATTTCCTCGATGTCGCGCTCGGCGGGCCTCGCTTCACAGCGCTCCAAGGTCTCGACGATCAGCCGGTAGGCGTCGGAACCGGGCGCGTGCTGCAGGGAAGTCTGCACGGGACCAAGGATTGCGGCAGCCTGTTGAGCGCTTAGTTTTCCCGCCGACCCCAACGGTTTGCCGATGGCCTCCGAATAGCGCAACCGGGCGAGGACAGCGTAGGCCCTGGGCCGCGCCACCTTGGCCTTCACCGCGGCCTCGAGGAAGGCGCGCGCCCTGCCGTCGTCGCCGGTGTCATGTTCATAGAGGCCGTAGACAGCGAGCAGGCCTGGATCATGGATGCGGTCGGCCGTGACGACCAAGGGTTCCGTGGAGGCAGCCGATTCAAGTGTAGCCGCGCGGGAGGACGTACCGGTCTGGCGGCCCTCATTTGGCGGGGCGACATCGGGCGAGAGTCCGTTGTCTTGCCGATAGGCGCGTTCAAGCATTCGGCCCGCAAAATAGAAGGATTCCCTGCTCATCTCCGGATCCCTCTGGCGAAACGAGTCCCCCTGCATGCGGAGCCAGTCTCCCAGGATGCGCCCAATCTGGTCCGGCGTGGCCGCCTTCAAGTTCGGCGCGGGAAATCCGGACGGCATGTCCAGGTCAATGGAGTTGGGTCGAGCGAGGACAGCCTTGAGAAAAGACACCAGCCTCCCCTCCATCGCCGCATAGCCAAAGCCAAAACAGTCGGTAAACACCTTTTCGGTGACCGGCTCCCGGCGCGCGCGCCGAACCAGCTCGAGAAACGCGCGCGACAAGTCCGGATCCTCGCTGCCCGGGCCCATGAGTCCCCACTGAACAAATAGCGCCGCTTCTGATTCCCAAACAGCGAGCCTTTCTTCCGGAACCGGCGCCTCGCCGAAGAGCTCGCTTAGCGAGGGTATCCCAATCACCGTCGATCTTCCTTGCATCTTGTCGTCCTCAAGCCGGTCCATGAGCCGCTGGGTTTCGTCGAGGGACACCCAGAGCGTGCCGGGTCCGACCGCCCTGTGGATCCAACCCGGCCCGAACATGCCCTTGGAGATAAAGGGCACGAATCCCTCCCTGAAGACGCCGCTGTTCTGTCCTATCAATCCGGCAATCAACCACCTGGGAAGCGGCGGCGCGCAGCGGCCAAGCCGCTCGAGGCTGATCGAGGCGTAGGATATGGTCTTCATATCGACGCCAAACACGTTCGAATCGAATGCGAACGTGTCACTGTCACACGCCTCAATATGGTCGGCCCAAACAAGCGCGCCGCCGGACCATCGGCCCCACGCCAGCGCATCTTCAGGCGCGTGCAGCATGATCGGCTGCGAGTGAATCTGCCCTATGGGGACAGTGCTAAAGTCGGTATTGTCTATAATGACGGTGTAGGGCACCGGGGATTGGGGGACCCAGTCCTTCGGCATCAAATCATTCTGAAGCCACAGTCCGCGCCGGAGCGAATCAAGCATCCAGGATGTCTCTTTGGCCGGCGCTCTCGAGAGGACCTCGAATCCGGGCAGGGAAGCGTAGCGCCACGGATTCTTGTCAATCCGCGTGGCTGAAACAATGAAGCGCCGCATTCGAACTGCACTGTCGTGGGCAGCCGCGGCCGCGGCATCCGCTCCCTGGTCGGCATGGACCGTCGGCCCGGCGGCCATCGACACTCCGAATCCTAGGGCGAGAAACTTGGCCACCCTGAGCCCATGCATGGCCTCGGCCGCTGTCGGGAAGATCACACCCCGCCGCCAGGTGCTTGCCCTGCGCGCATTGCGTCCAGTGGGGATCATTGGGGCGGGTGATTCATGAAGCTACTTGGCCGGCGGGGTACCCAGAGTTGAGCGCAGCTGCTCAAAATACTCCCGGTTGACCTCATGAGTCGTGAAGACAAGGCCCTTGTCGATCAGCTTGGAAGCCTGTGCGGAGTAACCGCTCTGGGCGCACAAGAGCGCTGAATTGTAGGCCAAGTCAGTATCTCGGGGGTTTAGTGCGACGCCCCTAACAATCTCTTCTACATCGCTTTCCGCGAGCCGCGCCTCACAGTTGGTCCGCGTTCCGACAATTAGATTGCAGACATCGGAGGTCGTGGGGAGCTGCGAGGTCATCCGCAGCGGTTCCAGGACTGAGGCGGCCTGCCCCGCGCTGAGCTTTCCCTCCGACCCCAGCGGTTTGTCGACAGCCTCCGCGTAACGCAATTCCGCGAGCTCAACGTAGGCGGTTGGCCGCGCGACCCTGGCCTTAACCGCGGCCTCAAGAAATTCGCGCGCTTTGCTGTCGTTGCCGACGTCATGTTCATAGAGCCCGTAGACGGCAAGCAGCCGCGGGTCATGGATCCGGTCGGCCGTGACGACAAACGGCTTCATGACGACGGCCGGGCCATGGGCGGCGTCCCCAGATGAAATGGAGGATCGTTCGCCTCCGCGGGATGGGTCGACGTCGGGCGGGAGGCCGTTGTCCTCCCGATAGGCGCGCTCGAGGACCCGGCCGGCCGCATTGAGGAATTTCTCGCTCATTTCGGGGTCCGCACCGCGAAGAAAATCCCCTTTCATTCGGAGCCAGTCCCCGATGATCCGGCCGATCTGGTCCGCCGTCGCCTCGTTCAAATCCACTGGGCTCACGAAATTGGACGGCATGTCCCAATCGACGGAGGTTGGCGTCGCGAGGACATGCTTGAGAAAGGTGAAGAGCTGCCGCCTCATCACCGAGTATCCAAAGCCAAAGCAGTCGGTAAAGAGCTGCTCGTTGACGGGCTCACGGCGCGAGCGCCGAACAAGCTCAAGAAATGCGCGCGCCATGACGGGGTCCCGGCGACCCGGGCCCAGAAGCCCCCAACGGACAAACAGGGCGGCCTCAGATTCCCAAAGGGGAAGGCCTTCCGCCTGGGGCGGGGCCTCGGCAAACAGGACGCTTAGCGGGAGGAATTCGATGCTGGTGTCGTTCCTGGGGTCGTCCCTGAGCATGCGCAGTATCCGTTCTGTTTCGCCGAGCGATACCCAGAGCGTGCCGGGCCCGGCCGCACTTCGAATCCGTGCGGGCCCACCTTCGTCGGGGCCTGCCAAGAGACCGAAGGCCTCGCGAAAGACGCCGCTGTTGCGTCCAATCAGGCCGGCAAGGAGCCACTTCGGAAGCGGCGGCGAGCAGCGGCTTAACCGCTCAAGGCTCATCGTGCTGTCCATCAGCATTCCCGTGTCAGTCCCGTAGATATTGTAGTTTGTGCAGAGGGTGTCGTCGTCGTGCGACCCGATTGCCTCGCTCGAGACGCTTGTGGTCTCGGAAAGTTCGCCCCATGTCAGGGCGTCGACAGGCGCAAGCAGGACAGTCGGACGGGAATGAAGTTGGCTGCTTGGGGCGACTTTCAAATCCGTGTCGTCTATGATGATGGTATAGGGCACCGCGGATTGAGGGAGCCAATCCCCAGGCATCACCTTGTTCTCGATCCATAGGCCGCGCCGAAGCGCATCGAGCAGCCAGTTGGTATCGTGTTCGGAAGCCCTGGAAAGCACCTCGAATCCGGGCAAAGAGGCGTAGCGCCACGGATTCTTCTCGATCCGCGTAGCCGAGACGACAAAGCGTTGCATCGTGATCACCCGGTCTCGCGCCGCCGCCGCGGCGTCCTCTCCCGGGTCAGCGCCGGCGGCAGATTGGGCCAGTGCCAGGGTCACCAAACCCAGCGCGAGCAGGCCGGCCTCCATTTGCTGACGCAGCGCAACGCTCGCCGTCCGACGCATCGGCACCCGGCACCCGACACCTGCGTCACGCTGGATGCTTCCATGCTGGATCATTCTACTGGGGGATTCTCCGGCTTCCAGGGCGACGAGGCTACCGAGAACTACTCAAAGCCGAAATGATTAGCAACGTCACAATAAGGTGCCAATGCCCCACCGGGCCGGTCGTTGAGCGCGCGACTCCCTTCAACATTGTCTCCCTAGGGGTGGAAACGGGCCGTTAACGACGACGAGGCAACCTCTGCCCTGCAAAAGGGGCTTGAATCCAGCCCCCTATGTGTCGAGACACGGGCCGCCATTCCAATGACTCCAGGCCGGATACCCGTCGTCGCGGTTCATTTCGACTGGGGGCGAAAATCGAGGCGCTGGTCTTGAATCGACCCAGCGCTTTGCCCAGGGGGGCTCCCACTGCGCGGACGGGATCAGAGGAGCCTGGCGGCCGATGGAACGCAGCTTCTGCGTTCCATCGTGCGGCTGCACGGGTTTACCTAGGCCAGAGCCATCCGAACGTGCCGGCCGTCAATCCCGCGTAAATCAACCCGTCCACCGAGGCCTTGATGGTCGTGACCCAGGAGCGGCGGTACCAGATCGACATCTGCCAGAGCGCAGCGGAATACCCAAGGAAAGAGGTCACGCCAACGCATCGAAATACCCTGGTGTAAACCGCGCCGACGGGAAGCGCATGGCAAGCGACGTAGCCGGCAAAGAAGCTGACCACCACCAAATAGAGGAACCAAAGGGACAGGCTCTTGCCCATGTTCATCTGGCCGTTCGGCATCACGGTGAACAT
>Ga0209415_10015552_pt1 | contig 12318 bp, 7 predicted proteins | sample PeaSoiSIISIP2007_FD_187696 | JGI IMG/M metagenome (GOLD analysis project Ga0209415, IMG submission 187696) | Peat soil microbial communities from Weissenstadt, Germany - SII-SIP-2007 (SPAdes) (version 2) | ecosystem: Environmental > Terrestrial > Soil > Wetlands > Peat | place: Germany... | reverse complement strand
TCATCACCTGACGTTCTGCATCAATTCCCTGGCGCATATCGTCGGCATTCAACCCTACACCGACGAGAACACCGCGCGGGACAACGCGGTAGTCGCCCTGCTGACTTTCGGCGAGGGTTACCATAATTTTCATCACATGTTTGCACATGATTACCGCAACGGCGTGCGCTGGTGGCAATGGGATCCATCCAAGTGGTTCATTTGCGCGATGCAATGGATCGGGCTGGCCACGGGTCTAAAGCGCGTGCCGTGGTTCAAGATCCAGCGGGCTGTGCTCGATAACCAATTCCGGCGCGCCGAGCGCCAGTTGGCACGCCAGACCGACGGCGCGCAGATCGAGCAGTTGAGACGGCGCGTCGCCGAGGAGTATGGGGCCTTTCGCGCCGCCGTGACCGCTTGGACTCAGCTGCGCGAGCAATGGCTGCATGAGGCGCGGCGCAAGATGAGCGAGCGCTGGGAACGCTCGATCCTGCAATCACGGCTACAGGAGCTCGAGCATGGGCTGCGCTTGCAAAACCGCCGGATGCGGGTGCTGACGGCGCAACTCGGCTAGCCTCGTCACCGGGGTAGCCTCGTCGATGCGATGACGGGCGGCTCGCCGGCGCGCAGCGCGGGGTAGGATGTGCGACCCGCGATGAGGATTCCGGAATGAACGACACACCAGCGCCTTCAAGCGGCCTGCGCCATAGCTTGAAGCAGCGGCACATGACGATGATTGCTCTCGGCGGAGTCATCGGCGCCGGTCTATTCGTCGGTAGCGGTGTGGTCATCAAGTCCGCGGGTCCCGCGGCGGTCGTATCTTTTGTGATCACGGGACTGCTCGTCGTGCTGGTCATGCGCATGCTCGGCGAAATGGCCGTCGCGCTGCCGGCCGTGGGTTCATTTTACGAATACGCGCGCCTGGCTTGGAGCGACCGACCCCGGCTCGGCGAGCTGGCCGGCTTTCTGACCGGCTGGATGTACTGGTATTTCTGGGTCATCGTCGTCGCGCTCGAGGCAGTCGCCGGTGCCGGACTGATACGCTTCTGGTTGCCCAACGAACCGGCGTGGTTGATCAGCTTGACGTTGATGCTGATGCTGACGCTGACGAATCTGATCTCGGTGCGCTCTTATGGCGAGTTCGAGTTCTGGTTCGCCTCGATCAAGGTTGCGGCGATCGTCGTGTTCTTGGTGCTTGGGGGCGTGTACGTATTGGGCCTGTGGCCTGGAGTGGCTCCCAGCGTCGCCAACCTCACGGCGCACGGCGGCTTCGCTCCGAACGGCATACTGCCAATCTTGACCGGCGCTGTTGCCGCAACGGGCTTTTACTTCGGCGCCGAGATCGTCACGATCGCGGCCGCGGAGGCGGCCGAGCCCGCGAAAGCGGTAGCCCGGGCCACGAATTCGGTGATCTCGCGCGTGCTGTTCTTCTATGTGGGGTCGATTTTGCTGGTCGTGTGCCTCGTGCCTTGGAGTTCGTCGGCAATCAGCACGCCTTACGTCAGCGCACTCAACGCGATGGGCATTCCCGCCGCCGCGCAGATCATGAATGCCGTGGTCCTTACCGCCGTGCTCTCAGCGCTGAATTCGGGGCTCTATGCGTCGTCGCGAATGCTGTTCGCTCTGACCAGGCGCGGCGATGCGCCTCGAGGTCTCGCCAAGCTCGGCCGCAACGGCGTACCGTCCCGCGCCATTTTGCTCGGAACGCTATTCGGCTATGGCGCCGTGGTCATGTCCTACGTCTCGCCGGACACGATATTCGCGTTTCTGGTCAACTCATATGGAACGGTGGCGATATTCGTCTACCTGTTGATCGCGATTTCGCAGCTGCGTCTGCGCGCGCGGTTGGAAAAGGAGGATCCGGCGCGCCTGCGTATACGCATGTGGGCTTATCCATACCTGACTTATCTCGCGATCGCCGGCATGCTCGGCATCGTCCTGGCGATGGCCTTCATCCCCGAGCAGCGAACGCCGCTCATATTCGGCATAATCAGCTTGGGGCTATTGGTGCTCGGTTTCGGCGTACGCACGCGCCTAGGCGCTCCGCCGGACATTGCAACGCTGGCGATGGAGCCTCATCAGTACGAGGAGCTGTAAGGGCCGCGACTACCCGCCGAGCGCCGCCCCCGCGGCCCACCGGCGAACCCCAAGGCCACGCGACGAGGTAAGCGAACGCCGTTCAGTATTCCGACAATGCGTCGCGCAGTATGTCGGTCATCAGGTCGATTTCGGCGCGGCTCGCGATGAACGCAGGCGCGATGATTGCGACATCGCCGGTGGTTTTGACGTGCAGGCCCCGATCGAACAACTTGGCCTGAAGCTCAGCACCACGTACCCCTGGCGCCTTACCTGCTTTGACTTCAATTCCCGCAAGCAGGCCGTAGCCGCGCACATCCGACATCACCGCAAGATCCTGCAGGCCGAACATCGCATCGAGGAAGTAAGGCGATAATTCACGGCCTTTGCCGAAGAGGTCTTCGTCCTCGTAGATCTTTAGCGTCGCCAAGCCCGCAGCGCAGGCCGCCGGATGCGCCGAATAGGTATACCCATGAAAAAATTCCGTCGCGCCCTCCGGTGCCGCATCGATGATCGTGCGGTAGATGCTGTCGCGTACCGCAACGGCTCCCATCGGCTGTGCGCCGTTGGTCAGCGCTTTGGCCATCGTGATCAAGTCGGGCGTGACCCCGAACGATGTGGCCGCAAACGGCTCGCCGGTGCGGCCGAATCCGCAAATCACCTCGTCGAACACGAGCAGAATGCCGTAGCGATCGCAGATTTCGCGAATCCGCTCGAGATACCCCACGGGCGGTACCAGCACGCCCGTCGAACCGGCAATGGGCTCGACGAACACCGCTGCGATGCGTCTCTCGCCGACGAGCTGCACAAACCGCAACAGATCGTCCGCCAACTCGACTCCGCTCGCGCCCATGCCACGGGTCATGCGATTCTCCGGCAACAGCGTGTGTCGAAGATGCAGCACGCCCGGCATCACCGCGCCAAATGCTTCGCGGTTCTTGACCATGCCGGAGAGCGCGGTGCCGCCCATATTCACGCCGTGATAGGCGCGCTCACGCGAAACGAAATAGGTGCGCTGCGCCTCCTTTCGGGCAAGATGATAGGCGAGCGCAATCTTGATTGCCGTATCGACGGCCTCAGAGCCGGAGTTGCAAAAGAAAATGTGCTTGAGGTCCTTCGGTGTCAGCGCCGCGACCGCATTCGCGAGTGCGAACGCGCCGGGGTGACCGCGCATGAAGGACGGCGTGAAATCCAGCGTATGCAATTGTTTGCCGACCGCATCCGCGATTTCGGGCCGGCAATGCCCGGCGGGGGTCGTGAACAAACCGGAGCTGCCGTCCAGGATCTTCTTGCCGTGCTGGCTCCAGTAGTACATGCCGCTCGCGCTGACGAACAGGCGCGGCTCGCGCTTGAACTCACGGTTATTGGAAAAAGGCAGCCAGTGCTGTTCGAGTACGTCGAGCGTCAATTCCATGGTGTTCTCCTATCCGAACGTGGATCCAATATCCACAGCCGCCGCTTGAAGACGCGGCACGAACTCGATCGCCTGCATCAGCGGCAGGCGCGCGGTTGCACCCTGCACCGCGATCGATGCGATGACCTCACCGTGCTTGGTGCGCACCGGCACGGCGACACAGGCCACACCCAGCACATATTCCTCGTTGTCGACCGCGTAACCGGAATTCACGATGCGGTCCAATTCAGAAGCCAGCACCTGTCGGTCGGTGATCGTGCGCACCGTGAATCGCTCGAGCGCCATCAGTTCCAGAAGACGCCGGCGTTCCGCAACACCGAGGTAGGCCAACAGAAGCTTGCCGCTCGCGCAACAATGCGGGGGCATCGCGAATTCGCCCGGCGGAATCTGCAGGCGCAGCGGCCAATTCGCCTCGATGCGGTCCAGGTAGATCAGTGCGCCCTTGTGGAGCACCGCCAAGTTGCAGCTTTCGCCGATCTCGCTGACCACACGTCGCAGCACGATGCGCCGTTCGGTGGCCGCACCGTCGTTGCGCAGCACCTCGAGTCCAAAGCGTGAGAGGCGATCGCCGATCATGTAAGCGCGGCCGCCGGGCTCGCGGCATAGGAAGCCGGCTTCCTCGAACAGCGCCAGCGTCCGATGCAGCGTGGGTTTCGGTAACTCGGTCGCCTGCATCAGTTCCGAGAGCGTGACCGCGCGGCCCGCTCGTACCAGCACTTCGAGCACGCCAAAGGCCTTGAGCGTCGAGGAGGTCTCGTTCGCGATATCGCTTGGTTCGGTCGCCAACGATAGAGCTCGGCCATTCATGCGTCCCGACTCCTCTTCCGGTAAACGAAACAAAACCCTGGTGGAAAATCACACGAAGTTGCTATTGGCAGCATTGGCGGCATATTATAACTGATAAACGAACTAAATGTCTCTATAAACGAGACTATATATGAGGAGTCGACATCGTGAGTCAGTCGTCGCAAAAGATGGGGCCTTCGGAGGCCCTCGTTGAAGTCCTCGCCGTCAACGGCGTCAAGCACGTATTTGGAATCGTCGGCTCCGCGTTCATGGACGCCCTCGATATATTTCCGGCGGCCGGCATCGAGTTCGTGCCTGTCGCTCATGAACAGGGAGCGATTCACATGGCGGACGGCTATGCGCGCGCGTCAGGCCGTCATGGCGTTTGCATTGCGCAGAACGGACCGGGCGTCACGAATTTCGTGACCGGAGTGGCCGCGGCCTTCTGGGCGCATTCGCCGGTCGTGTTCATTACGCCGGAGACGGGTTCGTTGTCGATCGGCCTCGGCGGGTTTCAAGAGACCGAGCAGCTGCCGATTTTCTCGAAGATCACCAAGTATCAGGGACACGTCAACAACCCGAAGCGCATGGCGGAAATCGCTGCGCGCTGCTTTGATCGGGCCATGCTCGAGATGGGTCCCGCGCAGCTGAACATTCCCAGGGATTTTTTCTATGGCGAGATCGAAGCGACGATCTCGCCGCCGATACGGATCGCCCACGGGCCGGGCGATTCAGCGGCGCTCGATGCGGCCGCAGCGACGCTCGCCGCCGCACAGTTTCCGGTGATCCTCGCCGGCGGCGGCGTGATCATGTCGGGCGCGACGGCCGAGGCGATCGCGATCGCGCAGTTGTTGGGAGCGCCGGTCTGCAATAGTTACCTGCACAACGATTCGTTTCCGGCATCGCATGCGCTTAGCGTGGGGCCGCTCGGCTATCAAGGCTCGAAGGCGGCGATGAAGCTCATTGCGCAGGCGGATGTGGTCTTGGCGCTCGGCACGCGCCTCGGTCCCTTCGGCACCTTGCCGCAGCATGGGCTCGATTATTGGCCCAAGCACGCCAAGATCATTCAGATCGACTCGGACCCGCGCATGCTCGGCCTCGTCAAGCCGATCTCCGTCGGTATCCATGGCGATGCGCGTGCCGCCGCGGCGGCGCTGCTCGAACGCCTCAAGGGCGGCACGCTCGCCGGTGCGGCCAATCGTGCCGAGCGCACCGCTCGCATCCATGCCGAAAAGCATGCCTGGGAGACCGAACTCAACGCGTGGACGCACGAGCGCGATCCCTACTCGCTCGAGGTCGCGCGCAACTCCTCGCATATGCATCCGCGCGAGATGCTGAGGGAACTCGAGAAGGCCATGCCGGCCAACGCGATGGTCTCGACCGATATCGGCAATATCTGCTCGGTCGCCAATTCCTATCTGCGCTTCGATGCGCCCCGCTCGATGTTCGCCGCCATGAGTTTTGGCAATTGCGGTTACGCGTTCCCGGTAATCTGCGGCGCCAAAATGGCGAGCCCTGACCGGCCGGCATTCGCCTATGTCGGCGACGGTGCCTGGGGCATCAGTTTCAACGAATTACTGACCTGCGCACGCCAGAAGATCGGCGTGACCGTGGTCGTATTCAACAATGGCCAGTGGGGCGCCGAGAAGAAAAATCACGTCGATTTCTACTCGCGACGCTACCAAGGCGTGAACCTCGAGAACCCGAGCTGGGCGGGCGTGGCGCGCGCCTTTGGCTGCGAGGGCGTGACCGTCGATCGCCTCGCCGACGTCGGACCCGCTATCAAAGCGGCGGCGCGTGCACAGAGCGAGGGCCGCACCACGGTGCTCGAGGTCATGGTCACGCAGGAGTTGGGCGATCCGTTTCGCCGCGATGCGCTCTCCAAGCCGGTGCGATTGCTCGAGAAATACAAGGCCTTCGTCTGAGGCGCTCGCCAGGCTCGTGTATCTGCTCGTTTTCAACGCCGGCAGTTCATCGCTGAAGTTCGACCTGCTGGAGTCATCGGCGAGCGGTCCCGCGCGCCGGCTGGTCGCTGGTGCCTTTGTCGATGCCGCCGACGGGTCCGGCCGCTTCTTGTTGCGCGCGGCCGGGGTCGCGGAAACATCGCCGCCGGCGGTTGCGACACTCGCAGAAGCCGCCGAGTTTGCGCTCGAGTGGCTCTCGAACGGCTCTTTCCACGGTCGTGATCTGCTCTCCGGCGTCGCAGCGACCGTGCATCGTGTCGTCCACGGCGGTCAGCGTTTTCGCGCGACGAGCATACTCGAGGAACCGGAATTCGATGCGCTCGCCGAGCTCGGTTCGCTCGCGCCGCTGCACAACCCCGCGGCGCTGTCGGTGATCACCACCGTGCGCCGCCGGCTTGGGCCCCAGGTGCCGATCATCGGGGTATTCGACACGGCTTATTTCACCGATTTGCCGCAGGCCGCGATCCACTACGCGGTGCCGCCGCGGTGGCGCTCGGATTTCGGCATCCGCCGCTATGGATTCCACGGCACCGCACATCGTTTTCTATGCGAGTCCGCATGCGCACGCCTTCAGAACTTGCGCGCAACGACTCGCATCGTCAGCCTGCAGCTAGGACGCGGTTGCTCCGTGACGGCGACACTCGGCGGCCGGGCGATCGCAACGAGCATGGGATTCACGCCGCTCGAGGGGCTGGTCATGGGCACACGCTCCGGGGATGTGGACCCGGGAGTCATTTTGTATGTCATGGAGCGCGGCGGCATGTCCGCGGCCGATGTGCGTCGGGAGCTCAACGAGCACAGTGGGCTGCTCGGACTCTCGGGCCAAACCGCCGATATGCGCGAGTTGCTGGCGCTCGAGCGCGGCGGCGATGCGGCTGCTGCGCTTGCAATCGAGGTTTTCTGCCGGCGCGCGAGACACTGCGTTGCGGCTTATATCGCCGAACTCGGCGGTGTCGATGTCATCGTGTTCGGCGGCGGCATCGGCGAGAACTGTCCCGACATTCGGCGTCGCATCGTAGGATCCTTGACATGGGCTGGCATCGAGCTGCAGCCTGAGGCCAATGCCGCATGCGTCGGAGCAGAATCGAGCATCGCCTCTGCGACGAGCCGCGCTGCGATATTGGTCATTCCGGTCGACGAGGCAAGTGTCATGGCCAAGGAGGCCGCGGCGCTGTTGCAATGATGCCCAACAGGGCGGAGGTCTGCACAGATTCGTAGTGATCAAGAACTATTCGACACGAATCGCCGCTTCTATGACCTGTTATGGTCCGGCGCTCGTTTAGTGGAACCGGAACAATTCAATACCTGGCCGCTCGTGCGATCCCTGCTGTCCGATGACGATCGACGGCTCGAAGTTGCGCCCGGCCTGCGGCCTCGGCTCCCCATCGAGGGTACGCAATTCGTGGACATCAGCGCGCCGGCACTGACGAAGCTTCGCGAGCGGGGCGCACAGGTTGTGCTCGGCCAAATTAGTTCACTGCCCTTCGCCGGCGGCACCTTCGATCTGGTTTGCGCGCTCGATGTCATCGAGCACGTCGATGACGACCGGGTCGCCCTGTCGGAACTATCGCGGGTCACGAAGCTTGGCGGGACTCTAGTCATCTCGGCGCCCTTGCATTTCTCCCGTTGGACCGCTTTCGACGATTTCGTCGGCCACAAACGGCGCTACGATCCATCAGACTTGATCGGCAAGTTGGCGCAGAACCAGCTGGTGGTGGAGCGCAGCGCCGTATATGGAATGCAGCCGCGTTCGACGCAGTTCGTCGGCATCGGCATGTGGTGGCTCAAACATCATCGCGAACGCGCTCTCTGGTGGTACAACAGATTGTTGATGCCGCTCGGATTGCGATTCCAGAAAGAGTTGAAACTTGCGCCGGGAATGATCGCACTCGACGCCGTCGATGAGATCCTGATGGTATGCCGCCGCGGTGCCCGGCGCCACTAGTTCCTCGGTGCCGATTCCGCATCGGCATCAACAAGCGATCAACCAGATATCGTTACATCGTTACGTTGCGTCAAGAGGCGGCAACACCCGTACTTGGTAGTCCGCCCCGATCCAGTCGTTGTCTGCCGAGTATCGAAACGTGAAATCTACTTTCTGCCCTGCGACCAGGCGTGCCGTAGCGATCTGCAGCAGGTGCAGTCCGAGGCTGTTCGGTGTCGTGGGCCGCTCCACGATGTCGCGCCAGCCGTTGAATCCGTAGCGCACGGTGGCTGGTTTTCGCAGTGCCACTATGAGCGCCGCACCTGCTCCAAGCTCCGTGATCGGTGCCTGTTCACGCCAAATTGCGCACGGCGCTTTGCAGCGCTCGCCATGGTAGCGCTGCCACACCGCGTCGGGTCGGTCGAATGGGCGCCCCAGCACACGCGACGCCGTGAGTTTCAAATATTCGGCGTGTGTCCAGGCTAGCGGCATGGCCGACCCTGTCGGGCGGCCGATGCTGAGTCCGCGCCTCGGCACCGGCGCTGCGTCCCATACCTGTTCGGGCAGCATTCCGCCCGGCGAAGCCATCCGGGCCATGGCCTCCAAGAATGGCAGCGGATCATTGCCACACGCGATTTCATAGTGGCCGCGCTCGCCGGTCAGCAGCGGCCATGGGCGTCCGCGGCCGGTGCCGTCGTAGGCACTACCATCATCATGTTCGCCGTAGCCGTCGTCGTGGTAGCGGCGCCAGGCGGGCCCGTTCGGAGTATCCACTTTGAGCAAGGCATCGGCGAGCCGCAGGCTGCCCAGGATCAACGGATCATCGAATCGACGCAGGCCAAATCGCACGAGCTGCAAGAAATCGACTCCAATCTGTGCCGCGGCGGGTAGACCGGGATCTATGGCCTGGTTCTTTATCGACAGAATGCGATCCAGCGCACCGCGATCCGCGATGGTCTGCGGCGGAGCTACGCGCACGTAATAGCCCGGAATGCCGAACTGCCGCGCGAGCGGCGAGTCGCGTACCGCGGTCCAATCCTCGATACGTGAGTTCCAAAAGTCCGCAAAATTCAACGCAATTTCGCGCGCGTCGGTGGGCAGGTAATGCGCTCCGGCGACGAGCGCGGCAATGCACGCTGCCAGCGTGAATGCATTGAGGCCCGCGCTTTCCTCCCAGCGGTCCTGATCGCTCGAAGGGCCGTAGCACACGATGAACGACAGCGCACGGCGAACCATATCGGTGATTTCGGTCCCGTCGAGTGCCCCGCGTTCGGCCAGCGTCGTTGCAAGCAGCACCGGCAATGCGGTTTCGTCCAATTGCACTCCCGTCCAATAGGGCGTGCCGCCAAGCCATTGATTCTGGTTCCAATGCCCATCCGCACACTGCGTGGCGAGCAGATACCTCAATGTATTTCGCGCCTCGCGTACCGCGCCGACGGCCAGCAAGGCGCCCGCACACTCGACCAGATCCCGCGGCCAGACCAAGTGATAGCCCTCGCGCTCCTGCTTCGTATTGCCCCATGGGACGCTGAGGCTTGCGACCATCGCACCCGGATAGGTCTTGTCCTGATGCGCGCGCAGCACCATCGTCGAGGTGTGAAATTGCTCGGCGCACTGCGCAGGCAGCCCGCTCAAAAAGTCCGCCGGCACTCTCGACCGGGTGTGCCACTGCGCCCAGCTGGCCACGTGCCGCTGCTTGATATGATCGAAAGGCTCGAACAGCGCCGTCAGCGCGAGGGTCGCTGCAGACTCGACGCTGCTGCCGAAGGCAAGCGCCAACACCGACGAGCGCGGTAGCTCTCCGAGCAGCGCGACGTTGCCGGGACCCGACGAGGAGTATTCCCAAGTCATCGCGCCGTTGTGCGCAAAATCCTGCCACCCATCGCTCGCGCCCACGTAGCCGGCGCTCGCTCGGCCCCACGCATCGCGCTGCCCGTCGCCGGCTGCCGCAAGTGCCAGTGCGAACGGACCCTGGTGCGCACGCAACAGCCGGCGGCCCCCGAAGTCCACAACCTCGGCAAAGTTGCCCAAACCGGTGCCGCCGAGATGGGGAGCGAGCAACGCATAGGGCCGAAGATCCTGATCGCCGGTCAGCGCGACTTCGATGAGTAGCGCGTCGCGCTCGACACACGGCACGACTTGCAGCGTGAGTTCGAATCGCTCGTGCCGGTGAACGATTCGCACCGCTGGGACGCCCGGTGCGATCAGCTCCACCGTGTGCTGCCAGAGGCGCTTCACTTCGACCCAAAACCCGTTTCCGTCGGCCACCAGAAAGCCGAGGTCGCGGATCTGCGGTATATCGATGCGGGGGTAGTAGACCTCGTTGATGATGCCGCCGCCAATCGTAAACCACAGGCGGGACATGCCCAGCGCGCAACCGACCATTTCTTTGGCGCTGCTGCACCAGGTTGGCGGTATTCCAGGAGCGCCCGGCGCAGGTCCGGTGGGCACGACGCTTGCCGGTGCAACGCTCATCGGGTCTCGCCGGTGGCCCGAAGCGTCGACGCGCGGCGGGCAATGCGATGTGGGACGTCATCGCTCGTACCGCCTTCCCTGTGTGACGGCGTTTGAATAAACTGCGAACTCTTCGTGTCCATTGGTCCTTGCGCCGACATCACGGCATCATTCAGCAGGAGTCTGCGTCCGACTCTGATATTGCCGCCCAAGGGTCTCACAAATCACTTCGGCCGGCTCCCGAGATTCGCGTCACGCGCTCCGACAGCACCTACGGCTCCGGATCCGAGATCTCCATCCGCCCGGAATTGCCGTTTGTCCGCTCTTGAAATTTCGAGGCGCCCCTCTGTGACGAACAATAAAGTATTGGGACCCAACTATGAAATAACACGCCGGCGCGGCGCGAGCTGCCTTGCGACGCATGTATCTGCCATCATTCTAAGATATGCGCACCAACAGACCTAGCCCCGGCCTGCTGCTGCCATCGTTGAACGTTCACTCCGATCGCGACCAGCCAGGGACATGCCGATCCTTCCCCGAGGATGCCGGAAGCCAGACTGTAGGTCGATCGGAAGATGAGATAGCCGATCGGGAGGCAATGGACACCAAAAAATACCAGGCAGATTTGGTCATCGGAGTCGTCAATGTCGAGTTCCCTCACCAAGCGGCCGTGACGGCAAGGCTAGACGCATCTACGATAGCGATGCGCGCCATCTGCCTTCTTTGAAAGCGCCCAACAATGACTTCGCTCTGCCTTGTCCGAGCTCCAGATAGGATTGGCCGCGCTGAAAAAAATCATTGAGCCCGGGTATCGTTGCCAATTCTTGTGCGGTGATTTTCGGAAAGCCCATGGTCCACGCACCGAAAGTTCGTGCCGCTATCGGCTCGAGAATGATCTTCGTCGCGCGCTCATGGCGTTTGTCCGCGGCGATCTTGTCGAACAGCGCCTCGACGGCGCTCCGCTTTCCCTCCAACAATTGGAAGAACGAGCCATCCTTCGAAAACCCGAGGGCTGCCGACAGGCGGATGCCCCGATTAATCCTCGGTTCGCGCCCATGACCTCATATTGCGGAGCACGCGCGGATGGGCGCAATATTAGGAATCCTTCGGCAGCGTAGCGGAGTTGGTATGTGTGAACATGACGACCTGGATGAATTTGCGCGACGCTCGGGCGAATTGACACGCCGACAATTCGGCGCCATGGCACTGAGTGCCGGATTGGTGGCGGCATTACCGAAGGTTGCAGATGCCGCCGAGACCCAGGGAGCGGATGTCGACATTAAGACCCCCGACGGTGTTGCCGATGCGTATTTCGTGCACCCGGCGAAGGGCAAACACGTCGGTATACTCATTTGGCCGGATATTTTCGGATTGCGCCCGACGTTTAAGGATATGGCCAGCCGCCTCGCCGAGTCCGGCTATTCGGTTCTGGTCATCAATCCGTTCTATCGCACCAAGAAGGCGCCGACGGCGCCGGATCACCCCGATTTCAACGATCCTGCGACGAGGCAATCACTGATGGCGCTGGCGGGCGCGTTGAATCCCGATACCGCGGTGACCGATGCCAAAGCGTTCGTTTCTTTTCTGGACAGTCAAGCTTCCGTCGACAAGAAGCGAAAACTGGGCACTACCGGATACTGCATGGGTGGTCCCTTCGTATTTCGCGCGGCGGCGACTTTCCCGGACCGCGTCGGCGCAGGCGCCACGTTTCATGGCGGCGG
>Ga0209415_10015551_pt1 | contig 12318 bp, 8 predicted proteins | sample PeaSoiSIISIP2007_FD_187696 | JGI IMG/M metagenome (GOLD analysis project Ga0209415, IMG submission 187696) | Peat soil microbial communities from Weissenstadt, Germany - SII-SIP-2007 (SPAdes) (version 2) | ecosystem: Environmental > Terrestrial > Soil > Wetlands > Peat | place: Germany... | reverse complement strand
CGCCAATCTTCGGATTGGCATTTTTCTATTCTCCGAAAGATTCTCCGAAAGGCGTTTTCGAGCTAACTCCTTTATTCGCAGCAGTTACAAAAACAGGTGCTCTCGGCCGGACCAAGCGCGCACAAATCCTTTAGAAGCAACACTTACACGTCCATCCCGTAAGTGCTGATTCTGAATGATTTAAGCAATTCGCTAAGTCCTGTAGATGCAACACTTACAAGAAAATGGGGAGGGGGTGGTTATCGATAACTTGCTCGGCCCCGGACCCGCAGGCTTTCAGCTGTGATGCTGCCAGCTCTGAGCTGTCAACTGTGAGTTCAGTGGACTCGCCGTCTCATTCTTGACCCCGCCGAATTCTCCCTGCTATTGTGAGAAGTTATTCTGGCCTCAGTCTACCCACTGGGCGCCGGAGCTCCTGTGGAGGGAGCTTTTAAGTCTCATGGGCCTGACCAAACTCGTCATTCGGGGCGCGCGCCAGCACAACCTGAAAAACATCTACGTCGAAATCCCTCGGAACACCCTGACGGTCATCACCGGCCTTTCCGGCTCCGGCAAATCCTCCCTGGCTTTCGACACCATCTATGCCGAAGGCCAGCGGCGCTACGTAGAATCGCTCTCCGCCTACGCCCGCCAGTTTCTCGATCAAATGGAGCGCCCGGAAGTCGATGTCATTGAAGGCCTTTCCCCCTCGATTGCCATCGAACAAAAGACAACGACTCGTTCCCCTCGCTCCACGGTCGGCACTATCACCGAAATCTACGACTACCTCCGTGTTATCTATGCCTCCGTCGGTGTCCCCCATTGTCCCAAATGCGACAAACCCATCGCGCGCCAGTCCAGCGAGCAAATCGTTCAAGCCATTCTGAATGGCGAACTCTGCCAGCCTGACGATCGCATCATGATCCTGGCGCCTATCGTTCGCGGCAGAAAAGGCGCCTACCGCAAGGAATTTGAAAAGCTCGCTCAAGATGGCTACGTCCGCGTCCGCGTCAACGGCGAACTTCTTCCCCTGGATGTTCCGCCGGTTCTCGACAAGCGCAAGAACCACACCATCGAAGTCGTCATCGACCGGCTTCTCGTGAAACAGGGCATCGCCGCGCGCCTTGAACAATCCATCGCCACCGCGCTGAAACTTGCCGGTGGCCTCGTCACCGTCGCCGTCGTCGGCGGCAAGGAACATGTCTTCTCGGAAAAGTTGGCATGTCCCGACTGCGGCATCTCTGTTCCGCAGCTTGAGCCCCGTTCTTTCAGTTTCAATTCTCCTTACGGCGCATGCCCCGCCTGCAACGGCCTCGGCTCCAAGTACGATTTTGATCCAGCCCGGATCATCACGGATTGGACACGCCCGCTGCTTGATGGTGGCCTCGGCCCCGGCTCCGGTTCGGCGATGCTCAAGCGCACTCTCGAGCTTGCCGCCTACGCCTATCACATCGATCTCGAAACGCCCTTCGAGAAATTTTCTCCGCGCATCCAGAACCTTCTTCTCTACGGCTATCCGCCATCTGGTGGACGCGCCGCAGCGGATCAAAAAGAATCCGCCGGCAAAAAATCGCAAAGCGAAAAAGCTTTCCGGTTTTCGGGCATCCTGAAATTTCTCGATCGCAATTTCACCGAATCCAATTCCGATTCCTATCGCGAATGGATGACGCAATACATGTCCGCCACGCTCTGCAACGTCTGTCACGGCAAGCGTCTTCGCCCGGAATCGCTCGCCGTCAAACTGGCAGGCTACTCCATCGCCGATTTCACAGCGCTCTCTCTGGCTGCCTCTCGCCCGGCCGTCGACAAAATCCTCGCGCAGCTCACTTCACGGCAGCGCGAAATCGCAGGACGCCCGCTCGAAGAAGTCGCCGAACGCATCGACTTTCTCCTCGCCGTAGGCCTCGGCTATCTCAGCCTGGATCGCTCCGCCGCCACGCTCTCCGGCGGCGAAGCCCAGCGCATCCGTCTGGCCACGCAAATCGGTTCGCGACTCCGCGGAGTTCTCTATGTTCTTGACGAGCCGTCCATCGGCCTCCACGCCCGCGACAACGACCGCCTGCTCGGCTCACTCGAGCAGCTCCGCAATCTCGGCAATACCGTCCTCGTCGTTGAGCATGACGAAGACACCATTCGCCGCGCCGATTTCGTCGTCGACCTTGGCCCCGGCGCAGGCGACGCTGGAGGCTACCTCGTCGCGCAAGGCAAGCCCGAGCAAATTGCCGCCAGCACGGAATCGCTCACCGGCCGCTATCTCAGCGGCGCCGCAAGAATCGCTGTCCCCGAAAAACGCCGCAGCCCAAATGGCAAAGTCATCCAGATTCTCGGTGCCAGCGCGAACAATTTGAAAGACGTTGACGTGACTCTCCCGCTCGGCTTGCTCACTGTCGTCACCGGCGTCTCCGGCTCCGGCAAATCCACGCTCGTCAACGACATTCTCTATCGCGCGCTCGCGCAAAAACTCTACCGCTCGATGGAGCCGCCCGGAGCGCATCGCGAGATTCTCGGTGCCGATCAGATCGACAAAGTCATCGAGATCGATCAAGCCCCCATCGGCCGAACGCCTCGCTCCAATCCCGCCACCTACACCGGCGTCTTCGCGCCCATCCGCGAGCTCTTCGCTATGCTTCCCGAATCCCGCGAACGCGGCTACCGTCCCGGCCGCTTCAGCTTCAACGTCAAGGGTGGCCGCTGCGAAGCCTGCCAGGGCGATGGTCTCCGCCGCATCGAAATGAATTTTCTGCCCGATGTTTACGTCATGTGCGAAGTCTGCCGCGGCAAGCGCTACAACTCAGAAACGCTGGCCGTACGCTACAAAGGCCATACCATCAGCGACATCCTCAACCTGCCATCGTCCGACGCGCTCAAGCTTCTCGAAAATATTCCGCAAATCCAGCAAAAGCTCTCCACGCTCGTCGAGGTTGGCCTCGGCTACGTCACCCTCGGCCAGTCCGCCACCACTCTCTCCGGCGGCGAAGCGCAGCGTATCAAGCTCGCCCGCGAGCTTTCCAAACGCCAGACTGGCCGCACTCTCTACATCCTCGACGAACCCACTACCGGGTTGCATTTCGACGACGTCCGCAAACTCCTCGACGTCCTCCAGCGCTTGGTTGGTCTTGGCAACACCGTCCTCATCATCGAGCACCACCTCGACGTCATCAAACAAGCCGACTGGATCATCGACCTCGGCCCCGAAGGCGGCGAAGGCGGGGGCCGCATCGTCGCCCAAGGCCCGCCCGAACAAGTCGCCCGCGCCAAAAAATCCTACACCGGCCAAGCCCTCGCCCGCGTCCTCTCGCTTGCCGCAAACGGAAATGGAAATACAAACGGCTCCGGTGGCTGAATCGTCTTTTAAAGGAAAACATTTTCGATGAATCCAGGCCTCTATCTGCTGATCAAGCTGATTGCCTACTGCCTGTGGTGCTACGTCGGCCTGCGCCTTTTTCGCCCGCAAGAAACCAGGTTCCTTGGCGGTGCCTTGCGCTTCGGGATTCTTCGGCTCTTTCTCGGCTTCTTTTTCGGCTTGGTAATTTTCTTTCTCTCCACTTTTTGGAATCACACGTTTGGTAGCGGTTTGCCGCAAAACATCCTCACCTACCTCGCCGCCTACGTACACGTTCGCTGGATCGAATGGACCATTATGGCCGCACTGCTCACTCCCGGCCTTCTCAGCACGCCGCATTGGTTTGTCGGCAACGCCAGCCGGGATCGCTGGTGGCGACTCGGCGGAATCGTCATCTCCTGCGTCGCCGACATTCCCTTCATCGAAGCATTCAACGGCCCCATCCCCACTGGCCGTTTTCTATGCTGATCGCCCCCCGCTTTTCTTGCTCCATTTCGCCTTTTCTCGGTAAAGTGTTCCCTTCTCCATGAGTATCTACTCCATCTCTCCTTTGACATTCGGCGGCGCAAGAACTTACCCTCTCGCCTCCCGCAAAAGCAAAGTCAGCGTCCGTGACTTCGCAAAACCCCCCGCCGCCAACGCCTCTTTCGCAAAATTTCTCGACTCTCTCCCTAATTTTCTTGCCGCGAATGACTTGCGCCATCTTCTCGCCGCCATCCATCGCGCTCGCAAGCAACGCGCTCCCGTCCTCTGGGGCATCGGCGGCCACATCATCAAAGTCGGCCTCGGCCCCGTCCTCATCGATCTGATGAAACGCGGCTTCGTCGCCGGCATCGCCATGAACGGCGCCGCGCTCATCCACGACTTCGAAATCGCACTGGCCGGCAACACCTCCGAAGACGTCGAAGCCGGCCTCGTCGCAGGCCAATTCGGCATGGCCAGCGAAACCGGCCAGTACATCAACGAATTTTCAAAACTCGCCGCTCGCCTCCACATCGGTTACGGTGAAGCCGCCGGCCAATTCCTCACTAGCGGCATCCTCAACGTGAAACACGCCGTCTCGAGCGTCCTGGTCGCCGCCTACAAACAACGCATCCCCGTCACGGTTCACATCGCTATCGGCACCGACATTCCCCACATGCACCCCGCTGCCGACGGCCCTTGCCTCGGCGCCGCCACGTTCCTCGACTTCCGGCTCTTTTGCGCTCTCGTGAAACAAATGCATCCCGGCGGCATCTATCTAAACTGGGGATCCGCCGTGCTTCTTCCCGAAGTCTTCCTGAAAGCCGTCAGCGTCGTGCGCAATCTCGGTGTGCCCTTGCAGCCAATCACCACGGCGAACTTCGACTTTATCCAGCACTACCGTCCATTGCAGAATGTAGTCAAGCGTCCCACCGTATCCGCTCGCGGAGGCCGTGATCACGAATCGCGCGGCTACGCCATCACCGGCCATCACGAACTTCTTATGCCACTAGTCGCCGCCGCACTCGCCGCAGGCTGGCCAAAAGCGAAGCGCCAAGGCAAACGATGACCTTTTTCGACGACAACCCGCCACTTCCGCCTAACCAGGAGCCACTTTCGCACTCTCCCGCCGGGTCCGAACCAGCCACCTCTGAGCCGCCTCCGTCTCCCGCCGAAATTCCGCTCGCCGGTGATCCAATCAGCCTTGCAGCCATTTCTCCCGCTGTCGTCGCCGCCCCTCTGCCGAATCAACCCTCTCTCCCTGAAGACCTGCGCATCTCCTGGTCCTGGGTGCATCTCGTCCTTTTTCTTTTTTTCGGTTTCGCCAGCCTCTTCATCATCCAGGCCGGCTTCCTCCTCTACTACGCCCCCACTCGCCATTTCACCAACGAAAAAGAATTCGAGAAATTCGTCCTGTCCAAGCCCCAATTCGCCATCGGCAGCATGGTTCTCTGGTATGCTGCGCTTTTCCTTTTTCTCTACGTTACGCTTGCCGTCCTTCGTGGTTTTCCTTTCTGGCGAAGCCTTGGGTGGAGAAAAATCACGCGCCCCAACGGGGGCCGCCCGCGCAGTCCCTGGCTCTTTTTCTTCGCCGGCTGCGGTCTTTCCGTCCTGGTCTTCATCGTCACCGCCAAAATGCAGCCGCGCGAGGATGTGCCTATCGAAGAGCTTTTCCGCTACAAAAACACCGCCCTGCTCTTTATGGCCATGGCCGTCCTGGTTGCCCCGCTCGTGGAGGAAACCGTCTTCCGCGGCTATCTCTACCCGCTGTTCGCAAAATATTTCGGCGTCGCCACCAGCGTGATCGTCACCGGCGTCCTCTTCGGCTTGATGCACGGCGCGCAGCTTGGCTGGACTTGGGGCCTCGTCGCGGTGCTCACTGCCGTTGGAATCATCTTTACCTTTGTACGCGCCCGCACCGGCTCCGTCTTCGCCAGTTTCCTGCTCCACCTCGGCTACAACTCCATGATCGCCGCCGTCTCCATTCTCGCCACGCAAGGTTTCACCAAAATGCCGCCCACTCACTGACGAATTCGTTTTCTTCGCTCTTGTTCGTTACAATAACCTGTTCAGGGGACACGACAAAAATGTACGTAGCCCAACCCATCGAATGGACCGACCGCGGCGTGGTCATGCTCGACCAGCGCCTCCTCCCCGCCGAAGAAGTCAGCTATACCTACACGAATTATCGCGAAGTCGCTAAAGCCATCCGCGACATGGTCATTCGTGGCGCGCCAGCCATCGGCGTGGCAGCCGCCATGGGAGCCGCGCTGGGCGTTCTACATTCCTCCACAAATTCCGTCGAGGCCCTACGAGCTGAATTCAGCGAAATTTGCGACACGCTCGCAAAAACTCGACCCACCGCGGTCGATCTCTTCTGGGCCATCGATCGCATGAAACGCCGTTTCGCGGAGCTCACCGCGGAATCCTCTGACCTCGCGAAGATCCGCAGCGGAATAGTCGAAGAAGCCCAGCAAGTTCATCTCGAGAAAAAAGCCACCGACGAAGCTATCGGTCTCTTCGGCGCGGAATTCATGCCCGCCGACGGTCAGGTCATGACGCAATGCAACGCCGGCGCGCTCGCGACCGGCGGCATCGGCACCGCTCTCGGTGTAATCCGCGTCGCCTTCCAGCAAGGCAAAAAAATCCACGTACTCGTTCCCGAAACGCGTCCCTATCTGCAAGGTGCTCGCCTGACGGCATGGGAACTCCACAAAGGCGAAATCCCGCTCACACTCATCACCGACAACATGGTTGGACACTTCCTCAAAACCGGCAAAGTCGGCGCCATCGTCACCGGAGCCGACCGCATCGCCGCCAACGGCGACACCGCCAACAAAATCGGCACCTACCAAATCGCCGTCCTCGCCAAAGAAAACAACGTCCCCTTTTACATCGCCGCGCCCGTCTCCACGTTCGATCTTTCGATACCCAGTGGCGATCACATCCCCATTGAAGAGCGCTCCGCCGCCGAAGTCACGCATCTCCAAGGCGTCCGCATTGCGCCTGATGTCCACGCTGCGCATCCTGCTTTCGACGTCACTCCCGCGCGCTACATCGCCGCCATCTTCACCGAACGCGGCGTCGCCCGTGCTCCCTACACCGAATCTCTCCGCGCCCTGGCTAACTCTGCCCAACTCGCCGCCGCCCCTGCTGCACGCTAGTCGCCGCGCTTTCACATGCTCAACGCTATCCACAAAACGATTCGCGCCGTAGCGCTCGTTGCTCTGGTTCTTCCGTTGGCTCGAGCAAACGCACAATCCAACGCATCGCAATCAGCGAAATCGCAACCGATCCGTCTCCATCCCGCGAATCCGCACTACTTCCTCTTCCGCGGAAAACCCATCGCCCTCATCACCAGCGGCGAACACTACGGCGCCGTCCTGAACCGTGACTTTGACTATCGCCGTTACCTCGACGCCCTGCAGGCCGAAGGCCTTAACTACACGCGACTCTTCGGTGGCTCCTACGTCGAAGTCCCGGCAAAATCCTTTGGCATCTTGCACAACGATCTCGCTCCCGAGCCTGGTCGCTTCCTCGCGCCGTGGGCGCGCAGCGATGCGCCCGGCTACGCCGGCGGCGGCAACAAATTCGACTTGGAAAAGTGGGAGCAACCGCTCGCGCGCTCTCCAATCCCGGCAAGGAGTATGCAATCTATCTTGATGGGATCGGTCCAGCTGACGTTACGCTCGAACTTCCGCCGGGAAACTACTCATTGGAGTGGCTGAACGTCGCGACAGGAAAAATCGAGCAGTTGGAAAAGTTCACTTACAAAGGCGGCGCCAAAACTTTGCAATCTCCTGCCTTCCAGAACGGAATCGCTCTCCGCCTCAAGAAAATAATCTAGCGATCAGGTAGCAGTTCACCTAGACTTACCAGCGATCGTGCACGAGTCCGCGAATCTTCTCGTCGTATATTCGCCGCACTCGCGTCATCACTTCTTCCGATAGCGGCGCCAGTGCCGATGCCCCGCAATTCTCCGCCACCTGCTCCCGCCTCTTCCCTCCCGGGATCGCGCACGTCACCGCATCAAACATCAATATACATCGTAGCGCGAACTGGCTCATCGAAAAGCTTGCCGGCACGAGCGCTCGCAACTCTTCGACAGCCCCAAGCGCCACGTCGTAATCCACTCCCGAAAAAGTCTCGCCCACATCAAACGATTCACCGTGCCTGTTGAAGTTGCGATGATCATCCGCCGCGAAGGTCGAATCTCGCCTCAATTTCCCTGTCAACAACCCGCTCGCTAGCGGCACACGCGCCAGAATCCCAACTTTTGCCTCCTTCGCTCGCGAGAAAAACACCTCCGCCGGCTTCTGCCGAAAACAATTGAAGATAATCTGCACCGTCTGCACGCCCGGATACTCGATCGCTTTCATTGCCTCCACAATCTTCTCCACGCTCACGCCGTAATAACGAATCTTTCCCGCTTTCACCAAATCGTCCAAAATCCCAAACACCTCCGGATGCTCGTAAAGACCCGTCGGCGGACAATGCAGCTGAAGAAGATCGATCGCCTCCACCTCCAAATTCCGCAAACTATCCGTAACCCACGCCGTCAGATTTTCCCGGCTGTATCCCTCCACTGTCTGTTTCGGCAGTCGGCGGCCCGCCTTCGTGGCCACGACGATCTCTTCCTTCCTGCTTTTCTTCAGCTTCGCTACCAACCGCTCGCTGCGCCCATCTCCATAAACATCCGCCGTGTCGATAAAGTTGACTCCGCAATCCACCGCCTCATGCAGCGCGCCCAGCGCTTCTTCGTCCGACACGTGTCCCCACGCCCCGCCAATCGCCCACGCCCCAAAACTAATTTCAGAAACGTTCCAACCCGTTCTGCCCAGCGCCCGGTATTTCATGTTTTCTGCATCTCCCGAAAAACTAATGTCATCCACGCGATCCGGCCAAGCCCGTGCTCGTTCGCCGAAGCGCAGACATGCCTCGCAAAGAAATTGGTTTAGTCCAGGTCTTTGTTGGCGCCCTTATTCAGGTCGCTCGCGGGAAACACATTGTGTTGCGGCGGCGGCGTGGGAATATTTCCCATACGGTCCTGCCAGAGGAACTTGTTCAGCAGCGCCGTATCCACGGCATCGGCATGGCTGAAATCCAGATTCTTTCCTTCTTTCCATTCTTTCGTATTCATCTCATAAATCAATCCGTTGTCGCGGTTGCGAAAATCCGCGGTAAAGGCCGGCTGCTGCCCTGTCCCGCTGAAGAGCGGCGCCATCACCGCCGCGCGCGAATCGTTCGCATTCATCGGCGGCGCGCCCAGCAGCGATTCAATCGTACGCACCACATTGATCGTTGTGTAGAACGAATGCTCCACGTAAGGCTTCGCGCCATCCCCTTCTCTCGCCGCCTGTGGCGCGTACTTGCTGATCACGATGCAAAGGCTGCGGTGCGAATCGACATGGTCCGGCCCGTCCTGCGCATCGTCCTCTAAAATCAAAAACGCCGTGTCGTCCCAATACGCGCTATGCGATATCGCGTCCACCACCCGCCCGATAGCCAGGTCGTTGTCCGCCACGGACGCCGCCGGCTTCGGCTTGTTTTTCGTCAATCCCGCCGTGTGATCGTCCGGCAGCCGCAACAGGATAAATTGCGGCATCGTATCTTTGCCGTCGCGGCGCGCCGCTACAAACTCGTGAAACTCATTCAGAAATTCATCCGCTCGCAGTTGATCCGGATACGCCACTTCAAAATCCGGAAACTGCGGATCGAAGTGCCCGCGCAATTCCGCCTCGCTCGCAATGTTCTTCGCCAGCACTGGAATTTCCCACGGATATGGACTCGCTCCGCCCCGCGTCTCTCCTACATTTTTCTCCAGCGGCTCCCCTTTCTTGATCACCTGCCTCGCGCATGTCTTCCCCGCGGCGCGCGCCTCCTCGGTGGTTTTATCGTTGCACCACAGGCTGATAATGAATTCTCCGTAGTGCCGGTAGGAAATGCCGTGGCTCGCAAAGTTTTTCCAAAGATAGCCGCCCGTTGGCTCGCCCGCATCGGGCACGCTGTCTTCGATCGAAATGCCGCTCAATAGCGTGCCTTCCGAATCGTAGGTGTGTTCGCTGCCGCGGTAGCCGATCGGCCAGGTTTTCGCGATGTAGTCCGAAACCGACGCCGAATTTGACCAGATGTGCCCGTCCCCCGAAACGTCCCCGCTATCGTAGAAGTTGTCGAGAATCCCGAACTGCCGCGCCAGCTTGTGCTGATTCGGCGTAATCGCCTCGCCGTACATCGTCAGCGACGAATCGCCGTTCGCCCCGGCCAAATCGCCGAACACCTGATCGAACGTTCGGTTCTCCTTGATAATGTAAATAACGTGTTTGATTTTGTTTCCGCCGCCCGCGAACGTCACTTCGCTGCCGTTGCCACGCATCGCATTTGTATCCACCACTTGCTTCGTATATGACGCCAGATTCGCTGTGACGTCCGCAAGCGCAAGTCGCGCCAACGAGCCATGAATCATTGCCGGCCCGTAGGGATAGCGAGTCCGCCCGTCGGGCTTCTTTCCGATCGGCGCGGGGTTCGGTCCGGAACCCTTCCCCTTTGCCGTTGCGATCAGCAGATCCTTCCCGCTAACGGCAACTACCGTCGGATACCACTCCGTGGGAATGAACCCGGCGGCTTGCACCGCCTCTCCGCTGACTTCCTTCGACAGATCGAACACCGCCACCGAATCCGAAATCGCATTCGCGGAAAAAAGTGTCTTCTCGTCCGCGGAAAGCGCCAGATACTCCGGATCGCTGCCGCCGTATTTCTGTCCGGGGAGTTTCGTGGAAAGGTGAGTGAGAGTTTTTCCCGAAGCCGTGTCCAGCACCGCGATTTCGTCGCGGTCCGTCAGCGCCACATAGAGCCGAGAATTATCCCGATTCAGAAGCAGCGCCGTTGGATGCGATCCTCCGGCTGTCGCCGATTCCGGCTTGCGCAGCGGAAGAATCCGCAGCACGCGCCCGCTCAGCAAATCAAGTTCCGCGACGGAAGACGCATTCCACAACGAAACAAATCCGCGCTTTCCATCCGCGGTCATCACTGCCGTGTAGGGGAGCGACGCTGGAATGCGCTTCATCGTCGAAACATCGAACCGGTAAATGATTTTTCCTTCGCTCGCATTGAGCAAAATCGCTTCGTCCGAGCTGTTGCTCGCCACAAGGATTCTCTCCTCCCCTCCGCTCAGGCCAACGCTCAATCCCGCGGGGTACGTAACGTCCTTAAAATCGGCACGCCGTTTCTTTCCAGTTGGAATCCTCGTGCGTGGCGCCAGCGCCATGAATCGCTCTGGCGCAATGCGGCCATCCGCAAAGCTATAAACCGCAATCCCGTTCCCGGTGCTCCCCTTTTGCTTTCCCAGCGGGTCGGTCAGCGACGCAATACTCGCAAACACGTGCTTGCCGTCGAGGCTGAAAGCCACGCCGAGAAAATACGTTTGTTTGGCTCCATTGCCGAGCCGGTCGTCCGGAAAATCGGTCAGTTCATTCGTCGCGAGATTTAGTACGGTAAGCGATTGTTTCTGTCCCGATGTGTACGCCCCATATCCGCTGTGCAGTAGCACAGCAAATCGTGCGTCGGGAGAAATCGCCGCCGCTGTCGGCAAATTATTGATTTGCCGCGGCGCTCCCGGCACATCGCCAAGCATCTTGCTGTTGGGCAGCCGCACCTGCTGCGTAGCATCCTGCGCGTAAAGCGGCGCAACCAAAAAAATGAAACCCAGAAAACCGAGAATTCGAATGCCGCGAGTCTGATTTTTCATCGGGCGAGTATAGCGGTTTCGCATCAAAAATGGGTAAACGCCCGCGGCGCCATCTGCCGATCTCGTAGGGGCACAGCATGCTGTGCCCGTTCCCTCTTTCAGAATTCGCCTCCCCGCTTGACGCCAACCACCACCTGACCTATGTTTCTGCCCGCACTAAATTGCTATCGCGAATCTTCCTCGCCCAAAGAAAGGCCACAAATGCCCGCTGTCGAGGCCAAAATCTTCCCCATCGAAGCCCTCCGCGAATTCAGCACCCGCATCTTCCTTCACTTCGGCGTTCCTCAACCAGACGCCGTTCAAGCCGCCGACGTTCTCGCTTCCGCAGACCTTCGCGGCATCGATTCCCACGGAGTCGCCCGCCTCTACAGCTACGTCGGCATGCTCAGCGAAGGCCACATCAATCCCAAGCCGAAAATCACCACCGTCCGCTCCACTATGAGCACAGCGACCATCGATGGCGACAACGGCCTCGGCCTCGTCGTTGGCCCTCATTCGAATCGCATCGCCATGGACATGGCGGAAAAGGCGGGCTCCGGCTGGGTCAGCGTCTGCAACACCAACCACTACGGCATCGCCGGTTACTACGTTTTGCAGGCTCTCGATCGCGACATGATCGGCTGGGCCATGACCAACTCCACGAAGCTCGTCGCTCCGCTCTGGGGCATGGAGCGCATGCTCGGTACCAATCCCATCGCCATCGCTTTCCCTGGCAAAGAGGAGCCGCCCATTGTCATCGACATGGCAACCTGCGCGGCTGCATACGGAAAAATTGAAATGGCTCGCCGCC
>Ga0209415_10015550_pt1 | contig 12318 bp, 9 predicted proteins | sample PeaSoiSIISIP2007_FD_187696 | JGI IMG/M metagenome (GOLD analysis project Ga0209415, IMG submission 187696) | Peat soil microbial communities from Weissenstadt, Germany - SII-SIP-2007 (SPAdes) (version 2) | ecosystem: Environmental > Terrestrial > Soil > Wetlands > Peat | place: Germany... | reverse complement strand
TCCCGAAATCCCCGCCTCCAGCACGCCTTGAATGGTCGGCAATCCCGGCTGCACCTGCCAGCCGTGGTAATCGGTTCCGTCGTAGGAGATCAGGATCTTGATTCGCCGCACGGGTCTATAGGGCCAAGTTTAACGTAACGTGTAACTACCGCAGCATGGTTCTCGCCAAGTCTTGCATGCTAGAATCGTGAAAAACGCGAAGCCTTCGTTCTGTTTTCATTTTCAATAAGTTGAGGTATCGTCAGGATGCATTTTTGTCGTTTGCGGTGGTCCATGTTGCTGCTGCTGGCCGTCTCTGCAAGAGCTGAGAACGCGGTGCGGATCGACCCGGCGCAGGGGTCCTTAATCCGCTTCACTCGTCCTTTTCGAGCGCGCCCGGTTCCAACCGTCAGCCTGGCCAATTCGCCGCGGCTGGAATCTCTGATGCGTGCGGGAAACCTGTATCTCTCGGCGCAAGACGCGGTGGCTCTGGCAGTGGAAAACAATCTGGACATCGAAGTCCAGCGCTATGGTCCTCTGTTGGCTCTGGAGGTGTTGCGGCGCGCGCGGGCCGGCGGAGCGCTGCGGAGCGTCGGCGTCGGAGTGTCACCGGGGCCGACGAGCGTCAGCCTGCAGGGAGTGACGGTCACCGCCATCGGCACGGTGGGAACGGCCGGCGAGGGCATCAGCTCCGGCGGCGGTATCGTCACGCAATTGGGCCCGCCCATCTCGTCCTTCGATCCCACGGTGACCATCTTCTCGAACTTCCAACATGCCACCAGCCCGCAAAGCAACACCATCTTGACCGGAACCACAGCTTTGATTCAGTCGACTCAGAGCTATCAAGCGCAGTATCAGCAAAATTGGGATTTCGGCCTAGGCGCGCTGTTCACTGTCTACAATCAGCACGTCAACGTCAACAGCCATCTCTTTAACATCGATCCATACACTTCCGGTTATTTGGATCTGCAGGTGACGCAAAATCTGTTGTACGGTTTTGGGTCGGCGGTGAACGGGCGAAACATCCGCGTGCAGAAAAACAATATCAAAGTGACCGATCTGCAATTCCGGTCGCAAGTGGCGGCCACGGTCTCGTCGGTTCTCAATTTGTATTGGGACCTGGTGGAATTCTGGCAGGACCAGCGCGCCCGGCAGCGAGAGCTGGCAGCCGCCCAACAGCTTCTGGACAACAACCGCAAGCAAGCCGAGGCAGGCACGCTCGCGCCCATCGAAGTGACCCGCGCGGAGGCTCAGGTCTATGTCAGCCAGCAAGATTTGCTGGTCTCGCAAACGAACTTGCTCCAGCAGGAAACGGTTCTCAAGAACGCGCTCAGCCGCAACGGAATCGGCAACATCAATCTGGCGGACGCGCACATTATCCCGCTCGACACCATCACGATTCCGGCCAAGGATGACACTCCGCCGCTGGATCAACTGGTGGAGCAGGCCATGATCAGCCGCTCCGAAGTCGCACAGAGCCGGTTGAATATCGATAGCAACAAATTGAACCTGGTGGGAATCAAGAATGCCTTGAAGCCCACGCTGCAGGCCTTTGCCGAGCTGACCAACAACGGGCTTACGGGTGCGATCACGCCAGTCGGCGCGCAAATTCCGGGGGTCACTTATCTGGCAGGCGATTATGGCAACCTGCTCGGCCAGGAGTTCCGCCGCAACTTTCCCAACTATTCCGTGGGTGTCGCGTTGAACATTCCACTGCGCAACCGCGCGGCGCAATCCGATTACGTGACTAGTGAACTGGAGCTGCGGCAGAGCGAACTCGGCCTGCAGCAGAACATCAACCAGGTTCGCGTCGACGTGCAAAACGCGGTGATCGGACTGCAACAAGCGCGGGCGCGCTATGCCGCCGCCGTCAAAGCGCGCGGGCTTCAGGAACAGACGCTCGACGCGGACCAAAAACGGTTCGCGCTCGGAGCGTCCACGGCTTACCAGATCGTGTTGGATCAACAAAATCTTGCGAGTGCGGAAAGTGCCGAGGTGCAAACTTTGGCGAACTTCAGCCACGCCCGCATCGCACTCGACCAGGCCATGGGCCGGACGCTGGAAGCCAATAACATCTCTTTCGATGAAGCCTTGTCAGGGACCATTTCGCGGCCTTCGGCGCTGCCGGCAAACCTGCCCGCGGACGTGCACCCATGATTGTCCACAAATCCCTTCGAGTCGGATTGTGCGCGATCTGCTCTCTCGCGTTACTCTGCGCGCAGGAACCACCTTCTGTTGAGCCCGTCCGCCCTTCCGCGCTGGTTCTCGTACGCCCCTATCTGCCCGCGCAAATCCCGCCGATCCGGCTCGCCAATTCCGGCCGCTTGGCCAATTTGGTTCGAGCCGGCATGCTTTACTTGACCGTGCAGGATGCCATCGCGCTGGCGCTCGAAAACAACATCGACATCGAAGTGGCGCGCTATAACCCGATCCTGTCGGAGTGGCAACTGGAGCGTTCCCAAGCTGGCGGAGCGTTGCCAGGCGTACCGAGCAGCGCCGCCCAGGCTGGCTCCGTCGCCAACGGTCAGGGAGTTGCAGGAAGCCAGGCAGCAGCGGGCGTGACCACGGGATCCAATGGAGCTTCCGGCACCGCTGCCAGCAATGCGACCATTTCTCAAATTGGTCCGATCAGCCAGACGCTGGATCCCACCATCCAGGAATCCACCGTGTTCAGCCATCAGACGGCGCCCCAAGCCAACAACACGCAGAGCATCTTGCCAGTGCTGATTTCCAACACCCGCAACTCCACGTTCACTTATCAGCAGGGATTCCTGACCGGCGGAAACGTTACAGCGAGTTACAAGGACAGCTATCTGAACGAGAACGCGCCCACCGACGTCTTGAATCCGTCCTCGGCGCCGAGCCTCTCGATCACGTTCCAGCAGAATCTTCTGCGGGGCTTTGGAATTCCCGTCAATTCCCGGACGATTCGAGTAAGTCAATTGAATGTGAAAGCTTCCGAGCTAAATTTCAAGACTCAGGTGAGCAGTACGGTCAACCAGGTCCTCAACCTTTACTATGGGCTGTCAGCCGAGTACGAAGACATCAGAGCGAAATCCAACGCCGTAGAAGTGGCGCAGAAATTCTATGAAAACAGCAAGATCCAAGAAAGGGCCGGAACGCTGGCTCGTCTGGATGTTACAACCGCCGAGGCTCAACTCGCGACCGCCCAATACGACCTGGTGAACTCCCAAACCAATCTTCGTCAGCAGGAACTTCAGTTGAAGAATCTCCTGAGCCGGACTGGCATCGCGGATCCGGTGTTGGCCTCCGTGGAAATTGTTCCGCTGGATCGCATCGCCGTGCCGGAAAGCGATGATCTCCCGCCTTTGAAGGACCTGCTGCAAACGGCTTTGGCTAACCGGAGCGATCTGGCTGCTGAACGCCTGGGCATCACCAGCAGCGAGATTTCGGCGTTGGGCACCCGGAACGGAATCCTGCCTTTGCTGGTTGGGATCGCCGGCGAGAGCGCGGCCGGATTGGCGGGCCAACCGCGAACCGTCACCAGCAGGTTTGGCGTGGAAACTGCCAACCCGTACTTCGACGGAGGAATCGGGGATGCCGTGAGCCAGGTGCTACGGCGTAATTTCCCCACCAATCGTGTGGCCGGTTATTTCCAGACTCCGCTACGCAACGATCAGGCGCAAGCCGATTATGCCATCGATCAATTGCAACTGCGCCAGTCGCAGATCCAGTTGAGCAAGGATCTCAACCAGGTAGCGGTTGACGTTTCGAACTATCTTGTCGCCCAACGGCAGGCTCGAGGCCGTTACCGCGCCGCCGTCCAGACCCGGATTCTGCAGCAGCAATTGTTGGATGCGGAACAAAAGAAGCTGGCCGGGGGAGCGTCCACGCCATTCAATGTGGTGCAACAGGAGCGCGACCTGGCTACGGCTCAGTCGTCTGAGATTGCCGCTTTGGTCGATTTCAGCAATGCACGGCTGGCACTGGACCAGACGCTGGGGACAACCCTGGAGACGAACCATGTCGCCATCGAAGATGCGCGGGCCGGGAAAGTGCAGCGCGTTTCATCGGCTCCGTCATCCAAACAACCTTGAGGGCGTCCACGCCTGTGAACCGTTTCAAAGTGGTTAACCGTCGGCAATCAGTACCAGATTTGCATCAGGCGGCGTTCCAATAAGGTAATTTTTTCTAGCCTGTTCGAGGTTTCGGCGGCCTAAAATAAGCGGGTTCCTGATTTGGCGACGCGCTTGCTCTTGGGTCTCGCGTGAAATCATTTGAAGCTCAAGGAGCAACGGTCGTTCCTCAGTTAACTCCCCTTCGTACTCTCCATAAGACTCCGTAACTTACCTCTACTGATCCCTCCCGACCGGCTCCTTGAGTTTTCAGAAATCCAAAATTCTGCGACCGAGTGACGACAGCTTGTGACCAAATGCTGTCGTCTGACGGAATCCTGCCGCCCCTCATTGCGAGACCCACACAAATCCCAGAAGTTGAGCCTCCACAGCCCCAGGAGGGCTGAACGAAACCTGTAGCTGCGGCGTCGGACTTTGGGCAGTCGGGATCATCGCGTTGATCTGCATCAGCCCATCGATGAGCCCGGGCGACGGTCCGGCATACTGCACGGTTTCGGTAACGGTGAAGCTGAGCGAGCTGAAAGTGACCAGGCAAGTAGCGCAATAGTTGTTCGCCGCAGTCGCAATAGCGCCCTCCATCACGACGCCCGAAACGCTGCCGAACCCAGTGGCCCAAAGACTGATGTAACTCCCCGCTTTCGCCGGATTGGTCTTTGAGTTTACCGTGCCGTCCTGATTCGTTACCGCGAGGTACGTGCCGTTGCTGTAGAACGCGCCAAAGACCGAACTGGCCACAAGGAGGCGGAAATCAGGCAGTGCCGCCGCATTGTTCACCACCCGCAAATCGGCGAGCCCGCTCTCCAGGCCGTTCACAGGCGAGGGAATCTCGGCGTTGATTTGCGAAGCTGAGACGTACAACAAAGGAATTGGCGTGCCGTCGACCAAGACCTGGACGCCTCCGAGCGACGTTGGAAAAGCCCCATTTTGCGGCGTAACTCCGACCGGAGTGGTTGGTCCCATTCCAGTGCCGTAGATGGAGATGATTTCGCCCGGAGCGACAGTGCCCAAAAGTTGATCCGACGCAACGTTCACAATGCTGAGTGCGCGCGGAGACAATGGCTGTGTGGCCGTGAGCGTCGATATAAAGCCGTTCGCTCCCGCGAAATGAACCACACCGCTGTGATCGATGGCGATGCCTTGCCCGGCGAATCCCGCCTGGAACTGCGCCGCGTACTGAAGAACAGAATCATCGGCGCTCAATTCGGCTATAGACTCGTCGCTCGGGGGCGAAGAAAAACGGTTGGTGCCCGTCACCCAAACGTTACCCGAACTGTCGAGGCTGATCGCCTTCGGTACACTCGGATACGGGCCAAACAGGTTAGTGATCCAAACTGTCGTGCCGCTCGGGCTCAGCTTCGTGGCGAATCCCTCGTAGTCAGTGTATCCGGCTACGTACGCATTACCCGAAGCGTCCGCGGCGATCGGGCTCGCGGCGGCTGTATCGGGATAACGGAAACTACCAACGCTCACGTCGGACCCGAGGTAGGTGAAATAGACCAGTTCGTTTCCCGTGGCATTGATCTTGAAAACGAATGCTCCAGTGGCCGCACTACTTCCGGAGTTCACGGTTAGATCGGTAGAGTCAGTGTCGCCGGCCACTACGGCGTTACCGGATCCATCGACTGCAATCCCGATCCCCACGGTGCTAGGAACATTAGGAATCCCACAAGCGACACAGTCCATTCCCGCAATTACCGTGGAATACAGGATTTTTTGCCCGGTAGAGTTGAGTTTGGCAGCGAATAGTCCATAAACTGGCGGCGATCTCCCAGTCACAGGCGACGCGGGCAGTCCGGCTGTGGTTGGAAAGTCGCTGGCGTCGGTGAAGCCGGTGACATACACATTGCCGTCTTGATCCGTCGCGATGCCAGTGACAGCGCTGTTGCCCAGGATGCCGCCGAAATACGACGAATAAAGCACCGTTCCATCCGGCGCCAGCTTCACCAGAAATCCGACTCCGCCTCCGGGCGGCGCGGACGACTGCAGGGCATTCATCAGCGGAACCCCTCCGTTGGTCTGGCCTCCCACCCAGATTCCACTGGGATCCACGGCTATGGCGTTGCCGTAGCTCCCGGCCGGGCCAATCGAGCTGCTGAAAACGATATTGCCGTTTGGATCCAGCTTCGTGACGAAGGCGTTGCTTCCAGTCACATAAGTGTCGCCCGCCAAATCTGTCGCAATTGCTGAGACCGCAATGGACTGAGACCGGCTCGATCCTCCGATGTAGGTCGTGAAATCCGCGCTGTACGCGGCCGAGGCCAAACTAGCAAGTAGAATCAAAAAGCGCATATCGTAAAGTAATGCTCCGTATCGTGTCGCTGATCGCCAGCGCCAGCGAGATCGTCGCTTCGCTGGGACTCAGCCGGTATCAGGTGGGCCGCTCGCACGAATGCGATTTTCCGCCGGAGATCCTCACGCTGCCGATTTGCACCTCGCCGGCCTTCCCCACTGAAGGATCGAGCGCTGAAATCGATCGGCGCGTCAAAGAACGATTGGCAAGTGCGCTCTCAGTTTACGAAGTCTCGCGCGAAGTGTTGGACGCGTTGCAGCCGACTCATGTTATCACCCAGACCCAGTGCCGCGTTTGCGCGGTCAGCCTGGAGGACGTGGAGCGCGCGCTCACTGGATGGGTTTCCAGCCGGCCTAAGCTGATCGCGCTGGAGCCGAATGCCCTGGCCGACATATGGTTGGACATCCAACGCGTGGCGGTTTCGTGCGGCGTGGCGGAACGCGGCGAGCAGGTTGTCGCGGACCTTCAATCCACGATGCAGCGAATGTCAGAGCGAGCTCAAGCGACCAGTCGCAAACCGCGCGTGGCCTGTATCGAGTGGCACGAGCCGCTGATGGCCGCGGGCAACTGGGTCCCCGAGCTGGTGGAAATGGCGGGCGCAGTCAATCTGTTCGGGCAAGCCGGAGCGCACTCGCCCTGGATGACATGGCAGCAATTGGTGGACGCCGACCCCGACGTGATCATCACTATGCCGTGCGGCTTCGACCTGACTCGGACAAACGCGGAAATGTATTGGCTCACCGGACGGCCGGAATGGCCGAAGCTGCGTGCCGTTCAAACGGGCCAAGTTTATTTGGCGGACGGCAATCAGTATTTCAATCGTCCTGGCCCACGGCTGGTGGAATCACTCCAGATCCTGGCGGAGATTCTGCATCCGGAAACGTTCGAGCCTGCGCTCGAAGGTAAGGCGTGGCGCGGGCATGCACGAAACATCACCAGCATGCGAACTTGATCCTACCCGTGCCGGAGTGCGGCGACCGGATTCACTCTTGAGGCGCGCCATGCCGGCCACAGCGCGGCAAACACGGCGACGCTAGTCAGAATACCAATGGTCGTTAGCAGGGTGACGGGATCGTTCGGCTGGAGGCCGTACAAGAGCGCTGCGATCGAACGGGAAGCGAAGAATACCACGGGGACTCCCACCGCCAATCCCGACCCGATGAGCGTGAGTGCCTCGCTGAGAACTGTCCATAGCACATGCGTGGGCCGCGCCCCAAGAGCCATGCGTATTCCGATCTCGGACGTCCGCCGGGAAACCACGTAGGACATTACGCCGTACAGTCCGAAACACGCCAGTCCGAGAGCCAATATTCCGAAAGCGGTTGTGACAACGCTGCCCATACGCTCCGGATTCAAGCTTCGATCCACTTGCAGCGCGAGCGGCGTAATGCGCTCGATGGGAAGATCGGGAGCAATAGCGTTGAGCTCTTTGCGAACATCGGTAGCGATGGCATTTGGATCGCCGGCGGCGCGTACTTCCAGGCTGCCCGCGTAAACCAGATTTCCTCGCAGTGGATAGTACGCCATGGGCACAGCCTCCTCACGCACACGATTCACACGCGCATCCTGAACGACGCCAATAATTTCCGATTGCAGTTTTTCGCCAAATCGCTGACCAATCGGGTTCCGATTCGCAAAGTAGCGCCGCACGGTGGCTTGGTTGACGATCGCGAACTGGCCGCCGCTATCGCGTGGAATGAAGTCGCGCCCATTCAGTAGATGCATCCCAACGGTGGAGAAGTAACCCGGGCCGACGTAGCTGAACTGAATTCTGATTTCTTCGCCAGGGGCGGGCTCATAACCGGAGATCTTCATGCCGGCGGTGGAACGGCACTCCACTGCCAGTCCGCACATCGACACAACCGCCGAGCGTACGCCTGGAATCGCTTCCGTCCGTTCCACCAACCGGCGGTACAACATGGGAAGTTGGGCGGCGTCGTAACCGGCCGCGCGCGGATTAATCCACACGGTCAAGACATGCTCTCGATCGAATCCGAGTTCCACTTTTGCGAGATTGTGCAGACTGCGGGCAAATAGTGCCGCTCCAAACACCACCACCAGCGAGAGAGCCACTTGAGCGGCCACCAGAAACTTTGTCGCGCTGAAACGAAAACGCCCGGGCGCGTTTCGAGCAGCGGTTTTCATCACCGCTCCCAGTTCCAAATTGGTGGCGCGGAATGCCGGAGCCAGGCCAAATAGCAGACCCGTCGCGATGGAGATGCCGGCCGTGAACAACAGCACGTGCAGATCAATGCCTGCCAGGAAAGGAGCGGGACCCGGAACGGCCGCGCCGAAGGCCATGCGGACCAGGCGATCGCTCGTCCATTGAGCCAGCAGCAAGCCGAGCCCGGTTGCGACGCCCACCAATAGAAAGCTTTCCGTGATCAATTGTTGAATCAAGCGTCCACGGCTAGCTCCAATGGACAAGCGCACTGCGATCTCGCGCCGGCGTCCTTCAGCGCGCGCCATCAGGAGATTCGCCGTGTTGGCGCAAGCGATCAGAAGCACCAGCGCCACCATGCCCATCATGGCGATGAGAGGCGAGGTAAACCTCTGGCGCAAATTGGAAAATCCCTGGGCCGCCGAATCCAGAACCAGAGTTCGCTCTAGAAAATAGCGGCGCGTTTCCGGCCCAAGCTTTCCCGTCACGCTTTCTACCGAGTGTAGGAACACGCCATTGAGGGCGTTGCGGACCTGGGACAGAGCTGATGGATTCACTCGCACGATCACGTCAAGCCAGTCGATGAACTCCTGCGGGACCCAGGACTTTTCGGGATCGGCATCCTCGTGAGAGCTAAAGTTCTGCGCATAGTGAACGTTCGCCTGCATCATCAGCGGAATCCAGATATCGGTGGGCGATTCGATCCAGACGCCCCGGAAATCTTCCGGCGCAACACCGACGATAGTGAAAGACGAACCGTTCAGCCGGATCGAGCGGCCAACTACGTCGGAAGATCCAGCGAAGGCGCGCTGCCAGAATTCGAAACTGATGACCGCCACTGGTTGTCCGCCAAGGATCTGGTTGTCTTTCGGCGTGAGCAAGCGCCCCAATGCAGGCGAAAAGCCAAGAAGGGGGAAGAACTCTCCGGATACTAGTTGAATCGGCGCCACTTCTGATTGCGCTCCAGGCCCCACTGTGGTTTGAGCGCTCGTCACATGGCTCATCGCCGCAACGCCGATGGCACCGGAGCCCGCATCTCGAAGCCGCTGGAACATCGGGTAGGAAAAGCGTTGCGGAACCGTCGCTCGCGACTGCTGGTGGAGGACGAACAATTCGTCCGGCGCTCGGGCCGGCAAGGACTTGAATAGCATCGCATTCAAGATGGAAAAGATCGCGCTGTTCGCGCCGATGCCCAGGGTTAAGGAGAGGATCGCAACCGCAGCGAAACCCGGACTACGCTTCAGTTGCCGCAACGCGTACATGATATCGCGCCACATTCGTTCGACAACCATCCAACCCCACATATCGCGAGTGACCTCTTTGATCAGGAGTTCGTTACCGAGCGTTTGGCGGGCATTTAGCTCAGCGATCTCAGAGATCTCTCCACGCTCCAAGCGGTCCTGTTTGTCGATCGCGAGATGCGCCCGGATCTCTTCGTCCAACTCGCGCTCGGCCTGCCGGCGCCGAACGGTGCGATAGAACAACGACTTGAGGCGGTGGTACACCATTTCGCCCTCACTGGGCTGGCTTCAGCACACCGGTGATCGCCCTGACCAGCAACTTCCAATGGGACTCCTCTACAACCAATTGCTTCTTTCCGGCCGCGGTAAGGCGATAGTATTTGGCTTTTTGGTTTTTGTCCGAAACCTTCCATTCCGAAGACAACCAGCCCTGCCGTTCCAGGCGATGCAGCGCCGGATAGAGTGAGCCGGTTTCTACCTGCAGGAGTTCTCCCGAACCAGCCCGAATTGCCTGACCGATCCCGTGGCCGTGCTGCGGTCCCCACTGCAAGGTCTTCAAGATCAGCATGTCGAGAGTCCCCTGCAAGAGCTCGATACGGTTTTGGTAGGTCTCTTTGGCCGCCATGAAATGACGTAGATAGTCTACTACACTATCCGTAGATTGTCTACTACTATTTAAGAGACAAATGAGGCTCACTTAACCGGCGCGGAGGCCCGCAAAAGGCCGAAACTGCGAGCCGTGCAGGCAAGCCAGGTTGTACTTGGCCGACGGCAATCAATATTTCAACCGCCCGGGGCCGCGGGTCGTTGAACCGCTCCAAATCCTGGCCGAGATTTTGCATCCCGAAGCATTCGAACCCAAGCTCCTGGGAGCGGCATGGCACAGCCTCCAAGGCCAGGGGATGCTACACTAGTGTTTACACATTGGGATGTGTAGCCATGCCAACCAACCTTGCCATCGATGACAGCCTGATCGAAGAGGCGCGCAGAATCGGCCGCCACAAAACCAAGAAAGAAGCGGTAACCAGCGCTCTTGCGGAATACATCGCCCACCGCAAGCGGCTGGAGATTTTGTCCTCTGTCGGCACTATCGACTTCGACCCGACTTACGACTATAAAGCGGAACGCAAGAGGAAGCGCTAATGTGCCGGTGCTCGTCGACACTACCATCTGGTCCCTCGTTCTGAGAAGGCCCAAAGGCCGCCTCAGCGAGGACGAAGACGAACGAATCGCAGCATGGCGAGAACTGGTTCAGGACGGCCGCGCGCGTCTCATTGGACCCATTCGTCAGGAACTGCTCTCCGGGATCCGAGAGCCAGCGCAATTCGAAAGATTGCGCGACCAATTGCGAGCCTTTAAAGATGAAGCCATCACCACCGAAGATTTCGAATCGGCTGCGCACTGGAGTAACGAGTGCCGCCGCCGTGGCGTTGCCGGATCGGCGGTCGATTTCCTGATTTGTGGTGTAGCAATTGCTCGCGGATGGCAAGTCTTCACCGGCGACGCCGACTTTCGCGCTTACGCCAAGGTCGCTCCCATCCGACTCTTCACCGCGGCCTTAGCGCTCTAGCCAGCGCAACTGTAACGGCGGATCGCAGTCGCGTGCCCCGTCTCCGGGTCCACGGTAACGATGACGGCGTGCAGCTCCGCGCCGCCTTTGGCGTTGTCGAGCCGGATGGGCATGCCGGTAAGAAACCGCCGAATCGCCAGGCTCTTCTCGGAACCAATCACCGAATCGTACGGACCGGTCATGCCAACATCCGTTTGATAAGCGGTCCCGCCCGGCAAGATGCGCTCGTCGGCAGTCGGGATGTGCGTATGCGTGCCGATCATGGCTGAAACGCGGCCGGCGAGATACCAACCCATCGCCATCTTCTCGCTGGTGAGTTCCGCGTGAAAGTCTACAAAACGAACCTTCACGGCTGGGTCGAGGGATTTGAGAATACTGTCCGCCAGGCGGAACGGATCTTCAATCGCCGGTAAATGCACGCGGCCCTGCAAATCGATCACCGCCACGGGAACGCCGTTCCGCGCCTTGGTCACCAGCAGGCCGCTGCCCGGCAGGTCCGCCGGATAATTGGCGGGCCGCAGCAAGCGCGGCGTGCGCGGCAGATAGTCGAAGATCTCTTTCTTGTCCCAAATGTGATTACCGGACGTCAGGACGTCGACCCCAATTGAAAACAGCTCGTCAGCGATGGAGGGCGTGATCCCAAATCCACCGGCCGAGTTCTCCGCATTGGCGATGGCGAGCTGGATTTTCTCGGACGAGATGATTTCCTGCAAATATCGAGCCACAAGAATGCGGCCGGGCGACGCGAAGATGTCGCCAATGAATAAGATGTTCATCAGGCTGAAGGCTGGAAATAGAAAGAGGAGCGCACCCAACCAGTGGAATCAGCTCCCGTCCTTGACCCCAGAGACCAGGGCGGAGCCCTCCGAGCGTCTTTAGGCTTCTCCAGTAGCGGCTTTTACACCGCCGGAGCTTGCACACCAACGCATAAACCGAGACGGACCCCTAGACAATTGACTGTCGGATCAATTTAAGGAAAC
>Ga0209415_10015549_pt1 | contig 12319 bp, 6 predicted proteins | sample PeaSoiSIISIP2007_FD_187696 | JGI IMG/M metagenome (GOLD analysis project Ga0209415, IMG submission 187696) | Peat soil microbial communities from Weissenstadt, Germany - SII-SIP-2007 (SPAdes) (version 2) | ecosystem: Environmental > Terrestrial > Soil > Wetlands > Peat | place: Germany... | reverse complement strand
GGCTTCCCAGCCATAGTCATAACCGGCGTAGTTGTTCAGGTAGATCTTGTTGCTTTGGACACAGATGTTTGAACCCCCACCTCCGAGCCCGAGCTGCCCGTTGTCGTGCACGAGGTTGTTGTGGATCCACATTCCGTTGCCGCTGCGAATTCCCATGCCGTGATTGTGCCTGACCTCGTTGCTCTCCACGTTCCAATAGAGGCTTCCCGCGGAGCCATCAACCGCACCGCTCCCCGCCTGGGTGGCATATTTCTCAATGATCAAGTCGCTGATCGTAACTGAGGATGCCGAGCCGCTGAAAGCATACCCCAGAATGCTGATTTCTACTGTATGACCCAGGGGGATGTCACCCATGTAGACCGTGCCCGTTTGGTAATTCAGATACCACTTCCCCGGGCCCACCGAGGCCAGGCTGGTGACCCGTGTCTTCGGAACGCTGTCGAAGAAAAGGTCTTCAGGGTAAATACAGGCCGGGTAGGCAGCCTGGCACTGACCCCGATAGGACGAGGCCTCCGACACTTGCACTTGCGAAGTCCAGGTTGATCCGCTTTGCCTGAAGTTGCCCAACAAAGCGGCGCCGCTCAGGATTGCTCCGGTCTCTCCGATGAACACATCGTTGTTCTTTGGAACGACCGACTGATAGCGGTGGAGTCCTGACGCCAACGTGAAAGTAGTGCCTGCCGGGTATTCATTGACCAGTGATTGGAGGTTCTCCCAAGGGGTCACTGTCACATTCTGCCCGGCCCATGCACTCGTGCCAAGCAGCGTCGCGCAACACGCCGAAAATACCGCGATCATCCTTGCTTTGTTTAGAATCTGCCCGTAAAGAGCAGAGATTGAATTCATAATATCCTCCGATATTTTCCCTGATGTTCAACGTCCCCGTTGCCCGGGCTTCGTGGCCGGGGCACGGCTTGGATTAAAAGGCGCGCGAGCACGATTTTTCCCGACGCCGGTCATCTGCGCGAAAACGTGGACCGGTGGGACACACGTAGCCTCTAGCCACAAAGAGCAGGCTGGTTCCGAGAGATGACTTGGCTAGGGATTTAAGGAGATTGCGCTTCCGGGGTCTTTAGAGCGGGGGATCTTTCCATAATGGAGGCGTATTCTTGTGCAGCAACGGGTTGATCGAGCCTGAACCACCGCGTCGTCAATAATTTCGAGTACCAACAACCAGGAATACAGCCACCAGAAGACAATCGGTATTTCGGTTTCCTTCTTCTTAGTCTGCTCGCCCTCCTCGCCGCGGGAACCCAGAATTCCCACACTTACTTGGCTTCGCTACGCCCGAATCGGGTGTGGCGAAATCTCGCACCTGGACTAAGACCAAGCACGTTTTAGTCCCATCAGGCACGAAGTGTGCCGAATTTCAATTGTCGTGAGGATCTATCGACTCACCCAGGCGCAGGATTCTATGGTTGAGTCTAGCGATAGTCAAGAAGTCTTTTGATCTACTGTGGGATTCTTCTCTGTCTTCGCACAACCGCGCTTACACGCGGCCCATGATCACTTCCCATCCACTGAGAACGCGAGCAGCACATTCCCGTCTACCGCGTTCGTGTACCCCGCGTTCACGTATAGCATCCCGTCCACGATGGCCGGTCCGGACTGGTTCATAGAGCCGCCGTGCGCCTTCGCCCCGTTCACGGTAGAGAAATCGTGCAGAGCATCGAAATCCCAAATGACTGCGCCATTGCTTGTGTCATAAGCCCGCAGGTGTCCATCGAGGGATCCTGAGAAGACCACCTCCGGAATCACAGTCACGGGCGCCATCTGGGCCGCGCTGCATCCTGGCGTCGCCGCGCAGGATGGTTTTGGCGGTGGGGCATACCAGACCTTCTCGCCCGTAGCCACCCTCAGCGCGTACAGACCGCCTCCCGCCTCCGGTCCGGAATCATCCCAATCGGACCTGGGGAAGTAAACAACTCGGTCGTCCGCGCCTCCCCCCCACTGAATCCCTCCCAAGGGTCCCCCGTGGCCGATTCGAACTTCCCACACAACTGCTCCATGATGGTCAGGATCAAGCGCATGCACGATCCCTGACTTCTGTCCGGCGATCAACAATCGCCGCCCGTCCGGCAGCGATTGCAAGATGGGAGGCGAGCCAAAATCGAAGTCGTTTCCCGGGTTCTGCGGGCAATTGGCCCTGTCGGGTGCGACACAAGCGATGTTCCATCTGTCCTTGGGGGTAAACTGCTTGGACCAGAGCATCTTTCCGGAATTCATGTCGAACGCCAGCACCGCGTCAGAATACTTGGAGTCCGGTTCCGAGTAGCTGTTTCCTGTTGCGACGTAGATCGCGTGCGCCTTCAAATCCACTGTCGGTGAGGACCAAACCGCAGCGCCTGACGGACCCCACAGTTTTGTGCCCGAGGAGTTGTGTTGGCCGGTAGGCTTGGCACTTTGGGGAATGGTGTAAGCTTTCCAGATTAACTTGCCGGACCCTGCGTCCAAAGCCACCACACTTCCGCGGAAGCTACAGCAGGGGTATTTTGGGTCCATGGCGGCGCCCTCTTCACCCGAGGAGATGGGAACGTAGAGCCGATCTGCGACCAGGACGGGCGAGCCCGTGATGCGCGCCGCGGGATAAGGATCAACATGTGATTTCCAGAGAAGCGAGCCGCTTTCTGCAAGCGTCGCGTACACGTTCCCGTTCGTGTCGCCGAAGAAGACCGCGCGGCCGGTGGAATCAACGGAGACTGCTGTCTTAACGGTCGTCTCTGCCTTGTAACTCCAGTAGGTGCAGCCGGTGTGGGCGTCCAAGGAGTATACGGTTCCATCTTCACTTCCCGCGAAGAGTCTGCCGCCGGCCACGGTTGGTTGGCCGTAAGTCGCCGAAGCGTTAGGGAAGCCAAAGGCCCATTTCAGCTTAAGCCGAGGGACCTCCGTGCGGCCGAGACCCGCGCTCGCGGAGGGTTGGAAGCGGCTATTGGTGAGGTCCACGCCCCAGCCGTTCCAACTGGGATCTCCGACGGTAGAGAAAGACTTCGCCGCACAAGGACTCAACCTTGGCCCCGACTGCGTGTTCTCCGGGTTTCCCAGGAATTCCGCGAGAGCCGTTCGCTCCTCTGACGTGAGTTGAGAACCCTGCGCTTTCATCCTGCCCGATTCGAGGGCGAGCAGAATGGAGCCCCTTGACATCTGGTGAAGCTGCTCGAGAGTCGGCGCAGCGTATCCGCTTCCAGTATGGTGGCAGCTATAACATGACGCTCGAAAAAGCTGAGGGCCGTCCGGCCGCTCGGCTCCTGGACCCGCCACGAGGCCCAGTAGCACAAGAAGGAACATCCGAGTGGCGAGTAAGATCATGTCCTGTTCGTCCCGCGATCCGGCTTACTGGCCTGAAGATGCCCGCGGAGCAGGAATCCGGTGAGTGAATTCGATCGAGGCGACACGCACAGTGTCCTCTGCCTCAATTACTCCCTTTACCTTTACATTTAGAGCCTTCCCGGGTTCAACGGCCGAGACGTTGATTGCCTCCTTTGCTTTAAAATCCCCCGCCGTGTCGAATTTCAAGACTTGTCCACTTGAGATAACTAACCCGTAGTGCATCGTCGGTGGGGTTGGTGCGCATGCCTGTACCACTTGCTCGATCACCTTCGCTCGCTTCAGTTGCGCCCTTTGCATCGCTATTTGTTGCTCGCTGGCTTCAGGCTCGCCGTCAGAATCCCTAGTCCACGCAGCTTTGCTTGGCGTCTGCGGTTGGCCTTCAGGCGACCGCCCTCCAGAATTCCGTTCCTGGTCAGCGCGTTGAGAATTCTGCAGAGTCTGCCAGAACTGTGATAAGGGGTCAGCGAATAGAGCCTCATCAAGCGGCGAAACCAGTCGCAAGGCGTTGTTCATACAACCCGCGTCTACGAGGCGCCCCGTCCATTTTCGGGTTTTCTGAGGCTTCTTCGGCAGAGCGGACTGCGGGGATTGAGGTCCGCCGCTCTGCGAAACCTCCTTGCTGGGGGAAGCAGAGCCCGCTGTCTGGCTGAAGGCTGGCTCCCGCGATACATAATCGGAGAGATTGCTCGGGGCTGCGGTGTTCAGGATAGCAACCAACATCGCCGTCAACAACGGTTGCGAGGCGAAAGAACATAATGTGTAACCATTCCCAACCGCCATCGCTCACCTTTCCGGGATCGCCCGAATGATAAGGAGAGCAATGATTCAGCCAAACTGTGGTGCGCTAACTTATTGAAAAACCAAGGGTTGGCTAACGCCAGTGATCCGGCGTCACTTCCAGAGAGGAGGAATTTACCTGTGAAAGCAAAGGATTACATCGTCAAGCTTTATCCTTACGACTCGTGCCAGGGCTACTTGTGTATGCCACTGAGAAGGTGTGAGGGAAATCGGAAAGTGTCAACCTGAGCGCCGCGAAGGATCTCCGCAGCTCCTCGTAAATCGCTGAACCATAAGCAACTACCGGGATGCTTCAGTGCGCTCAGGATGACAGGCGTCGGTTTTTTTACAGGTTCTGATTTCCCAGTCCTAAGCTCAAGGTAAATTCGGTGACGAGCCTGCTCCCGTGTATGTAAGTTTTGCCGGGGGTGGATCGCGCCAGGGCGCTAAAGTGTTGCATTCACGGACTTTTTGTCGTGGACCTCGACGTGCTACTAAGCTCCTCAGGGGGGCGGGATCTCTGAAATTCGGCAGTTACGTAAGTCGCCGGAGAGAGTCCGCCCTCCACCCCGGTAGGACAGACGTTTGGGAGGTGACTCTGATGCGTGCGGTACTGGTGGTCCTCGCGGTCCTGGCAGTCTTGGCAGCGATAAGTCTCTTTGGTTTGTTCGGAATCGGCGCGCCGCTGGCAGCGGCGGCTATAACACTAGTCCCCGCCACTTTCATGGTGAGTCTGGTGATCGGCTTCGCCTCCAGACGGCGAAGCTGGTTTGGGTAGCCATGGCCTTCGAAACTCCGTCAACTCAAAAACCCAATAACGCGTGGAACGAGCGGATACGGGCCATGAAGAACATCCCGCCCGTTCTGCGCATCGTTTGGGACTCAGGCCCATCAGTGGTCGTGTGGGGGTGTTCGTTGCGCGTGGCGGCGGGCTTGGTGCCGCTTTCCACGCTGGCTGTGACGCGCTGGATCATCGACGCTGTGGTCGCCCACGTGGAGAGAAAGCAGCCTCTCACCCATGTCTTTTGGTGGTACGTGGGATTGGAGTTCGGCCTGGCCAGCCTGGGGACCGTGCTGACGCGCGCTATCGTTTACTGCGACAGCCTGTTGGCCGACAAGTACATTCGTTACATCAGCGTGAAGGTGATGGAGCATGCCTCACGCGTGGACCTCCCCCAGTACGAAGACCCTTCCTTTCATGACCGCCTCGAGCGGGCCCGCGTCCAAGCCACAGACCGGCTGGTGATGATCCAGGCCATCGGCAACATCTTCCAGCAGGCGATCGTCACCGCTACCCTGGCGGCCAGCATTGTTTTCTTCTCACCCTGGCTTCTACTCATCCTGGTTGCATTTGTGATTCCGGCCTTCCTCGGAGACAGCCACTTCGCTTTCCTTGGCTATGCGCTGAACTTCCAACTTACTCCCACGCGCCGCGAGCTCGACTACTTGCGCACTCTGGGTGCAAGCAAGGAAAGCGCCAAGGAACTGAAGCTGTTTGGAATGAGTTCGTTTCTCACGGAGCGTTACAAGCACCTCTCCGATGAGGTTTACCACCGGAATGTCGACTTGGCGGGCCGCAAACTGCGGGTCGGAACGGTGCTCTCCGTAGTGACGACGGCCGGCTATTACTCGGCCTATGCGTATGTCATTTTCCGGACACTACAGGGAGCGATCAGCATCGGCACGTTGACCTTCCTCACGGGCGCGATCGCGGGAGCCAGCACCAACATCCAGATGATGTTTTCGACGTTTTCAGGGATTGCTGACCAGGCGCTTTTCCTCACCGACTTGCTGGCCTTCTTTGCCGTTCGACCGACCATCACTTCTCCCGCATCGCCTCGTCCCGCTCCCCGGCCGATCCGGCGAGGATTCCAGTTCGATAAGGTCTCGTTCGCCTACCCCGGCGCTTCCAGCCTGGTTTTGGACAAAATCGAACTGAACATTGAGCCCGGAGAACGAATCGCCTTGATCGGCGAGAACGGACAGGGCAAGACGACTTTGGTCAAGCTTCTCACGCGCCTCTACGACCCGACTTCCGGCAGGATTTTACTGGACGGAATCGATCTGCGCGAGTACGACCTCGAGGACTTCTATAGCCAAGTGGGCGTTATCTTTCAGGATTTCATGCGCTACGACATGACCGCCGAAGAGAATATCGCAGTCGGTAAGATCGATGAACTTCATAACTCCTCTCGAATTGCCACCGCTGCGGCCCAGAGTCATGCGGACGCGGTGATTCGAAAACTCCCGGGCGGATATAAGCAGATGCTGGGAAGGCGCTTCGATGGAGGGCTGGACCTGTCGGGCGGCGAGTGGCAGAAGATCGCGCTGGCTCGGGCCTACCTTCGCGACGCACAACTTCTCATTCTGGACGAACCCACAGCTTCCCTGGACGCGCGTTCGGAGAGCGAGATCTTCGAGCGGTTTGCGGAATTGACGGCAGGAAAGATGGCGCTGCTCATTTCTCACCGGTTCTCGACCGTGCGGATGGCGGACCGGATCCTCGTTCTCGAGGGGGGGCGCATCGCTGAACAGGGCAGCCATGATCAGTTGATGTCGCGGGGCGGGCGCTACTCGGAAATGTTCGAATTGCAGGCGGCGAACTACAGGTAGGGATTAGCGACTAGGGGTCAGGGGCTAACCTCTGGCCTTAACAGGGCATGGAAGACCAGTCAAACAACACTCAACCACAGGTTCCGCTGCGGGCAAGCGGAGTTGCCGCTTCTATGTTCGTTGCCCGCCCGGCGCCTGTTGAGCGGCCGGATTCTGCGGAGGACGCTTCCCGGCTGAAGACCGTCGCCGAAAACGAAACGCGCAGTTGGCGCCCCACCAGTGAGAAGGTAAGTCCCAAGGCCCTCAAGGAAAAATGGGCCGAAGCCTCTGAGATCATTAATGCTGCACTTGACCAATCGCGGGAACTCACGGAAGACGACGCCTCGACCAGGACCGACAGGAGCGACCTGCGGGCCAACGCAAGGCTGCTGGAAGCAGCCATCCTCGATGCCCGCGGTTTGCCCGCGGAGGCTCGGCAACTACCGGAAGTCGTGGCGGGAGATGGCCAGGTCATCACGCGCGCGTATGCCGCGGTGGCCGCGTACCTGCGCGCCGTGGATTCGAGGTTCCACGAAGAGACTTTCGTTGCCTTCATGTCCGGCGTTCAAGAAAGTCAACCCTTTCGGATTCGAGAACTGTGGGTGCTCAAGCCCCTGATGCAGCTTGTATTGTTGGAGGAGATTGGCCGTCTTCTGTCGGCGCAACGAAAAACCACCAATGTGCCGGGCGTGACTCCTCTCCTTGATAAGGAGGGGCCAGGGGTGGTTGACCAGCAGGGCAGCAACCCACCACCCCCTTCGCCTCCTCCCGGTGAGGAGGGGAGCCGAGATCAAAGCAGGTCTGCGCTGCGTGCTTCGCTCGACTGTATCCGGGCGCTCGAGGGCGCTGTCTGGAAGGCGATTCTTGAGCGCATTGGCTCCGTGGACAAAATCCTCCGCCAGGATCCCTCCGGAGCTTATCCGCGAATGGATGTTGAGAGCCGCAACCTCTACCTTCAGATTATCCAAAAACTCGGCGCTTCCTCGGACATTGAGGAGCCGGAGATCGCCCGCCGAGCGATTGCCCTGGCGAGTGCGGCGCGAGAAGAATGGGTCTCCCGCCCACACATCCGCGATCGGCGAAGCCACGTCGGATACTATCTCGTCGGCGACGGGCGCGCGCTGCTCGAAAAGCAACTCCACTTTCGCCCCACCTTCGCGGAGTCCGTTCAGCGCGCCATCCTTTCCTGGCCCGAGGCTTACTATTTCGTGGGGATCGAAGTCCTGACTTTCGTCGTTATCGCTTTCCTCCTGGTCGGCGTCCGTTCGCCGGTATCGGTGATCGCCGGGTTTATCCTTCTCGTCCTTCCTGCGACAGAAGCCGCCTGGGGAATAATGAACCAACTGACCTCATTCATCCTTCCCGCTACCGTATTGCCCAAGCTTGATTTCTCGGAGGGCATCCCGCCGGAGTGCGCCACCATGGTGGTGGTGCCCACGCTGGTGCTGAATGAGGCTTACGTCCGCCGCATGGTCAGAGAGCTGGAGATTCGGTTTCTGGCGAATCGCGACCCTCGCCTCTATTTCGCTTTGCTTACGGACGCTCCCGACTCACAATTTCCCTCTGACCAAAGTGACGAGCTGGTCTCCCTTTGTTCAGTCCTGATTGAAGAGTTGAACCGGAAGTATCGCGGCGAGGGAGCCTCGCCGTTCTTCCTCTTTCATCGCTTTCGATCGTTCAATCCCAGTGAGGGGGCGTGGATGGGTTGGGAGCGGAAGCGGGGAAAGCTCCTGGATTTAAATGAACTGCTGCGCGGAGGGGAAGACAATTTTCCGGTGAAGGTCGGGGACCTGTCGGTGCTCCCGGCCATCAACTACGTCATCACCCTGGACTCCGACACCCAACTTCCGCGCGGCACAGCCCGCCGGCTGGTCGGGACCTTAGCCCATCCTTTGAACCGTGCGGTCATCTCCACCAGGACCAACACCGTCACTGAAGGATACGGCATGCTGCAACCTCGCGTGGGAATCAGCGTCCAATCCGCCAGCCGCTCGCTGCTGGCCAGTATCTACTCAGGGCAGACGGGGCTGGATCTCTACGCCCACGCAATCTCGGATGTCTACCAGGATCTCTTTGGCGAGGGGAACTTCGCCGGCAAGGGGATCTACGAGGTCGACGTGTTCCGCAAGGTTCTCAAGCACAGATTCCCGCGCAATGCGATTCTCAGCCACGATCTCATCGAAGGAACTTACACGCGGGCCGGACTTGTGTCGGACGTCGAAGTCATTGACGATTACCCCACTCACTTCAGCGCTTACAGCCGGCGCCAGTACCGCTGGGTGCGCGGTGACTGGCAGATCATGTTGTGGCTGCTTCCGCGCGTGCCGGACGCCTCGGGTCACAAGAGCGCCAACCCTTTGTCGCTGCTTTCCCGTTGGAAGATCTTTGACAACCTCCGGCGCAGCCTCATCGAGGCCTCCACCTTTGTTCTCCTCTTGGCCGGCTGGTTGTCGCTGCCCGGCAGTCCGGTGCGGTGGACATTCGCCGCCCTTGTTCTTCTTCTGATCCCCGTCTATCTTCAACTGCTTCTTTCCTTGCTCAGGCTTCAGCCGGGGCAATCCTTCGCGCCCAACTTGGCACGGATCGCGGATGCCTTCTTCACCGGGCAGATCAACATCTTCCTTACGCTGGCGTTTCTCAGCCACCGCACCCTGGTGACGCTCGACGCGATTTTCCGCACCATCGTACGCGTGACCATCACACGCAAGCGGCTGCTGGAGTGGGAGACGGCCGCCCAGGCCGAGGTTGAGGAGAGAAAGACCCCGGTGGATGTCTACCTGGGCTGGACTCCCTGGGTTTCCTTAGTCGTCGGCGCCGCGGTGGCCCTGCTCCGCCCTTCAGCTTTACCCATTGCTGCGCCTTTCTTAGTTTTGTGGGCGTCGGCGGGCCCCCTGGCGCTTTTGCTGAATCGGCCGCTACGCGCCCGAAGAACCAAAGCCACTGCCAAAGAAGAGGAGTTTTTGAGAGGCGTCTGCTTGCGCACCTGGCGGTTCTTCCGCCAGGCGAGTAAAGATGCCGGCAACGGCCTGGCGCCGGACAACGTTCAAAAGGACCCGCCGGACGTGGCGCAGCGCATCTCGCCCACCAATCTCGGATTGCTGCTGAACGCACAGCTCGCCGCCTACCAACTTGGCTATCTGACCTTGCCGGAGTTTGTCGCCGAAGTGGAGAAAATACTCGAGACCATGAAGAAGCTGACGCGGTATCGCGGCCATTTCCTGAATTGGTACGACACGGAAACGCTCCAGCCTCTGGAGCCGCGGTTTGTTTCCACCGTCGATAGCGGGAATCTGGTGTGCAGCTTGTGGACATTGAAGCAAGGCTGCTTGAAAGCCATCGAGGACCCTCTGCTTCGACCCGCGGCCTGGCAAGGTTTGTATGACCACATCAGCCTCCTGGACGAACTGGCGTCGCGGGCCGTGGCCAATTCGAGTGCTGCTCGTTCCCTGCGGAAAATGAACGCGCAGCTCGAATTGTTGCGCGAACACGGCCCCGCCTGGGCGCACGCGCTGCCGGGGCTCGAACAGGACTTGCGCCAGATCGCGGGCAGCCTCATGGAGCAATCCGGACCTGTCGAGGAATTGCGCTGGTGGGCGGCTGAGACCACGCGCCGGGCAAAGGCCCTGCGCGAAATGATCGAGCGCCTGGCTCCCTGGTTGTCGCCCGAGAACCGGAACTTGCTGAATCAAATCTCCGACGAAGTGCCGAGAGCCTTGTCGGAATTGACCCTTGCTTCGCTTTGGGCAGCTTCCGCAGACATCGACGCGCAGCTCGTGAACTATCTCGAAAACCAGGCTGCGGACCCTGTCTTGAGCGAAACGGCCCGCGCCCTGCGCCGGCAGCTTTCCGCTTCACTGCCCGGGGCCGACGAACTGGTGAGGAAACTCACGGCAGTGGTCGATGAGGTCGACCGCCTGGTCCAGGCCATGGACTTTCGTTTCCTTTACGACCGGTCAAGGAAGCTGCTCTCGATCGGTTGCGACGCCGGGCGCGAGTCCGGAATGGCGGGTTGCTACGATTTGCTGGCCTCAGAAGCGCGTTCCGCAATTTTCGCGGCCATTGCCAAGGGCGACATACCGCAGGAAACCTGGTTCCATCTGGGGCGAGCGCAGGTTCTGTGGCGCGGGCAGGGAGTTCTGCTCTCCTGGAGTGGAACCATGTTCGAATACCTCATGCCTGCCCTGTGGTTCAAGCACTACCCTCGCACGCTTCTAGAGCAAACCGTGCGCGTGGCAGTGCAGTGCCAGAAGGATTGGGCGGGGGAAAGGGGGATGCCTTGGGGTATTTCTGAAGCCGCGTATAACGTGCAGGACCCGGCCGGACATTACCAATATCGGGCTTTTGGCGTCCCTGCTTTGGCCATCAATCCGAACTCCGAGGACGACGTTGTGGTTTCTCCTTACGCTACGTTTCTGGCTCTCGGCTTGGACCCCCGCCAGGCCGTACGCAACCTTCAGCGCATGACGGAACTCGGCTGGTTGGGGGAATTGGGCTTTTACGACTCGATCGATTTTGCTCCGGCGCGAGTGGAGCCTGGACAGCAATATAAAGTGGTGCCGTGCTGGATGGCTCACCATTCGGGCATGAGCTTGTTGGCCGCCTGCAACCTGCTTACGGACGGCGCCATTCAGAAACTGTTCCACTCCGAGCCCGCGATCTGCGCCACAGAATTGTTGCTGCACGAAAAGCTCTTGCCTGTAAACAACCCCATCGACCGCGCAAAGAGCAGACCTGTCCGCGGGATGCCAACAAGACTCAGGCAAAGAAGTCGGCTAGCGCAAGGGGCCCCCAAAGAGCCTGTCTGCTAGTCCCTATGCGGCGCTCTACAGGTTACATAGGGTCGTGCCGTGGCCGGCAGGACGGCTGGCGTGGCGTGCGAGCGAGGCGGATTGCCCTGTAGATCGCAGGGCCAACTCTACGCCAAGAGCTTCCGGGCGACCTCGCCCGAGATGTCGGTCAGCCGGAAATCGCGCCCCTGAAACTTGTAAGTCAGTTTGGTGTGATCGATGCCCATCAGGTGAAGCAGGGTCGCATGCAAATCGTGGATGTCGAGAGGATCCTCGACGACGTTATAGCCGAGCTCGTCGGTCTTTCCCAAAGTGACGCCCGGTTTGATGCCTCCACCCGCCAACCACATTGTGAAAGCGCGCGGGTGATGGTCGCGCCCTAGGAACTTGGATTGCGCGCGAGCTTCGTTCATCGGCGTGCGTCCGAACTCTCCGCCCCAGATGATCAGGGTAGAATCGAGCAAGCCGCGCTGCTTCAAATCCTTAACAAGCGCCGCTGAAGCCTGATCGGTCTCCTGACAAAGTTTGGGCAGGCGGTTGATGATGTCGTCGTGCGCGGAGGTGCCGTGATGGTCCCACCCGCGATGATAGAGCTGCACGAAGCGAACTCCGCGTTCCACGAGGCGCCGCGCCAGCAGGCAGTTATTCGCAAACGACGCCTTGCCCGGCTCGGTTCCGTACATCTTATGAATGTGCTCCGGTTCTTTCGCGATGTCCTCAAGGTCAGGAACACTGGTTTGCATCTTGTAGGCCATTTCATAGGATGCAATGCGCGTGAGGATTTCCGGGTCGCCCGCCGCCTTCAGGTGCATTTCGTTCAAATCCTTCAAAGCGTC